>Ga0316603_10000032_pt1 | contig 182021 bp, 174 predicted proteins | sample OWC_soil_day10_n_FD_207649 | JGI IMG/M metagenome (GOLD analysis project Ga0316603, IMG submission 207649) | Wetland soil microbial communities from Old Woman Creek delta, Ohio, United States - OWC_soil_day10_noCT | ecosystem: Environmental > Terrestrial > Soil > Wetlands | place: USA: Ohio...
GCTACGAACAAGCCCCGCAACCCCGCCAGAGCGCCCCGGCGCCGCAGCAGGAATCCGGTGGCGGCCTCTTCGGCGGCCTCGGCGAAATCCTCACCGGCAGCACCGGCCCGCGCGGCGGCCGTCGCGAAGGCGTGCTCGAAAGCGCCGCCAAGAGCGCGGCGCGCGGCGTCGCGGGGACGGTCGGACGGGAAATCGGGAAACAGATTTTGCGGGGGGTTTTGGGGTCGATTTTGGGGGGACGGCGGTAACTCAACAAAAGTGGCTCGGCTTCCAGAACATACGAAATAAATTTCTGCTGTCTTTAAATTTTTCCGAACTCAATCTATCGGGGGGCATATGGATTTCGTATCAAAAATTCGCCAATTATTCGATGAAATTTCTAATGTGGTATATGCCTTTGTTAAGGAATCTCAGTCAAATTTTGTAGGCGGATGGGTTCCTGCCGCATACATTAAAGATCAACTTGATCTAAAGAAATACTCGTACCCGCAAGGCAACAAAATTGACAATAAGACTGGATGGCTATTTGCCACTATTGCACGCCACCTTCAAGATCAAAATAGGATCGAGTTCAAAAAAATTGGCAGTCGCTCATTTTATAGGTGCCACAACTACAGCAATCAATAATAATTTGATTTATAAATTTCAAAAAATATTGTGCAACCAGTGAATCAAATTATTTAAGAAATTTATGTCAACCATCCAGAACCCAAAGAATATTGCACTTGCTGTTGTAATAGCATCGTTTTCCCTACAGGGTTGCTACACAAAATACTCATACAAAAATAATGAATTAATGCCGGCTAGTGAGTACAGTAGAGATGCGCTCTATTGTCTAAAGCAGGGCACCGAATATTTCCCTAGCGCCCCCCAACAAATAACTATTGAAAATTCAAAAATCACCGGCGGCACTACTAGTTGCGTTACCCATAGCAAGCATTACACAACCTGTGCTCAAAGTGATTTGGAAATCGTACCAGCTAAGACAAAAATAGTTGATGCCAATGCCAATTCAAGAGGGTCAATGACGTTATTGTGCATGGATTCATTAGGTTGGCGAGACATATGGATTAGAAAAGGTTTGCCGATTCCACCAAACCTTATCGGAGTAACAATAGATGGCAATCACATAAGGAATCTCGAGGATTTAGGCCCCCACAAACCCATTCGAAAGATTGCCGAAAGCGAAGCTCGGGAAAACAATCCCTACCTCGGAATTGGGACACGCTGTAACACTGGAGTTGACTGCACTGGAGATTTAATATGCCTCCAAGGACAGTGCAAAAATGTTCTCCTGCCAATAGGATCAAGCTGCAAAACGACCTTTGAATGTGCGGGAGAAAATACAAGCTGTATAAATTCAGTCTGCCGTGTTCGATAGTATTTGAAATTCTTATACCTAAGGGCTCATACCCCTTTCCGCCATTTCATTTTTGAGCATTTTTTCCGGTTGACCGTCAAATCGCCCCCCGGCACAAGCCTTGCAATAGAACCCCCGTTCCCATTCCTTTTCCGGGGGTTGCGTCATGCAAATCGGCGGTTTGGCCGCGTCGGCGGTGATTTCGGTGTTGGGGTCGGTGGTTCGCGGGGTGACGTCGGGGAGTTCGCCGGCGGCAAGTTCGACCGCCGGGCTGGAAAATTCTGCCGTGACGACGATTTCGTCGGCTGGGCGGGCGCGTCTGGCAGCGGAAGCGGCGCAGTCCAAGGCCGGGACAAAGGCGGCTTACGATACGTCGCAGGGGCGCCAGGCACTCGACATCGACGCGTATTTCACGCCCGATCCTTCGCGCCCCTTGTTGTCGCTGCCGCTGCTGGCGCCAACGCGGCATAACATCGATGCGCTGAGCGAGCATGTGTCGGCGGCGATGCGCGACATGCTGGCCGAACGGGGCATTCCGCAGGCGCCGACGAGCATTACCTACGACGCGTATGGCCAGATGCAGTTGCCGGCCGAATATGCCTATGCCGAACAGTTTCGCGCCGCGCTGGCCGAGCACCCGGTGCTGGCGCGCGAGTTGAGCACGGTGAACGCCCTGTCGTCGCAGATGACGGAGATGGCGAAGGCGCTGCCCTTCGACGCGGCATACCGTGCAGCGAAGTCGCCGGCCGAAGTCGCCGCGGTGGTGGCGAAGTACCGCGCCTTGCTGGACGGCCAGACGACGCCATCCTTGATCGCCCTGCATTTCGACGCGCAGGGCCGCCTGTCGGTGTCGGCCGATGGGCAGGCGCTGGCGGCATAGGGTAAACCGAGGGCGGTTGTTTCGCCTTCCTGATCGGCTTTCTAGCCTGGCGCAGGCCCCCCTGCGCCATTTCATTTTTGGGCATTTTTTCCGGTTGACCGTGGGATCGACCGGACAATCCTGCAAAAAACCTGTCGCCACCACCCGACAAGCCCGGTTGGTGACATAGCCTAAGCCATTGTAATAAAACGACAATCCAGCCCGACTCTGCCGATCGGTCTATGACAATCGCGTTATTGTGCATGCATTTGGAATTCTTTAGTCTTCATTTCGGCCGTTGTGCCGCCGCCGCTTCTGCCCCCGCAAAGGCTGTTCGCATGGCGCGCCGCACGGGCTTCATTGTCAACCTGTTTTACAGAAGGAAAGAAAACCATGTCTTTGATCAAATGGACCCCAGAGGAATTCGGCACCAGCGTTTCGCAGCATGACGAGGAACACAAGCACCTGTTCGGGCTGCTCAACGGGCTGCATGCCTCCGTGGGCGCCGGTGAGCGGGGCTCCATCGGCCGCGCACTGGATGGCTTGATTGCCTACGTTGCCGAGCATTTCGCGGCCGAGGAAGCGAATATGCGCAAGGTCAATTACCCGGCCCTGGAGCAGCATCTTTTCGAGCATGAAAAGCTGGTGAAGACCTGTGTCAACCTGCAGCAACAGTTCCATGCCGGCGCGACGGAAATCACGGAGGAGACAACCGCCTTCCTGCGCGACTGGCTCAAGCAGCACATCCCGAACGTGGATCGCAAATACGGCCCGGCACTCTCGGCCATCTAGAACCCTGAAGCAAGGGAGATTCGTCTCCCCCTCCTTTTGCCGGACGGCTCTCACGAGTCGCCCGGTTTTTTTTGTCCCCGACACCTCACGCAAGCTGTCGCCCAAAACCGCCGGGCATCGCCTATCCGCCGCGATCTACAAATAATTACGACTGCCCCGGGCTGGAAAGCAATAAAATCGCATGGCATTTCCATTTGGCATATTTCGGAACAACAAACCGATTGCCCATGGCGGTGTGACGGGTCCTGACACTGAATGGACCGCTTCTCACAAAACTCAAGAAAGCAATCTGAAAGTCATGCGAACTTTGAATCGAATCAAGCTCGGCCTGAGTCTCCTGGCCATCGCATTTTCCACCCCGTCAGCCCTGGCTGCCAGCGATTGGCGGATCAATCCACAGGGCAATGGGGTCACTGACGCCAGCACCGTTTCCACCCTTGGCGTCGGAGGCGTCGGTTACATCCAGATCCAGCCGGATGCCCTCACGCCCGGACAGTACAGCTTCATCGAGCACGGCGCCTATCAGGCTTACGCCCCGAACAGCACTGCCCCCTTCCCCGGCCACGAAATCACCATCACCTATTCGGTTCTGGGCACCTCGAACTTGGGCGATCCTGCAGCCTTGCGCATGACGGGGGGTAGGATCGACCTCTATTCGGACGCCGGCGGCGACTTCGGCACCTACGCGCCGAACTACGGGGCCGACAACGGCACTCACTTTGGCAGTTTCAACATTGTCAGCGGTTACGTCGCCAACAGGCAGGGCCAGGTTATCGTCAATGCACAGGGTATATCGGGAAGTTTTGCCCCGGGTTTCCTGTTCAATAGCGACGGCGTCGATCTGGCCAACCTGCCCAATATCCAGCTTCAACTCGCCTTGTACAACCAACAGATCCAACCGGATGGCCCGATCATCGCCGGCGTCATCTGCGGCATTGCCAACGCCTGTGCGGCAAACCGTTTGGCCCAATCGCAAACGTCCCTGACCGTGCAGGACACCGGTTCGGTCAGCATTTCGGCGGTGCCGGAACCGCTAGCGCCCGCCATGTGGCTGCTCGGCCTCGGCCTGATTGGCGGCATCGCCCGTCGCCGGCGCTGAGCGCTGGCTGAGCGGGCTTTCCGCTTGCGACTCACGTAGACAAATGGCGCAGGACATCCCTGCGCCATTTCTATTTTGGGCAAAATTTCCGGTTGACCGTCAAAGCCCCCCGGGAAGGCCTTCAGCCAACCCGACGCCCGCCCGGGCGCAGCAGACCGGCCAGCATCTCCCACTCATGGACAGCCAGGCCGAGGAGGATCGTCGCCGTGCCGAACCACAGGCGCAAGCCGATGCTTTCGCCGTTGAACCAGTGGCCGAGCAGCAGCGCGATGACCGGGGTGATCAGCGTGATGAGCGCCACCTTCGATGTCTCGAGGTGCTTGATCACGTAGTAGTACATCGCGAAGCCGATGACCGAGCCGAAGACGCCCAGGTAGGCAATGGCCGCCCCGGCGCGCGGTGGGATCATGGCCGGCAGGTGGCCGTCGGTGAACCACCAGACGAGCCCGAAGAAGGGCAGCGAGACGGCCAGCGTGCCGACCGTGGTAGCCAGTGGCGGGCTGTCGTCGCCGATGCGCTTGAGCCAGACCAGACAGCCGGAATAGATGAAGACGGCGCCGATGAGCGCGCACAGGCCGGCCACGGCGTGCTCATGGCCCAGCGCGTCGCCATGCAGGAAAATGGTCGCCAGCCCGGCCGCGCCGAGCGCAATGCCCAGAAGCTTCAAAAGTGTCAGTGAGCGCTCACCCAGAAAGAGTGCGGCGAGGATGCCGGCGGCCAGCGGCGACAGGCCGAACAGCACAGAAATCAGGCCGGAATGAACATAGCGCGCCGCCCAGTAGGTGAGCGCCATGGCGATAAACAGGCCGAGACCGCCGACCAGATAGGCGCGACGCGCCCGGTCATGCAGCGGAAAACGGATGCGCCAGGCCAGGATGACCAGCGCGGCGACGGTGACGCCGATCAACATGCGGGCGAAGACGGCCAGGGCAAAGCCGGTGCCCTCGGTGCTCCACTGGATGGCCAGTGGCGTGGTGGACCAGATCAGGATGATGCCAAGGTAAGCGATGGGGACGGACACGGTTTCCTCCGGTTCAATTCGGTTGTGGCGAGGGCGGATGCAAGGCGGCCAGCGCGCGACGATCCGAGGCAGGGCGAATTTCGACCAGCAGGGTCCAGTGGGCAATACGGGTCATGACATTTCCTTTCGACGAGAAAAAACAGGCTGAAAACAAAAAGGCCGCGGGTTTCGAATCCGCGGCCTTTGCTGAAATCTGGGAAGAAATCGACTACTTCACCCCGGCCCCGGACGAACGCCAACGCGCCACGCACGCAGGACGCGGCGCGACTCGATGCACAGGGATGACATGGAAGAGGCGAAATTCATGGAATCATTTTGACGGCATATTGTGCAGCGCGTCAACCGGCGAATTCGGCCCATTCGCCGGAAGCCCGCAAGTGTCGCCCATGGCCGGCACCACTACTGGATGCGTTGCAAGGCGACCGGGCCGCTTTCGGCGCCATTCGGGCTGCGATACTGCCCACGCAGGTAGAGGCCGTCGGGACTGAGCAGGAGGACGGCCTGATAGGGCGCGCCATTGACGGTGTAGGAAAAGCTGTACTGGTTGCCCTGCACCATGCCGGCGCCGCTCACCGCGCCGTAAATGCTCGTTCCCTGGAAGGCCACCTGCCCGCCTTGCTGGAGGATCTGGTACTTGCCGCCCTGGGCATCCTGCCAGACACCGATGACCGTCGGCGGGTCGGGTGGCGGCACAGTGCCGCCGCCTTCGTTTTCCGCGTTGATGATCGCCCCCACGACAACGAAAGCCCCGATCCCCCAGGCCCATTTCTTCCAGTTGCCGCTCGCCGGTGCCGGCGGCGAGGGCGGTGTTGGCGCTGGCGTCGGGTTGGGCGGATTCGGCTTGGGCGCCGGTTCGACGCCGAGCGCCTTGCGCAGCGTTTCGCTGAGCATCGACACATCGAATTCCCAGCGCTTGTCGGTCAGTTCAACCGCATTGCGCCGGGCCAGCGGCTTGAGCTCCTCGGGCAGGGCATCGCTACCGGGCATTTCCGCCCCTTCGACCAGCACCGGGATGACGCGAACGTCGCTGCGCTTGAGTGCCGTGGCAATTTCCAGCCGGGCATAATCGCCGGGGTCGTCGAGGCGGCGCCTGCCTGTGGCATCGGTCATGGTCGACCAGCGCGGACCGATGATGGCAAGCAGGATGCCGCAGGACTCCAGCGCCCGTCCGATGGCTTCGACAAAATCGACGCCGGGCTCGATGGTTTCGACATCGCGGAAGATCGGCACGCCGGCCATGTTGTCGCGCAGATGGTCGGCCAGCCGCCCCGCAGCGCTCTGGCTGTCCTGACGGCGATAGCTGATGAAGATACCTTTCATGTCGCACCCCTCCTCGGTTTCAGAATAGCAAGCTTTGCCAGCCAGCGCGATGCATGAATCATTTTCCGCCGAGCACGGCGAGGTGAAAACATGCGGCGCCTGCCGGGCAGCAAATGATGACGAATGCGTGCGACGGGATTAATATTAGCGCTTGCTTATTTTTGACTGACGACCATGAAAATCCTGCTTGCCATTCCGCTGCTCCTCGCCCTGCCGGCACTCGCCCAGGACATCGGCACACTGACCGCCGAAACCAAGAAAGCCGTACTGCCCATCGTCCCCAAGGTCGTCAACGCCATGCAGGAAGCCGTGGCCGAGAAGGGCGTGGCGGGGGCGATTCCCGTGTGCAAGGAACAGGCGCCGGAACTGATCAAGGCCAAGCGCCAGGAAACCGGCTGGGACATCCGCCGCGTCAGCCTCAAGACCCGCAACGCCGAGCGCGGCACGCCGGATTTGTGGGAAGTGCGCCAGCTCGCCGACTTCAACATCCGCGCCGCCAACGGCGAGAAGATCGAGACGATGGAAAAGAGCGAAATCGTCAGCATCGACGGCAAGCCGGTCTTCCGCTACATGAAGGCGCTGCCGGTCGGCGACGTATGCCTCAAGTGCCACGGCGCGGTTGACGGCATGGACGCCGGCCTCAAGGCCAAGCTGGCCGAGAGCTACCCGCACGATCAGGCCACGGGCTACAGCAAGGGCCAGGTGCGCGGCGCCTTGACGGTCAAGCACCCGCTCTAATCGTCGCGACTGCCCTTGCCGGCCAGATGGTCGAACAGGGCAGCTGCTGCCGGGCTCAGGGCGGCGCGCGAACGAACGCACAACTGCAGGTCGCGCGGTGCCCACGGGTCGGTGATTTCGATCGTTCTGACCCCCTCCGCTGCCGCCGAGCGCGGCACCATGCCGATACCGACGCCGGCCGCCACCATGCGGCAGACGGCACTGAAACTGCGCACCTGAATGCGCACGTCGAGCCGGCTGCCGAGGCGGGCGGCGTGATTCATCATGAAGGTGTGGATGGCGCTGCCGGCATGCAGGCAGACGAAGGGCTCGCCCAGCACATCGGCGAAGGCCAGCTCGCTTTTGCCGGCCAGACCGTGGCCCGGCGCGACGATGAGGACCAGCCGGTCCTGCCGGTAAGGCCGCGTTTCGACGCCGGTCAGCCCGACTTCCGACGCCACCACGCCGATATCGACCTGCCCGGCCACGACGGCCTGGATGATGGCCGGGCTCGGCTGCTCTTCGAGGCTGACGCGGACACGCGGATGTTCGCGCAGGAAATCGCCGAGGTCTTCGGGCAGGAAGCAATTGATCGCGTTGGTGTTGGCGAACACCGTGACTTGGCTGTTCAGGCCGCTGGCGTAGGGCGCCAGGTCGGCATGCATCTGTTCGAGCTGGGCGAAGACCTGGCGGGCATGGCGGAGCAGCGATTCGCCGGCCGCCGTCGGCGTCAGGCCGCGCGCATGGCGGGCGAAGAGCGGTACGCCGAGGGCGGCTTCGAGTTGCGTCAGACGATGGCTGGCCGATGACGCCGCCAGATGCACCTGTTCGGCGGCGCGGGTCAGGCTGCCACTGTCGGCGATGGCGGCGACGAGCCGGAGGTCGGGAAGGTCGTAGCGCAAGGTTTCGTCCTGAACGAATGCTTGGTTTGAATAATACCAATTGCCCGCAGCCCCGATGGCGTTTTTAATGGTGACTGGCCCACATCACACCGGGAATGGTTTTGGAAAAATCGAACGCTTACGGCGCAGCGCTTGCCCTCCTGGCGGCGCTCGGCTTTTCGCTCAAGGCGATTTTCGTCAAGCTCGCCTACCCGTACGGCGTCGATGCCATCACCTTGCTCGCCCTGCGCATGGGGTTCGCGCTGCCGGTTTTCCTGTGGGTCGGGCTAGCCGGGCAACGAGCCGGCGCCAGCCTGACGCGCGACGACTGGCTCAAGCTCTTCGCCCTCGGCTGCCTCGGCTATTACGGGGCAAGCATTCTCGATTTCTGGGGCCTCGAATACATTTCAGCCGGCCTCGAACGGCTGATCCTGTTCACCTACCCGACGCTGACCATCCTGATCGGCGTGCTCTTTCAAGGCAAGCCCTTCACCCGGCGCGAACTGATCGCCGTGGCGCTGTGCTATCTCGGCATCGGTTTCGCCTTCGTGCACGACCTCGGCCTCGGCGAAGCGCGCAACGTCTGGATCGGCGGCGCGCTGGTCTTTGCGTCGAGCATTTCCTACGCGCTCTATCTGTCGGGCAGCGGGCCGATGATCGCGCGCCTCGGCGCCATGCGCTTTTCGGCGCTGGCCATGCTCGTTTCGTCGGCTGTCACGCTGGCGCACTTCTCGGCGTCGCATCCGGTCACCGCCTTCATCCAGCCCTTGCCGGTCTATGGCTGGGGGCTGGCCATGGCCGTGTTCGCCACCATCGTGCCGGTGTTCGCGCAGTCGGCGGCCATTCGCCGGATAGGCGCCGGACGGGCGTCGCTGTTCGGCATGGTCGGGCCGATTCTGACCATCGGTTTCGGCTGGTGGCTGCTCGACGAGGCGATTTCGCTGGCGCAAATGGCCGGTGCCGCCCTGGTCGTTTTCGGGATACTGATCGTAAGCCGCAGGTAATTTTCTTCGGGTTAGAATCCCGAGCATGATCGGCATCTTTCTCATCACCCACGGCGGCTACGGCGAGGCCCTCGTTCAGAACGTCTGTCACGTGCTGAACAAGCGCCCCGAGCAGTTGATCCAGCTCGGCATGACGGCCCAGGACGACCCGCTGGACATCCTGCCGCTGGCGCTCGACATGCTGGCGCTCGTCGACAAGGGCGACGGCGTCCTGGTGCTGACCGACATTTTCGGTGCCTCTCCGGCCAACCTTGCGCTAAAGTTGCTCGAACCGGGCCGGATCGAAGGTCTGACCGGCGTTAACATGCCCATGCTGCTGCGCGCTTTGACCTATCGCGAAAAGGGCATGGAAACCCTGCTGGTTCGTAGCCGCGATGGCGGCCGCGACGGCATCATCAACATGCTGGACCACTGAACGACGGGAATTGATCGCAATGCTTACCCAGGAAACCCAGATCATCAACCAGCTCGGCCTGCATGCCCGGGCCTCGGCCAAGCTGACCCAGCTGGCGGGCAAGTTTCAGTGCGAGGTGTGGATGAGCAAGGGCACCCGCCGCATCAACGCCAAGAGCATCATGGGCGTCATGATGCTGGCCGCCGGCAAGGGCTCGACCGTGACGCTGGAAACAAACGGGGCCGATGAGGCGGAAGCCATGCAGGCATTGCTCGCGCTGATCGCCGATTATTTCGGCGAAGGGGAATAAGCCACCATGAGTTTTACCCTGCACGGCCTGGGTGTTTCCGGCGGCATCGCCATCGGGCGGGCCATGCTCATGTCGCATGCCACGCTCGAGGTCGCCCACCTGACGCTCGCGCCGCGCATGATCGACAAGGAAATCGAGCGCTTCGACTCGGCTATCAAGGCGGTCAAGGAAGAGCTGATCCAGATGAAGGAGAACACCGAGCACGCGCCGGCCGAGCTCAATGCCTTCATCGACATCCACACCATGTTCCTGGAAGACCCCGAGCTCGCCACCAAGCCGCGCGACATCATCCGCGAGCGCCGCTGCAACGCCGAATGGGCACTGGTGCAGCAGATGGAACAGCTGGTCGACCAGTTCGAGCAATTCGACGATCTTTACCTGCGTGAGCGCAAGTTCGACGTCGTGCAGGTCGTCGAGCGGGTCGTCAAGGAATTGCTCGGCCATCCGCGCCGGGCGGCGATCAAGGCGGCCAAGGGGTCGAAGGAAGAGGCGCTGATCGTCGTCGCCCACGACCTGTCGCCGGCCGACACCATCGCCTTCAAGGAACACCGTTTCGCCTCGTTCATCACCGACGTCGGCGGCGCCACGTCGCACACGGCCATTCTCGCCCGCTCGATGGCCATTCCGGCCGTGCTCGGGCTGGCCAACGCGCGGGCCCTGATCCGCGACGGCGAGCAGTTGATCGTCGACGGCCTGCGCGGCGTCGTCATCGTCAATCCCGACCAGCGGGTGCTGGACGAATACCTGCTGCGCAAGGAGCAGATCGAGCTCGAGAAGAACAAGCTCAAGCGTCTCAAGACCGCCAAGTCGGAAACCATCGACGGCGTTCCTATCCAGCTTTTCGCCAACATCGAACTGCCCAACGACGTGCCGGTGGCACTCGACGCCGGCGCCGAAGGCATCGGCCTGTTCCGCACCGAATTCCTCTTCCTCGACCGCGGCGACATGCCCGACGAGCGCGAGCAGTACGAGGCCTACAAGAAGGTGGTCAAGGGCATGGGCGGCCGACCGGTCACCATCCGCACCTTCGACCTCGGTGCCGACAAGGACCTCAACCCCGAGGCCAGCGCCAGCGACCGCGTCAAGACCAACCCGGCCCTCGGCCGCCGCGCCATCCGCCTGTCGCTGGCCGAGCCGCGCATGTTCCAGATTCAATTGCGCGCCATCCTGCGTGCCTCGAAATACGGCCCGATCAAGCTGCTCATCCCGATGCTGGCCCACGCCCACGAGATCGACCAGACGCTGGCCGCACTCGAACAGGCAAAATCCAGCCTGCGCGGCGAGAAAGTGGCCTTCGACGAGAACATTCAGGTCGGCGGCATGATCGAGATTCCGGCCGCCGCGCTGGCTGTCGGTCTCTTCCTGCGCCGCCTCGACTTCCTGTCGATCGGCACCAACGACCTGATCCAATACACGCTGGCCATCGACCGTTCGGACGAACAGGTCGCCAACCTCTACGATCCGCTGCACCCCGCCGTCCTCATGCTGCTCGCCCACACCATGTCGATGGCCGAGAAAGTCGGCGTGCCGGTCTCAGTCTGCGGCGAAATGGCCGGCGACCCGGACCTCACCCGCCTCCTGCTCGGCATGGGCCTGCGCATCTTCTCGATGCACCCGTCGCAGATCCTCAAGGTCAAGAACCGCGTGCTCAAGTCCGACGTCAACGACATCGCCCCCAGCGTCCGCAAGATCCTGCGCCTCGACGAACCCGCCAAACTGCGCGAAGCCCTCGACCGCCTGAACGGCAGCACGCCCTCCGAGCATCGATCGACCCAGTAAGCCAGCGCGCCCTCGCCCGCGACCGCCTTTGACGGTCAACCGGAAATTTTGGCCAAAATCGAAATCCGCCAATAGCGGCGCTTGCGACAATTTGCCGCATTCCCGATCCCGGCCAATTTGCGGAAAATCAAGTTTCGTCCGTCGAGGTGCGCCATGAGTCCCTTCTTTTCCTCCACCCGCAGCAAGTCCGAGCCGCAACGTACTGCCCGCGCCATTGGCGCCGGGGAGAACATCTATCGTGCCGGCACGGAGGGTTTGGCCTGGCGCCTCAACAGCGGCGTGATCCGCCTCGACAACGTCGGCAGCAACCGGGAAACGAGCTTTGCCAGCCTCGCCGTTCCCGGCGACATCCTCGGTTGCGAAACCATGCTGTTCGGCTGCTACACCTTCTCGGCCACCGCCCTCACCCAGTGCGCGCTTTCCCCCTGGCCGGAGGGCGCCGGTGCCATGTCCGGCGAATCGATGCTGGCGTCGCTCGCCGTCGCCCAGCAACGCGCCGCCGAGGTCGTCGCCCTGCGCGGCGGCCAGGCTGCCGATCGCGTGCTCGGCCTGATCCGCCTGTTTGCCGACAATGCGGGTCAGGTCGTTCTGCCCAGCCGCCAGGACATTGCCGACATCACCGACCTGCGTTTCGAAACCATCTCGCGCATCATCAAGGCGCTGGAACGCACCAAGGTGCTGCTCCCGATCAAGGTCGAGGGCGTGCACGCCACGCGCAGTTTCCGGGTCGACCTGGCGCTCGCCGCCTGAACCCGCCCCGTCCAAGCAACCCCACACCGACTGGCCGACGCAAGCGACAGATATAATTCGGAGATGCTCGCCAGTCTCCGCCAATCTCCATTGAAAACACCCGAATGGCAGCATAGCGGTCGTTATTTGCTGATCGCCCTGGCGCTCCACGCGCTGGTCCTCTTCTACCCGATCCGCATCACCCTCGAGCAACTCGACGCCCCGCCGCCCGGACCGGTTCAGGTCCAGCTCAAGGAAAGCATTGCAGCGCCCCGGGTCATCCCGCCGTCGCCCCCGGAAAAGCCGGCAACCCGGCAGGCGCCTCCCCGACCGAAAATGCCCAGCACTGCCCAACCGGTCATCGCCCTGGCGCCGGAACAGGCCAGCGCGCCCGCCACCTTCTTCGTTCCCGCCCCACCGAGCCCGCCCACCCCCGCAGCGGCACAAGCGGCCGCGCCGCCCAGCGCGGCGGCGGTTGCCGTCACGGCGCCGCGTTTCAACGCTGCGTATTTGCACAATCCCGAGCCGAAATATCCGTCGATTTCACGGCGCATGGGCGAGGAGGGCAAGGTCTTGCTCAAGGTCCGCGTCACGCCCGATGGCCTGGCTGCCGCCGTCAGTATCGACAAAAGCAGCGGCTACGAGCGTCTTGACGAGTCTGCCCGCGACACCGTGACACGATGGCGCTTCGTGCCGGCCAGGCGCGGCGACGAAGCCATCGAAGCGACGGTCATCGTGCCCATCGTCTTCCGCCTCGACAACTGATCGGCGCTTCGGGAAAACCTAGACGTGACGACGGGGACCGAAGTCCCCGCCGGCTATCTTTGGTAACAAGGCTCTAGCAGCCCCGGCTAACCGTTTTTAGGCGGCAATAGCGAATTGCTCATCATTGGCAATTATGGATTTGCTTCATTAACGTCGATCGCCTGACGAGTTGCCTGCGCACCTTTGCCCGCCCTGTCGAGACCAGTACACCCCCATCCAAGAACACTCAGCGGAATGCCCTTGGGTGGAGGTGAGGGGAATCGAACCCCTGTCCAGAACGCCTCCAGATTGCCGGAATTACAACCATGCTTTGAATTATGGGGGCGGGGTGGGGGTTTTACAAGGGCAGGCGCAACCAGAAAATATCGATTTTGGCCGTTTTTTCCGGTTGACCGTTGAAGACGCCCTTTAAGCCGACAATTCGCGTTCGGCCGTCAGCAGGCGCTCGCAGTAGCGGGCGATCAGATCCACTTCGAGGTTGACCTTGCTGCCCGGCTTGAGGCGGTTCAGCGTGGTGTTTTCCAGCGTGTGCGGAATCAGGTTGATGGTGAAATCGGTGCCCTTGACCTCGTTGGTGGTCAGGCTGGTGCCGTCGACGACGATCGAACCCTTGCGGGCGATGAACTTGGCAATGTCCTTCGGGGCGCGGATTTCGAGCAGGCGGTTGTCGCCCACCGGGTCGAAGCGCAGCACTTCCCCGACGCCATCGACGTGGCCGGAGACCAGATGGCCGCCGATCACGTCGTTGAGGCGCAACGCCTTTTCCAGATTAACCGGCCCCGGTGCATCGAGGCCAACCGTGCACGACAGCGTTTCCGGCGAAACATCGACCGCGAAGCTATTGCCGTCGACGGCAACCACGGTCAGGCAAACGCCGTTGTGCGCTATCGAATCGCCCAATGCGACGCCATCCAGACCCAGCTTGCCGGCATCGACATGCAGGCGGAAGCCCACTTCGCGTGGCGTCAATTCAGTGATGCGGCCAACTGCCGCGACAATTCCAGAAAACATGGCTGCACCCGTCGTCTTGAGCAAAAACGGGACTTTATCACGGCCTTTTGCGCTGTTGGCTTGCGCGAAACGCCGTTTGGCAATAGCTTTTCACCTTCGCGTAATCGATTCACCCATGGGAGACAAAGGAATGAAAAAAACACTCATCGCCGCGCTGCTATCGACGCTGGCTTCGGCTGCCCTGGCCGACATCAACGTCGGCGTGACGCTGTCGGCCACCGGCCCGGCCGCCTCGCTCGGCATCCCCGAAAAGAACACCATCGACCTGCTGCCGAAGACGATTGCCGGCCAGAAGGTCAACTACATCGTCCTCGACGATGCATCCGACACCACCACGGCCGTCAAGAATGCCCGCAAGCTGGTCAGCGAAAGCAACGTCGACCTCATCATCGGCTCGACCACCACGCCGAACTCGCTGGCCATGGTCGACGTCGCCGCCGAAACCGAAACGCCGATGATCGCCATGGCCGCCTCGGCGCGCATCGTCGAACCGATGGACGCCAAGCGCAAATGGGTCTTCAAGACGCCGCAGAACGACGCCCAGATGTCGACCGCCATCGTCGAACACATGACCAACAACAACGTGAAGACCGTCGCCTACATCGGCTTCTCCGACGCCTACGGCGAAGGCTGGTGGAACGAATTCTCGAAGCTGGCCGAAGTACGCAAGATCAAGCTGGTCGGCAATGAGCGCTTCAACCGGACCGACACCTCGGTCACCGGCCAGGTGCTCAAGGTGCTGTCCGCCAAGCCCGATGCCGTACTGATCGGCGGCGCCGGCACCCCGGCCGCCCTGCCGCAGAAATCGCTCAAGGAAAAGGGCTTCAAGGGCCTCATCTATCAGACCCACGGCGTTGCCAACAACGACTTCCTGCGCGTCTGCGGCAAGGATTGCGAAGGCACCGTGCTGCCCACCGGCCCGATTCTGGTCGCCGCCCAGCTACCGGCCGACAATCCGGTCAAGAAATCTGCCATGGAATACCTGACCAAGTACGAAGCCGCCAACGGCAAGGGCAGCGTCAGCGCTTTCGGCGGCTACGCCTGGGACGCCGGCGTCCTGCTCGCCAACGCCGCTCCGGTCGCGCTCAAGCGCGCCAAACCGGGCAGCAAGGAATTCCGTGCAGCATTGCGCGACGCACTGGAAGCCACCAAGAACGTCCCCGGCGCCCACGGTGTATTCAACATGAGCGCCAACGACCACCTCGGACTCGACCAGCGCGCCCGCGTCATGGTCACCATTCAGAATGGCGGCTGGCAGCTCGTCAAGTAAGCATGGCAGCCCCGGCCCGAAAGGGTCGGGGTCCGCGTGATAAACTCGTTGCTTTCGTTTCCGGGGGAGAGAAAGATGCTCAAGAAACTGACGCTGGCCGTGCTGGCCACCCTGACCACCGCTGCGCTGGCCGACATCAACGTCGGCGTTTCCGTTTCAGCCACCGGTCCGGCAGCTTCGCTGGGCATCCCGGAAAAGAACAGCATCGCCCTGCTGCCCTCCACGATGGGTGGCCAGAAGGTCAATTACATCGTGCTCGACGATGCCAGCGACCCGACCGCAGCGACCCGCAACATCAAGAAATTCGTTTCGGAAAACAAGGTCGACGTGGTGATCGGATCGACCATCACGCCCAATTCGCTGGCCATGATGGATGTGGCCGTCGAGAACGAAACGCCGATCATTTCCATGGCTGGTTCGGCCATTGTCGTCGAACCGATGGACGACAAGCGTAAATGGGTTTTCAAGACGGCCCAGAACGACGCCCACATGGCCACCGCACTGGTCCAGCACATGACCGACAAGAATGTGAAGACGGTCGCCTTCATCGGCTTTGCCGACGCCTACGGCGAAGGCTGGTACAAGGAGTTCGCCAAGATCGCCGAAGCGCGCAAGCTAAAGATCGTCGCCAGCGAACGCTACCAGCGCAACGACGCCTCGGTCACCGGCCAGATCCTCAAGATCATGGTCACCAAGCCGGACGCCATCCTCGTCGGCGGCGCCGGCACACCGGCTGCCCTGCCGCAGAAGACGCTCAAGGAAAAGGGCTACAAGGGCCTGATCTACCAGACGCACGGCGTGGCCAACAACGACTTCCTGCGCGTCGGCGGCAAGGATGTCGAGGGCGCCTTCCTGCCGGTCGGCCCGATGGTCGTTGCGGCGCAGTTGCCCAACGACAACCCAGTCAAGAAATCGGCCATGGAATACGTCAGCAAATACGAAGCCGCTCACGGCAAGGGTAGCGTCAGCTCCTTCGGCGGCCACGCCTGGGATGCCGGCCTGCTGCTCCAGAACGCCGTGCCGCAGGCACTCAAGAAGGCCAAGCCGGGCACCGTCGAATTCCGCCGCGCCCTGCGCGATGCGCTCGAAGGCACCAAGGATCTGCCGGGCGCCCACGGCATCTTCAACCTGACCCCGAACGACCACCAGGGCTTCGACCAGCGCGCCCGGGTCATGGTCACCATCGAAAACAACACCTGGAAGCTGATCAAGTAATCTATCCGGGAAAGTCATTCCCGTGAAAACGGGAATCCAGCTCAGCCATGGACTCCCGCTTGCGCGGGAGTGATTTTTTTATAACCCATCTTTCACGGTTCCATGGACCTCCAGATTCTTCTCCTTCTCGGCCAGGACGGCGTCACCAACGGCGCCATCTATGCACTCCTCGCGCTTGCGCTGGTCCTCGTCTTTGCCGTCACCCGCGTCATCTTCATTCCACAGGGCGAGTTCGTCGCCTTCGGCGCACTGACCCTCGCCTCGCTACAGGCCGGCCATATTCCCGGCACGCTTTGGCTGCTGCTCGGACTGGGCGTGACCGTCGCCATTCTGGACAGCGTCCACCTGCTTCGCGAAAAGCGCTACGCCAAATTGCCGCCGGTCCTGATCGTCAACATCGGCATACCGCTGCTCTTTGCCGGCGCCTTGTTTGCCATGCCGCCGACGCAGATGCCACTCTGGGTGCAAGTCGTCGTCTCGATGATGCTCGTCGTCCCACTCGGCCCGATGATCTACCGCGTCGCCTTCCAGCCGCTGGCCAGCGCGCCGGTGCTCGTCCTGCTCATCGTCTCGGTCGCCGTCCACCTCGCCCTGATCGGCCTCGGCCTGCTCTTTTTCGGTGCCGAAGGCTGGCGCACGCCGCCCTTCACCGACCTCAGCTTCGAACTGGCCGACGCCCCGCTGCAAGGACAGACCATCCTCGTTGTCGTCGCCTCGGCGCTGCTCATCATCGGGCTCTATTTCTTCTTCGAGCGCACCATCTACGGGAAGGCCCTGCGCGCCACGGCCATGAACCGCACCGGCGCCCGCCTCATGGGCATCCCGCCCATCCTCGCCGGCAAACTGTGTTTCACGTTGGCAGCCGCCATCGGTGCCTTCTCGGGCATCCTCATCGCGCCGATCACGACCATCTACTACGATTCCGGCTTCCTGATCGGCCTCAAGGGCTTTGTCGGCGCCATCATCGGCGGCCTGGCGTCCTACCCGCTCGCCGCGCTCGGCGCCATCCTGGTCGGTCTGCTCGAATCGTATTCGTCCTTCTACGCCAGCGCCTTCAAGGAAGTCATCGTCTTCACGCTGATCATCCCGGTGCTGCTCTGGCGTTCGCTGACCACGCACCATGTCGAGGAAGACGACGAACACACCGACGAAATCAATCCCGATTCGCTGCCCGAAAAAGCACCACCCCGCTGGCAACGCCACCTGCCCTTCGCCGCCTTCGTCGGCCTGCTGCTCGCTGCGCCCAGCCTGCTCCCCGAATTCTCGATCACGCTGCTCAACTACATCGGCCTCTACGCCATCGTTGCCGTCGGCCTCGTCCTGCTCACCGGTGTTGGCGGGCTGACGTCGTTCGGGCAGGCTGCCTTCGTCGGCCTCGGCGCCTACACGACGGCCTTCCTGACCACGACCTACGACCTGTCGCCGTGGCTGACGCTGCTCATCGGTCTCGGCATCACGGCCGCTGTCGCGCTCTTCCTCGGTTTCATCACGCTGCGCATGGGCGGCCACTACCTGCCGCTCGGCACCATCGCCTGGGGCATCAGCCTGTATTTCCTGTTCGGCAATGTCGAGTTTCTCGGCGGTCACACCGGCATCACGAGCATTCCCGCCGTCTCGCTGTTCGGCTGGGAACTCAAGTCCGGCGGCCAGTTCTACTACCTGATCTGGCTCGTCGTGCTGCTCGCCATCGTCGCCATCCGCAACCTGCTTGATTCGCGCGAGGGTCGCGCCATCCGCGCCCTGCGCGGCGGCGTGGTCATGGCCGAGGCGATGGGCGTCAATACCCAGCGCACCAAGATCGTCATCTTCCTGATCGCCGCCCTGCTAGCCAGCGCGTCGGGCTGGCTCTACGCCCACCTGCAGCGCTTCGTCAATCCGACGCCCTTCGGCCTGACCCAGGGCATCGAGTACCTGTTCATGGTCGTCGTCGGTGGCATGGGGCACGTCTGGGGCGCCGTGCTCGGCGCCGGGCTGATCACGGTCCTCAAGCAGTGGCTGCAGGATTGGCTGCCGCAGATCCTGGGCCAGAGCGGCAATTTCGAGATCATCGTCTTCGGCATCGCCATGGTCATCGTGCTGCAGAAGGCCCGTATCGGACTGTGGCCGGTGCTCGTCAACCTGCTGCCCAGCCGCACCGCGCTACGCACGGTGCCCGCTGCCGAGATCTTGCCAAAACGCGCGTTGACCGCACCCGGCACGGTCTTGCTCGAAGCCAGCGAAGTGACCAAACGCTTCGGCGGGCTGGTCGCCAACAACAACATGGACCTCAGCGTGCGGGCCGGCGAAGTGATGGCACTGATCGGCCCGAACGGCGCTGGCAAGAGCACGATGTTCAACTGCGTGTCGGGCGTCAATCCGGCCACTGAAGGCAAGATCGCCTTCCTCGGCGAATCGACCGTCGACCTGGAGTCGCGCGAAATCGCCCGGCGCGGTATGAGCCGGACCTTCCAGCACGTGCGTCTGCTTGGCCAGATGACGGTCATCGAGAATGTCGCCATCGGCGCCCACCTGCGCGGCAGCAAGGGCGTCGTGTCCGCAGCATTGCGCCTTGATCGTGCCGAGGAAAACCGCCTGCTGGCCGAAGCGGCCCGTCAGGTCGAGCGCGTCGGCCTGGGTGCCCACATGTTCGACCCGGCCGGCAGCCTGGCGCTCGGCCAGCAACGCATCGTCGAGATCGCCCGCGCCCTGGCCTCCGATCCCTGCCTGCTGCTTCTCGACGAGCCCGCCGCCGGCCTGCGCTATAAGGAAAAACAGGCGCTGGCCGAACTGCTGCGCCGACTGCGCGCCGAGGGCATGGGCATCCTGCTCGTCGAACACGACATGGATTTCGTCATGGGCCTGGCCGACCGCGTGGTGGTCATGGAATTCGGCGAAAAGATTGCCGAAGGCTTGCCCGAACAGGTTCAGCAGGACCCGAAGGTCCTCGAAGCCTATCTTGGGGGCGTGGAGTAAATGATGAGCAAGCACGCACACCTGCACGACCACGAGGTCATTCTCGACGTCAAGAACCTGCGCGTCACCTACGGCAAGGTCGAGGCCCTGCACGAGGTCAGCCTGACCATCCGGCGTGGCGAGATCGTCACCGTCATTGGCCCCAACGGCGCCGGCAAAACAACGCTTTTGTCAGCCCTCATGGGCCTGCTGCCGTCGAAGGGCGACATCATTTACATGGGCCAGACGCAATGGCAGGAGCGCTCGGTCGAGCACCTGGTCCGCCATGGCATGACGCTGGTCCCGGAAAAGCGCGAGCTGTTCGCCGAAATGAGCGTCGAGGACAACCTGCTGCTCGGCGCCTTTGACCGCTACCGCACCGGCCATCGCGACCAGATGGAGACGATGGACGAGGTTTTCGAACTCTTTCCGCGCCTGGAAGAACGTCGCGCCCAGCTGGCCGGCACGCTATCTGGCGGCGAACGGCAGATGCTGGCCATGGGCCGCGCCCTGATGGCCCGCCCCAAGCTGCTCATGCTCGATGAGCCCAGCCTCGGGCTGGCGCCACTGATCATCAAGGAAATCTTCCGCATCATCGCGGCGCTCAAGCAGACCGGCGTGGCCATCCTGCTCGTCGAGCAGAACGCCCGCGCCGCGCTGCAGGTTTCCGACTACGGCTACGTGCTGGAAACCGGTGAGATTTCACTAGCCGGGCCGAGCGCCGAACTGGCCGCCGACCCGCGCGTGATCGAGGCCTATCTCGGCCTCGGTCACAAGACCTGAGCGCAAGCCCTCATCCCCGCGCTCTCGACACACCCCGGACGCCGCGTCGCGGCTGACGAAGCGCGCATCCGCAGATCAAAATACTTAGTCCCCGACCCGGCGCTTCCTTTGGGAGCCCGGTCGGGGAGGGTATCTAACTCAACGTCCGCCCCGATCATCGTCACCATGACGACGACGCGGATCGCCTTGTCCGCCGCCTTGCGGCCCTGGCTGACGCGGGGGCTCCATGCGCGGTTGCGGCATGGGTGCCGGCGCCGGTGGGGGTGGCGCCCGGAATTCCTGAACCGGCGGACGCGGCTGCTCAACCCGTGGCTGGGGCATCGGCGCGGGAGGAGGCGCACGAAACTCAGGCATCTGGCGTGGCGGCTCGGCTCTGGGCTGCGGCATTTCCCGTACCGGTGGCGGCGCCGGTTGCCGGGCTTCCGGGGCCGGTCTGGGCATTTCCGGCTGACGCATGATCTGCGGAGCTTCGGCTGGACGTTCCATGCGCTGGATTTCCCGCATTTCCCGGCGTTGCTCCCGCTCCAGGGGCGACATCATGGGCCTGGGCTGGCGGTCCTCGCTACGCATCTCGGGGGCTGGCATGTCGCGGCGCGGCGGGATAGCGTCCGGCTGGCGACCGCGCATTTCCCCGTCGGGCCGCGCATCCGGCGGCCGGCGGAAGTTGTCGCGACGTTGCATTTCGCCCGGATCGGCCGGCGAGATTCGGCCGGCCTCCGGCATGCGCTGCGGCATCTCGCGCCGGACCGGCGGCGCATCCTGGCCGGGCATCCGGCCGCCTTCCACCGCAGGCTGCCCGTCGCCCGGGCGACGGAAACCTCCGCGACGCTCGTCAAGCGCCTGCGGCTGTCCGGCTTGGGGTTGCGCCGGACGAACCTCCGCCGGCACCGCCTCGCGCCGTTGCGGCAAGGCTGCCGGGCCGCCATCGGCCGGGCGAACCCGGTTGTCGATCCCCGGACGCATGTCGGGCGAACCACGCCAACCGTCGCGCCGGAATTCGCCATCCCGGGCGTTGCCCGGTTCCGGCATGGACTGGCGGATGGCCGGCCGATCCGGGTTGCGCGGCATCGCCTCCGGACGGGGCGCACCCCGCTCCTGGAATCCCGGCCTGGGTGCATCGAAATCGCGGCGCTGGCGGTTGATCGGCTCGCGTCGATCATCACCGTGCGGACGAACGGCCCCCTGCGCCGGGGCCAGCCAGTCGGCACTTGGTGCGTGGCGGGCCTGCGGGGCACGCCCGAGATCGGGGCGTTCATGATGCCGTATTTCGCGCGCCGTGATGGCACGGCCTTCGCGCACCAGGTTGGCCGGAACGACCGTCACGGCACGCGGCAAGGCATGATGCGCGAAGTTGGCCTGGCCACCCGGCCGCACGGCGCGGTCAATGACGTTCACGTCGCGGACATAGGCCACGTTGATCTGGCGAACATAGTTGTGGCTGTGGCGGTGCGCCGGCACGTAGACTTCGCGCGGCGCGAGCGGGAACCAGCCGACGGCCGGCGCGGCGCCGAAACCGAAGCTCACGTTCCAGCCCGGATTGCCGATCCAGGCAACCAGTGCCGGTGCATAGACCGGGCGGGCGACGATGCGGCCGGGCACCCAAGCCCAGCGCCCATGAATGATCGCCCAGCGGCCATAGTGGAAGGGCGCAAAGCCCCACGGCGCCTGGTCGATCCAGGTCCAGCCCCAGGGCGCGACCCAGGCCCAGCGTCCGTAACGGTAGGGTGCCCAGTCGTCGGCCACGGCACGCGGATACCAGACTGCACCGTAGTCCGGTGCGGTCTGCCAGTCACCGTAGGCGTCGAGATCCTGATACCCGGTCATGTGCGGCGAGACGTGGCGGCGGGCCGGTCCGGCCAGCGTGGCGTTTTCCCGGGTGGATACCCAGCGGTCGAAGGCATCGTTGCTACGATCACCTTCGAGCTGATCGCTGCCATCGCTCCAGCGGGAAATTTTCTGGCCGGCGGCCACGGGAATCTCCCGCTGTCCGTTGTCAAATGTGGCTCGGCCAGCCTGCACGCTCAACTCGCTGTGGTCCCCCATGACATCGATGCGGTAACGCCCCGGCGTCAGGAAGCGGATGTTGCCTTCCGGCGTGGCGACGATCACGTCATCGGCCTGGTCGCGATCGAGGATGCTGATGGCGAGCGTACCGGCCGTCAGCCGGACATCGACGCGCGAATCGTCCACAACCGGAAACTCGACCTGGCTGTCGTCGGCCAGGCGATAGGCCGTGGAGCCGATCCAGACTTCGGCCCGCCCGCGCTGCCCGGTTTCCAGCACGGCACCGCTGCTGATCGGCCAGTTCAGGGTGGCCGGTCCGGGCTGTTCGTTACGGTCAACCCGGAAATCGACCTGATTTTCAAAATAGGCCAGCCGGCCGACCCGGGCCGGCGGATCGTTCTGGGCCATTGCCGGCAGGGCCAGCACCAGGCTCAGGACGAGCAGTATTCGTTGCAGGGGTTTCAGCATCGTAGACTCCCGAAAAATGCTTCGCCCGCGCAAAAAAGGCGGGGCGCTCCGTAATCAACGCGCCAACACGGAAAAAGATGCGCGGGACGCCCAACGAAATGGTTTCAAAATGTTGCGACCCTGACGGGTCAAGCGTTGTCGGAGAGTATCCCGTATTTCTTGGCCACCGTGACATATTGCTCGCGGGCCGAGGCCACCTTGGCGCTCTTGCGGTCCTTGCGCTGGGCCCGCTGGAGGTAATCCAGCGCCCGCCCGGCCAGGGCTTCATCCCAGCCGTTCTTGTCCATCAGCGCGAAAATGGCCTTGGCGGCATTGACCAGGAACTGCAGATTGGGCACCTGCTCGACCGCCTGGATGAGCAACTTGACGGCACCCTCCAGATCGCCGGCGCGGGCAGCCATGACGCCCTTGTTGTTGAGCTCGATGATTTCCTTGCCAACCTGGTCGAGCAGGGCCTTGCCGGCGTCAGGCTGGCCGGTTTTCTCGAAGACGCTGGTGATGTGGTCGATCAGATGGGTGTCATCGTGATTCTCGGCCGCCACCTGCCGCATGATGTTGGCGGCTTCGTTTTCCTTGCCGGTGGCGTAGCAGGCGTGGGCTAGATCGACGGCGAGGCGCTGCGAGACATGATGGTGGCCCTGTTCGGCCGCTTCGCTGACCAGCGTTTTCTGCAGGGCCAGCGCCTGTTCGACGAGATTTTGCGCCTTGTCGGCCGCCCCTTCGCTGTTCAGGCAAAGGCTCTCGGTAACGAGGGCGGCCAGTTCGGCCTGCTTGTCGCCGCGCCATTCGCGCTTCATTTCGGCAGCGATCTTGCGCGAGGCCACCACGTCGCCGCGATCGACCAAAACGCGCGACAGGTTGGCGAAATCGTCGACCGTCCGCAGGCTTGAACCCTTGCTGCGCTCAATGACCTTGCCGTAGGCCTTTTCGGCGGCAAGCAGATCCTTGTTGCGGGCGGCGACATCGCCAACCAGCCGTTGCCGCACGGTATTGTGCGGCGACGCATCGGCCGCCCGTTGCAGGGTGTGCTGGGCGGCTTCCAGATTGCCCTGCGCTTCATGCACGGAAGCGAGGAAATCGTAGGCCGACAGATAGTCCGGCGCCTCTGCGGTAACCTGCTCGGCCAGATGTTCGGCTTCGTCCAGTGCGCCGCGATCGCGCAAGGCCATGGCCAGGCCCATCTTGGCCCAGGGCACGACACGCCCTTCGAGTACGCGCCGGAAAACCGCTTCCGCTTCCTGGGTCTTGCCCAGGGTGTGCAACAGATCGCCCTTGAAACGCAGGGCGTCGTACATGTACTGGGGCTGCTGCTGGATGACCCGGTCGCAGGCAACAATCGCTTCCTGCAGGGCGCCGCGTTCGATCTGTTCGTAGATGTGCCGCAGCACGTGTTTCTTGTAGATCGAGCGAACCAGCCGACCCTGCAATTGTTCGGCCGTGAAGGGCTTGATCAGGTAATCGTCCGGTGCCAGTTCGGCCAGCGAGACCACGTTGGTGTAACCCCGTTCGCTGGTGATGATCATGTACACCGTCGCCAGGGGAATGAGGTGGGCGTGGCGCAGTTCTTCGAGCAGTTGCTGACCGTCCCGGCCGTCGTCGAGGACGAAATCGGACAGGATGATGTCGAAGCGGTTGGTCTTGACCTGGCGGATGACCTCTGCCGAGTTGCCGGCGCCGTGCACCAGGGTGACCCCCAAGGCCCCCAGCATCAGGCGCAGGGAATCCCGGGCCGGCGAATGCCGGTCAACGATCAGGACACGCTTCTTGGTCAAGGATTGCTGCAAAACCAGCAGCATCTCTTCGTTGTCGAGAGGGCTCTGCCCCTTGGCTTGGCTTGTGCTCATTCCGCCAACTTACTTGACTTCGCCGGACAGGGCAAGGAAGTGGCAAAAACCTGTGATATTTCAGCGCTCTGAAGTAAAATCCGCAGTCCGCTATTGCGCCGCAACAAATCCAAATCCATGCTCTATCCCACCCGATTCGATGTCATTGTTGTCGGCGGCGGTCACGCCGGCACCGAAGCTGCGCTGGCCGCAGCCCGGGCGGGGGCGAACACGCTGTTGCTGACGCACAATCTCGACACCCTCGGGGCGATGAGTTGCAATCCGTCCATCGGCGGCATCGGCAAGGGTCACCTGGTCCGCGAGGTCGATGCGCTGGGCGGGGCGATGGCGGCGGCGACCGACGAGGCCGGCATCCAGTTCCGCATATTGAACGCCTCGAAAGGCCCGGCCGTCCGCGCCACCCGCGCCCAGGCCGACCGTGTGCTCTACAAGCAGGCCATCCGCACGCGACTGGAAAACCAGCCCAACCTGACCATCTTCGCGCAGGCTTGCGACGACCTGATCGTTGAAGGCGAGCGTGTAACCGGCGCCGTGACGCAGCTCGGCATCCGTTTCATGGCCGAAGCCGTTGTTCTGACCGCCGGCACCTTCCTCAACGGCAAGATCCACGTCGGGCTGGAGAATTACACCGGCGGCCGCATGGGCGATCCGCCCTCGGTGTCGCTGGCAGCGCGACTCAAGGAATTGAACCTGCCGCAGGGCCGCCTGAAAACCGGCACGCCGCCGCGCCTCGACGGCAAGACCATCGATTTCTCGGTGATGGAAGAGCAGCACTCGGACGACCCAATGCCCGTCTTTTCCTTCCTCGGTAACGCCGCGCAGCATCCGCGCCAGTTGCCGTGCTGGATCACCGAAACCAACGAGCGCACGCACGACATCATCCGCAGCGGGCTGGACCGTTCGCCGATGTACACCGGCGTCATCGAAGGCGTCGGGCCGCGCTATTGCCCGTCGATCGAAGACAAGATCCACCGCTTCGCCGACAAGGACCGCCACAACGTCTTCCTCGAGCCGGAAGGCCTGACGACGCACGAAATCTACCCGAACGGCGTGTCGACCAGCCTGCCGTTCGACATTCAGCTGGCACTGGTCCGCTCGATCCGCGGGATGGAAAACGTGCACATCCTGCGCCCCGGCTACGCCATCGAATACGATTTCTACGATCCGCGTGGCCTCAAGGACACGCTGGAATCGAAGGCCATCAACGGTCTGTTCTTCGCCGGCCAGATCAACGGCACGACCGGCTACGAAGAGGCCGCCGCGCAGGGCCTGCTCGCCGGCATCAATGCCGTGCGCTACGTGCGCGGCGAGGCCGGCTGGTGCCCGAAGCGCAACGAAGCCTATCTCGGCGTGCTGGTCGACGACCTCATCACGCGCGGCGTTTCCGACCCCTACCGGATGTTCACGAGCCGCGCCGAATACCGCCTGAGCCTGCGCGAGGACAATGCCGACCTGCGCCTGACCGAGCAAGGCCGCGAACTGGGCCTGGTCGATGACGTGCGCTGGGCCGCCTTCTGCCGCAAACGCGACGCCATCGCCGCCGAGCAGGAACGCCTGAAGTCGACCTGGGTCAATCCGAAAATCACGCCGGCCGACGACTGCATCCGTGTGCTGGGCAAGCCGATCGAGCACGAATACAACCTGTTCGAACTGCTGCGCCGCCCCGAAGTCTCCTACGCCGCGCTCATCACCCTGCCGCTGCCCGAAACCGGCGGCGAAGGCGAATCTCACGGTCAACCGGAAAATTTGCCCAAAATTGAAATCGATCCGGCCGTCGTCGAGCAGCTCGAAATCTCCGCCAAATACCAGGGCTACATCGACCGCCAGGCCGAGGAAGTCGCCAAGTCGGCCAGCTACGAAAACACCGCGCTGCCGGCCGAGCTCGACTACGGCACGGTCGCCGGACTGTCCAACGAGGTCAAGCAGAAGCTCAACCAGCACAAGCCGCAGACCATCGGCCAGGCCTCGCGCATCCAGGGCATCACGCCCGCTGCCGTGTCGCTGCTGCTCATCCACCTCAAGCGCCACAACCTGAGCCAGGCGGCATGAGCCAGAACGCGCTAGCCAGCGGCCTCGCCGCCCTCGACATCGCCTTGCCGGCCGAGGCGCAACAAAAGCTGCTCGCCTTCCGCGACCTGCTGCTCAAGTGGAACAAGACCTACAACCTGACCGCCCTGCGCGATCCGGCCCAGGCGATTTCTCACCACCTGCTCGATTCGCTCGCCATCCTGCCGCATGTCGGCGACGGCAATCTGCTCGATGTCGGCTCCGGCGGCGGCCTGCCCGGCATCCCACTGGCCATCGCCAAGCCGGAGCTTTCGGTCAGCATGGTCGACACCGTGCAGAAAAAAGCCACTTTCCTGCAACAGGCCGCCATCGAACTGGCCCTGAAAAATGTCACGGCCCATCACGCCCGGGTCGAGGAAATGCGGGGACAATACGCCCAGATCAGTTCCCGCGCCTTTGCCGAAATCGCCCTCTTCGTCAGCCTGACCCGCCACCTGCTGGCCCCCGGCGGACGCTGGCTGGCCATGAAAGGCGTGCGACCGGACAACGAACTCAAGGCCCTGCCGGCCGACATCACCGTGGAAGCGATCATCCCGCTCACCGTGCCCGGGCTGGATGCCGAACGACATTTGATCATTTTGAAAGCCGGGTCATGAAAGTACTCGCCATCACCAACCAGAAAGGCGGCGTCGGCAAGACGACCACCGCCGTCAATCTGGCCGCCTCGCTCGCTGCCGAAGGCAAACGTGTCCTGCTCATCGACATGGACCCGCAGGGCAACGCCACCACCGGCGCCGGCATCACCAAAAAAGAGGCGCTGCCCACCGTCTATCAACTGCTGATCGGTTCGGCCACGCTCGTCGAAGTCTGCTTCAAGACCGAATTCGGTTTCGACGTCCTGCCCGCCAACCGCGAACTCGCCGGCGCCGAAGTCGAACTGATCGAACTCGACCAGCGCGAATATCGCCTCAAGAAGGCCCTGCAGCAGAACCACGACGAATACGATTTCGTCCTCATCGACTGCCCGCCGGCGCTCAACATGCTCACCGTCAACGCGCTGGTCGCCGCCGATTCCGTGCTCATTCCGATGCAGTGCGAGTACTACGCCCTCGAAGGCCTCTCCGACCTCGTCGAAACCCTGCGCAAGGTGCGCCACCACCTCAATTCCCGCCTTGAAATCGAAGGCCTGCTGCGCACCATGTACAACGGCCAGAGCACGCTGACCCAGCAAGTCTCCAACGAACTCGAAAGTCACTTCGGCAACAAGGTTTACAAAACCATCGTGCCGCGCAACGTCCGCCTGGCCGAAGCACCGTCCTACGGCAAGCCGGTCATCGCCTTCGACAAAAACTCAAAGGGCGCGCAGGCCTACAGCGCGCTCGCCCAGGAAATTCTTGAAAGGGTCGCCCAATGATCAAGATGAAAGGACTCGGCCGTGGCCTTGACGCGCTGCTCGCCGGCAGCGACGCCAAAGCCGATGACGAACTGCGCAACCTGCCCGTCGAACGCCTCAAGCCCGGCAAGTACCAGCCGCGCACCCACATGGACCAGGAGTCGCTCGCCGAACTGGCTGCCTCGATCAAGGCCCAGGGCGTCATGCAACCCATACTCGTCCGTGCCGTCGACCACACGCCGGGGGCCGAACGCTACGAAATCGTCGCCGGCGAGCGGCGCTGGCGCGCCGCCCAGCTCGCCGGCCTTGCCGAAGTGCCCGTCCTCGTCCGCAGCATCCCCGACGAACAGGCGCTGGCCATGGCGCTCATCGAAAACATCCAGCGCGAAAACCTCAATCCGCTCGAAGAAGCCCAGGGCCTGCAACGCCTGATCGACGAATTCGGCCTGACCCACCAGCAGGCCGCCGACGCGGTCGGTCGTTCCCGCCCGGCCGCGAGCAACCTCCTGCGCCTGCTGCAACTGACTGCCCCGGTCCAGGAACTCCTCATGAAAGGCTTGCTGGACATGGGCCACGCCCGCGCGCTACTCCCCGTCTCCAGTGGCCAGCAAGTCGGCCTGGCCCAGCGCATCGTGCAGAAAGGCCTGTCGGTTCGCGAAGCCGAACGCCTCGTCCAGCAGCTCCTGAATCCGCCCAAACAGGCCCCCGAAAAAGCCATGGACCGTGATTTGCTCAGTCTCCAGGAACGGCTTTCGGATGGCCTGGGTGCCAACGTAGCCATCAGCACCAACAAAAAAGGCGCCGGCAAAGTCACCATCGAATTTTCCAGTCTCGACCAGCTGGACGGGCTGATTTCCCGGTTCACAGCGTAATCAGTTTCACCAATCGAAATCTCTGATTTTTTTACGGGAAAACCCTCATTTTGTGCGCCGCAGAAATTGACTCATCTATAAGACTTGGTTACACTCGCACGGTTATTGATCGAGGCATGTTTTGCATCCGCAAGTAAGCTGGATACTTAGCCGCCAGGTAGTGCTGGTAATTTTCCTCGCCGTACCGGCAGGAATCTTCCTAAGCGTGAATGCGGCAGTCTCGGTTCTGATCGGGGGATCAATCGGCGTCATCGCAAATCTCGGGTATGTCCTGAGAGCTATGCGGATGACCTCGGGTGCGGATCCGATCAAGGCTTATCGGGCGCAAGCCGCAGGCGAGGGATTCAAGTTTGCCTTGACTCTGGCCGGGTTTGCGCTGGTGTTCTTGCAGTACAAGGAGGTTGCGGTTCTGCCGCTCTTTCTTGGTTACACATCAACCTTCGTCATCTACTGGATGGCATTGCTGAAGCAACGCTAGACAGACTGGAGAAAACATGAGCGCAGACGGCGGCACACTGACCACCACAGGTTATATCCAACACCACCTGACCAATTTGGTTGTCTGTTCAGACAGCGCCAAGGTCGATGGAGTCTGTACCGGTTTCTGGAGTTTCCACTTGGACACCCTGCTGGTATCCGGCATTCTCGGCCTGGTCGTTTTCGGCCTGATGGCCATGCTGGCCAGCAAGGCCACTTCCGGCGTTCCGTCGGGCGGCCAGAACTTCGTTGAAATGGTCGTCGGCCTGGTCGACCAGCAAGTTCGCGATACTTTCCACGGCAAGAGCGCCCTGGTGACACCGCTGGCCATCACCATCTTCGTCTGGGTATTCGTCATGAATGCCATGGACTTGATTCCGGTCGATTTCCTGCCGGTCGCACTGCAAACCGCCACGGGCAATCACCATTTGCCTTTCAAGTTCGTGCCGACCACCGACCCCAACCTGACCTTCGCGATGTCGCTCACCGTGTTCGCCATCTCGATCTTCATGGGCCTCAAGGTCAAGGGCTTCGGTCACTTCATGCATGAAGTCTTCGCCGTTCCGTTCGGCATCAAGCTGGCGCCGATCAACTTCCTGTTCCGCGTCGTTGAAGAAATCGCCCGCCCGATCTCGTTGTCACTGCGTCTCTTCGGCAACATGTACGCCGGTGAAATGGTCTTCATCCTGATCGCCCTGCTCGGCCTGTACCAGCTTCCCCTGGCCTTGCCCTGGGAACTGTTCCACATTCTGATCATTACCCTGCAAGCCTTCGTGTTCATGATGCTGACCATCGTGTACATGTCGATGGCCGCAGAGTCGCACTAAGTTTTCTGTAGTTTTCTGTAGTTTTTACTTTAACCCCGCAATAAACCTACCTTACTGAGGAGTAAACATGGAACTCGCAACCGTTCTCTCCAACACCGCTATCGCTGTAGCCATCCTGATCGGCGCCGGCGCTCTGGGTACCGCTATCGGCTTTGGTATCCTGGGTGGCCGCTTCCTGGAAGGCGCTGCTCGCCAGCCGGAAATGATCCCCACGCTGCAAGTCAAGATGTTCATCGTCGCCGGTCTGCTCGACGCCGTGACCATGATCGGTGTTGGTATCGCTCTGTTCCTGCTCTTCGCAAACCCGTTCCTGGCTCTGCTGAAGTAATTAACCGCGCCCCTGAAACCCTTATCACCAGGAGGTTAGCGTGAATATCAACGCTACACTGATTGGCCAGGCAATCTGGTTTGCACTCTTCATCTGGATCACGATGAAGTACGTCTGGCCGCCGCTCCAAAAAGCGATGGCAGAACGTCAAGCACAGATCGCTGATGGCCTCGCCGCAGCAGAACGTGGCAAGCACGAACAAGAGCTTGCCGCCAAGCGTTCCGCCGACGCGTTGCGTGAAGCCAAGGAGAAATCCTCGGAACTGATCGCTCAAGCCGAAAAGCGTGCGCAGCAGATCGTCGAAGAAGCCAAGGGTACTGCCAAGATCGAGGCCGACAAGGTCGTCGCTGGCGCCAAGGCCGAAATCGATCAGGAAGTCGAACGCGCCAAACAGCAACTGCGTGAACGCGTTGCCGAACTGGCGGTGGCTGGTGCTGAAAAGATCCTGCGCAAGGAAATCAACGCGTCCGCGCATGCCGACATGCTGGTCGCCCTGAAACAGGACCTGTAAGCAATGGCTGAATCCGTCACTATCGCCCGTCCTTACGCTGAAGCCCTGTTCCGGGCTGCCAAGGAAAGCGGCAATCTGGCCAAGTGGGCCGAGCAGGTAGCAACGCTCGCCCAGGTGGCCGCCAGTCCCGAAGTCCACGCGGCCATCGGTGATCCCAATGTGGCGGCCCCGCAACTGGTCGACCTCTTCCGGTCTGCCTGCGGTACGGCGGTAGATACGGAGCTGGCGAACTTCATCCAGCTGCTGTCCAACAATGACCGTCTGGGGCTATTGCCGGAAATCGCGGGCTTGTACGAAAGCTACAAGCGCGCCGAGGAAGGCACCAAGCAAGCCGAAATCATTTCGGCCTTCCCTATCGATGATAACCAGGTGAAAGCCTTGGTCCCCCAACTCGAAACTGTCTTCAAGACCAAGCTCGAGACGTCCGTGTCGGTTGACCCGACCCTGATTGGTGGCATCAAGGTAATCGTTGGCGACCAGATGCTGGATGCTTCAGTCCGCGGCAAGCTCGACGCCATGGCTACGGCGCTGAACAACTAGGAGAATTTCATGCAGTTGAATCCTTCCGAAATTTCTGAACTGATCAAGAGCAAGATCCAGAACCTGCAAGGCGCATCGGAAGTGCGCACGCAGGGCACGGTAGTTTCCGTTACTGACGGTATCTGTCGTGTTCACGGCCTGCAAGACGTTATGCAGGGCGAAATGCTGGAATTCCCCGGCAACACCTTCGGCATGGCGCTCAACCTTGAGCGTGATTCCGTCGGCGCCGTTGTTCTTGGTGAATACGAACACATTTCCGAAGGCGACGTGGTCAAGACCACCGGTCGCATTCTGGAAGTTCCCGTTGGCCCGGAATTGCTGGGTCGCGTTGTTAACTCCCTCGGCCAACCGATCGACGGCAAAGGCCCGATCAATGCCAAGCTGACCGACAAGATCGAAAAGGTTGCGCCTGGCGTTATTTGGCGTCAGTCCGTTTCCCAGCCGGTCCAGACCGGTCTGAAGTGTGTGGACTCGATGGTTCCGGTTGGTCGCGGTCAGCGCGAGCTGATCATTGGTGACCGCCAGACCGGCAAGACCGCTGTCGCAGTCGATGCCATCATCAACCAGAAGGGCAAGGGCCTGTTCTGCGTTTATGTCGCTATCGGCCAGAAGGCTTCCACGATTGCCAACGTCGTTCGCAAGCTCGAAGAGCACGGCGCGATGGAATACACCATCGTTGTTGCCGCTCCGGCTTCGGAATCCGCCGCACTGCAGTACCTGGCTCCTTACGCCGGTTGCACGATGGGCGAATACTTCCGCGACACCGGTGAAGACGCGCTGATCATTTATGACGACTTGACCAAGCAAGCTTGGGGCTACCGTCAGGTTTCCCTGCTGCTGCGCCGTCCGCCGGGCCGTGAAGCCTACCCGGGCGACGTTTTCTATCTCCACTCCCGTCTGCTTGAGCGTGCTGCACGCGTTTCCGCTGCCTGGGTCGAGAAGCTCAGCAATGGCGCGATCAAGGGCAAGACCGGTTCGCTGACCGCACTGCCGGTTATCGAAACACAAGCCGGTGACGTTTCCGCATTCGTTCCGACCAACGTGATTTCCATTACTGACGGTCAGATCTTCCTGGAAACCGACCTTTTCAACGCTGGTATCCGCCCCGCGATCAACGCCGGTATTTCCGTGTCCCGCGTCGGTGGTGCTGCTCAGACCAAGCTGATCAAGAAGCTCGGTGGTGGCGTCCGTCTGGCACTCGCGCAGTACCGCGAACTCGCCGCGTTCGCCCAGTTCGCTTCCGACCTCGACGAAGCTACCCGCAAGCAGTTGGAGCGTGGTCGCCTGGTGACCGAGCTGATGAAGCAGCCGCAGTACTCGCCGATGAGCATCTCTGAAATGGCCGTCACGCTGTACGCAGCCGACAAGGGCTACTTCGACGACGTCGAAGTCAAGCGCGCGCTGGAATGCGAAAAGGCCATGATTGGTTACCTCAAGGCCAACTACGCTGACCTCATGAACACCATGGAGTCAACGGCTGACCTGAGCGCCGATTCCGAGAAGCAACTTGCCGCCGGCATCGTCGCTTTCAAGAGCAGCTGGGCCTGATCTAGGAGAACGCCATGCCTAGCGGCAAGGAAATTCGCAACAAGATCAAGAGCGTCGAAAATACGCGCAAGATCACCAAGGCCATGGAAATGGTGGCCGCATCCAAAATGCGCAAGGCGCAGGACCGGATGCGTGCTGCCCGTCCCTATGGCGAGAAGATCCGGCGCGTTGCAGGCAACCTGTCTCATGCTCTGACCGAATACCGTCACCCATTCCTTGTGAACCGGGAACAGGCCTCCGTTGGTCTGATCCTGGTGACCTCGGACAAGGGCCTGTGCGGTGGTCTGAACTCCAATCTTCTGCGCGTCGCCGTGACGAAGATGAAAGAGTTCGAGTCTCAGGGCAAAAAGCTTCAGGCAACCTGCATCGGCAACAAAGGCTTCGGTTTCATGCAGCGCTCCGGCGCCAAGATCGTCTCGCACGTGACCGGATTGGGCGACACGCCCCATCTGGAAAAGCTGATCGGGCCGGTCAAGGTACAGCTTGATGCCTACATGCGAGGCGAGATCGACGCGCTGTATATCGGCTACACCCGTTTCATCAACACGATGAAACAGGAGCCCGTGTTTGAAAAGCTGCTCCCGCTGTCCGGCGATGCCGTTGGCTCGGCCAAGACCAAGTGGGATTACGTCTACGAACCAGATGCCAAGTCCGTCATTGACGACCTGCTCATCCGTTATGTCGAAGCATTGATTTATCAGGCCGTCGCAGAAAACATGGCCTCCGAGCAGTCCGCCCGGATGGTTGCCATGAAGTCTGCTTCCGACAACGCCAAGACCGTTATCGGCGACTTGAAACTGGTTTACAACAAGGCCCGTCAGGCTGCGATTACCAAGGAACTTTCGGAAATCGTCAGCGGCGCCGCCGCGGTGTGACGCGTAGATTTTTATTTTTGGGGATTTGAATATGAGTCAAGGTTCAATCGTTCAGTGTATCGGCGCCGTTGTGGACATCCACTTCCCGCGCGACGCGATGCCGAAGGTCTACGACGCCCTCAAGCTGGATGCTTCCGAAGCAAACGGCATGGCGGAAGACGGCCTGACGTTCGAAGTACAACAACAGCTGGGTGACGGTGTCGTTCGCACCATCGCCATGGGTTCGTCCGACGGTCTGCGTCGTGGCATGAAGGTCAACAACACCGGCGCCGGCATCTCTGTGCCGGTCGGTATGGGTACCCTCGGCCGCATCATGGACGTGCTGGGTCGTCCGATCGACGAAGCCGGTCCGATCGATTCCAACGAGCTGCGCGTTATTCACCAGCCGGCTCCGAAGTTCGACGAACTGTCGTCTTCCGTTGATCTGCTCGAAACCGGCATCAAGGTTATCGATCTGATCTGCCCGTTCGCCAAGGGCGGCAAGGTCGGCCTGTTCGGCGGCGCCGGCGTCGGCAAGACCGTCAACATGATGGAACTCATCAACAACATCGCCAAGCAGCACTCGGGTCTGTCCGTGTTTGCCGGCGTGGGTGAGCGTACCCGTGAAGGTAACGACTTCTATCACGAAATGAAGGACTCCAACGTTCTCGACAAGGTCGCGATGGTGTTCGGTCAGATGAACGAGCCGCCGGGTAACCGTCTGCGCGTCGCACTGACCGGTCTGACCATGGCTGAGCGTTTCCGTGATGATGGTCGCGACATTCTGTTCTTCGTCGACAACATCTATCGCTACACGCTGGCCGGTACGGAAGTTTCCGCACTGCTCGGCCGTATGCCTTCCGCCGTGGGCTATCAGCCGACGCTGGCTGAAGAAATGGGCCGTCTGCAAGAGCGTATTACCTCCACCAAGGTTGGCTCGATCACCTCCATCCAGGCCGTTTACGTGCCTGCCGATGACTTGACCGACCCGTCGCCTGCTACCACCTTCCTGCACTTGGACTCCACGGTTGTGTTGTCGCGTGACATCGCTTCGCTGGGTATCTACCCGGCTGTTGATCCGCTCGACTCCACCTCCCGCCAGCTCGATCCGCAGATCGTTGGTGAAGAGCACTACTCTGTTGCGCGCGCTGTTCAAATGAACCTGCAGCGCTACAAGGAACTGCGCGACATCATCGCCATTCTGGGTATGGACGAACTGTCTCCTGAAGACAAGCTCGCCGTTTCCCGCGCTCGTAAGATTCAGCGCTTCCTGTCCCAGCCGTTCCACGTTGCTGAAGTCTTCACCGGTTCTCCGGGCAAGTTCGTTTCCCTCAAGGATACGATCAAGGGCTTCAAGGGCATCTGTGCCGGCGAATACGATCACCTGCCGGAACAAGCGTTCTACATGGTTGGTGGTATTGAGGAAGTGATCGAAAAGGCCAAGACGCTGCAATAACGCGCCGTCAGGATAGGAGCTTTTATGGCTATGACTGTTCATTGTGATGTCGTCAGCGCTGAGGAGTCGATCTTCTCAGGTCTGGTCGAAATCGCAGTGTTTCCCGGCGAGTCCGGGGAACTCGGCATCCTGCCGCGTCACACGCCGCTGCTGACCCGCATCAAGCCGGGCACCATTCGTTTGAAGGTGCCCGACCAAAGCGAGTTCGAGCTGGTCTATGTGTCCGGTGGCATGCTTGAAGTTCAGCCCGACATGATTACCGTGTTGGCTGACACCGCGATCCGCGCCCACGATCTGGATGAAGCGAAGGCTCTTGAAGCCAAGAAGCGCGCCGAGGAGGCTCTTGCCAACCGGAACGCCGAAATGGACTATGCAGCAGCCGAAGCCGAACTGGCCCAAGCTGTCGCTCAGCTTCAGGCGATCAACCGTCTGCGCAAGCACACTCACTAATCCGCATCTGGAACCAAAAAAGGCAGCCTTGAGCTGCCTTTTTTATTTTTGTCTTCCCGGATGCAAACTGATCACAATCTGGCGATTCGTTTTTCCAGCCGAGCTGTATCGTCCCGGAGCTGATTGACCGACGCGGAAAAGTTGCCGACCTCACGTTTTGCCGCAAGAATCCGGGATTCCTCGACCGCGTATTCACTCAGGTTTTCAACGCCTTTGCCCAGCGCGTCGTGAAGCGAAAGCGCAAACGCCTTCCCAATCCGGGTTGAACGCTTGGCAACGATATCGCCAAAAATCTGGGCGAGATCGGCCTCGACATCCCATTTCAGATTGCGCAGCACAAAGGCGAAACTCTCGGCAACATCTGCTGCCCCACCCAACTTTACCGAAGAGAACAAACTCGAACGATCAAGGAGGAGGCGGGCCGGAAGATCCGGGGGCAGAGTGACCGTCACATCGCATGGAGCACCATCGTCTACCGAACGAAACATGCCCTGCTCGTCGATGCCCAGGTTGAAAGTGAACGGACCGGATTCGATTTTGACGACAGCACCGGCATGGCTGGACAGCCTGTGTTGCGCCCAGCTTTCAGCCTGAATCAGGTGATTCAGGATTTTGATTGCCAGCGCATTCAACACGTCCATCATCGCAGCAGCCTAAAATTTATAGCCGCGATGCAATGCCACGACGCCGAGCGCAAGATTGAAATACTCCACCTTTTCGAGCCCGGCCGTTTCCATCATCCGCTTGAGCTCTTCCTGGCCAGGATGCATGCGAATGGATTCGGACAGGTAACGATAGCTGTCCGAGTCGTTTGTGACGAGTTGCCCCACCTTCGGAATGATATTGAAAGAGTAGAAATCGTAGATTGGCGCCAGGGGCTTCCAGATCTGTGAGAACTCAAGGACCAGAAGGCGCCCGCCCGGCCGGAGGACACGACGCATTTCAGCGAGGGCGGCATCCTTGTGGGTCATGTTGCGCAAGCCGAATGCGACCGTTACACAGTCAAACCAGTCATCGGGGAATGGCAGTTTTTCAGCATCACACTGCGCAACGGGCAACATGTACCCCTTGTCGAGCAGACGATCGCGGCCCCGGGCAAGCATGGCATTGTTGATGTCCGTCAGCCAGACCTGGCCGCTCTTGCCCACGCGTTTGGAGAAGGCCAGCGACAGGTCGCCGGTTCCGCCGGCCACATCCAGAACACGGGATCCTTCCCGTACGCCACTGCGCTGAATGGTGAATGCCTTCCAGAGGCGATGCATGCCGCCCGACATGAGGTCGTTCATCAGGTCGTAGCGACTGGCGACGGAATCGAAAACGTCGGCGACGCGACGGGCTTTCTCCTGCTCGGCTACCGTTTCGTAGCCAAAATGGGTTTTATCGTTATTCATGATGTCAGTGATGATGTCCGCAGCTACCGCCGGCCGGACGTGATGAGGTATCGATATCGCGGGACAGACCCTGCTTCTCGATTTGATTCAGGTATTCCTGCCAGAGCTCGGCCTGATGCTTGCCCAGGTTGTAGAGCAGATCCCAGGAATAGAGCCCGCTGTCGTGGCCATCGGAGAAAACGAAACGCAAGGCATAGGTCCCGACCGGCTCGATACGCTCAATATCCACGTTGCGCTTTCCCGTTTGCAGGGTTTCCTGCCCGGGCCCGTGTCCGCGGGCCTCTGCGGAGGGGGTATAGACGCGTAAAAACTCGAAATCGAGCGAATATTGCTCGTTGTCGCCGTAAATCAACTCCAGGCGGCGGGATTTCTTGTGCAGCTTGATTTCGCTGGGTATCGGGGTGTCCTGTTCAATACCGGCCATGGTTCTCTCCAGAATGAGGCGCTAGTTTAGCGCACTCGCCAGCCCGCCCATTCAGGAAAGATCAAATCGCCTGATAGCTGACGCGGTCGTAATCGGTACCGCGATGCAGGATGTGGTTCATCCTTAGCTGCCACGTATCGTCATCGCCCGAGGATACCTCGAGTATCCGGCTGGCCTGGTACATGCCCGGCGGCAACACGATCGAACCTTCTTCATTGATCGCCGGGACGGGCGGAAGCATGAAAGCACGGACGAAACGTTCCTGATTGCCGGCCTTCAGTGCGGCCACGCGGACACCGATGCCGGATGGCATGCCGGGGAGGGTCGCCACACCGACAATCAATCCGCCGTCGTCTTCCTGCATCAGCCAGGTCGCCTGCACGAGCAGGAAATGCTCGCCATCGTGCGGGCAAACGGCCATGAGCTGGCCATGGGTAATCCGCATGCCGGCGCAACTGCGGCCGAGGCGGAAACCGTTTGCCGAATGATTGATGACCGACCATTCATCGACCGGGAAACTGATCTGTGGCTTGATGGCCAGGGTATGACCCGGGTCGACGCGTTCGCCGAAGGTGAACAGCTGGTCGAATTCACCGCGGGAGAAGGCGGCGGCCGAATCCGGCTGCTCGAACTCCTTGCCGGTAATGCAGAAATGGATCGCATCGAAACCGACGGCCACGCGGGCGATACCCTCCGTGGCAAAACGCCGAAAGCGACGGGGCGAGGCCGATTGCGACCACGGCCGCGAGAGGTGGTCGAGCAGTCCGATGACATGACCGCTGGTTTCTTCGCCAAGTCCCAACTGTGATGGTGTGATGCGTTGGCGCAACTGGCTGAGCATGTGGTTAATCTGCAGGGCCAGACGCGTCGTGTCGAGCCGTCGCGTGTCACCGGTGGGATCCTCGGCAACCGAAGACGGGTGCATGGGAACATCCTTCATCAGTTCGATGACGTAGGGCGGAAGCTCGAGATCGTCCTCCAGACGGTGAATGGAGACGAGGGGCGCCCACATGCCCGCCCAGCGGCGAATCAGGTTGAGGTTGCGCACGCTGTTGCTGTAGGGACTGGCCAGGTCGATGAGAAGCAGCGTGCTGTAGGCGGCCGCGCAGTGCGTCGACTGAAGGGTGTTTTCGAGCGCATCCTCGACCGGTGTGTAGGCGATCCCCCATTCCTCTGCAGTTTCGTAAAAACCGTGCAGATCGAGCCAGATGCCGGGCGGCAGGTCCCGGCGCGCCCGGTAATGCTCAAGGATCACCATGCCCGTGTAATAGAGGCAGCGGTGGAGAACGGTGGCCATCATGCCCTGGTATTGCGCGTTTTCGGTATCCGGCTCGGTCAGGTTGGCGCACAGCGCATAGGCTTTGCCCATTTTGCGCCAGGCGGTGACCACCATCTGGAAGTAGGACTCTTCCTCGTCGGCGAGCGGCAAGGCCTTGTTGTGGTAGCGCCGGGCCATTTCTTCTTCGACAAAACACATCGGCGCCCGCGACTGCTCGAGCAGCGCCAGCAGGGTCGAAGGATCAGGCGGGGTGGCGAGCAGGGCGTCGATGAAGCTCATCAACTGGCGCTCGGCAACGATGGGGTTGGCCAGCGACAGTTGCGAAAGATAGTCCAGTCCGGCTCTGAGATCCGATATTGCGGGTGCTTCGATGACGGTCGACATGATTCATCCAGCCTTATTCGATTTCTGCCAGCGCTTCGGACACGGCTTGCGCCAATACCGCGTCACTGACTGCTGGCCGTTGCGTCAGACCCTCCCGCCGGACGCTCCCCCAAATCGGTTCCGGAAAATGGCGATCATCCTGCCAGCGCGGAATGATGTGCCAATGCAAGTGCGGAACCACGTTGCCAAAACTGGCAAGGTTGATTTTATCTGGATTGAATAGTCGGCGCACAACCGTTTCGACGGTGATGACGACGCGCATCAGCTTCGAGCGAAACTCGGGCGGCAGGTCGCTCATTTCGCGCACATGATCGTTCCAGATGACGCGGCAGAAGCCGGGGTAATGCGGATCATCGACCCGGACGACGCGACACCAACGGGAACGCCAGAGGACGAATCCACCGTCGTTCGCGCACAATTCACATGCCTGACTGCCCACCCCCATGCTTCCGCTCCCCCATCCGGACAAAATCCAACCGGACCTCTTTTAGCATTCGCTCCCGGCCGTGTATCGGGACAATCTCACGGTCAACCGGAAAAAACGGCCAAATTACAAAAGTACGCGTTCGATTCCACCCGTATTTGCCTTGGCCACGTAATCCGCCATCCAGTTTTCGCCGAGCAGATGCTTGGCCAGTTCAACCACGATGTAGTCGGCCTGGGTGCCGGCATCGTCATCGTAGCGCGACAAGCCCTGCAGACAGGCCGGGCACGAGGTCAGAATCTTGACGTCGCCCTTGAAGCCGTCGGCACGCAGTTTGGCTGCCCCGCTCTCGATTTCCTGCTGCTTGCGGAACTTCACCTGCGTGGCGATATCCGGCCGCGAATAGGCGAAGGAACCGGCATCGCCGCAGCAACGGTCGGTCAGCGGCACTTCCTGGCCCATCAACGACTTGGTCACGGCCAGTGGCGCGTAAGCCTTCATAGGCGTGTGGCAGGGATCGTGGTACATGTAGCGCGTCCCGCTAACACCTTCGAGCTTGACGCCCTTTTCCATGAGGTATTCGTGGATGTCGAGCAGGCGGCAGCCCGGGAAAATCTTCTCGAACTGGTATTTCTGCAGCTGATCCATGCAAGTGCCGCAGGACACGATCACCGTCTTGATGTCGAGGTAGTTGAGCGTGTTGGCGACGCGATGGAAGAGCACGCGGTTGTCCGTCGTGATCTTCTGCCCCTTGTCTTCGTCACCGGACGCCGTCTGCGGATAGCCGCAGCACAGGTAGCCCGGCGGCAGCACGGTGGTCGCACCGGTTTCGTAGAGCATCGCCTGCGTCGCCAGACCAACCTGCGAGAACAGGCGCTCCGAACCGCAACCCGGGAAGTAGAAGACGGCATCCGATTCCTCGGTCGTTTTCTGCGGATTGCGGATGACCGGGATGACCTTGTCGTCCTCGATGTCGAGCAGGCCACGCGACGTGCGCTTGGGCAGGTTGCCCGGCATCGGCCGGTTGAGGAAATGGATGACCTGCGTCTTGACCGTCGGCGCGCCCAGGGTGGCTGGCGGATGCGCCCGGCTGTCCTGGACCAGACCGAACGCCTTGGCCGCCTTGTGGGCGAGACGCTGGGCCTTGAAGCCGAAATCCATCATGACCCCGCGCATGACCTTGATGGTCGCCGGATCCTTCAGGTTCAGGTAGGTCAGCGCCGCCCAGGTTCCCGGGCTGAAGCGCTTCTTGTCCTGCTTGCGCAGGAAATTGCGCATGGCCACCGACACGTCGCCAAAATCGATATCGACCGGGCAGGGCTTCAGGCAGCGGTGGCAGACCGTGCAGTGGTCAGCCACATCGTTGAACTCGTCGAAATGCTTGAGCGAAATGCCGCGCCGGGTCTGTTCTTCGTAGAGGAAGGCCTCGACCAGCAGCGAGGTCGCCAGAATCTTGTTGCGCGGCGAGTAGAGCAGGTTCGCGCGTGGCACATGGGTCGAGCAGACCGGCTTGCACTTGCCGCAGCGCAGGCAGTCCTTGACCATGTCGGAAATCTTGCCGATCTCCGATTGCTCCATGATCAGCGATTCGGTGCCGAGCAGGCTGAACGACGGCGTGTAGGCATTGCCCATGTCGCCGCCGGGCATCAGTTTGCCCTTGTTGAAGTGGCCGTCCGGGTCAACCTTCTGCTTGTAGGCGCGGAAGGGGCCGATTTCCTCCTCGGTCAGGAACTCCAGCTTGGTAATCCCGATTCCGTGTTCGCCCGAAATCACGCCGTCCAGGCCGCGCGCCAGGTGCATGATGCGTTCGACGGCCTTGTTGGCGGTCTGCAGCATCTCGTAGTTGTCCGAATTGACCGGAATATTGGTGTGCACGTTGCCATCGCCGGCATGCATGTGCAATGCGACAAAGACGCGACCACGCAGGACTTCCTTGTGGATGGCCTCGATGCGTTCGATGATCGGACGATAAACGCCACCGTCGAAAATCTTGCTCAATCGCGCCCTGAGTTCCTGCTTCCAGGACGTGCGCACCGAATAATCCTGCAAGCGGTGGAAGAGCCGGGGGGCGCTGGCCTTGTTGGTCAGCTCGCCGGCCACCACGCCATAGGACATGAAGCGCGACTCGGCCTCGGCCAACGGCAGGTCCAGGTTATCCAGCAGCCATTCCCAACGCAGGCGCACCGCCTCGACGTAATCCAGCGCCGCCTGCCGGCGGTCGCCGATCAGGACGTCCTTGTCGAGATTGGCATCGCCGGCATGCAGGGGCAGCTCGCCCTTGAGGAATTCGATCAAGGCATCGCACAGCGCCAGCTTGTTCTGCGTCGACAACTCGATGTTGATGCGTTCGATGCCGTCGCAGTAGTCGCCCATGCGCGGCAAGGGGATCACCACGTCCTCATTGACCTTGAAGGCGTTGGTGTGACGGGAAATGGCGGCCGTACGCGAACGATCCAGCCAGAATTTCTTGCGGGTTTCGGCATCGACGGCGATGAAGCCCTCGGCGGCGCGCAGGTTGCACATGCGAACCACTTCGGACGCCGCGGCCATCACGGCCTTTTCATCATGGCCGACGAGATCGCCGATCAGCACCATCTTCGGGCGACCGTGGCGCTTGGCCTTGGTCGCGTAACCGACGGCCTTGACGTAGCGCTCGTCCAGATGTTCCAGACCGGCCAGTTGCACACCGGCCGCATGACCGGCACCGCCCGGCTTGAAGTAGTCGGTAATCTCGACGATGGCCGGCACCGCTTCGCGGACCTGGCCGAAGAATTCCAGACAAACCGTCCGCGTAATCGGCGGCATCTTGTGCAGCACCCAGCGCGCCGCGACGATGATGCCGTCCGTGCCTTCCTTCTGCACGCCCGGGATGCCGCCGAGGAACTTGTCGGTCACGTCCTTGCCCAGGCCGACCTTGCGGCAGGCGGCGCCCGGCATGACCAGGATTTCCTCGCCGAGCAGCTTCTTGCCGCTCGGGTCGAAGCGCTTCAGACGGAACTCGACGTTTTCCTGCTCGTGAATCTTGCCGTAGTTGTGATTGACGCGTTCGACTTCCAGCCAGTTGCCGTCCGGATCGACCATCTTCCACCAGGCCAGGTTGTCGAGCGCCGTGCCCCACAGCACGGCCTTCTTGCCGCCGGCGTTCATGGCGATGTTGCCGCCGATGCAGGAGGCCGACGCCGAGGTCGGGTCGACGGCGAAAACGCGGCCGGCCAGCGAAGCGGCTTCGGACACACGGTCGGTCACGACGCCAGCGCCGGTGCGAATGGTGGCGTAGGGCGTTTCATGCCCGGCCAGCACCATCTCCTCGACGGGGCCGATGTCGATGAGCTTTTCGGTGTTGATCACTGCGGAATGGGGCGTCAGCGGCACGGCGCCGCCGGTGTAGCCGGTGCCGCCCCCGCGCGGAATGATGGTCAGGCCGGCTTCGATACAGCCGCGCACCAGATGCCCGATCTCTTCCTCGGTATCCGGGTAAAGCACGACGAAGGGGTATTCGACGCGCCAGTCGGTCGCGTCGGTCACGTGGGATACGCGGGCCAGTCCGTCGAAGGCGATGTTGTCCTTGCGCGTGTGCTTGCTCAGGATGCGCGTGACCTTGCGGCGCAGATCCCAGGTTTCACCAAAGCGCTCGGCAAAGCGGTTGACGGCGATGCGAGCGGCGTCGACGAGGCGCTTGACCTTGGCGGCGCGCTCCTGATCCTCGCCCTCGGTCGCTTCACGACGCTTTTCGACTTCGGAGAGGCGGTGGTGGAGGGCATTGACCAGCGCGTCGCGACGTTCGCGATTGTCGAGCAGGTCGTCTTCCAGGTACGGGTTGCGCTGCACGACCCAGATGTCGCCGAGCACCTCGTAGAGCATGCGTGCCGAGCGGCCGGTGACGCGCTCGCTGCGCAATTCGTCGAGCACCGCCCAATTGTCGGCCCCAAGCAGGCGAATGACGATCTCGCGATCGGAAAACGAGGTGTAGTTGTAAGGTATTTCGCGCAGGCGGGCAGTCATGAGGCGACCAGAATCGAGAGCATTAAAGACAGGATTTTAGCGTACCCGAGGGGGACGCAACGAGGAGCGGTAACTTCGGACAGAAATAAGCGTCAAATGTTCTCCCAATCTTTCCGACGAGAGTAAAATATTACAAAAGTTATAGGTATTACAAATGCATCGACGGCAAATGCTCGGATGGCTAGGCGCTCTTCCCTTCTCGCTGTGGTCCAGCGCAGAAGCAGCGCCGGCGCGCCCCCTCCGTCTGGGCATCATGCCTTTCAATTCGACGCTGGCCCTGTTCAAGACCCACCAGCCACTACGTCAGCACCTGCAAAACGAACTGGGCCGGTCAATTGAGTTTTATACAGCGCCCGACTATTTCACCTTCCTGAACAGTTCACTGGCGGGCGAGTACGACATCCTGATCACCGGCCCGCACTTCGGGGTCATGTGCCTTGAGGCCTATGAGGCGCTGGTCAGATACAAGGCCGTGCTGCAGCCGGTTTTCGTCGTTCGCCCGAATGCCGGCATTCAATCGCTCAACGACCTGAGAGGCAAACGCATCGGGCTTTCCAGCCGGCTCTCCATCTCCTCGATCGGTGGCGTCAAATGGCTGGCCGATCAGGGCATGCAGATGGGTCGCGACTACCAGCTGTTCGAACGGACCACGCACGGGGCCGCCGTGGCGGCCGTGGCCGTCGGCGAACTGGATGCCGCACTGACCACCCACACGCCGCTGCGGCAAGTGCCCGAGGACGTCCGGGCCAAGGTCAGCATCCTGCCCATCGAGGTTCGCGTTCCGCACCTCATGACGCTGGCCCACAAACGATTGGGCAAGGTCGATATCAAACGGATTCGCGAAGCCCTGCTGAAATTCGGCCTGACTGCCGAAGGCCTGAGCTTTTTTAAAGAGACCGGCTACGAGGGCTATGCGCCAATCACAGCCGAGGACGTTCAGTCCCTGCAGCCCTATGTTTCATTGACCCGGACGCTGCTCGGGCACCCCTCCTGATGCTGAACATCCGTCGATCCATCCGGGCCAAGCTGCTGTTGGCCAGCGTGGTTGTCGAGGCGCTGATGCTGGCGCTTCTGGTCAGCAACAGCGTGCGACTGATCGAACACCATCTCTCCGAACAGCTCGATGCCCGGGTTCAGGCCGTCGAGCTGGCCTACAAGACCGCCGTGGCCGTGCCGCTGGCGTCGCGCGACTACGCCACCCTGCGCGACATCCTCGACGGCTGGCGCAAGGCGTCCGACATCACCTACCTGGCGGTCACCGATCCGGACGGCCGCATCCTTTCCTCGTCGGGCTGGTCGGCGGACGATGCCTTGCCGCTGGTCAATCGCAGCGATGGCCATATCCGCCACGTCCGCTTCCCGGTCGACTACCTTGGCCAGGTCTACGGCCACATCCATTACGGGATGTCGACGACCTTCATGGACAAGGCTTCGGCCCAACTGCTCTGGCAGAGCGGGCTGATCGCCCTGTCCGAGGTCGCCCTCTCGGTCTTCCTGCTGTCGATCATCGGTTACCTGCTGACCCGCCACCTGATCAAGCTGGCGGAGGCCAGCATCAACGTGGCCGAGGGGCATTACGAAGAGCGCATGGAAATTTCCGGCGAGGACGAAGTCGCGGTCCTGGCGCGAAACTTCAACACCATGACCGATGCGGTGAAAAGCCGCATTGCCGATCTGTCCTACCAGGCCAACCATGACTCGCTGACCGGCCTGTTCAATCGGCGCGCCTTCGAGACGCATCTGGAGGCTGTCCTCAAGGCAGACGATCTGGCGGAAAACCCGGCGACCCTGCTGTATCTCGATCTCGACCAGTTCAAGGTGGTCAATGACACCTGCGGCCATGCGGCCGGCGATGAGCTGCTGATCCGCCTGACGCAGATGATCGAGGACCGTTTTCCCTATGGCTTCATTTCCCGGCTGGGCGGCGACGAGTTCGGTATTGTCATGCGCGACTGCAGCCCGCAGGAGACCGTGCGCCGCGCCCGGCAGCTCATCGACGAAATCTGTGCCTTCCCGTTCTTCTCGGATGGGCGGAGTTTCCGGCTCGGGGCCTCGATCGGGGTGGTGCGCTCCGGTCCCGACATGAAGAACGTCACCGATCTGCTGATCGCCGCCGATACGGCCTGCTATGCCGCCAAGGAACGAGGGCGCAACCGGGTCGAAATCTATACCCCGACCGATGAATGGTTCCAGCAACGCAACGAAGATTTCCGGACCATGCCGCAGCTCACGCGGGCCATCGCGGAAGGGCGCTTCATGCTCTTCCACCAGCGTCAGGAGCCGCTCAAGCCCGGCCTGCCGATCACGGCCGAAGTCCTGCTCCGCCTTTCCGACCCGCTCGGCAAGATCAACTCGCCCAGCCGTTTCATCGCGACGGCCGAACGCTACAACCTGATGCCCTATATCGACCGCTGGGTGGTCGAGAACGTCTGCCGCTACATGAGCGACTGGCAGAAAAGCGGGCAGCCTTTTCCGTTCAGCCATCTGGCCGTCAATGTCTCGGGCGCCAGCCTCAGCCTCAACGATTTCCCGGCCTTCGTCCGCCAGCAGATCGAAAAGCATGGCATCAACCCGGCCAAGCTGTGTTTCGAGATCACGGAAAGCTGTGCCGTCGCCAACCTCGATCAGGCCCTCGATTTCATCGAGCAGATGCGGGCCATCGGCGCGACGCTGGCGCTTGACGATTTCGGCAGCGGGCTGTCTTCATTCGGCTACCTGAAGCGTTTCAAGGTCGATTTCCTGAAAATCGACGGCATGTTCGTCAAGAACGTGGATCAGGATGCCCGCGACCAGGCAGTGGTCGAGGCCATCGTCCAGCTGGCCCGCGCCCACGGCTTGATCACCGTCGCCGAATTCGTCTGCAATCCGGAAGTCGAGCGCGTGGTTCAGGACATCGGCGTCGATTACGCCCAGGGCTACGTCCGGCACGTCCCCGAACCGCTGCCCAAGCTACCCACGCTCTGAGCCAGCTTTCCCGCTGTCACGCCGCGAGCGCTGTCTGGGCGACCAGCCAGTAGCGCGCGAATTTGCCGATGGCCATGAACAGGCAGCACGGCAACCAGTGCAGCCTGAGCCAGCCGGCGGCGATACAGAGGGCGTCGCCGATGATCGGCGCCCAGGCGAGGAGCAGGGCGGGACTGCCCCAGCGTTCGAGCTTGTCGCGATGGGGTAGCGTTTCGAGTTTCCGCCAGCGCGGCAGGAAGCGCCCGCACCACCACGAGGTCATGCCGCCGGCCGTGTTGCCGAGGGTGGCGAGCGCCAGCGCCGGGCCGTATTCGGCCGGATGCAGGCGCAGGAAGCCCCACAGCAGCGCCTCCGAGCCACCGGGCAGCACGGTCGCCGAGAGAAAACTGGCCGCCAGCAGGCCCCAAAGGCCGTTTTCCGCCGTGACGTTTAGCCACTCCACCCGTAGAATCTCCCTTTTGCCTTAATGAGTTGCGCGCAATGCACCCGGATTATCTCGAAAAAGTTCTCAACGCACAGGTTTATGACGTGGCGGTCGAAACGCCGCTCGACCTGGCCAGCAACCTTTCCGCCCGGGTCGGCAACAAGATTCTGCTCAAGCGCGAGGACATGCAGCCGGTGTTTTCCTTCAAGCTGCGCGGGGCCTACAACAAGATCGCCAGCCTGTCGCCGGAGAAGATGAAACGGGGCGTGATCTGCGCCTCGGCCGGCAACCACGCCCAGGGCGTGGCGCTGTCGGCAAGCAAACTGGGCTGTCGGGCGGTCATCGTCATGCCGACCTCGACCCCGGGCATCAAGATCAACGCCGTCAAGTCGCGTGGCGGCGAAGTCGTGCTGCACGGCGACTCCTTCGATGAAGCCTACGCCCACGCCGTCGAACTCGAGAAATCCGAGAAGCTGACCTTCGTCCATCCCTTCGACGACCCCGAGGTCATCGCCGGGCAGGGCACCGTCGCCATGGAAATCCTGCGCCAGCATTCGCGCCACAACGGTCCGATCACCGCCGTCTTCTGCGCCATTGGCGGCGGCGGCCTGGCCGCGGGCGTGGCTGCCTACATCAAGCGCCTGCGCCCGGACATCAAGGTCATTGGCGTCGAAACCTTCGACGCCGACGCGATGAAGCAGTCCATCGCCAAGGGCCATCGCGTGCGCCTCGAGCAGGTCGGGCTGTTCGCCGACGGGACGGCCGTCAAGTTCGTCGGCGAGGAGACCTTCCGCCTGTGCAAGGAATACCTCGACGACATCATCCTCGTCGACACCGATGCCATCTGCGCTGCCATCAAGGACGTTTTCGAGGACACCCGCTCGATTCTCGAACCGGCCGGCGCGCTAGCCGTGGCTGGTGCGAAAGAGTACGCCCGCCAGCACAAGCTCAAGGACAAGAACCTGGTCGCCGTGACCTCGGGCGCCAACATGAATTTCGACCGCCTGCGCTTCGTCGCCGAGCGGGCCGAGTTCGGCGAGCAGCGCGAGGCGGTTTTCGCCGTCACGCTCCCCGAAAAGCCGGGCGCCTACAAGAAATTCCTGTCGCTGATCGGCAAACGTAGCGTCACCGAGTTCAACTACCGCTACAACACGGCCAGCGAGGCGCATGTTTTCGTCGGCATCCAGGTCACCGACCGCAAGGAATCGCTCAAGCTGATCGAAAGCCTGCAGAAGCACGGCTACCCGACGCTCGACCTGACCGACGACGAGATGGCGAAGAACCACATTCGCTACATGGTCGGCGGCCATGCGCCGGCGGTCTGCGAAAAGGGCATGCACGAGCTGCTCTACCGCTTCGAGTTCCCCGAGAAGCCGGGCGCGCTCATGAACTTCCTGACGCAAATGAGCGCCGGCTGGAACATCAGCCTCTTCCACTACCGCAACCACGGCGCCGATTACGGGCGCGTGCTGGTCGGCATGCAGGTGCCGCCGGGCGACATGGGCAAGTTCAAGGATTTCCTGAAAAATCTCGGCTACGCCCACTGGGACGAGAGCCAGAATCCAGCGTACAAGCTGTTTCTCGGCTGAACCCGGCTTTCCAGTTGCCACGCCGTTCGTAAAGAAATTGCCCGTTGATTCGTCGTTCCCGCGAAAGCGGGAACCCAGCCAACACACGACGCCTGCATTCCCGCTTTCGCGGGAATGACGCTTAACTCAAGCGCATTGGCTTTCTGGTTGGCTTTGACGGTCAACCGGAAATTTTGCCCAAAATTGAAATCCGGCTGACCGGCGTTCAGGCCAGCCAGCCCTGCATCACCCACAGCGCCGCCATGCCGGCCGCGATGGTGGCCAGCACGGAGCGCGTCAGGCGGGCGACGATGAGTGCAACGAGCGCCGCCCACAGGCGTGGATTATCCGGAGCGGCGTTGAGACTGCCCCCGGCCACGAAAATCTCCGGCGCGATCAGGGCACCCAGGATCGCTGGCGGCACGTAGCGCAGCACCGCCGTGATGCGCGGATCGTCCGGCAGATGATGGCCGAAGGCGATGAACGACAGGCGGATCAGGAAGGTCACCAGGCCGCAGGCCGCCATGGTCAGGAGCAACACCGTCGTGCTCATGGCGCCTCCCGGTCGAATCGGCGCATGAACAGGCCGAAGCCGATGCCGACCCCGGCCGCCACCAGCAAGCCGAGCTTGTGCGGCAGGACGAGGGCCGGCAGCACGACCGCCGCCGCGGCAATCGCCGCCCACGCATCGCTCCGTCGCTGCACCGACAACACCAGCAGGGCGATGAAGGTCAGCGCTATCGAGAAATCCAGCGACCAGCTTTCCGGAATCGCCGCCCCGAGCAGCACGCCGCCCAGCGTCGACAACTGCCAGCCGGCCCACAGCGTGAAGCCCGTGCCGAGCAGGAAGAAATGGCGATTCGCCGTCGCCGGACCGTCGCGCAGGCGGCCAATCGCTGCGGCAAAGGCTTCGTCGGTCAGCAGATAGGCCAGCAGCAACTTCCAGCGCCAGGGCAGGGCGCGCAGATAGTCGGCAACGGCCGCGCTGTATAGCAGATGGCGCAGATTGACCACGCCCACCGTCGCCACCATGACCGGCGGCGGCGTAGCCCCGCCCCACAATTGCGCGAATACGACCTGCGACGACCCGGCAAAGACCAGCGACGAACTCAGCACCACGGCCCAGCCCGGCATGCCGACCGCCAAACCGAGCACCCCGAAAATCAGGCCGAACGGCACCACGCCGAGCAGCAACGGCAGCTCGGCCCGGACACCACTCAAGAACTCGGCACGGGAAGAGGGTTCGGACATGAACAAGGCGGGCGACAGCAAACGAAGGCGCTATGCTAATCCATCGCCCCGCTCATCCCGCCCGCCAATTTCTGCAAGCAAAGCGGCACGGCACGACGACCATCGCGGCATTTCGATTTTGGCCAAAATTTCCGGTTGACCGTCAAAACCCCAAAAACGCCCCAAAATTACCCTATCTTTTTAATTTTCGTTGGGTAATTTTTACCGATGAATTACACTTACCCCATATTTATCAATTCCATTGGGTAAGACATGAAAGCGCAGCCGCTCTTTCGCCCCAACCAGGCTGAATTCGCCCAGCAATACGCCGCGCTCCGCGAGCAGTCACTCACCGCCGGGGCCTTGCTGCCTGGCACTCCCGGCACCTTGCAGCGGCGTACCGGCACCGGTTACGCCTACTGGTATCGCGTCTACTATCCGGTCCCGGGCAAGCAGGCCGAAACGCTCGTCGGGCGCGAAAACGACCAGGATGCCGAAAACGCCATGCGGGCACAGATGGCGGGCGCCGAATCCGTGGCGAGACAAGTCGGCATGCTGCGCAAGCTCGGCTATTTTGTCGCCGACAAGATCACCGCCCGCGCCCTCGTCGAACTGCACAACCTCGGCGCCTTCGATGCCGGCCTGATCCTTACCGGCTCCCTCGCCTGCCTGGCCTGGCTCAACGAATTCGGCGCCCGCGTACGGCCACCGACGGGCGAGGGCGCCGCGTTCCACCCCGAACTGTTCGCCACCCAGCCATTTCTCGATGGCCCGCTCGGCGGCACACTGCCGCTGACGCCCGATCTCGTCGTCACGGCCCAATCTGGCCTGCACGTCGCCATCACCTTGCCCGGCATCGCGCCCATCCCCTGCGAAGTCATCGTCGCCGGCGACGACGGCGGCACGCCGCTGTCGACCTCACCGCTGGCCTGGTCGGCCATCACCATCCCCGACCACGACTACCTCACGACCAACGCCACCCGAGGCGTGCTGCTCGCCGGCGGCCAGTGCATCCCCGTCCGCCTGCCGGACCCAGCCCACCTCGTCTGGCACCAGCTCTACGCCAGCACCCAGCACAGCGCGGCGCGCGCCGACAACGAACGCCGTCTCGCACTCAGCCTCGCCGCCGCCCTGCTCGCGCATGACCCCTGGCCGCTCCTCACCGCCTGGGAAAGCCCGCCCGCCTCGATCACCGAGCCCATCCGCCCGCTGCGCGAAACCCTGCTCGCCAGCACCGCCGCCCACCCCGAGCTGCGGGACCTGCTCGCCGACTGCCTGAACACCTGATTATCGACTGAGGATTGAATTCAGCGGCGAAACCGGTCTCCAGAGCTGTCTTGTCCAAAAGGCGGATATGACCGTCAGGGCACCGACGGTATCAGCGTTGCGCCAGATCCTTGGCCGGCGGAACCGGCATGACCTGCCGCCCCCAAAGCTGGTAGACCTTGCCGGTAGTCGAGACCACCACGAGGGGGCTGTAGTAGTTCTGGCGCATGATGGCCGAATCCACTTCGATGCTGATGTGGCCCGCCGTGGCGCGCTTGGCGGCATGGCCGTCGCCGGCGGCAAGCTGGACGGGGTTGAGACTCATGACCAGATGAACGACGACGCCTTCGGGAACGGTCGACAGATGCTCGATGCGCACGTTGAGCCCGGGTGTCGGATGTTCGTTTTTTTGGCCGTCGGCGCCCAGTTCGACGTTGGCGACCCGCTGGCAATCCGTGGCGCTGTCGCAGGCCAGCAGGTAGAGATCGTAGGCGGTGGGCGCGGCATGCGCCTGGCTGGCGAATAACGCGACGAACGCGATGGCGAGGAGGGTACGCATTTCCGGAGTCCTTTTCGACCTCGGCCACCCTGGGCATGGCAGCCGGTTCAGCTACGCCCGTAGGGCAGGCGCGGCGCAAATTCGAGGATGTCAGGGCAGTCTGGCGTCGTCAATCAGACGAACGTCATAAGCAATCCTGCCCGCGAACCTCGCGCCCGCCCGACGATGCACCCTGCCTCGAATTCCTGCCTCAGCCAGCCTTCATTCCTGTTCGTTATATTTTTTTATCAATTAATTCTTTTGTTGAATATCCAGGGCTCGCTAGACTGCCAGCATGATCTGATTTTCATGCCGGCCACGATGGGCCGCCCCGTTCTGGACAACCATGCCGCTAACCGACCTCATCCACTATTTCAACGTCGCCGATAATTCCGGCGAGAGCACCTTGTACCTCGACGGCAAGCGGGCGGCAGCGTGGCACCATGGCCTGCGCCTGGGCTCGCTGTTTCAGCCCATTGTCAATTTGCAGCAGGGCAGGGTGGTCGGTCACCAGGCCGTCCTGCTTGCCCGCCGGGACGACGGGGCGCCGGTCAGTACGGCGAATGCTTTTGCCGCGTGCGAAACGCCCGAATCGGTCGTCCATTTCGACCGCCAGTGCCGAACCCTGCACGCCCTCAACTTCCTTGCCCAGCAACAGCACGCTGGCGGCTACCTGCAACTGGCCGTGCATCCCCGCCACCTGCTCGCCGTGCAGAACCAGCACGGCCTGGTCTACGAGGCAATCCTCAAGCGCTGCGGGCTGGCGCCCGAGGATATCGTGCTGCAGATCGACGCCTCGGTCATCGGCCACCATCCGCGTCTGGCCGATGCGCTGGCCAACTATCGGGCACGCGGCTACCGGCTGGCCCTGGCCGGCACTATCGACGAAGCCGATGTACTCGCCCTGCAGCCCGATATCGCCCAAGTGGCGCCGGAAAGCGGGCACGCCTTGCTGGCTTGGGCACACCACGCGAACATCCGCATCGAGCTGACCGGCGTGAATACTGCCGAACAGGCTGCCGCCGCCCGATCCGCCGGATTCGACCTAGCCCAGGGCGCCCGCTTCGGCGAGCCACAACTCGACTGCCTTGCCACCCACGGCAAGCGGACAGTCGCCTACAATTCACCACTACCATTTGGGAGCCGCCCATGAACATCGCCAACAACATTACCGAACTTGTCGGCAACACGCCGCTGGTTCGCCTCAACCGTGTCACCGCCGGCAGCGCCGCCACCGTGCTCGCCAAGCTGGAATTCTTCAACCCGGGCAGCAGCGTCAAGGACCGCATCGCGGTCGCCATGCTCGACGCCGCCCAGGCCGCCGGCAAGATCGGGCCGGACACCGTCATCCTGGAGCCGACCTCGGGTAACACCGGCATCGGGCTGGCCATGGTCTGCGCGGCGCGCGGCGTCAAATGCGCCTTCGTCATGCCGGAAACCATGAGCCGCGAACGCAAACTGCTGCTCAAAGCCTATGGCGCCGAGCTGATCCTGACCCCCGGCCCGGACGGCATGGGTGGCGCCATTAAGAAAGCGGAGGAACTGGCGGCCAGCGACGCCCGCTATTTCATCCCGCAACAATTCGAGAATCCGGCCAACCCGGCGGTCCATCGCAAGACGACGGCCGAGGAAATCTGGCGCGACACCGACGGCCAGGTCGATATTTTCATTGCCGGCGTCGGCACGGGCGGCACGGTGACCGGCGTCGGCGAGGTGCTCAAGGCGAAAAACCCGAAGGTGCAGGTCATCGCCGTCGAACCCGATGCCTCGCCGGTGCTCTCCGGCGGTCAGAAAGGCCCACACCCGATCCAGGGCATCGGCGCCGGCTTCGTCCCGGCCGTGCTCAACACCACGGTTTACGACGAGGTCATCCGCGTCAAGAACGACGATGCCTTGACCACGGCCCGCCGCATGGCGACCGAAGAAGGCCTGCTCGTCGGCATTTCCTCCGGCGCCGCCGCCTGGGCCGCGCTGGAAGTCGCCAGGCGACCGGAAAACGCCGGCAAGACCATCGTCGCCATCATCCCGTCCTGCGGCGAGCGCTATCTGTCGACCGTGCTGTTCCAGCACCTGGAGGTTTGAGCGTTTCCTGGATTCCCGGTCAGGCCGGGAATGACGGCGAGCAAACACCATGACGACACCCTTCGACACCCCCATCGACCGGCGTGATTCCGACTCCATCAAATGGAGCAAATTCGCCGGTCGGGACATCCTCCCGCTGTGGGTGGCGGACATGGATTTTGCCGCGCCGCCCGCTGTCATCGCGACGCTGCACCGGCGCATCGACCACGGCGTCTTCGGCTATGGCGGACCGTGGCCATCGCTCACTGAGTCAGTACTCGCTCACCTTGAAACCGAATACGGATGGCGCATCGAGCCGGAATGGATCGTCTGGCTGCCGGGTCTCGTCACCGGCCTCAACGTCGCCTGCCGGGCCGTCGACGGCGAGGTTCTGACGGCGACCCCGATCTACCCGCCATTTCTCTCCGCCCCGCATTTTTCCGGCCGCAAACTCAATCGGGCCGACCTGGCCTGCACCGATGAGGGCTGGCGTTTCGACCTCGCCGCGCTGCAAGCCACCGTCACCGCCCAAAGCAAACTTTTCCTGCTCTGCCACCCGCACAACCCGGTTGGCCGCTGCTGGAACCGGGACGAACTCCTCTCCCTCGCCGCCTTCGCCGAGGCCAACGACCTGATCGTCTGCTCCGACGAAATCCATTGCGGCCTGGTCCTCGACGCCGACAAGCGCCACATCCCGTTCGCCAGCCTGTCGCCCGAAGCCGCGAAACGCAGCATCACGCTCATGGCGCCGTCGAAAACCTTCAACATCCCCGGCCTGGGCTGCGCCTTCGCGGTCATTCCCGACGCCGGCCTGCGCCGCCGCTTCGAGCACGCCATGCACGGCATCGTCCCGCACGTGAATGTGCTCGGGCTGGCCGCCTGCGAAGCGGCTTATCGCGACAGCAGCGACTGGCACCGCGAATTGATCGCGTACCTGCGCGCCAACCGCGATTTGGTGGATTCAACGGTCAACCGGAAAAAAGGCCCAAAAATGAAATCCGTCGAGGCCACCTACCTGGCCTGGATCGACGTCCGCGACCTCGGGCTGGCCAAACCGGCCGCCCATTTCGAGGCCCATGGGCTCGGCCTCTCCGACGGTGCCGACTTCGGCGCACCGGGCTGGCTGCGCCTCAACTTCGGCTGCCCGCGCAGCACCCTGGAACAAGCCCTGGAACGCTTCGACAACGCCTGTCAGGCCGCATGAACACCTACCTGCTGAGCATTTACTTTCTCTTCATCGCCGCGCTGAGCCAGGCGCTGCTCGGCGGCTACGCACTGAAATGCTCGCTGCAACGCAATCAGACGACGGATCGCCGCCGGATGTGGGCCGCACTCAGCATCGGCACGCTGCTCCTCGCCCTGCACCACAGCCACACGCTGCGTCTGGCATCCCAGACAGGCCTTTACGATTTCCAGCAGGCGACGCTGGTCATGCTCGCCGGGCTGGCAAGCTGCCTGGCCATCTGGCTGCTCAGACGTCAGCCATCCTGACCGCCCCGGCCTCGGTCACGATCCAGTCGAGGCGCTGATCGTGGCTTTCCGGGCGGATGCTGTCCAGCCGATTGATCTCGAAGCCGACCCCGACCGCCAGCGGCCGCGGTGTCAGCGCCGCCAGCGTGCGGTCGAAATAGCCGCCGCCGTATCCCAGCCGATAGCCGTCGCCATCGAAGCCGTTGAGCGGCAAAAGAATGAGGTCGGGCTGCACGAAGGCCCCCGCCACCGGCGTCGGAATGCCGTAGCGATCCGCTTCCAGCGGCGTATCGGCCGTCCAGATCCGAAATGCCAGCGGCGCATCCTCGGCCACGACCACCGGCAGAGCGGCCTGCGCACCGGCTTCAGCCCAGCGCGCGACGACTTCCCGGACATCCGGCTCGTGCTTGATCGGCCAGCAAAAAGCCACCACCCGCGGTACCGCCAGGGCGCCGAGCAGGTGCTCGACCATGCGCGCCGACAAGCGGGCATGCTCGGCCTCGCTCAGCGCCGCACGCCGCTGCACCATATCTCGCCGCAATGCCCGACGCCACGCCGTGTTATGCTCGTCCGATTGATTCATCGCACTAATCTAGCATGAAGTTTCGCCTCCTCCTCGTCTGCCTGTCCCTTCCGTTTTCCCTGTTCGCCCAAAGCAACGGCGATGCTGCCTTCCTCTCCGCCCGCGAGGCGTTCCGGACCGGCGACATCAACAAGCTGGAACGCGCCGCCAGCCAGCTTGGCAATCATGAACTGGCCCTCTACGCCGAGAGCTATCGGCTGCGCATGTGGATGGACAAAGGCGACCCGAGCGGCATGCGCGAATTCCTGCAGCGCAACGAAGGCAGCTACGTCGCCGAAAAGCTGCGCGCCGACTGGATCCGCTGGTTCGGCAAACGCGCCGCCTGGAGCGAGATCGACACCGAATTCCCGAAAATGCTGGCACCGGAACCGGACGTTACCTGCTACAGCCAGCAGGCCCGCCTGGCCCGCGCCGACCAGACCGTCTTCGCCGATGCCGACAAGCTCTGGCTGAGCATGCTCGAACCGCCGGAAGCCTGCCGACCGGTGCTCGATGCCCTCGTCACCAACCAACGCGTCGGTGCCGACGACGTCTGGGCCCGTGCCCGTCGGCAACTCGAAGCCAATCGCCCCGGCCAGGCCAAGGCCACGCTGAATTACCTGCCGGAAAGCCAGATGCCGGACAGCCGCGCCTTCGACAGCGCGATCAGCAGCGCCATGAGTCATCTCGTTCGCCAGCCGGCGACCTGGAGCGGCAGCCGGGCAGGGCGGGAGCTCGCCGCCTTCGCCATCCAGCGCCTCGCCGCCAACGACCCGCGCACGGCCGCCGACGAACTGGAAAAGATCAAGGCCAAGCTGCACGACAGCGAACGGCAATGGGCCTGGAGCCAGATCGCCCTGCAGGGCGCCAAGAAGCACATGACCGAAGCCGTCGGCTGGTACGCCAATGCCGGCAAGTCGCCGCTCTCGGAAGAGGGCGCCCAATGGAAGGTCCGGGCCGCCCTGCGCGCCCAGGAGTGGGGCGTCGTCCGCGATGCCATCCTGGCCATGCCGCCCGAACTCGCCGCCCGACCGGAGTGGGTCTACTGGCTGGGCCGCGCCCAGAAGGCCGGCGGCCGGACGACCGAAGCCGACGCCCTGTTCGAAAAGATCGCCGGCCAGCCCAATTTCTACGGCAATCTGGCCGACGAGGAACTCGACCGCAAGATCGTCGTCCCGCCCAAAGCCAAGGCGACGAGCAATGAAGAGCTGCGCGCCGCCCAGGACACGCCGGGCATCCGCCGCGCCATGGCCTTCTTCCGTCTCGACCTGCGTACCGAAGCCGTGCGCGAATGGAACTGGTCGCTGCGCGGCATGGATGACCGCCAGCTGCTCGCCGCCGCCAACCTGGCCAAACGCAACCAGATCTGGGACCGCGCCATCAACACGGCCGACAAAACCCGCAACGAGCACGACTACACGCTGCGCTTCCTCGCCCCCTACGGCGAAACGGTGCGCCCTGCCGCCCAGAACCAGTCCCTCGACGACGCCTGGGTGTACGGCCTGATGCGCCAGGAAAGCCGCTTCATCACCAACGCCAAATCCAATGTCGGCGCCTCGGGGCTGATGCAGCTCATGCCGGCGACCGCCAAATGGGTCGCCCGCAAGATCGGCCTGCGCGATTTCAGCCACAGCCGGGTCAACGATACCGAAACAAACGTCCTGCTCGGCACGACCTACATGCGCCTGGTCATGGAAAACCTCGACAACCATCCGGTGCTGGCCTCCGCCGCCTACAACGCCGGCCCGGGCCGCGCCAAGAAATGGCGCGCCGACAAGCCGCTCGAAGGCGCCATCTACGCCGAAACGATCCCGTTCAGCGAAACACGGGATTACGTCAAGAAAGTCATGAGCAATGCGGTTTATTATTCCGCCCAGTTCAACGGCAAGACCGATTCCCTGAAAACGCGCCTCGGCGTGGTCGGCGCCAAAACCGCCGATGCCATGAAAGACGCAGACCTACCCTAGGAATAAGCATGGTGCTGGCAGACTCTTTTCATACCCTGAGTGATACGAGAGCCCTCTATCTCAAGCACCTCGGCGCATTGCTCAGAGACGCAGACCTTATTTCTCCACCCGCCATCGAATCGATCCAGAACGGGGCGGCTGCCTATTTCGACGAAATGACCTCGACCAACCGACGCGGCACCTTTGCCGAGGAAGTCGACGGACTGACCTCGTCGCGCATCACGCTGGTCGGCGAAGAGGATCTCGAACTAGGTATCCGTCTCGACAACATGACCGCAAGGCTGTTCGAATCCACCGGCGGCAGCCTGTGGAAGACCCATCTGCGCTTTGTCACGCTGCTCCGCCGCCCGGACCTGCCCAAAAGCGCCAACCCGGTCGGCCCGAAAGGCGTCGTCGAAGGACTCAACGCCATGTTCGAGGCCGCCGGCGCCGTTGCCATCAGCAAGAAACTGGAGTTGCTCGACCGCATCGAAGCCTGCCTGCTCGAAGGCCTGCCCGCGCTCTATGCCGAAATCAACGATTTCCTTGATCGCAACGGCATCGATGCAGCCCAGCCGGCCATCATCACGGCCAAGGAAGGCGCGGTAGCAGCGACCGCCCCGGATGCCGCTCCCGCCATCCCCGAAAACGCCTTGCTCGCACTGCAGCAGACCCTGCTCGCGAGAGTGCCCGGACTGGCCGACGCACCGGCAATGCCGATGGGCGGCAGCGGCGGTGGCGCAGCGTCCTCGCTGCTCAACCAGGCCATGCTCGAGCGTCTGGTCACGCGCCTCGACGAACTCGACCGCCAGGGCGTCCTCGAGCAGAGATTCGCCTCGCCCAAGGGTGGCGACGGCATGATTCCGGCGCTGTTCTCGTCCGACGGAAATTTCGCCAGCCATCCCAAGGTACTGAAGTCGGCGGAACTTGGCATTCCGACCACGGCCGGCGAAGGCCTGGCCATCGACACGCTGGCCATGATCTTCGAAGCCATTTTTGCCAATCCGGCATTGCCGGACGCCCTCAAATCCGTCATTTCGAGCCTGCAGATCACCCTGCTCAAGGTCGCGATGAAGGACAACTCCCTGTTCGGCAATGCGCAGCATCCCGCTCGCCTGGTCATCGACCGCATGGGCCAGGCGGTGCTTGGCCTGCCCCAGGATGTCTCGGCCCGCCACCCGGTATTCTCCCGCCTCGCCGCGATTGCGACCGCCCTGCGGGCCGACCCGGCGGGCGAGCTGGACGCCTTTGAAACTGCATTGCAGCAACTGGATGCCCTGATCGACGAACGCGGTAACGCGCTTGCCGAGGCAGCCAAACCCTATATCCCCGCCATCGCACTGCTCGAACGCGACGATGAGGCCGCCATTCGCGCCGGCCAGGCCCTCGAAAAATTCCTCGAATCGCGCCCGCCGGCTTCCATTCGCAGTTTCATCGAGCAATCCTGGAGCAAGTTGCTGCAAAAAGTCTGGCTGGCCAATGGCGAACAAAGCGCCGAGTGGCAGGAAGCTCTCTCGGTCATCGAAGACCTGCTGTGGACAATTCAGCCCAAGGCCGACGCGGACGAACGCAAGACCCTGGCGCGCCGCCTCCCCGACATCCTGAAGCGCCTGAAAGACGGCATGGGGCGGATTGGCCTCGCACCCGACGCCGAAGCAGCCTTCCTTGACGAATGTTTCGAGTTGCAAACCCGGGCGCTACGCGCGATGCCCGCGCCGGCGCCGGTTGATGACCCCGGTGCCGCCCTTTTTGCTGGCAATGTCGCGGTTGAGGCCGGCACGCCGCTCAGCGGCAAGCTCGGTCTGGATGAACTGACACTCGATACGCTGGACTTTGCCGAATTCCGGCCCCCCCCCTCCCGACCGCTCGCCTGCAAGGTCGGCGACTGGCTGGAAATGCCGTCGGCCAGCGGCGACAAGTGCATCGGCCGTGTCTGTCACATCAGCCCAATCAGCAAGCGTACACTCCTGCTGAATCCGGAATGCCATCTGGCGCTGGCCGTCCACCCGGCCATTCTCGACCGCCAGTTGCGCAGCGGCGAGGCGCGCGTCGTCTCCGCCGTTTCCCTGTTCGAGACCGCCGCCAGCAGCGCCCTGCACCAAACCAGCGTACGCTGATGGCATAGCACGCCGGCGATCACCTACAGGGCTGCCCGGAAAGCAGCAAATTGCCTTAAAATCCGGGTTTTACGTCTTCAGTTTCCGGGGTTGCAAATGGTCATCAAAAAGGTCTTGCTGCTGGGGGGTAGCGGTTTCGTCGGTACCTATATCGTCAACCGTCTGTCGCAGCGCGGTATCGAAGTTACCGTGCCAACACGTCGCCGCGAGCGCACCAAGGCGCTGATCATGCAACCCGGCGTCAGCATGCCGGAAGCCGACATCAGCTGCGAAAAGACCCTGACCGAACTCGTGCGCGGCCACGATGCCGTGATCAACCTGGTTGGCGTCCTGCACAGCCGCGACGTAGTCCTGCCCTACAGCCGCGATTTCGCTGAAGCCCATGTCGAACTGCCGAAAAAGATCGTCGCCGCCTGCAAGGCCACCGGCGTCCGTCGCCTGGTGCACATGAGCGCGCTCAATGCCGACCCCAAGGGCCCGTCCGAATACCTGCGCTCCAAGGGCGACGGCGAAGCCATCGTGCTCGCCGCCCAGGGTGAGCTGGACGTCACCGTTTTCCGTCCATCGGTCATTTTCGGCCTGGGCGACTCTTTCCTGTCGATGTTCGCCAGCATCCTGAAAAAGGTTCCGTTCTTCCCGCTCGGCTTCGGTCACGCCCGCTTCCAGCCGGTGTGGGCGGCCGATGTGGCCGATGCCTTTGTCGATTGCCTGGGCGATGTCGGTACCTACGGTCAGGCCTACGAACTGGTCGGCCCGAAGATCTACACCCTGCGCGAACTGGTCGACTACGCCGCAGAACTGTGCGGCAGCACTGCCCGGATCGTTCCCTTGTCCGAAGGCTGGGCCTACCTGCAGGCCGGTCTGATGTGGCTGGCCCCCAGCCCGATGCTCTCGCCGGACAACCTGCGCTCGATGGAAAAGGACAGCGTTTGCGAAGGTCCCTCGAATACCCCGGCCAACTGGCGCCCGACCGCCCTGGAAGCCATTGCGCCGAGCTATATCGCGCTCAATACCCCGAAGGGCAAGCTCGACACCTTCCGCTACCGCGCCGGTCGCTGAAGCGACTGAATCGCCGTGCAGATATTCGTCGTTGGCGGTGCCGTCCGCGATGAACTGCTCGGCCGCCCCAACGCCGACCGCGACTACGTGGTCGTCGGCGCCACCCCGGAAGCCCTCCTGAAAGAGGGATTCCGGCCGGTTGGCAAGGATTTCCCCGTATTCCTCCACCCCCGGACACAGGAGGAATACGCGCTGGCCCGCACCGAACGCAAGAGCGGACACGGTTACCATGGCTTCACCTTCCATGCCGCCCCCGACGTCACGCTGGAAGAAGATCTTGCCCGCCGCGACCTGACCATCAACGCCATGGCCAGAGCCGCTGACGGCACGCTGATCGACCCCTTTCACGGTCAACGGGATTTATCGGCCAAAATCCTAAGGCATGTCGGACCGGCCTTTGCCGAAGATCCGGTCCGCATTCTCCGCATTGCACGCTTTGCTGCCCGTTTCAGCGACTTCACCGTCGCGCCGGAGACGGTGGCGCTCATGCGCCAGATGGTGGAAAGCGGCGAAGTGGATCACCTGGTAGCGGAGCGCGTCTGGCAGGAGCTGGCCAAAGGGCTGATGGAGGTTGCGCCGTCCCGGATGTTCCAGGTACTGCGCGATTGCGGCGCACTGGCCCGCCTGCTCCCCGAACTGGATGCACTTTTCGGGGTCCCGCAGCGCGCCGACTACCACCCTGAAATCGATACCGGCATCCATACCATGATGGTCATCGACCAGTCGGCACGGCGCGGATCTGAATTGCCCGTACGCTTCGCAGCCATGACGCACGATCTCGGCAAGGGAACCACACCTGCCGACATCCTGCCCCGGCACATTGGCCACGAAGATCGCAGTGTCCATCTCACCGAAAACCTGTGCGCCCGACTGCGCGTGCCGGGCGATTGCCGTGAGCTGGCCCTGCTGATGGCCCGATATCACGGCAACATCCATCGTTCGGCCGACTTGAAGGCAAGCACCGTCGTCACGCTGTTCGAGAAAACAGATGCTTTTCGCCGCCCGGAACGCTTCCGTCTACTGCTCGAAGCCTGCCTGTGCGACTTTACGGGCCGTCTGGGCTGGGAAGACCGGGCTTACGACAGCCCTCGTTATCTGCAAGCCGCGCTGGCTGCCGTCAATGCGGTCGACGCCGGAAAAATAGCGCTTGCCTGTGCCGACAAGGCAAAAATCCCGGAACGCATCTACGAAGCACGGGTCGATGCGCTCAAAACCTTGTTAAATGAGCCGGGAGAGCAACCAGAGCAACAATTAAAAAATGATCGTGGTCGTGACGGGAAAGGTATACAGACGACCACGAAACCGAAAGGCAAAGTCCCCCGGCAACTTGCCAAAACGAACAAAGCGCGCCAGATGGGGGCCGATGATACCCAGCAGAAAAATCGCGACCACCAGCGTCAGAATCCACTTCAACATTTTGCCTTGCACCGCAGGGTGAAAGTCGCATTTAATCACGCAACCCAGAACAGAGCCCATGCTGAAAACCCAAATTGTCGAAGGCATCGAAGTATTTTCCTGCCTACCCGCCCGCAAGTCCGCCAAACCGGCTCTGCTGTTCGTGCATGGTGCCTTCGCCGGCGGCTGGATGTGGACCGAGACCTTCATGCCCTATTTTGCCAAGGCGGGCTATCCCTGCCACGCCCTGTCATTGCGCGGCCACGCCGGCAGCGACGGACGCGATGGCATCAACTGGCACTCGATTGGCGACTATGTCGATGACGTCAAAACGGTCGTTGATTGGCTGGGCGATGATCCGATTCTGGTCGGTCACTCGATGGGCGGCTTCGTCCTTCAAAAATATCTGGAACATCGCACCGCCCCCGGCGCCGCTCTCATCTGTTCGGTCCCTCCGCAAGGCCTGATCGCCTCGCAGTTCCACCTGATGTTCAACAAGCCGCACCTGTTTCAGGAAATCAACCAGATCATGGCGGGCAAATACACCGACACCAGCACGCTGCGCGAAGCGCTATTTGCGGGAGAAGTCGATGAAGACATGCTGGCCACCTGGCTGAACCGGATGCAACCGGAATCGCATCGCGCGCTGTGGGACATGTCGATGTTCAATCTGCCCAATCTTTACGCCATGCACCGCCCGCCAATGCTGATCCTTGGCGCCGAACACGACATTCTGGTGCCTGCCTTCCTGGTTCAGACGACTGGACACACCTATCAGGAGCCCGTACACATTTTCCGCAACATGGGCCACGCCGTCACCCACGAAAAAGAATGGCCGCTTGTCGCGGCCAGTTTGCAGGCATGGCTGGAAAGAATTACACCTTGATGTCGACCGAGTTGCCAAGGTTGGGTGGATTGCTCGCCACCGGCGGAAGGGCTTGCAGCAACTGCATGGCACTCTGCGCCTGAATATCCATGGCCTTCTTCAGAACCAGCATACCGACCGCATCACCGGTCTGGGCCTGTGACAGCGCGGAACTCAAACCGCCTACAGAGGAAACATCCATCTTGCGCTCACTCCAATTCGGACACATTATTACTCTACTGTAGTCGAAACCTTTGCCAAATCAATGAGCGATTCGGAAAATCCGGGACCATCGTCCTCCATCCTCCAAGCCATCCGCGCCAAGCGCGACCGCAAAACCGGCGTCGCCAAGGATATTGCCGACCTCGAGGCCTCCTTGCTCGCGGATATCGAGACATTCGACCTTGACGCAGCCGAACGGCGGGCGCGTCGGGAATACCTCGCCAACTCCGGCGCCGGCATGGCCGATCCAACGCTGGTATTTCCCGAAATCGCACCGAGCCGTCCTGCCGCCAATCCGACAATCGAAAAAGCAGCAGAGCCCAAGGCAGCCCCATCGGTAACAACAAAGAAGGAACCGGAACCCGAGGCTGGCAGCAGTTTCCTGGACCAGCTGCGGCAGCGTGCCGAAGTGCGACAGCGGGAGATTCACAGCGCCCTGACCGAGCGTACATCGACCAACGAGGCCATCGATCAGGCCCTGAAGCACCTGTTTTTCTATCTGCACGAGCTGGTCCAGCAACTGAACATTCTCAAACCCGATATTCCACGGAACTACCCGCTCATCGAGCAATTCGAACTGGGCAAGCTAACCTGGCAGGAAGGCTTTGCCGACTATAGGACACAGTCGCAAAGTGCGGGAGCACTGGTTGAACTGGTCACGTTTTCCTACCACCTCGGCAGCAGCAACGCGTTGCATGTCGAACGGGATGGGCCATCCGTGGAACGCTTCCGGACGATGCTCTTCGACTTCGGCCTGCCGTTTACCTACAAGGAATTCAAGAACGAACGCAGCTATGTCGAGCGTGCAGAGTTCGAGATTCGCAGTGACGTCAGCGTCAGTGTGCGCTGGCGTGCGGACTATTCCAAAGGGGTCATCCTCGTCGAGACACGCAATCTCGAACGGCTGGGCAGCGCCCTTTATCAGGTTCGCCCACAATGTGTCGACCAGGCCTTGCTCGACGATTTCGGCAGGCTCGTCCTCGGCCAACCCAACCGTTTCCGCGAACTGGCCAAGCGCTAGCGCCCTTTGGCCCTTTAAAGGCGTCGACTCTGGTCGCCGCTGGAAAACCCGACGAGGGGATCTTCCAGCCCGCGGCCAATGGCAATCACCTTGAAAAGCTCGCCCATTTCGTGCGGCATCAGCAGCTTGCCGACAGCGGCCGATGCCCGGATGTAATCCGGCGTTCCCTGAGGGATCTCGGCCAGCCGATCAAGAATCCCGCAGTTGAGCAGGAACTGCCCCTGGCTGGTGTAACCGAGCAATTCCAGCCCATTGCCATGCGCTGCGGCGATGATCGCCGTGAAATCGACATGAACCGTGACGTCTTGCAGGCCCGGCAGATAGAACGGGTCCGGGTGGGCATGATGGCGATAATGGCACATCAGCGTGCCTCGCCCGCGTTGCTGGTGATAGAACTCTCGACGCGGAAAACCATAGTCGATCAGAAGGAGGGCGCCCTGTTCGAGACGATGCCCCCATTCGCCAGCCCAGGCCCGGGCGGCAAGACTGATTTCACTTTCAAATCCCGGCGGCAGACTGCATTGTTCGCCAATTTCCTTGGCGGCCAAGAGCAGAGCACCGCTTGCCGGGCGCTCGCGCCATTCGAAACTTCCGGACTCGTTGATGCCTACGCCGCGCTCAAAGGTTCCCTCGTCCCGCCAGGCAACGATGTTTGCCGGCATGGCATCCAGCAGTTCGTTGGCTACAACGACACCGGAAAAGCGCTCGGGCAACCGATCCAGCCATTCCACACGAGAAAGCAGATGAGGCACGCTGGCGGCAATTGTTTCCCGTTGGCGCTGACGAAGGTCCGCCGACAAATCGAGAATGAAATAACGATCTGGCAATCTGCCAGCGGACTCCAGTGCGCTCAACAAGTCTGACGCCAGGCGTCCGGACCCGGCGCCCACTTCAAGGATCACCGGTACCGACGCGGCCATGACCTGCAATACCTGAGCTGCAAGCGCCTTTCCGAATAATCCGGTCATTTCCGGGGCGGTGATGAAATCACCCGCTGCTCCGAACTTGCGGGCACCGGCCGCGTAATATCCAAGCCCGGGCGCATAGAGAATCTGCTCCATGAATCGCGCAAAGGAGAGCCACCCGCCGGCATCCCTGATTTCGTCCACGAGAAACTGTTGCAGGCGCTGACTATGAGCAAGCGCCTCAGGCGCCGGTGTTGGGAGATTGTTCATCAAAGATACAAAAAAGCTCAAAATTATGGGCTAAGCGAGAAAGTCGCGGCCGCCTATGCTATTTTGGCATTCTGCTACAAAGGAGGAAACCGATCTTGCGCATCAAACAAATAATCAATCGCAAGCCAAATGAACTGGGCGCCAAACTGGATGACCTGCAAAGCAGCGATGCCAATTTGCTGCTCGTATTTGGCAGTATCGAGCACTTTTGCTCCCCGGGTTTGCATGACGCCCTCCGCGCGACTTTCCCCGATGCCTTGCTTATCGGCTGCTCCACCGCAGGTGAGATCACAAATGACGGCGTCGACGACGGCTCCTGTACTATCACCGCAATCAAGTTCGAAAAAACCAGCCTAAAGCATGGCAGTACCCATCTGTCAGGGATGGACGATTCGTTTTCGGCAGGCGAACGACTGGGCAAGCAGATCGTTTCAGCCGATCTCAAAGCCATTCTGGTTTTCGGGCCGGGCGTGAATATCAATGGCAGCGCCCTGGTGAACGGCATCACCAGCGTCGTTGGTGTCGATGTTCCGATTACGGGTGGTTTGGCTGGCGATGGCGGCGCTTTCAAGAAAACATACACCCTCGGCCCCAATGGGATAGCGGATGATCAGGTCGTGGCGATAGGCCTGAGCGGCGAAGCCCTGCGCTTCGGCCACGGATCCTTTGGCGGGTGGGAGCCTTTCGGGCCGGCGCGCAAAGTGACGCGTTGCGACGGAAACATCCTGCATGAGCTCGACGGGGAACCGGCACTTGAGATTTACCGTCGCTATCTCGGAGAACACGCCAAGGGTCTGCCGGCATCGGGCCTGCTCTTCCCGTTTGCCATGCTGGGCGAGGATCATAGTGCGGTCGGCTTGATCCGGACGATACTCGGCATCGACGAATCCACGGGAAGCTTGATCCTGGCGGGGGAAATCAACGCGGATGGTTATCTGCGCCTGATGCATGCCAGTACCGACAAATTGGTCAATGGCGCCGAATCGGCCGCGGAATCTGCGGCTGCCATGCACCAGTCAGCAGATGGCAGTCTGGCCATTCTGGTCAGTTGCGTCGGACGGAAACTGGTGATGGGAAACCGGGTGGACGAGGAAGTCGAGGCTGTGGGCGAAGTGCTGGGACAGACAAGCGTGTTAACCGGCTTTTACTCGTATGGGGAAATCAGCCCGTTCATGCCCGGCGCATCGTGCAAGCTGCACAATCAGACCATGACCATCACCTGCCTGAGCGAAAACTGACCAGCCTGCCATGCAGAAAGCGCTTCTTCGTCAGCTAAAACGCAGCCTCGGCGTAGGTAGCGAGGCCGATCTGGCTGAATTGCTCGGAACGATGCGCACAGCTGCAGCGACGGCAGATCCGTCTTTGCGGACGGCACTTGAAGGGTTTGGCGACTTTCTGGCCCGTGTCGACAATAGCTATGAGCAGTACGAACGCGACCTTGAATTGCGCACGCGCAGCCTTGAAATCTCGTCGGCTGAGTTGTCCGAAAGCAATGAAAAGCTTCGCTTGTCACTCGCGGATCGGGAGAATGCACTGCGCTCGCTGCGCATGACGGTTCGCGATTTGCTGCCCGACAGTCATCCTGACCATCATGCCGATACGTTCGCGGATGAGGACATTGCCGAACTGTCGTCGCGAATCGCACTCATGGTTGCGGAAAGTGAGCGCGGACGGCGTGAGTTGGCTACCCAGAAATTCGCGCTGGACCAGCATGCGATTGTCAGCATCACGGATACGTCGGGCACGATCCTGTATGCCAATGACCGGTTTTGTGACATCAGCGGATATACCCGCGAGGAGCTGCTGGGGCGGAACCACCGGATCATCAATTCCGGAAAACATCCTGCGGAAATGTTCCGCGAGATGTGGCAAACCATCTCTCTTGGTCAAGTCTGGCGTGGCGAAGTATGTAACCGGGCACGTAATGGCAACCTGTATTGGGTCAACGCCACCATCGTTCCGCTGCTCAATGCGGCCGGCGAGCCAGAGCGTCACATCGCCATTCGCACCGACATCACCGATCGCAAGCGAATCGAAGCGCAACTGTCGGAGCAACTTCATCTGGTCGAGGAACTGATCGAAGCGATCCCGCTTCCGGTTTACCTGAAGGACAACGGAGGACGCTACATTCGCCTGAACCGGGCTTTCGAACAGTTTTTCCATATCGATCGCAAAGCCATTCTCGGGCAGACGGTGAGTAAGCTGCTTACCAGGGAGGAAGCGCCACTGCACCTCCAGAAAGATGCCGAACTCCTGGCCAGCAAAGGCATGCAGACTTATGAAGCATCCGTGCATAGCCGCGATGGCGCCATTCACGATACGGTTTATCGCAAGGCGGCGTTGACCAGGCGGGATGGAAGCGTCTCCGGCCTGCTCGGGGTCATTGTCGACATCACCGAACGAAAGCGCGCGGAGCATGAGGTTTTGCGGGCGAAGGAGGCAGCAGAAGCGGCCAGTCGCGCGAAAAGTGATTTCCTGGCCAACATGAGTCACGAAATCCGCACCCCGATGAATGGGGTGATCGGGATGACGGACCTGGCCTTGGAGACCGCGCTCACCGGCGAACAGCGGGAATATCTGAATATCGTCAAGTCGTCGGCCGAATCGCTGTTGACGATCATTAATGACATTCTCGACTTCTCGAAGATCGAAGCGGGAAAACTGCTCGTTGAAGAAATTTCCTTCGATCTCTATCGTCTGATTGCCGAACTCCTCAAGCCGCTGGCGCTAAGAGCGCACGAAAAGGGTATCGAACTGCTCAGCGAAGTCCTGCACGACGTTCCCCGCTATGTCCAGGGCGACCCAAACCGCATCCGGCAGATACTGATCAATCTGATCGGCAACGCCATCAAATTTACCAATGAAGGCGAAATCGTCCTTCGCACCGAACTGCTTCAACTACAGGATGGCCACGCCATCGTCCATTTTGCCGTTCGGGATACCGGCATCGGTATCCCGCAAGACAAACAGGATCTGATTTTTGACGCATTTTCGCAGGAAGATACGTCGACTACCCGCAAGTACGGCGGGACAGGGCTCGGCTTGTCGATCTGTCGCCGTCTCGTCGAATTGATGGGGGGGCGGATATGGCTGCACAGCCAGCCCGGCCAGGGGAGCACTTTCCATTTTTCAATACAGCTGCAGCTCGCGACGCAGTCGACACCCATTCTTGGAAGCCAGGTCACCCTGGAGAACCGGCGCATTCTGGTCGTCGATGACAATGCCACCAATCGGCGCATCCTGAGCAATATGCTGACACTGCTCAAAGCCATTCCGCAGGATGTGGACTCTGCCCAGGCCGCGCTCTCCTTGTTCAAAAACGGGAATGCGGATTTCGATTGCATCCTCCTCGATGCACAAATGCCGCAAATGGATGGCTACGAGTTGGCCCGTACCCTGCACGCGACGCACGACAACCTGCCGCCCATGCTCATGCTCTCCTCCGGTGCACTGCGCGGTGACGCCAAGCGCTGCCAGGAAGCAGGAATCGCCGGATTCTTCGCCAAACCGATTTCGCTGGATGAATTACATGCTGCATTGGGACGCCTGTTCGACGGCTCGCACAGCGCCGTCACGCAGCATGCCAAGCAACTGGTCACTCGCCACTCCCTGCGTGAAGAACACCGCGCCCTGAATATCCTCCTCGTCGAGGATCACCCGACCAACCAGAAACTCGCGCTCGGCCTGCTCGGCAAATGGGGACACGAAGTCACACTGGCACAAAACGGTCAGGAAGCGCTCGATATTTTCGACGCATCAGGGGATTTCGATCTGATCCTGATGGACATGCAGATGCCCGTCATGGGCGGAATCGAGGCAACGCAGCTGATTCGCAAACGCGAAACCGAGCGTCAATTGCCCCATATACCGATCATCGCCATGACCGCAGCTGCGATGCAGGACGATCGGGATGCCTGCCTGGCAGCGGGAATGGACGACTACCTTTCCAAACCGATCCGGGTCAAGGAGCTCCAGGAAAAGCTGCGCAGGATTGGCGGAAGCCTCTGATTCGACGCCGATTTTTTCCGCGTCCGGCGCGACAATTGGTAAACTGGCCGTTTTTTCCGGTTGACCGTGAAATCCTGCTTCACGGTGCCAAAACCGCTTTCCCCCTGCGCCATGACCGAATCCCACAACCTGCAAAAACTGCGTAAATTTCTCGAGGGCCGTACCGGCAAGGCCATCATCGACTACAACATGATCGAGGATGGCGACACCGTGCTGGTTTGCGTTTCGGGCGGGAAGGACTCCTACACGCTTCTCGCCATGCTGATGGCGCTGCAGCAGCGCGCCCCGGTCAAATTCCGTCTGATCGCGATGAATCTGGATCAGAAACAACCAGGATTCCCCGCTGATATCCTGCCGCGCTACTTCGAGTCCATCGGAATTGAACACCGTATCGTCGAAGCGGACACCTATTCAGTCGTCAAGGAAAAGATCCCGGAAGGCAAGACGACCTGCTCGCTCTGCTCGCGCCTGCGCCGCGGCATCATCTACCGCACGGCCAAGGAACTGGGCGCCAACAAGATCGCCCTCGGTCACCACCGGGACGACATGGTTCATACGCTCTTCCTGAACATGCTCTTCGGCGGCAAACTCAAGGCCATGCCACCCAAATTGGTCACCGACGACAAGGCACATGTCGTCATCCGGCCACTGGCTTATTGCGCCGAAGCCGATATCGCCAAATTCGCCCGCGGCATGGCGTTTCCAATCATTCCCTGCAACCTCTGCGGCTCACAGGACAACCTGCAGCGGCAAAAAATACGCGAAATGATGCAGGAATGGGACAAGCGCTATCCAGGTCGCACCGAATCGGTATTTACGGCCATGCAGAATGTCGTTCCATCCCACCTCGCCGATGGCAAGCTGTTCGATTTCCGCAGTTTGACGCTAGATACACCGGTCGAAGAGGGCGATATAGCATTCGATACAGCGGAAATGCCGATGACGGGAACCATACCGATCAGCGTATCGGCATAATGCCAAAGTTCTCTGATCATCATATAATGGGCGGTCGTTAATTCATGGACTCCCAGCAGACAATGAGCACCACGCAACGAAAATTGATCGTGATGTTCGCCGATGTCTCCGGCAGTACCGCGCTTTTCGAGCGCCTCGGGGACAAAGAGGCGATGCACGCGGTTGAACGTTGCCTGAAGCGCATGAAGCGTTCTATCGATGGCTACAAGGGAAAAACGATCCAGGTCGTCGGTGACGAATTGCTGGCTGCCTTCGATACCGCAGAAGATGCATGCCAGGCCGCGATCGACATGCAACAGCGAATCGCCGATCTTCCACCGGTTTCCGGGCTCAAATTAACGATTCGTATCGGTCTGCACTACGGTGAAGTCACTGACGATGGCATCAAGTTGACTGGAGCAGCCATTGCCACCGCAGCCCGCATCGCGGGCATTGCCCGCCGCGACCAGATTTTGTGCAGTTCGGTCTTGGTCAAGGTCTTGCCCCAGCCCAGCTATATTTCCGCCGATCCGCTCCCCGATTTGGGGACCGTCCCCGAGGATGGCGAAGCGCTATCGCTGTTCCAGATCAATTGGCCCAGCTACCAGGGTGCCGGTTCGAGCGCACCGCTGTCCACCTTCGGCCACCCGCCGATCGTCTCTTCCGACCGACTCTGCGTGCGTCATCGCGGCAAGGCTTTCCTGCTTGACGATAAAACGCCGGTCCTGACCATAGGCCGCGATCTCGGCTGCAAGCTGGTCATCGACGACCGCAAGGCCTCACGACAGCACGCCCGGGTGGAAAGACGCGGTGATGGTTACTATCTTGTCGATACCAGCACCAATGGCTGCTTTGTCACCCTCTCAGGGCGCCCGGAAGTCATGATTCGGCGCCATGAGATTCAACTCGACAGTCGTGGCCAGATCAGTTTCGGAAACTCTGGCAACGATCCGGCATCAGAAATCGTCGAATTCGAGTATTTATAAGAATTACGGCCTTCCGCGGAAGGCCGTAATTTTTTGTTCCCGACAGATCGGGTTATTTTGCTGCAGCGTCGGCGCTACATTTCTTCATGAAACTGTTCTTGGCGGCGCCAGCCAGTTTCTTTTCCTTCGCAGCAGCGGCACATTCCGCATTCTCGGGCGCAGCGCCTGCATCACGCGAGCATTTCTTGATGAAGCTGTTTTTGGCCGCACCGGCCAGCTTCTTTTCAGCAGCCTTTGCAGCACAATCGTCTGCCGCATAAGCGGAAGAAGCAGCGAACGCAACAATCAACAGACCGATCAGTTTCTTCATTGGGAGTCCCCTAGTTTGGTTTGAGATGCCGATGAACTATCAGGCATTCAAGCGTCATCGTCAAGCATCGTTCGCTGCTGGCGATCCATGAAATCCTGCATGCTGTCGATCCCGCGCAACTGCAATATCGTGTTGCGTACGGCAGCCTCCAGCAGAACTGCTAGGTTGCGGCCTGCTGCCACGGGAATGACTACCTTGCGAATGGGCACCCCCAGCACTTCGTGCGTTTGCGCATCGAGCGGAAGGCGAGGGGCATCGGCAGCGGTCGAAGTCTTTTGCAGATGCACGATCAACTTGAGCTTCATTTTCCGGCGCGAAGCGGTTTCACCGAAGATCGTCCGGATATTGAGCAAACCCAGGCCGCGCACTTCGAGGAAATCGCGCAACATGCCCGGGCAACGCCCCTCGATGGTCGTCGGGGCAATACGCGCCATTTCGACAACATCGTCGGCCACCAGACCATGCCCCCGTGAAATCAGTTCCAGGGCCAATTCCGATTTGCCGACGCCGGAATCGCCGGTAATCAGGATGCCCATTCCCAGGACATCCATGAACACACCGTGCAGGCTGACCGTATCGGCCAAACGCGCCGACAGGTAGATGCGCAGCAGATCAATAATCGCCGAACACGGCTTGGGCGAGAAAATCAGTGGCGTCGTGAATTGGGTACAGGTTTCAACCACGATGGGTGGCGGCGTCAGGCCGTCCGCCACGATAACCGCCGGCGGTTGAGCCCCCAGCAGGTCACCGAGCATTTGAGCGAAACGGCGTTCGCCAATACGCATGGCCCACTCATATTCCGCCAAGCCAAGGACCTGCAACCGTTCCGGGTGAATGATATTGATGTGGCCGACCAGATCGGCCCCATAGTTATTGGAACCCTTGATCTCGATACGGCGATCTGCCTGTGGAACGACGTTCCAGTTCAGCAGGAGCTTTTCGCGGTTATCCTCGTAAAGCTGAACCAGGCTTACGTGGCGCACGAAGGCAACTCAACCCTGAAACAGGGAAATGATGGCCGCAGCATCTGCCGCAGCATGCAATTGCTCGCGGAACGTCCGATCAGAAAATTTCTGCGCCAGCTCGGAAAGGATCTGCAGGTGCTGCTCGGTCGCCTGTTCGGGGACGAGGAGAACAAACAGCAGGTCGACCGGGCGGCCGTCCGGCGAATCAAATGGTACGGGCGTCGCGAGACGCAGAAATGCCCCGACAGCCTGCTTCAACCCCTTGATTCGACCATGAGGAATGGCCACACCCTGGCCCAAACCGGTAGAACCGAGCTTTTCGCGGGCAAACAGGCTATCGAAAATCACCGAGCGAGCCAAACCAAGACGGTTTTCGAAAAGCATGCCAGCCTGTTCGAAAACCCGCTTTTTGCTGCTGGCCTCAAGATCGAGCAGAACTTGATCGGCTGATAGAAGATTGGTTAAGGGGTTCATAGGGAAGGTATAAATACAAAGGCCGCAACCCGACTGGGTGCGGCCTGTTCAACGCTTATTCAGCGACGTTGTGCAGTCCAGGCTTGTCACCACGATGGTGGTCCTGAACCTTCTGCTTGTACTTCTGAACCTGACGATCCAGCTTGTCGAACAAGGCATCGATAGCGGCGTAGAGGTCGTCACCGGACTCTTCGGCATGCATGTCCTTACCCGGAACGTGCACAGTCACTTCTGCCTTCTGCTTCAGCTTTTCAACCGAAAGAACAACGTTGACACCGGTAACCTTGTCGAAATGACGGACGACCGGATCCAGCTTGTTTTCAACGTATTCGCGAAGTGCCGGGGTAACTTCAATATGGTGACCACTAATCTGCAGATTCACTTTTTTCTCCTCTCTCTACAGGGTCTTGCGTAAATTGACCGGGGGGATGTTGAGCGACTCGCGGTATTTGGCAACCGTCCGTCGGGCAACTACGATTCCCTGCTGGCCTAGTATTTCGGATAATTGACTATCCGACAAGGGCTTCTTGCCATCCTCCGCCGAGATCAATTGCTTGATCAGGGCGCGAATGGCCGTAGCAGAACATGCACCACCGGTATCGGTGGCAACGTGGCTGCCAAAGAAGTATTTGAGTTCAAAGATGCCACGCGGCGTCGCCATGTATTTCTGGCTGGTCACACGCGACACCGTGGATTCGTGCAAGCCGAGAATATCGGCGATTTCGCGCAGGACCAGCGGACGCATGGCGACTTCGCCGTGTTCGAAGAACTGGCGCTGGCGATCCACGATGGCTTGCGTGACACGATGAATGGTTTCGAAGCGCTGCTGAACGTTCTTGATCAGCCAACGCGCCTCCTGCAACTGGGTCGACAGGTTGCCGTTGCCCCGCCGCTGCTTGGCCAGGATTTCAGCATAGAGCCGATTGATGCGCAGGCGCGGGTAGGCATCCGGATTGATATAGGCCGTCCATTTGCCTTTCAGCTTTTTGACGATCACATCCGGCGTGATGTAACGGGCCTCGATCTGCGAGAAGCGTGCTGCCGGGCGCGGATTCAGACCGGTAATCATGCTCTGCGCCGCCTTCAGCGATTCGTCGTCGCAACCGGTCAGACGACGGATTTTCGTGAAGTCACGGGCGGCGAGCAACTCAAGATGCTTCTGAACGATGGTCAGGGCGAGATCGCGAACCTCGCATCGGCCAGGCAATGCCTTGAGCTGGAGTGCCAGGCACTCCTGTAGATTGCGCGCACCGATGCCGACCGGATCGAAGTTCTGGATGTGGCGCAAAGCGATTTCCAGTTCTTCGACTTCGATTTCATACTCCGGCGGCAAGGTTTCCCAGAGTTCTTCGAGTGGTGCGGACAGATAGCCATCATCGTCCAGCGCTTCGATCAGGAAGCGAATCAGGCTGCGATCACGCTCCGACACCTGGGTCATGCCGAGTTGCCAGCCCAGATGGTCGCGCAGGCTGACCGTCGTTCCGTGAATATCCTGCGAATCGCTGTCGTCGTCTTCGTCCCGTCCGGCGCCGGTAAATGTTCCCGCATCTGCGGCCCAGCGATCGTCGTCGACATCCGAAGGGGTTGAGGGGACTTCCTGTTCGCGGTCGTCTCGCGCATCACGCTCTTCGCGCTCAACGCGTTGCTCGCGTTCGGTTTCTGCCGTTTGAGGCGAATCGAACTGCTGGGCACCCGCAAAATTCTCACCGCCGTTTTCATCCTCGCGCTCGAGCATGGGATTTTCGAGCAGATAACGCTCGATTTCCTGCTGCATTTCGATCGTCGACAGCTGAAGCAGTTTGATCGACTGCTGCAACTGTGGCGTCAGTGCCAGATGCTGGGAGAGTTTTAGCTGGAGTGCCGGCTTCATTTATTGGAAGTGGTTTCTATATGTCGGTCAGAGCTTGAAGTGCTCGCCGAGATAAACCTTTCGTACGCTTTCATTATCAACGATTTCGTCCGGCCGTCCAGCCGCCAGGACATTTCCGGCGTTAATAATGTACGCATGATCACAAATACCGAGGGTCTCACGGACATTGTGGTCGGTGATCAGAACCCCGATGCCGCGCTCCTTGAGGAAGCGGATGATTTTCTGGATTTCGAGCACGGCAATCGGATCGACGCCGGCGAAGGGCTCGTCAAGCAGGATAAAGCGCGGATTGGTCGCCAACGCCCGGGCAATCTCGACACGACGCCGCTCTCCGCCGGACAAGGCCGAGGCATTGACGTGACGGACATGACTCACATGCAATTCGTTGAGCAGCCCCTCGAGCCGATCATTGAGCTCCGCTTCGGGCAAATTGAGCAGCTCGAGGATGGCGCGAATGTTCTCTTCGACGCTGAGCTTGCGGAAGACCGATGCTTCCTGCGGCAGGTAGGACAGGCCAAGCCTCGCGCGGCTGTGCATGGGCAGGTGGGTCAGCCGATTTTCGTCGATATAGACCTCGCCGCCATCGGCTGCCACCAAGCCGACGATCATGTAAAAACAGGTCGTCTTGCCCGCACCGTTCGGTCCCAGAAGGCCAACCACCTCGCCCGACTTGACCTCGAAGGAGACATCCTCGACCACCGTCCGCGCCTTGTAGCGCTTCTTGAGATTATGGGCAGACAGCTTGGCCGGGGCGTTCATTCATCGCCTCCCTGCAGGGCGCGACGAATGGCATCGCCGGAGAAGCCGCGGTATTGGAGAAAGCGCATCTGCTTGGCACGCTCTTCGGCCGATTCGGGCGGATGGCCGAATTTCCTGGCCCAAATGGCACGGCAGCGTTCTGCTTCGTCACCGGCCTCAGGCAGTGCAGCGGCGATATCGGTGTCGCTGACGCCTTGCTGGCGCAACTCCTGGCTCAATCGCGCATTGCCATAGCGACGACCGCGGGCGGCAACCCGCTGGGTGGCGTAGCGGCAATCGGATAACAGACGTTCGGCCTGCAGCGAATCGAGCACCGCCGCGAGTTCCTCGGCCGACTCCGCATGCGGCGCGAGCTTGGCCTGCAAGCCGGCCCGGCTGTAATCACGCCGGGTCAGCAGTTGCAGGGCGCGGACGCGCAGGTCAGGCATCGGCCTTCGCTGCCTTCACAGGCTTGATGACATTGGTGCTGGCGGCCTCGCGGATGCCGGCTTCGATTTCCTGGGCGATTTCCGGATTGGCTTTGAGGAATTCGCGGGCGTTGTCCTTGCCCTGGCCGATCTTTTCGCCCTTGTAGGCGTACCAGGCACCGGATTTGTCGACCAGCTTGTGGGCGACGCCCATTTCGACGATTTCGCCGTGACGGGAGATGCCTTCGCCGTAAAGGATGTCGAAGATGGCTTCGCGGAAGGGCGGGGCGACCTTGTTCTTGACGATCTTGACCTTGGTTTCGCTGCCGATGACTTCGTCGCCCTTCTTGATCGCGCCGATGCGGCGGATGTCGAGGCGGACGGAGGCGTAGAACTTGAGTGCGTTGCCGCCGGTCGTCGTTTCCGGCGAACCGAACATGACGCCGATCTTCATGCGGATCTGGTTGATGAAGATGACCAGGGTGTTGGTCTTCTTGATGTTGGCGGTGAGCTTGCGCAGGGCCTGGGACATCAGGCGGGCGTGCAGGCCGACCATCTGGTCGCCCATTTCGCCTTCGATTTCGGCACGCGGGGTGAGGGCGGCGACGGAGTCGACGACGATGATGTCGACCGAGCCGGAGCGCACCAGCATGTCGGCGATTTCAAGGGCCTGTTCGCCGGTATCCGGCTGCGAGATGAGCAGGTCGCCGACATTGACGCCGAGTTTCTGGGCATATTGCGGATCGAGCGCGTGTTCGGCGTCGATGAAGGCGGCAACGCCACCGAGCTTTTGCATTTCGGCTACGACCTGCAGACAGAGCGTGGTCTTGCCGGAGGATTCCGGACCGTAGATTTCAACAACGCGACCGCGGGGCAGGCCGCCGACGCCCAGCGCGATGTCGAGACCGAGCGAGCCGGTCGATACCACCTGAATGCCTTCGTCGATCTCGGCATCGCCCATCTTCATGATGGAGCCTTTGCCAAACTGCTTCTCGATCTGTTGCAGCGCCGCTGCGAGCGCCTTTGCCTTATTGTCGTCCATGGAGTTACCTCGGAAATTTGAGCGGATTATGGCACAGGGGCCAGAAGATGGAACAGAAATTGCTGCGCTTGATCGACGGGCTGATTGATCCGGATATGCAATCGGCAATCGACAAATTCAGCGATCGCACGGAAAGGACGCGGTATATTTCCAGCCCGTTCCGTTCTTACTCTCGATACTGTGTATAAATACAGTACATTCTGCATGACTGCTTGGCAAGGACATTTTTCATTCAAATCAATGCTCGCGCGTTTCGCGCTGGGCGCCATGCTGATTGCGCCCGCAGCCGAAAGCCAGGCCAGACCGGCGCCCTGGTACTGGTGGGTGAGCGCGGTCGGCGATGCGCGCATCTGCGCCCAGACCTCGCCCGGCGCCGCCTGGCAGCGCGAAAACACCGCATTCCGTGACAGCCAGTGCAGCATCCGGGTGAAACCGTTTTGACCGCGTATTTCCCGCCGCCCGACCTCGGCTTGTCGGTCATCCACGTCGACGACGCGATCATCGTTGTCGACAAGCCGGCTGGACTCTTGTCCGTCCCCGGTCGTGGCGCGGGCATGGACGATTGCCTGGCCTCGCGCGTCCAGGCACGTTTTGCCGATGCGCTGATCGTCCATCGCCTCGACATGTCGACCTCGGGCCTGCTCGTGCTGGCGCGGGGAGCCGAAATGCACAGCCTGCTGTCGCGCTTTTTCCGGGAGCGCCAGATCGACAAGCGTTACGTCGCCGTCGTTGCCGGCCAAATGAAAGAGGACAGCGGGGAAGTGAATTTGCCGCTCATCTGCGACTGGCCGAACCGGCCGCGGCAGATCGTCGATTTCACCATCGGCAAGCCGTCGCTGACCCGCTTTCGCGTCGTCGACCGGAATGCCGGGCGCGACACGACGCGCGTCGAACTCGAGCCGGTCACCGGCCGCTCGCACCAGCTGCGCGTGCATATGGCCTCGCTCGGCCACCCGATTCTAGGTGACGACCTGTACGGCGGGCACGCCACGGCGCTGGCCGATCGCCTGCTCTTGCACGCCATGGATCTGGGCTTCCATCACCCGGTCAGCGGCGAGGCCATGCAATTTCATGCGGCGCCCCCGTTTTGACGCCGTGAATCCGCGCAAGGACCGTATAATTTTCGCGTTTTGAACCTTTTTTCCGGTTGACCGTAAGACCATGCTCATCTGGTTCGTCGTTCTCTACCTCATGGTGTCCATCGGCATCGGCCTTTTTGCCGCGACCCGCGTCCATAGTGCCAAGGATTTCGCCGTGGCCGGCCGGCATTTGCCGCTGCCGGTCGTCACCGCCACCGTGTTCGCCACCTGGTTCGGGGCCGAAGCGGTGTTCGGCGTTTCCGCGACCTTCGTCAAGGAGGGTCTGACCGGCGTCGTCGCCGACCCCTTCGGTTCGTCGATGTGCCTCATCATCGCCGGCGTCTTCTTCTCGCGGAAACTGTACAAGCTCAACATCCTGACACTGGGCGACTATTTCCGCCTGCGTTACAACCGCACGGTCGAAGTGCTGACCACGCTGTGCATCGTGGCCAGCTACCTCGGCTGGGTCTCGGCCCAGATCAAGGCGCTCGGGCTGGTCTTCAACGTCGTCACCGGCGGCTACATCAGCCAGACGGCGGGCATGATCCTCGGTGCCGCCATCGTGCTGACCTACACCACCTTCGGCGGCATGCTCTCGGTGGCCATCCTCGATTTCGTGCAGATGGGCGTCATCATGGGCGGCATGCTGTACATCGGCTACGTCGTCTCCGGCCTGACCGGCGGCGTCGAACTGGTCGTCAACCACGCCTCGGCGGCCGGCAAGCTCGATTTCTTCCCGCCGCCCGACCCGTGGCTGTGGCTGACCTTCCTTGGCGCCTGGATCACCATGATGCTCGGCTCGATCCCGCAGCAGGACGTCTTCCAGCGCATCACCTCGGCCAGGACGCAACGCATCGCGCTGTGGGGCTCGATCCTCGGTGCCTCGATCTATTTCTGCTTCACCTTCGTGCCGATGTTCATCGCCTATTCGGCCACGCTGATCGACCCTGAGCAGTTCAACGGCCTGCTGCAGACCGACTCGCAACTCGTCCTGCCGACGCTGGTGCTGCAGCACACACCCATCTTCGCCCAGGCCATCTTCTTCGGCGCCGTGCTGTCGGCCATCATGAGCTGCTCGTCGGCCACCTTGCTCGCGCCCTCGGTCGCCTTCTCGGAAAACATCGTGCGCGGCTTCTACCCGCACATGGGCGACCACCAGTTCCTGCGCGTCATGCGCACGTCGATCGTCGTCTTTGCCGGCATCGTGCTCGGCTTCGCGCTGTATTCGAACGCCAGCATCTTCAAAATGGTCGAGAACGCCTACAAGATCACGCTGGCCGGCGCCTTCGTGCCGCTCTTCTTCGGCGCCTTCTGGAAGCGGGCGACGACGCAGGGCGCGCTGGCGGCCATTTTCGGCGGGCTTTCATCGTGGATCCTGGTCGAGGTGCTGGTCGGCACGGCCGGCGAGGGTAGCGGCCAATACGCCTACGCCCTGGCCGGAGCGGGGCAGCTGGTGCCGCCGCAATTGATCGGACTGGGCGTCAGCATCGTCGGCATGATCGCCGGCTCACTGCTGCCACAATGGGTCGGCCACCCGATACCGCACGAGGACATCCACGAAGCGCTGCATCACCGTGCCGCTGCGGAAACCCACCACGCGGCAGACCATCCGCACCATCACTGAGCCGCCTTTCCCGCCGAATATCCGGTGACAGTGTGGCGCCCCGGGCGCCACGAACCGGCCATGCCGTCATCACTGTCACAACACATTAAGGCTGACGGGCCGGACATTCGCCCCTAAAATCAGGGCATGCCTCATTCCGGTCGTGGCCCCATCCTGCTCTCCCGCTACCTGGCGCTGGCCTGGTTCGGGCTGGTTGTCTACGGCAGCCTGCATCCGTTCACAGGCTGGCGGGATACCGGCGTGTCGCCGATTGCCTTCCTCGAAGGCGGCTGGCCGCGCTATTGGACGGCCTTCGACCTGCTCGCCAACGTCGCCGTTTACCTGCCGCTCGGCTTCTGCCTGACGCTGGCGCTCAGCACCTTGCCGGGTCGTTTCAGTGCCCTCGTGCTGGCCGTCGTGCTGGGTGGCGGCGTGAGTTTCGGGCTGGAAACGCTGCAAACCTGGTTGCCGTCGCGCGTTCCCTCCAACCTCGACCTCGCCTGCAACACCCTGGGCGCGCTGCTCGGCGCCTTGTGGGCGCAGCACGTCGGGCCGCGCATCTTCGCCCGGCTGGCCGCGCTCGAACACCGGCTCATCGCGCCCATTCCGCACGCCGAAATGGGCCTGACGCTGCTCGGCTTGTGGCTGCTCGTGCCGCTCTCGCCGGAAACCCTGCTATTCGGCGCTGGCGACCTGCGCCAGATGTTCGGGCTGACCGGCGCCGTCCCCTTCGCCGCCGACAGTTTCGTCATGATCGAGGCCAGCATCACGGCCGCCAACGCGATCGCTGTCGGGCTGATCGTCCGCATGCTGTGCGCGCGCCTGCTCTTTGCCTACCTCATCGTGCCGCTCTTCCTGCTCCTCACCCTGGCTGTCGCCACGCTTGCGGCAGCCGTTCTGATCAACCCGGCCAACGCGCTGGCCTGGCTGACACCGGGCGCCAAGTTGGGGCTGATGGTGGCCAGCGGCATTCTCGTCGTCGCCGTCGCCCTGCCGGCGACACCGCGCCTGATGATCACGGCACTGGCCCTGATGGCCGGCACGGTCCTCGTCAACATGGCGCCGCCCAACCCGTATTCCGACGCCGCGCTGGCTGTCTGGCGACAGGGGCACTTTCTCAACTTCAATGGCCTAACCCGTCTGGTTGCCACCCTATGGCCCTTCCTGACGCTCCCCTTCCTCTTCCTGACGACGCGCCGGCATTAGCCTGGCACGCTGACACCGCCGAATCGGTCGCCCGGCGACTGGGGGTTGATCACGCCACGGGCCTAGCCGACGACGAGGCCACGGCGCGGCTTTCCCGACATGGCCACAACCGGCTGACCGAGCGACCGGGCAAACCGGCCTGGCAACGCCTGGCTGCCCAGTTCATGCAGCCGCTGGTGCTCGTGCTGATCGCCGCCGGGGTGGTGACGGGCCTGCTCGGCGAGTTCGTCGACGCCAGCGTGATCATCGGCGTCGTCATCACCAATGCCCTCATCGGCTACTGGCAGGAAGCCAAGGCGGAGGGCGCCCTGGCGGCGCTGGCGAAGAGCGTCGCGACGCCGGTCACCGTCCGTCGCGGTGGCCACCGCAAGCAGCTCGACGCCACCCAGCTGGTGCCCGGCGACGTGGTCATGCTGGCCGCCGGCGACCGCATTCCGGCCGACCTCCGGCTGATCCAGCAGCACGAACTGCACACCGACGACTCGATGCTGACCGGCGAATCGCAACCCGTCACCAAGCACAGCGCGCCGCTGCAGGCCGACACCGTGCTGGCCGACCGGCTCAACATGGTCTACGCCGGGACCACCGTGGTGGCCGGGCAGGGCAGCGGGCTGGTCATCGCCACCGGCGACGCCACGGAAACCGGGCGCATTGCCGGCCTGATCGCTGCCGCGCCCGATCTCGTCACGCCGCTGACGCGCAAGATGGCGCGTTTTTCCAACTGGTTGCTGTGGGCCATCGGCGGGCTGGCGCTGCTCACCGTGGGCGTCGGGCTGGCCCGGGGCGGTTCGGCCTTCGACATGTTCATCGCCGCCGTCGCGCTGGCCGTCGGCGCCATTCCAGAAGGCCTGCCCGCCGCCGTCACCGTCACGCTGGCCATCGGCGTCGCCCGCATGGCCCGGCGGCGCGTCATCATCCGCCACCTGCCGGCGGTCGAGACGCTGGGCAGCACGACGGTCATCTGCTCCGACAAGACCGGTACGCTGACCGAAAACGCCATGACCGTGCGCGCCCTGTGGTGCGCCGGCGCGGGCCACGCCGTGGGCGGCCATGGCTACGCGCCGGAGGGCGCCGTCACCCGCGACGAGATGCCGGCCGAGATTGCCGGTGCGCTGCGCGAATGCCTGATCGCCGGCGCGCTGTGCAACGACGCCTCGCTGCGCCACGAACACGGCCAGTGGAAAATCACCGGCGACCCGACAGAAGCCGCGCTCATCGTCGCCGCCCGCAAGGCCGGGCTGGACGAGCACACGCTAGGCCAGCTGTTTCCGCGCCGCGACGTGCTGCCTTTCGACGCCACACGGCAGTTCATGGCCACCGCCCATGAGGGTGACGGGCAGGGCGTGGTCTACGTCAAGGGCGCGCTCGAACGCCTGCTGCCGCTGTGCGTCGATCAGCTCTCGGCCAACGGCCAGCCGGAAGCCCTCGACCCGGCGGCCATCGAGAAGGCGGCCCACGCCTACGCCGGGCAGGGCATGCGCGTGCTGCTGGTGGCCCGGAAACATTTCGATTTTGGGCAAAATTTCCGGTTGACCGTCGAAGGCATTGAAAAACTCACGCTGGTCGGCCTCGTCGGCATGATCGACCCGCCGCGCAAGGCGGCCATCGGCGCCATCCGCAACTGCCATTCTGCCGGCATCCGGGTCAAGATGATCACCGGCGACCACGCCGTCACGGCGCTGGCCATCGCCAAGCAGATCGGCCTCAATGCCGAAAAGGCGCTGACCGGCCGCGAACTGGCCTTGCTCGACGACCTCGCGCTGGGCGAAGCGGCCCACGCCACCGACGTCTTCGCCCGCGTCGAACCGGAACAGAAGCTGCGCCTCGTCCGCGCCCTGCAGGCGCGCGGCGAAGTCGTCGCGATGACCGGCGACGGCGTCAATGACGCGCCGGCCCTCAAGCAGGCCGACATCGGCATCGCCATGGGCCTGGCCGGCACCGAAGTGGCCAAGGAAGCCGCGGCCATGGTCCTCACCGACGACAATTTCGCCAGCATCGAGGCGGCGGTTGAAGAGGGCCGCGGCGTCTGGGACAACCTCGTCAAGTTCATCACCTGGACGCTGCCGACCAATTTCGGCGAAGGCCTCGTCATCGTCGCCGCCATCCTGTTCGGCGCCACGCTACCCATCACGCCGCTGCAAATCCTCTGGATCAACATGACCACCGCCGTGCTGCTCGGCCTGCCGCTCGCCTTCGAACCGATCGAGAAAGGCATCATGCGCCGTCCGCCACGCCGGCTCGACCAGCCGGTGCTCGACGCTGCGATGATCCGCCGCGTCGTCCTCGTTTCCTTCCTGCTGCTCGCCGGCGCCTTCGGTCTTTTCCTCGTCGAACTGGCGCAGGAGCACAGCCTGGCCGAAGCCCGCACGGTCGCCGTCAACGTCTTCGTCATGGTGGAAATTGCCTACCTCTTCAACTGCCGTTCGCTGACCGGCGGCTTCTGGCAGCAGGGCCTCTTTTCCAACCCGTGGATCTGGGCCGGCATCGGCGCGATGATCGTCCTCCAGCTGGCGATGACCTACCTGCCGGCGATGAACCGGGTGTTCGCCACAGCGCCGATCGGCCTCACCGAATGGCTCGAAATTCTGGCCGTTGGCCTGACCTGTTCGCTGATCGTCGGCATCGAGAAGCGGCTGACCCGCGCGCGGCACTGAAAAGCGGCGCGCCGGCCGATGCATCGGCGCTTTCTAGTCGATCAGGTCGTGAAAAGCTTCATGCACATCGTAAAAGGCGGCATCGACCTCGCCCTTGCCGTCCTCGCAACTCGTTTTCAGGCGAGCCAGCGCGGCGACCAACCCGGACGCATCGCGCGACCGGATGTTGCCAGCCAGCGCCGCCATCTCCGGGCGCTTGGCGCAGGCATTGCGCGTGCGCTCCGGGCTCGGCCGCGCATGCCAGACCGGCGCCAGCACGGCATGAAAGGCATCGACATCCTTCGCCATGCGATGGTGCGAATGACGCGTCGCCTCGACGCTCATCGCCACGCTGCAGCCCACCGCGAGGAGCACCCCGATAAACCCCTGAAATTTAGTCGCCAAGATCGTCCCCGCAAGAAAAGCCTGTCGCACAGGCGGCACGCCCGAGGATAGCAAATTCCCGGCGGCGCCCGGCAAGCCCTTCGCTAACCCGGCTTGCACGGTCAACCGGAAAAATCGGCCAAAACTGAAATTTCCGCCTCGTTATAATGCGGGTCTGCACAGGAGACCCGCATGAGCTACTTCAAACACCACGTATTCATCTGCACCAACCAGCGCGACGGCGGCGAGCAATGCTGCAACAACGTCGGCGGTTCCGAGATGTTCGCCTACGCCAAGGACCGCGTCGGCGCGCTCAAACAGAACGGCGCCGGCGCCATCCGCATCAACAAGGCCGGCTGCCTCGGCCGCTGCGATGTCGGCCCGGTCATGGTCGTGTATCCCGAAGAAACCTGGTATTCCTTCATCGACAAGGAAGACGTCGAGGAAATCATCCAGGAACACCTGATCGGCGGCAAAGTCGTCGACCGTCTGAAAATCTGACGCCATGCGCGCCCCCGAAGAGAAAATTTTCATCGATGGCCCGGTCGGCAAGATCGAGGTCATCATGGAGCGCCCCGATGCGCCCAAGGGCATCGCGTTGATCGCCCACCCGCACCCGATGGGCGGCGGCGCCAACACCAACAAGGTCGCCTACACGCTGGCCCGCACCTTCGTCAGCCTCGGCTACGCCGCCTTCCGCCCGAATTTCCGCGGCGTCGGCGGCACCGAAGGCGTTCATGACGAAGGCCGCGGCGAGGTCGATGACCTGCTCGCCGTCATCGAAGACGCCAAGTGCCGCTGCGGCAACCTGCCCGTCGCGCTGGCCGGCTTCTCGTTTGGTGCCTTCTGCCAGACGCGCGTCGCCAAGCGCCTGGCCGAAGCCAACCACCCGGCCCAGCGCCTCGTGCTGGTCGGCACCGCCGCCGGCCACGTCGAAGGCAGCCGCCAATACGACACCGAAGCCGTGCCGCACGACACCATCGTCATCCACGGTGCCGACGACACGCTCGTGCCGCCGGCCAACGTTTACGCCTGGGCCCTGCCGCTCGACCTGCCGGTCGTCGTCGTGCCCGGCGCCGACCACTTCTTCCACCGTCGCCTGCACCTCATTCGCGACATCATCACCCGCGCATGGCGGCACTGAGCGCCAGCGAACTCCGCAAGACCTACACCGGCAACGAAGTCGTCGCCGGGCTGTCTTTCGGCGTTGAAACCGGCACCTGCTTCGGCCTGCTCGGCCCGAACGGCGCCGGCAAGACGACGACGCTGCGCCTCTGCCTCGGCCTCACCGGGCCGGACAGCGGCACGATCACGCTCAACGGCCACGTCATCCCCGACGATGCCCAGGCCGCCCGGGCGCGCATCGGCGTCGTGCCGCAATTCGACAACCTCGACCCGGATTTCACCTGCGCCGAAAACCTGCTCGTCTTCGGCCGCTATTTCGGTTTCAAGGATGCCGACATCCGGGCGAAGATCCCGCAACTGCTCGAATTCGCCGGCCTGTCGAGCAAGGCCGACGCCAGGATATCGACCCTTTCCGGCGGCATGAAACGCCGGCTGACCCTGGCCCGCGCCATGGTCAACGACCCCGACATCATTTTCCTCGACGAGCCGACCACCGGCCTCGACCCACAGGCCCGCCACCTGATCTGGGACCGCCTCAAGCAGCTCAAGTCGGCCGGCAAGACGCTGATACTGACCACCCATTTCATGGACGAAGCCGAGCGCCTGTGCGACACGCTCATCGTCATCGACCACGGCCGCAAGATCGCCGAAGGCAGCCCGCGCCAGCTTATCGCCGAGCAGATCGAACCGCAGGTCGTCGAGGTTTTCGACGAATCTCACGGTCAACTGGAAATTTTCGTCAAAACCGAAAAACATCTGGCCGAGCGCGTCGAAACCAGCGGCGAAACCGCCTTCTTCTACTGCCGCGACCCGCGCGAGCTGCTGGCCCGACTCGCCGAGGCCGATGGCCTGCGCTACGTACACCGCGCCTCCAACCTCGAAGACGTGTTCATCAAACTGACCGGTCGCGAACTGCGCGATTGAGCCCGCCGCCTGCTTTTACAGGCATCCCGGCCGCTCCGAGCGCATGCCAAATCCATGTTTTGATTGGAAATTTCCAAAAATATGCTAGAATGATGCATTGACTTGGATTGGAATTGGCAATGCGCCGGTGGTTGGTCGCGACAGTGCTCGCATATTCGACGGTAGGCTTCTGTGCATCGGAATCGGTTTCCGACGCACCGTCCATCGTCGACATGTCGGAAGCTGCGCAGGGCGTCGCCATCTCCGCCATTCCGACGCCGCCACGAGCCATCGAGGTACTGACCCTCGAAGAATCCGACCGCATGCGGGCTGCCCGGAAAGCACGCATCGCCGCCAAGAAGAAGGCCTCAACAGTCCTCATGCTGAGCCGCACCGAGCGGCGCCAGGTGGCCATTCTGGCCGCCAACACGCAGTCCAGCGAGCCGCAGAGTCATGTCTACGATCAGGACGACAATTCGCAGGGCAATATCGACGATCTCGACCTGCATCGTTCGTTCAACCGCCCCCGCGTAGTGGATGAGCCGGATGGCGACAAGGCCGAAGCCGACGATCTGCCTGGCCACGTCCGCGTGCGCCTGATGATGGCCCGCCTCAAGGCTGTCGAGGCCCATGCCCTGAACCAGGTGACCGACGACGGTGAAGCGCTGCCGGATTCGGTCATGGCCCGCCTCAAGGAAGCCCGCCTCAAGGCGGTCGAAGCGCACCAGCGCAAATTCGGCTAAACCGTCGGGCCACCCGGCCTGATCGCGTTCAGCTCAACAATCCCGCCACGGCCGCCGCAAAATCGTCGTAGACCGCCGCCGGTCGAATGTCCGGATGCTGGTCGTCGCCCGCCCTGAACTTGCCCGTCCGCACCAGAATCCCCGGAATCCCTGCCGCCTGCGCACCGCCGATGTCGTCGCTGAGGTCGTCACCGATCAGCACGGCATCTGCCGCTGCCACGCCGAGTTCGGCCAACGCGGCCGCAAAAAAGGCCGGTGCCGGCTTGCCGGTGATTTCCGCCTTGATCCCGGCCGAGTATTCGAGCCCGGCGACAAACGCCCCCATGTCCAGCGAGAGTCCTTCCGGCTCCATGAAATAGCGGTTGCGCGCCATCGCCATGAGCGGCACGCCCTGCATGAGCAGCCGAAAGGCGTGGTTGAGGATGGGGTAGGTGAAATGCGTCCCCATGTCGCCCAGCACGACAACGTCCGGATTGGCATCGCTCTCGCCCATTTCCTCGGCGATATCGGGGTGAATCAGCCAGAGCGGACGCAGGCCGCGACTGCGCACCAGCGTCCTTGCAGCGAGGGCCGCCGTCTGGATTTCACTCGCCGCCAGCGTGAACCCCATGCGTTGCAGCTTGGCAAACAGGATATTGCTCGGTGTCCGCGTCGTATTGGTCAGGAACCGCAGCGGCAGGCCGGAAGCCCGCAGGCGATCGAGCGCGCGGACGGCGCCCGGCAGCGCATCGTCGCCGGTGTGTAGGACACCGGCGAGGTCAATCAGAACCGCCTTGGGTGATGAAATCGGTGCCATCGTCGCTCCCTGATGCGTCATGACAATGATTCGATACGGGTCATGGCTGAAAGTTTAGTCCATCGCAATAATTTGCTCGCCCGCCGCCCCCGCATGGGCATGCCTGTCCTGCCGTTGCGCGAGGGCGCGCGGCTGCCGCGGCGCAGGCTTGTCCCGGTCCTTGAGCAGCCCATTCAGACAGGCCGGGTTGGCGCGGGCGCCGCTGGCCAGGTAATCGGCCAGCAGGGTTTGGCGGATGGATTCCCGGTCGTGGCCGATGACTACAGTCAGGTAGTCGAATAGGCAATCGACCAGTTTTTCCGGCGTCAGGCGGCTGGTCTGGGCCGTCGTTTGCCAAAGCCAGCCGGTGAACGCGAACAAGGCGGCGAACGGCGAGGGGCCGCCGAGCAGGATGGGCAGGGTCCGCGGGAAGCGACCGGAATTGGCGAGCAGATCCCAGTAGCGGGCGAGGCGGGTAAAGGCCTGCATGGTGGCTGCGTCGACGACGGCGGTTTGCTGCACGGTGTAGGGCGGGGCCGTGTCGTAAATCATGCCGTGGGCGGCATCATGGCGGGCAATCGGCGTGCCGCGCAGGCGCTTGAGGACACCCAGCTGGATTTCGTGCGGGCCCAAAGCGTAGAGTCGGTCAAAGCCAGCGGCAAAACTGGCCAGGGTTTCGCCGGGCAGGCCGAAGATGAGGTCGGCGTGCAGGTGGGCGTGGCTGTGCGCAACGAGCCAGGCAAGGTTCGCGCAGGTCTGCTCGTTGTCCTGCCGGCGCGAGATGCTTTGCTGGACCTCGGGATTGAAGGTCTGGACGCCGATTTCGAACTGCAGCACGCCGGACGGAAAGCGAACGATCATCGCCTTGAGCCGCTCAGGCAGGTGATCGGGAATGACTTCGAAATGCAGGAAGAGGTCGGGCGTCAGGCGGTCGAGGAAGAATTGCAGGATGCTCAGCGTCCGGTCGATCTTGAGGTTGAAGGTCCGGTCGACAAACTTGAAATGGCGCGCGCCGCGGCGGTAAAGATTTTCCAGCGCGGCGAGAAAGTCCGCCTCGGGGAAGGCCCAGGCACTTTTGTCGAGCGAACTCAGGCAAAACTCGCACTTGAACGGGCAACCGCGCGAGGCCTCGACGTAGAGCAGACGATGCGTCAGGTCGTCATCAGAAAATTCGGCGTAGGGCAGGGCGATGTCGTCAAGCCCCGGCTGCTGGCCGGGAATGACCTTCTTGATCGGTGGCTGGCCGTCGAGCAGGGCGCGGCACAGCTTCGGAAAGCTGACGTCACCCCAGCCGGTAATCAGGTGGTCGGCCAGCCGGACGATTTCCTGCTCCGCCCATTCATGGCTGACCTCCGGACCACCGACGACGATCTTGAGCGCCGGGCGCGAGGCCTTGAGGCGGCGGATAACCTCCGTGGTCTGCACGACATTCCAGATGTAAACGCCGAAGCCGACGACTTGCGGCGAGCCGTCCGCCGGTTCGCCGAGATCGGCGAGCAGGGCGTCGACGATCTCTGGGACCGGGCGAACGATGGTGAATTCGCGCAAACGGGTTTGCTCGCGCAAGCCGCCGCCACCGTGGCGATCCATGTTGGCGAGCAGGTAGCGCAACCCCAACGAGGCATGGATGTAACGGGCGTTGAGCGTGGCGAGGATGATGGCTGGCGCGGACATGGCGCCATTTTGACAGCTTCCGGCGACCAGCGCGGCGGCGCAGGGTGCCACGAACCAAGCCGGCGCTCACGGCCACCGGAATCCCCTCTCTCACGGTCAACCGGAAAAATGGCCCAAAAATGAAATGTTGCAATTTCCATTCGACCACCCGCAATTCCGTCACAAATTCGCTCTATATTGACAATTGTCAATATTCGTACATTAGAGACGACTAATCTTTACCCAGAACTGTGGCTCCGGCGGGGCCGCCACAGTCCGGTGTTTCATCGTTCTTTGCAGGGGAAATCATGAAGATGATCAAGCAAGCCATGCTCGCGATCGCCACTTTGGCGTTCACGACACTCGGGTACCCGACGACCACGCCGGGTACCCCCCAAGCTAATCAAAAGCTCTTGAAGTCGACGGCCGACCACAGCAAATTCAAGGAATTGCAGCAGGAATTTGCCTCCGGACCCGACGTCACCAAGGCGTGTCTGGCTTGCCATACCGAAGCGGCGAAGCAGATTCATCTCACCCAGCACTGGAAATGGGAATTCCGGAATCCGGAAACCCAGCAGATGCTTGGCAAGAAGCACGTGGTCAACAACTTCTGCACATCGGTCACCTCGAACTACAAGGCCTGCGCCAGTTGCCACATCGGCTACAACACCGACGGCCCGAATTTCGACATGACCTCGGAAAGCAACGTCGATTGCCTGGTCTGCCACGACCAGACGGGCAAGTACAAGAAACCGGCGGGCTTTGCCGGCAACCCGGTGACCAAGGACACGGAATTCCCGCCCGGTTCCGGCAAGATCATCCGCGCGGTCAATCTGGCTGATATCGCCCAGAAGGTCGGCCAGACCAAGCGCACCACCTGCGGCACCTGCCACTTCTACGGTGGCGGCGGCGACGGGGTCAAGCATGGCGACCTCGACAGTTCGCTCGAAGCGCCGGACAAGGCACTGGATGTCCACATGGACACCAAGGGCCTGAACTTCAGTTGCTCGACCTGCCACAAGACCGAAGGCCACCAGGTGCCGGGCAGCCGATATGCCCCCACCGCCCAGGACAAGGACGGCGCCCACATGCGCGGCAAGGCCGATCATTCCAATCCGGCGACCTGCCAGTCCTGCCATGGCCAGGCGCCGCACAAGAAGGAAGCCAAGCTGAACGACCATACCGACAAGGTGGCGTGCCAGACCTGCCACATCCCGGCCTTCGCCCGTGGCGACGTGCCGACCAAGATGTCCTGGGACTGGTCAACGGCCGGCAAGCGCGGCCCGGACGGCAAGCCGCTGGTCATCAAGGACGAGGACGGCTACGAAACCTATCTCGGCATCAAGGGCGATTTCGTCTGGAAAACCAACGTCACGCCGGAATACATGTGGTTCAACGGCAAGGTCAACTACACGCTGACCGACACCAAGATCGAAAAAGCCAATCAGCCGATCTACATCAGCAAGTTCGAAGGCTCCGCCGACGACGGCAAATCGATGATCTGGCCGGTCAAACTGTTCCACGGCAAGCAACCGTTCGACGCCGAGAACAAGACGCTGACGATCAACCACCTGGCCGGGCAGGACGACGCCGCCTACTGGAAGAACCTGAACTGGGACAAGGCCATCGCCGCCGGCATGGCTGCCGCCGGCAAGCCTTTCTCCGGCAAATACGACTTCATCGAGACCGTCGCCATGTGGCCGATTACCCACATGGTCGCGCCGAAGGACAAGGCATTGGGCTGCAGTGACTGCCACAGCAGCAATGGCCGCCTCGAAAAAGTCGATGGCATCTATATCCCCGGCCGTGGGCGCGATCACATCGTACTGCTCGACACCGCCGGCTGGGCGCTCGCCGCCCTCACGCTGCTCGGCGTCATCGGCCACGGCATCGGCCGCATCCTGACTGCCAAGCGCAACCACTAAGGGGAAGAACATGGCACGCGTTTATATCTTCAAGCGTTTCGAACGTTTCTGGCACTGGACCCAGGCCTTGCTCATCATCACCATGCTGGTCACCGGTTTTGAAGTGCACGGCACCTACTCGCTGCTCGGCTGGCACCAGGCCGGCGAGCTGCACACCACCGCAGCCTGGGCCCTGATGGGACTGTGGATCTTCGCCATCTTCTGGCACTTCACGACAGGCGAATGGCGCCAGTACATTCCGACGACAAACAAGATGCTCGATGTCGCGCTGTTCTACGCCTTCGGGATGTTCAAAGGCGAACACCACCCTTACCTGAAGACCAAAAACCGCAAGCACAACCCGCTGCAACGGGTCGCCTACCTTGGCGTCAAGCTGTTCATCAACCCACTGCTCTGGTGCTCTGGACTGCTTTATCTGTTCTACAACCAGCTTGGCGCCGTCGGCCTGGGCGGGCTATCACTCGGCCTCATCGCCGTAGCCCACACCCTCGGCGCCTTCCTGATGCTGCTCTTCCTGATCGCCCACATCTACCTCGGCACCGCCGGCCACACCCCAACCGCCCACTTCAAGGCCATGGTCACCGGCTGGGACGACGACGTGAATGAGGAACCGCAAGGCGCCAAGGTGCAATGAGCCCAAATTCGTGATTGACTATCATGACGAGACAAGACAGGTCGCATCGTCATCAGGCGGGGTTAACCCGAAACGGGATGCTGTGCCATTCCCAAGGGCTTCCCCACAACCTGCAAGGACGCCGCGACTTTCAAGACAAACGACATCCAAATTGAATTAAGGAGCAAGCCATGCGCAAAACACTCTCCCAACTGTTTGTTTCCATCGCGCTCGCCGCCGCAGCGCTCACCGTTTCCCCGATTGCCTTGGCCGACGACGTCAAGATGGTCGGCGTGATCACCAAGATCAAGCTGGCCGGCGACGGCAAGTCGGCTCAGGCCATCCTGAAGGATGGCAAGTCGGGCGAATCGATCACCATCAACATCACCGACGACCTGACCCTGGACAAATTCAAGGACAAGCGGATTGTCGAAGGGGATGAAATCCGCGCCAAATACGACAACGCGGGCGGCAAGAACGAAAGCAAGTCGTTCAAGAAAACGGCTGGCTGCTGAAACAGACAGCCATCAACAACAGCCAGGCGGGGAGATTTCTCCCCGCTTTATTTTTTCAGAATCGGGCGCTATTCACTCCGGGTATATGCCGAAAGTAATATACTGAGATTTTTCGTCAGCGCCCTGCCAAGATGTTTCTGAACGATTCCGATGACCTCCTGACTGACCCGCGTAGCGGCGCGCGCCCGGAAGATGTCGAAGCGCGCATGAAAGTCGAGGTCCGCGACATCGGCATTCCGCCACGCCCGAGCATCCTTGCCGAAATCGAGCAGGAAACCGCCAAGGATGAACCCGACTTCATCAATCTGGCCCGCATCCTGAGCCAGGACGTCGGCCTCGCGGCCAGCCTGATCAAGGTTGCCAACTCTTCGTATTTTTCGCCCGGCCGGCCGGTCCCCACCGTGCAGGAAGCCATGCACGTGCTCGGCCTCAGGATCGTCGTCAATACCGTCGCTGGGCTGGCCTTGCAGCAGGTTTTCAAGAACGTGCCGAACCTTGAGACCTTCTGGGAAACCTCTGCCGCCAATGCCCAGGCCGCCAACTGGCTGGCCCGCAAACTGGGTCAGAAATTCGGCATTCGCCCCGAAGACGCCTATACCTTCGCCCTGTTCCGCGATTGCGGCATTCCGGTGCTGCTCATTCCCTTCCCGGAATATCAAGCGACGCTCGACGCGGCCGAGGCCGAACAGGCATTGTCTTTCACCGATGTGGAAGAGCAGGCGCTGGGCCTCAATCACGCGCAGGTCGGCGCCGATATGGCGCGAAACTGGAAAATGCCGGAAGAGACCTGCCTGGCCATTGCCCACCATCACGGTTGCAACCCGGTCGATGCCGATCAGCACGCGCTACCGGAACGCACCAAGGGACTGATCGCCCTGTCACACCTGGCCGACTATCTGGTTCGTCACCAAACCGGGCGCCAACCCGGCACGGCCTGGCAAAAACACGGCATTGCCTGCCTGGCCTGTCTGAGCATCGACCAGGAAAAACTCGACGCACTCGCCGCCGACTACCTGTCCCGCTACAACAACGACTGATCGCGAACGGCCAGCGAACAAAATCCTGAACCCGGTGGTCAGACGCTAAAATGCGTCCTCCGTCCCGTTCGTTCCTGGCTCATGCTGCCTCAAACCTCCCTGCTTGGCTGGCGCCCCGTCTGGCAACGCAATTTCCTTGTCTGGCGCAAGCTTGCCCTGCCGTCCATCCTCGGTAACCTGGCTGATCCGCTGATCTACATGCTCGGCCTCGGCTACGGGCTGGGCGCCATGCTGCCCAGCATCGAAGGCCAGCCTTACGTCGCCTTTCTCGCCGCCGGCACGGTCTGCGCCTCGACCATGAATGCCGCGACCTTCGAGGCCCTGTACTCGGCCTTCTCGCGCATGCACGTCCAGAAAACCTGGGAAGCCATCCTCAACACGCCACTCGGACTGGGCGACGTCGTCGCCGGCGAACTGTTCTGGGCCGCCACCAAATCACTGTTTTCGGGCGCTGCCATTCTCGTCGTCATCACCGGCATGGGCCTGACCAACGGTCCTCTGGCGCTCTGGGCGCTGCCGGCCATCGTCCTGACCGGGCTGGCCTTCGCCGCCCTCGGCCTGATCTGGAACGCTTTGGCCCCATCCTACGATTTCTTCATGTATTACTTCACGCTGTTCATCACGCCGATGACCCTGATTTCCGGCGTCTTCTTCCCGACCGACCAACTGCCCGGCTGGCTGGCCCTGATCGGCGGCTGGCTGCCGCTGGCCCAAGGCGTCGCGCTGGTTCGCCCCTTGCTCGCCGGCCAGGTGCCACCCGATGCCCTGATCCACATCATGGCGCTGCTCGCCACCGCGGCCTTGGCCTTCACCATCGCCCTCCACCTGACCCGCCACCGACTGCTCAAGTAGACAAAGTAGAATTCGCTAATGGAAATCCTGCTCGTCATCACCAACTGCCCGGACGAAGAATGCGCCAAGGAGATCGCGCTCGCCGCCGTCGAGGCCAAACTCGCGGCCTGCGTAAGCATCCTGCCGCGCGCCCAGTCGGTCTATCGCTGGCAGGGCGAGGTCGAATCGGCCTCCGAAATCCCGTTGCTGTTCAAGACTACCGCGGCCAACTACCCGGCGCTCGAAGCCAATATCCGCGAACGCCATCCCTACGAGTTGCCCGAAATCATCGCCGTGCCCCTCAGCCACGGCTTGCCCGCCTACCTGAACTGGGTGGCGGCAGAAACGATCCAATGACCATGCGCTTCCTTATCCTGATCTTCTCGCTGTTCCTTTCGCTCGCCCATGCCGAGGAATTCCTCGATCCGGCAGTTGCCTTCAAGCCCTCGGTCAGGGCGCTCGACGGGCAAACGCTCGAAATCAGCTACGAGATCGCCAAGGGTTACTACCTCTACCGCGACAAGTTCCGTTTTGCCGTCGAGGGCGAAGCCGTCACGCTGGGCAGCCCGACTTTCCCGAAGGGCAAGGAGCACAACGACGAGAATTTCGGCAAGGTCGAGGTCTATTACAAGACCGTCGCCATCCGCGTCCCGGTCGAGCGGATGTCCTCCGGCCAACTCCCGCTCAGCCTCAAGGTCACGTCACAGGGCTGCGCCGATGCGGGCGTCTGCTATCCGCCGCAAAGCCAGCAACTCGCCGTCAACCTCCCCGATCCAGCCAGCGCGCCGCCAGCGTCGGCCGCCGCAGAAGGGGACGAAAGCGGCCGGATTGCCTCGACGCTCAAGCACGCCGGGTTCTGGGCCAATCTTGCCTTCTTCTTCATCGCCGGCCTCGGCCTCTCGCTGACGCCCTGCGTCTTCCCGATGATCCCCATCCTCTCCGGCATCATCGCCGGACAGGGGCACAAAAACTCGCATGCGCGCGGCTTCGCGCTGGCGCTCGCCTACGTGCTGGGCATGGCCGTCACCTATGCCGCCGCCGGCGTGGCAGCAGGCATGACCGGTACGCTGATCTCCAGCGCGCTGCAGAACCCCTGGGTGCTCGGCAGCTTTGCGCTGGTTTTCGTCGCGCTCTCCTTCTCGATGTTCGGTTTCTACGAACTTCAGTTGCCGACCTCGTTGCAAAGCAAGCTGTCGGAAGAGTCGGGCCACCTGCAGGGCGGACGCGGCATCGGCGTCTTCCTGATGGGCGCGCTGTCGGCCCTCATCGTCGGCCCCTGCGTCGCCGCGCCACTGGCCGGTGCGTTGCTCTACATCGGACAGACCGGCGACGCCGTGCTTGGCGGCACAGCCCTCTTCGTCATGGCCCTCGGCATGGGGGCACCGCTGATTGCCGTCGGCGTGGCCGGCGGCTCGCTGCTGCCCAAGACCGGGCCGTGGATGGAAGGGGTCAAGAAGGCTTTCGGCGTGCTGCTGCTGGCCACCGCCGTCTGGCTCGTTTCAACGGTCGTCCCGCCGGTGGCTTCCATGCTGGCCTGGTCCGCGCTGCTCATCATCCCGGCCATCTACCTGCATGCGCTCGACCCGCTGCCGCCACATGCCAAGGGCTGGCAGCGCTTCTGGAAAGGCATCGGCATCGTCATGCTGCTCACCGGCGCCGCGCTGCTTATCGGCGCCCTGGCCGGCGGGCGTGACCCGCTGCAACCGCTGGCAGCCTTGCGCGGACAGGCGGTCGCTGCCGAAGAAAAGCGCCTGCCGTTCGAGCGCGTGGTTTCGGTAGCCGACCTGGAAGCCCGGATCAAGGCCGCCGGCCGCCCTGTCATGCTCGATTTTTACGCCGATTGGTGCGTTTCGTGCAAGGAAATGGAACGTTTTACCTTTTCCAACCCCGCCGTACAGGCCAAACTGGCTGGATTTACGCTGTTGCAGGCCGATGTGACGGCCAATTCGGATGAAGACAAGGCTTTGCTGGCCAAATTCAAGCTGTTTGGCCCCCCTGGCATCATTTTTTACGACAGCAAGGGGCAGGAAATTCCGTCCGTTCGCGTCGTCGGCTTTCAGGATGCCGAACTGTTTCTGAAAAGTCTGCGTCAAACAGGTGTGTCAGGCTAGTTTTTGGTGAGGTTTGTCCGACTGCAAGATCGGCCTGAACACGATCAGGACCGGGGCAAGTCTTTGGAAAACATGGCTTTTCAGCTAAAATTGGCAGATTATGGAATCTATTGGCCTTATTCGTGACTTTCTCAAGGACCGGCTCGCCGTCGAGCCGGAAAGCGTCGTTCCGGATGCCGTATTGGCTGAACTTGGCGTGGACTCGCTGATGATGCTGGAGTTGATGTTCGAGTTCGAGGATCGTTTCGGCATCAAGCTGTCCAGCGACCTCCAGACCCCCCGTACCGTTGGCGAGATGGTGTCGCTGATGGACGGCTTGATCGCCAAGTCGAAGAGCTGAGCGATGAGCCAGCGGCGGGTGGCGATTACTGGCCTCGGGCTGGTCAGTCCTTATGGCGGCGACCTCCCCGATTTCTTTTCGCGCCTGTGTGCCGGCCAGTCGGCTGCCACCTACCTGCAGACCGACGACGTTCCCCGTCCGCTGTCCATGCCCTTTGTCGGCTGTCCCGGCTTCGATCCCGAGGCGGTGCTGGGCAAGCCGCTGGCCAGCATGATGGACCGCTTTGCCCAGATCGGCATGAGCGCCGCGTTCAGTGCCTGGGACAATGCCGGACTGCCGCGCAAGGCCGATGACACCGCCAGCCGCGACGACTGGGGTGTAGCCTGGGGTACGGCCCTGGGTGGCACGATGGCCTACGAAAAGGGCTATCGCGAACTCTGGCAGAAGGGTCGCGAGCGCCTGTCGCCGCTGACCGTCCTGCTCGGCATGAACAGTTCGGCCAACGCTCAGATTTCCATCCAGCTTGGACTGGGCGGGGTCAGCATGAGCCACACGGTGGCCTGCGCCTCATCGGCCATTGCCATCGGCGAGGCCTTCCGCCGCGTGCGCAGCGGCGAGGCAGCAATCATGCTGACCGGCGGCTCCGACGTGCCACAGGCTTACGGCGTTGCCCGCGCCTGGGAAGCCTTGCGCGTCATGGCACCGGGCAATGCCGAGACTTCGGCGACTGCCTGCCGGCCGTTTTCGGCCGACCGTCGCGGCCTGGTGCTGGGCGAGGGCGGTGCCGCGCTGGTGCTGGAGGACTGGGACCATGCCGTCGCCCGCGGCGCCCGCATTCACGGCGAGATCGTCGGCTACGGCACGACCTGCGACCACACCCATCTCGTCCGCCCCGAAGCCGCCGGCCAGACTCGCGCCATCCGCCTGGCGCTGGCCGATGGCGGTCTGCAGGCGAGCGATATCGACTACGTGAATGCCCACGGCACAGCCACGGCGGAAGGCGACCCGATCGAGGTCGCGGCCCTGCGCGAGGTTTTCGGCGAGCGCGCCGCAGCGCTGCCAGTCAGTGGCACCAAGTCGATGCACGGCCACATGCTGGGTGCCGCCGCTGCCATCGAGGCCATCATCACCGTCCTCGCGCTGCGCGACGGCGTCATCCCGCCCACGGCCCACCTGGCCGAACTCGACCCGGCCTGCGCCGGGGTCGACCACGTTACCTCGGCGCGCCAGGGCCAGCCCTTGCGCGCGGCGCTGTCCAACTCATTCGCTTTCGGCGGCAGCAATGCGGTTCTCGCATTCCGCGCCGCCCACCTGTAACCCCACGGATGCACCACCATGTCTGAAGCCATTTCCCCGGAAGTCATCGAAGCCCTGCTGCCCGAGGTGGCCGAACTGATCGTCACGGCGCTCAACCTCGACCTGCCGCCGGCCGACATCGAACCGGATGCGCCGCTGTTCGGCGAAGGCCTCGGGCTCGACTCGATCGACGTGCTGGAAATCGCGCTCGTCATTTCGAAAAAATACGGCTTCCAGCTCAAGTCCGACAACGAGGACAACCTGCGCATCTTCTCGTCCCTGCGGGCATTGACCGGCCACATCGCCGCCCAGCGCACCAAATGACCCTGTCCCCGGCCCAGCTGCTGCGCGGCCTGGCCGTGGTCGTCTTCATCGCAGTCTGGGCCTTCCTGGCCCATTCCGGCAGTGCCGGCGAAGGTTCCGGCGACCTCTCCGTGCTGCTCGGCGTCGCCCCCATTGTCGCTGCGCTGGGCCTGCTGCTCTGGCGCAGCAGCCACCTCGTGCTGACCGGCACTGGCATCCTCGCCATGCTCGGCGGCCTGGCCTGGTATTGGCCAACCCTGCGCGAGAATATCGCGCTGCTCTTTTTCATCCAGCACCTTGGCACCAACCTGGCGCTCGGCGCCCTGTTCGGGCGCAGCCTGATCGGCGATGGCGAAGCGCTGATCACCCAGCTCGCCCGGGCAGTGCATGAGAGCAATCTCTCCGAACGCAAACGGCGCTACACGCGGCGCGCGACGGTGGCCTGGACGCTGTTTTTTCTGATCAATGCCTTGATCTCGGCCGTTCTCTGGCTGTTTGCGCCACTCGCGGTCTGGTCAACCTTCGCCAACCTCCTGTCAGCCCCGCTTCTCGCTGCCATGTTCATTGGCGAACACATCTGGCGTCTCTATGCCTTGCCGCCGGAAGAGCGACCGAGCATCACCATGGTGGCCCGGGCCTTCCGCATGCGCAGCCAGCAGAAAGCAAAGCAAGCCGGACTCGACCCACAGAATCCGCCCGCCAATCCGTCATGAGTACTGCACCGCTTCTCGCCCACGACAAGCTCGACGCCGTTTTCGCCTGGACGGCCGATGGCCCGGTCAGCGTCGCCGATTACCTCGCCGATGCCGGACAACTGGCCGAACAGCTGCCGGGCGCCGGCTACCTGCTCAACCTCTGCCACGACCGCTACCACTTCGCGGTCGGCTTTGCGGCGGGCCTGCTGCGCGGGATGACCAGCCTGCAACCCTCGTCGCAGACGCCGGAGACCTTCCGCCGCCTGCAGGCCGACTATCCCGGCCTGATCTGCCTGTGCGACGGCGCCGCCGACACCCTCGACCTGCCGCGCCTCGACTTCCCGGCCGATCTCACGGTCAACCGGAAAAAAGGCCCAAATTCGAAAACCGCAATTCCGCAGATTCCGGTCGATCAACTCGCCGCCATCCTGTTCACCTCCGGCTCGACCGGCCTGCCGCAGGCCCAGCGCAAGACCTGGGGCAAACTCGTCGCCAACGGCCGGGCCGAAGCCGTTGCGCTCGGCCTCGACCGCCAGCCGCACGCCATCGTCGGCACCGTGCCGGTCCAGCACAGCTACGGCTTCGAATCGACCTTCCTGCTCGCCCTGCAAGGCGGCTGCGCCTTCTGGGCCGGCAAGCCGTTCTACCCGCAGGACATCGCCGGCGCCCTGGCTGCCGTGCCGCAACCGCGCCTGCTCGTCACCACGCCGTTTCACCTCTCGGCGCTGCTCGCCGCCGAGATCGACCTGCCGCCGGTGGACATGCTGCTCTCCGCCACCGCGCCGCTGTCGACAACACTGGCCGCCGATGCCGAAGCCCGCACCGGCGCCCCGATGCACGAAATCTACGGTTCGACCGAATCCGGCCAACTGGCCAGCCGGCGCACCACCGAAGGGGCCGAATGGACCCTGCTGCCGGGGGTCCACCTCGAACAGTCCGGTGACGAAACCGTGGCCTGTGATGGCCACGTCGAAGGGCGCGTCACCCTGTCCGACCTCATCGAACTGCTCCCCGACCAGCGCTTCCTGCTACTCGGCCGCCACGCCGACCTCATCAACATCGCCGGCAAACGTACCTCGCTGGCCTATCTGAACCATCAGCTCTGCGCCTTGCCCGGCGTCGTCGATGGCGCCTTCTTCCTGCCCGACGAGGAGGGGCCCGACGGCATCACGCGCCTGACCGCCTTTGTCGTCGCGCCCGGCCTGAACGCCCGGCAGGTCACCGCCGACCTGCGTCAGCGCATCGACGCCATCTTCCTGCCCCGGCCGCTCGTCCTCGTCGACCAGTTGCCGCGCAACAGCACCGGCAAGCTGCCACGCGGCGACCTGCAGGCCCTGTACGCCGAGAAAGTCAGTCATGGCGGACGCTGACTTTCGCTGGACGGTGCCGGCCGACCACCCGGCCTTCGCCGGCCACTTCCCCGGCAACCCCATCGTGCCGGGCGTCGTGCTGCTCGACCGCGCCATCCTGTTCGCCGAAGCCATGCTCGATCGGCCCGGCCTGACCTGGCAGGTCGGCAACGCCAAGTTCTTCAGCCCGGTCCGCCCAGCGGAAATGCTCACCTTCACGCTGACCGCCAAGCCCAGTGGCGCCATCGCCTTCGCCGTCCGCGCCGCCGAACGTGACGTCGCCTCGGGCAGCCTGACCCCCGCCGCGCCATGAGCCAGCCGAATCCCTCCGACGCCGACTGGATGCGCCAGCAGGAACGCAGCAATCTGGCCATCCTCAAGCTCATGGTGTGGATTTCGCTGACCTTCGGGCGCGCCATCGGACGCATCGTCCTCTACGGCATCGCCGCCTATTTCGTCCTCTTTTCTCCGCGCGCCCGGCGCTTCAGCCGGACCTACCTGCAGCGCGCCCTCGGCCGCTGGGCCGAATGGTCGGACGGCTTCCGCCACGTCTTCAGCTTCGCCAGCACCATCCACGACCGCATCTACCTGCTCAACGACCGCTTCGATCTCTTCGACATCGAGGTCATCGGTGCCGAGGAAGTGCAGAAAGTCGCCGATGAACACCCCGGCGCGCTGCTCATCGGCGCCCACCTCGGCAGCTTCGAAGTCCTGCGCGCCGTCGGGCGAGGGCAGCGCGGCCTGCGCATCGCCATGATGATGTACGAGGAAAACGCGCGGAAGATCAACGCGACCCTCGAAGCCATCAACCCGGCCGCCAGCCAGGACATCATCCCGCTCGGCCGCATGGATTCCATGCTGCGCGCCCGCGACAAGCTCGACGAAGGCTACCTCGTCGGCATGCTGGCCGACCGCGGTCTCGGCGACGATGCCACGGTCGATTGCGATTTTCTCGGCAAACCGGCGCCGTTTCCGCTCGGCCCCTTCCGCATGGCCGCCATGCTGCGCCGCCCGGTGTATTTCATGACCGGCCTGTATCTGGGCGGCAATCGCTACCGCCTGCATTTCGAGCCGCTGGCCGATTTCTCGCAGACGACGCGCGAGGAACGCGATACCGCCATCCACGCCGCCATGCAGCGCTATGCCGACCGCCTGACGCATTACTGCCGCCAGGCACCGTACAACTGGTTCAATTTCTTCGATTTCTGGCAGGAAAAATGATCAAACGACTCATCGCCAGCCTATTTCTGCTCGCCCTGACCCTGCCGGCCATGGCCGCCTTCGACGTCGGCCAGCTCATGACCGACCTCGCCAAGAACAAGGGCGGCAAGGCGAAATTCACCGAGAAGAAATACATCTCGCTGCTCGACAAGCCCGTCGTGTCGTCAGGCGAAATGAGCTACACGGCACCCGACCGTCTAGAAAAGCGCACGCTGGTGCCGAAGGTGGAAACCCTGCTGCTCGACAAGGACATGCTGTCCATCGAGCGCGAGAAGCAGAAACTGAGCATCAACCTGGCCAACCAGCCCGAAGCGCTGGCCTTCGTGGACAGCATCCGCGGCACCCTGTCGGGCAATCGGGCGGCGCTCGAGAAAAATTACGCCCTGCATTTGTCTGGCAGCCCGGACAAGTGGGTGCTCACACTGCTACCGAGCGACCAGAAAATCGCGGCGCTCGTCCTGCGCATTACCGTGAGCGGCAGCAAGGGGCTGATCCGCAGCATTGAGTACCTGCAGGCCGATGGCGATCGCTCGGTGCTCAACATGGAGCCGGTCGAGGTCAAATGAGCCGGCCGGCCGTTCGCGCCTTCCTGATCTGGCTGCTGGCCATGCTGGCCGGCGCAGTCGTGGTCTGGAACAGCCATTTCACGGCCGACATGTCGTTTTTCCTGCCGGCCAAGCCGAGCCCGGCGCAAAAGGTATTGGTCGACCAGCTCAAGGAGGGCGTCGTCACGCGCCTGCTCATGGTCGCCATCGAAGGCGGCGACGCGCCGAAACGGGCGGCGATGTCCCGCAGCCTGCGCGCCCGGCTGCAAAAACTGCCCGACTTCGTCGCCGTGCAGAATGGTGAGGCCGGCAGCCTCGATGCCGATCGCGATTACCTGTTCCGCCATCGCTACCTGCTCAGCCCGGCCGTCAAGCCGGAGCGGTTTACGGTCGACGGCCTGCGCGCCAGCATCGCCAACAGCGTCGACCTGCTCGCCTCGCCGGCCGGCATGATGATCAAGCCCCTGCTGCCGCGCGACCCGACCGGCGAGTTGATCGAACTGCTCTCCGGCCTCAACGCCGGCGCCCAGCCCAATGTGCGCGACGGCGTCTGGGCCTCGCGGGACGGCGAGCGCGCCATGCTGCTGATCCAGACGGCGGCGCTCGGTTCGGACACCGACGGCCAGGAGCAGGCCATCGCCATCATCCACCGCCAGTTTGCCGAGAGCGCCCGCGAAGCCGGAGTCAGTGACGCCCGGATGCAGCTCTCCGGCCCCGGCGCTTTTGCCGTCAAATCGCGCGAAACGATCAAGAGCGAGGTCAGCAAGCTGTCGACCATCAGCACCGTCGCCATCATCGCCGTGCTGTTCTTCGTCTATCGCTCGCTCCGCCTGCTCACCCTCGGCCTGCTGCCCGTCGTCAGCGGCGCGCTGGCCGGCATCGTCGCCGTCAGCCTGGCCTACGGCACGGTCTTCGGCATCACCGTCGGCTTTGGCTCGGCACTCATCGGCGAAGCGGTCGATTACTCGATCTACTATTTCGTCCAGTCCGGCCGGCTGGGCGCCGACGCGTGGCGCCAGCGTTTCTGGCCGACCGTCCGCCTCGGCGTGCTGACCTCGATCTGCGGCTTCACGGCGCTGCTCTTTTCCGGCTTCCCGGGCCTCGCCCAGCTCGGCCTCTATTCGCTGAGCGGCGTGCTGACTGCCGCGCTCGTCACCCGCTTCATCCTGCCGGCGCTGGCCGGCAACGACCATCCAATCCGCGACCTGAGCCACCTTGCCGCGCCGCTCAACCGGGGTATCCGCCTGCTCCAGGGGCTGCGCTGGCCGGTCCTGCTGCTCACCGTCGCCGCTAGCGTCGTCCTCGTCATCGACCGGAACGAACTATGGCACCCGAACCTGTCGGCCTTGAGCACGGTGAGTGCCGAAGACGGCGCGCGCGATCAGGCCCTGCGCGCCGACATTTCGGCGCCGGATTCGCGTTACATGGTGGTCATCGGCGCCGCCGACCGCGAAGGCGCCCTGCAGGCGGCCGAAAGGGCAGGGCAGCAACTCGACACGCTGGTCGCCCGGGGTGTCATCGGCGGCTACGACAGCCCGGCCCGCTTCCTGCCCAGCCAGGCCATGCAGGCCAGTCGCCGCGCCAGCCTGCCCGAAGCCGACGAACTACAGGCGCGCCTGCAGGCCGCGCAGGCCGACTCGCCGCTGGCCGCGGCCAAACTGGGCGCATTCATCGAGGACATCACCACAGCCCGCACGCAGCCGGCCATCGGGCGCGACGCACTCGACGGCACGAGCCTCGCGCTGGCTGTCGATTCACTGCTGGTGCAACGGCCGGACGGCTGGAGCGTGCTGTTGCCGCTGCGCCCGGCCGGCGGCGACAAGGGGCTGGACATCCCAGTCGACGCTGTGCGCACCGCGCTGGCCGGCAGCGACGCGCTGTTCATCGACATGAAGCTCGAATTCGACACGCTCTACAACGACTACCTGCACGAAGCCACGCTGCTCTCGCTGGCCGGCCTCGCCGCCATCGTCGCGCTGCTCGGCGTGACGCTGCGCTCGCTGCTCCGGCTCGGCGCCATCCTGCTGCCGCTCGGGCTGGCCGTCATCCTCGTCATCGCCGGCGTCCATCTGGCCGGCGAGCAGCTCCACCTGCTGCACCTCATCGGCATGCTGCTCATCGTCGCCGTCGGCTCGAACTACGCGCTGTTCTTCGACCGGGGCGGCGACGAGGACCGGCTCGACCCGCCGACGCTGGCCTCGATGGCCATCGCCAACCTCACCACCGCCATCGGCTTCGGCACGCTCGCCCTGTCCAGCGTGCCGGTCCTGCACGCCGTCGGCATCACGGTGGGGCCGGGTGCCGTGCTCGCGTTGCTCCTGTCGGCCAGTTTTTCGGGGAAAAACCGTGTTTGAACACTCTCTCACGGTCAACCGGAAAATTCGGCCAAATTCGAAATGTCACGTTTCACGTGGAACGACCGCATGAGTACGCCCCTTCGCACCCTGCGCCATGACGGCGGCGGCGACAGCCTGCTCGTGCTGCTCCCTGGCGCCTACATGACGCCCGAGCATTTCGCCGCCAACGGCTTTTTTGCAGATGTCGCCGTGCGCCACCTCAAACTCGACATCGTCACCGTCGACCTCGGCCTCGACGCCGTGTCGAGCGGCGACGCACTGCCGGCCGTCATCGAGCAGATCCTCGTCCCGGCCCGCGCCAACTATCGGCAAGTCTGGCTCGGCGGCATTTCGCTCGGCGGCTTGCTCGCCCTATGCCTCAACGCCGACCATCCCGGCCTCGTCGACGGCCTCTGCCTCATCGCGCCGTACCCGGGCAGCCGGCTGACGACCAACGCCATCCACCGCGCCGGCGGCCTCGATGTCTGGGCGCCGACGGAAGTCGACCTCACCGACCCCGAGTACCGCGCCTATCGCTGGCTCAAGGCACCACCGGCCGGCTTCCCGGTCTTCGTCGGCTACGGCACGGAAGACCGTTTCGCCGAGGGCATGCAGGCCATCGCCGAACGCTTCCCGGCCGCCGCCCGCTGCGCCTTGCCGGGCAACCACGACTGGCCGGTGTGGCGCGATTTGTGGGAACATTTTCTCAACCTGGGCCACTTCGCCGCCTGACATGCCGACGCGCTGGAAACCGACCTTCGCCATCAAAGCCACCTTGGCCGTGCACGCCGCGGCGGCCGTCGGCTGCGTCGTCGCACCGGCCCTCTGGCCGTGGGCGGTGGGCGCACTGGTCATCAACCACGCCATCATCACGACCGCCGGCCTGCTGCCGCGAACGACGCTGCTCGGCCCCAACCTGACCCGTCTGCCGGACGAAGCCGCCGCTCGCCGCGACGTCGCCATCACCATCGACGACGGTCCCGACCCGGAAGTCACGCCACGCGTCCTCGACCTGCTCGATGCAGCCGGCGCCAAGGCCACCTTTTTCTGCATCGGCTGGCGCGCCCGCGAAAACCCGGCGCTGTGCCGCAAGATCGTCGCCCGCGGCCATCGCGTCGAGAACCATGGCGACTCGCATTCCAAGGCCTTCGCCTTCTTCGGCCCCGGCCGCATGAAGGCCGACATCGCCGCCGCCCAGGCCACCTTCACCGAACTCACCGGCCGCACGCCACGCTACTTCCGCGCCACGGCCGGCCTGCGCAATCCCTTCCTCGACGCCGTGCTGCACGGCCTCGACCTGAAGCTGGCGAGCTGGACACGCCGCGCCTACGACACGCGCTGCGGCGATGCCGACACGGTCCTGCAACGCCTGACCGTTAATCTGGCGCCCGGCGACATCCTGCTCCTGCACGACGGCCACGCCGCCCGCACGGCAGATGGCCAGCCTGTCATCCTTGCCGTGTTGCCGCGCCTGCTCGCCACGCTCCGCGACCAACAACTCAACCCCGTCACGCTGCCCGACTTCACATCATGACCAAGCGTTTCCTGAGAACCCTGCTCGACGAGGCCAGCCGCCCCTTCATCGGCGGCGGCCATTTTGCCTACCACTACTCGCGCGGCAAGCTGTCCTCCGACAGCATCTTCCGCGAGATCCTCAAGCGCGGCCTGTTCCCGGCCGAGGCGAATTACCTCGACCTCGGCTGCGGCCAGGGCAGCCTGTTTTCCTGGCTGCTCGCCGCCCGCAAGCTCTATGAAGCCGGCAACTGGCCGGCGGGCTGGCCGGCGGCGCCCAAGGCGCTCAGCATGCGCGGCATCGAACTCATGCAGAAGGACGTCGACCGTGCCGCCCGCGCCTTCGGCGCCGACCACCCGATCCTGCGCATCGAACAGGGCGACATGATCAAGGCCGATTTCGGCAAGGCCGACGTGATCACCATCCTCGACGCCCTGCATTACTTCGACCACGCCCACCAGAAGGACGTGATCAAGCGCATCCGCGCCGCGCTGCCGCCCGGCGGCCTGTTCCTGACCCGCGTCGGCGACGCCTCGGCCGGCCTGCCCTACCACCTGTGCAACTGGGTCGATCACGCCGTCACCTTCGTGCGTGGCCACCGCCTGCCGCGCCTCTACTGCCGGCCGCTGGCCGAGTGGATCGCGCTGCTCGAAAGCTTCGGTTTCACGGTCGAAACCGACCCGATGAACGACATCAAACCCTTCGCCAACGTCATGCTGGTCTGCCGCGTGCCGGCCTGATTCATGCGCCGACCGACCCGCCTCGTTTTCCTGACCGCCGCGCTGCTCGCCACCCTGGCCGGCTGCTCGCTGTTCGAGGAAAGCGAGGAGGAGGGCGGGGCGCTGCCGCCCGACATGGCGCGCCGCGCCGACGGCAAGTCGGCGACGGCGTGGCCGACCTCGATGCCCGAGGCCGAGGTCAGGAAACGCATCGTCCGCCTTATCCCCGGCTATGCCAAGGACCGCGCGGGCTGGGCCGATGACCTGCACACCGCCTTCAGGACGCTGGAAGTGCCGCACGCCACGCAAACCTACTGCGCGGCCATCGCCATCATCGAGCAGGAATCGAGCTTCCAGGCCGATCCGACGGTGCCCGGCCTGCCCGGCATCGTGCGCCGCGAACTGGAAAACCGGGCCGGCCGCTATGGCATCCCGATGCTCATCGTCAATGCCGCGCTGAGCAAGAACTCGCCCGATGGCAAGAGCTACAACGAGCGCATCGACGCGCTGAAGACCGAAAAGCAGCTCAACGCGCTGTTCGAGGACATGATCGGCGAGCTGCCTTTCGGCCGCAAACTGTTCGCCGATTACAACCCGGTGCGCACCGGTGGGCCGATGCAGGTCAGCATCGAATTCGCCACCCAGCACGTCCGGGAACGCGATTACCCCTACCCGATCGAGAAAAAGCTGCGCGACGAGGTGTTTACCCGGCGCGGCGGCGTCTATTTCGGCAGCGCCATCCTGCTCGATTACGAGGTGCCCTACGACCAGATCGTCTACCGCTTCGCCGACTTCAACGCCGGCCGCTACAGCAGCCGCAACGCCGCCTTCCAGCTCGCGCTCGGCAAGCTCACCAGCAAGCCGCTGGCCCCGGACGGCGACCTGCTGCGCTACGAGGACGGCAAACCGGCCGCGGTGCCCAGCAGCGTCGAGGAAGCGGCCATCGCAATTGCCAGCAAGCTCGACATGAGCCGCCCGCAAATCCGCCGCGACCTGCTCCTCGAAAAAACCGCGACCTTCGGCCGCAGTCCGCTGTTCAACCGCGTCTTCGAACTCGCCGAGAAAAACGGCAAGCCGATGCCCCGCCAGGCCATGCCGCAAATAGACCTGAAAAGCCCGAAAATCACCCGCAAGCTGACGACCGAATGGTTCGCCAAGCGGGTGGAAGGGCGTTACCGGACCTGTTTGGGACGCAGCAGCGGCCAATAGGCTGATTCAACGGTCAACCGGAAATTTTGCCCAAAATCGAAATCCGGGCTCAGGCCCGACCGAGCAGGTTGTGCAGCTCGAAGGTCATCATCGCCACGAAGCCGGTCAGGCCGAGGTAGTAGATGCTGTAGGTCAGCTTGTGTTCGGCGCCCACGGCGTAGTACGCCGCGTCGTCGTCGGCGCTGCTGTAGCGGAAGGCCTTGATCGCCTGCGGCAGAGCCATGATGACGATGAGGATGAGCATCGGACTTGGCCGCCAGTAGAACCAGGCGAGCAGGACAGGGATGCCGGCCAGCCAGATGCGGGGCGAGAGGACGGCGGTGATCCGTCCGCCGTCGAGCGGCGAAATCGGGATCAGGTTGAACAGGTTGAGAAAGAAGCCGGCGTAGGCGATGGCGAGCAGGGCCGGACTATCGAGCGAGCGTGCCAGGAAATAGCAGAGCAGGGCAGCCAGCGTACCGACGAAGGGGCCGCCGAAGCCCACATAGGCCTCGGTTTCGGCGTCGTGCGGCATGTCCTTCATCTCGATCCAGGCACCGACGAAGGGAATGAAGGTCGGCGCGCCCACATTCAGCCCGCGTTGGCGGGCAGCGATGAAATGGCCCATTTCGTGGGCGAAGAGCAGGGCGATGAAGCCGAGCGCGAACGTCCAGCCGAATGCCAGCGCGTAGGCGCCGAGCGACAGGATCATCGTGCCGCCCGTCGTCAGCAGCTTGCCGGACTTGAGCAGCGTGAACAGGACGAGCAGCGACTTCATCAGCTATCGGCCGGATCGGCCTTCTTTTTTCTGAACTTGAAAAACGCCAGTCCGCCGGCGCCGAGGGCGATGACCTTGCCCCACTTGGCGAGCAGGACAGCCAGCGTGGCGAACAGGCCGAGCTTCTTGGCCGCCACGCCGCCGACCAGCGCAGCCAGCCCGATCTCGGCGACCTTGTCGGTGCCTTCAGCAAAATCCTGGTAACGCTTGCCTTCCTTGAACTGGATGCCGGACAGCAGGTCGTTGGCCAGCCCCTTGCGCTCGCCGAGTTTGGCCGCTTCGGTGCCGAAGGCGAAAATCATGACGCCTTCGCGGCCGAGCGCTGCCGCGCCGTACATGGCAAAGGCCGTCTCCGGCTTGCCCTTTTCCTGGGTCGATGTCGCCCACAGCAGGCGGTGGCCGGCGTAGTCGTAGCGCGGCGCCTCGACCCAGCCGTTCAGTTCCTTTTCCGGCTGGCCCTTTTCCCGCGCTTCCGCGTTGCGCTCCTCAATACCCTTGCGCTGGCTGTCGAGCAGCTTGCCGTGATCCCAGCCATTGGCATCGTCGTCGCGAATGAAACCCGTCGGCTGGAAAAACACGGCCACCATGCCCCAATCGTCGGTCGGCACTTCGTCACCCGGCAAGCCGGGAATGACCACGCCGAGCAGGTTCGACACTGATTTGACGCCCGATGCGGCAAATATTTTCTGGGCGACGTCCGGCGGCATGAAAGCCTGACCGCGCTGCAAGGTCATCGCGCCCTGCGGCCCCAGATCGACGGTGGCCGGGCCATAGACCAGCCGGCTCTCGGATTCCTTCAAGAGCGCATTGACCTGCGCTTCCTGGGCCGCCCGGTCCGCGGCCGGATCGGCATGGGCCAAGCTCAGCCCGAGGCAGAGCAATACACAGCAAAATAGTTGTTTCACGGGAAGACCATGGTCATTAAATGAAGCGGCGGAGAATACCATGGTTGCATATCCCGACGAATTGCCGCCTCAGTCCGCGACCATCGATCTCACGGTCAACCAGAAATTTTGCCCAAATTCGAAATCAGAAATAAACCTGCGCCAGACCGTAGGCAACGATGGTCGAGGTGATGACGCCGATCCAGCCGGGAATCATGAAGCTGTGATTGAGCAGGTATTTGCCGATGCGCGTCGTGCCACTGCGATCCATATTGATCGCCGCCAGATCGCTCGGGTAGAAGGCGAAGAAGAAGTAGGCGTAGCAGGACGGCATCAGTCCAAGCAGCAGTTGCGGGCTCAAGCCAAGCGCCAGGCCGAAAGGCAGCATGATGGTCAGCGTTGCGGCCTGGCTCTTCACGAACGCCGACACGGCGAACATCGCCAGCGCAAAGGTCCAGGGTGCGTATTCGACCATGGCCTTGATGTTGTCGACGAGGAACACCTCGTTGGCCTTGACAAAGGTGTCGCTCATCCAGGCGATACCGAAGATCGAGACGACAGCAATCATGCCGGCCGTGAATACCTCTGACTTGGCAATGGCCGCCGCCTTGACGTCGGCCGCGAAGAGGATGAAGGCGCCGAAGGCGAGCATGACGAGCTGGACGACCGTCGTCATCGGAATCGGCTTGCCCTTGGCCAGCGGCAGCACGCTCGGGTAGAGGGCGAGGGCGACGATGGTCAGGATGCCGGTGAAGAAGAGCACGACCGACAGGCGGGCCGACTTGGGCAGCGTCTTGTCGAGCGTGGTGACCGATTTTTCGACCGAGGCGCGGAAATCGGGGTCCTGCAGGCGAGCCTGATATTCCGGGTCCTTGTCCAGATCGAGGCCGCGCCTCATGCTCCAGAAAGCCGCCGCCAGCACGCCGATCAGGCCGGCCGGCAGGGTGACCATAAGGATCTGGGCCAGCGTCACCGGTGCATCGGTCTTCGCCGTCATGGCCAGGAAGGTGGTCACGGCCGCCGCCACCGGGCTGGCCGTGATGCCCATCTGCGACGCGACGCTGGAAATCGCCATCGGCCGTTCGGGACGGATTTTCGTCTTCAGCGCGACGTCGGCGATGACCGGCAACAGCGAATAAACGGCGTGGCCGGTGCCGACGCAGACGGTCAGCAAAAACGTCGAGAGCGGGGCGAGGATGGTGATCTGCTGCGGATGCTTGCGCATCACGCGCTCGGCCTGCTGGACCAGCCAGTCGAGGCCGCCCGCCACCTGCAAGGTCGCCGAAGCAGTGACCACGGCAAGGATGATGAGCATGACGGTGATCGGCGGCTCCTGCGGCGCCACGCGGAAGCCGAAACTCAGTACCGCGACACCCAAACCGCCAATCAGCCCGAGCGCCACCCCGCCGCGCCGGATACCGATGAGGATCGCCGTCAAAACCAGCGCAAACTGAATCCAGAAATCAAACATGATGTTCCCCTTCGTAAGCCGATTCTTATATGCTGCAGCGCAACAATTTCAACTCACTATGCCACAGCGAATCCGCCTGCAACAGGCGGTCCGACGGCTATTTCTGCAGGGAAGTTGACCTGAATCAGCCTGCGCGGCGAATCCCACGGTCAACCGGAAATTTTGGCCAAAATCGAAATGCCGGCTCAGCGCCCCAGCACCCAGCCGGCGATCTGCCCGACCACCTCCGACTCGATGCCGTTGAAGCCGTGGTAAGCCATCGCCTCGCAGGGGTCGCCCCGGCTGACGCCGTCGCGGAAGGGCAGCAACTGTTTGCGCGGCAAGGCCGCCAGTTTCTGCATGAGATTCGGCATTTCGCTGAAGGCGCAATGGCTGCAACCGTCGAGTTCATGGTGCGCGACGAGCACGGGGATACTCAGCTTTTCCAGCGCCATGGCCGGCACCGACGGCGCTTTCGGGTCGCTCAGGATGGTCGCCGTCAGCACCAGGCCATCCGGCCCGTCGGCCTTGCCCAGACGCGTCGCCACCGCCGCGACCGACTGCGTCCCTCGACTGGTGCCGACCAACCACACCGGCAAGGCGGCCTGCTGGCGAACCCAGGCAATCGCCGCCTGGACATCGGCCGCATGCTCCGGCCCCTGGCGGAAGCCCGAGAGGAAAGGAAACGACTGCCGATCCGACGGCGCATCGATGATCACCGTCAGCAGGCCCTGATCGACGAACAACTGCCGGCTGCGAATCAGAAAATTGCCCTTGCCCCACCCGAACGCGCCATCCGGCGCAATCTGCAGGCCGCCATGACCGCCGGCAAACAGGATCACCGCCGCCTTCGGGGTAGCCGGGGCGAGCACCAGCAGGCGCTGGGTCACGCCCGGCCGCGTTGGAATGTCAACGACCCGGGGTTCGAACTCGGCCCGCAGGGGCAGCGCGAAAAGCCAAAACAGGAACGGCAGCGCCAGCTTGATGTTCATGCCCATTTTTTCCTCCGCAGCGGGAAGCTTGGTGGATACCGGAAATACTTGGCATCCGGAAACCGGATTTCGGTGTCCAATTCGCGCAGATGGCCAGGCAGCCAGTTTAACCATTTGCCTCGGCGCCTGCCGCATGCGATTCGCCACCGTGCGCTGCGGCACCCTCTGCTAAAATCCGCACCAATCCTTCTCGAGCGCCACCGTGACCCCGCTGCTGCTTTCCGCCTACACTGCTACGACCTGCCTCGGCCGCGGCCTTGATGCCACGCGCGCGGCGTTGCGTGCCGGGCGGAGCGGGCTGGTGCCGTGCACCTTCGAGACGGTGCAGCTCGACACCTGGATGGGCGAAGTCGCCGGCGTTGACGCCGAGACCTTGCCGGAAGCACTGGCCATCTACAACTGCCGCAACAACCGCCTGACCCAGATGGGCCTCGAAACCGACGGCTTTGCCGACCGCGTGCGTGACGCCATCGCCCGTTACGGCAAGTCGCGCGTCGGCGTCTTCCTCGGCACCAGCACGGCCGGCATCCTGCAGACCGAACTGGCCTACCGTCGGCGCGATGCTGAAACCGGCGCGCTGCCCGACGATTTCCATTACCGCACGACGCACAATTCCTTCTCGCTGGCCGAATTCACGCGCGACTATTTCGGGCTGGAAGGCATGGCCATGGCCATTTCGACGGCCTGTTCGTCGAGCGCCAAGGTTTTCGCCGCCGCCGCCCGCCAGCTTGAGCTCGGCACCATCGACGCAGCCATCGTCGGCGGCGTCGATACCCTGTGCCTGACCACGCTCTACGGCTTCGCCTCGCTGCAGCTGACCTCGGCCCACCCCTGCCGCCCCTACGACGCGGCGCGCAACGGCATTTCGGTCGGCGAGGGCGCCGCTTTCGCGCTGCTCGAACGCTGCGACCAACCCGCCGCCGGCTCGATCCTGCTGCTCGGCACCGGCGAATCGAGCGACGCCTATCACATGTCCTCTCCGCACCCGGAAGGCCTCGGCGCCAAACTGGCCATGGAAGCCGCCCTTCGCTCTGCCGGGCTGGGCGTCGGCGACATCGACTACATCAACCTGCACGGCACCTCGACGCCTGCCAATGATGCCGCCGAAGGCAAAGCGGTCAGCGCGCTGTTCGGCAACACCGTTCCCTGCAGCTCGACCAAGGGTGCCACCGGTCACACGCTGGGCGCCGCCGGCGCGGTCGAAGCCATCATCTGCGCGCTGACGCTGACCGACGGCTTCCTGCCCGGCAGCCCGGGCACCGAAAACGTCGACCCGGCTATTCCGCTCGATTACCTGCTGACAACCCGAGATGGCAAGGTCAGTCGCGCCCTGACCAATTCCTTCGGCTTCGGCGGCAGCAATTGCAGCCTGATTCTGGGAGTCGCGAAATGAGCCGTCCGCTGACCGCCTGGATCGAAGGCATCGGTTTCCTGGCTCCCGGCCTGCCCGACTGGCCGACCGCCCGCGCCGTGCTGCGTGGCGAGCAAACCTACGAAAACGCGCCGTCCGTCCTGCCGGCGCCGGCCATCCTGCCGCCGGCCGAGCGTCGCCGCGCCAGCCGCGTCGTCAAGCTCACGCTGGCCGTCGGCCTCGAAGCTGCCGCCCATGCCGGCGCCGACGTCGCGACGCTGGCCACCGTCTTTTCCGCCTCCGGTGCCGACGGCCACAACTGCCACGCCCTGTGCGAACAACTGGCCACCGACGACCGCCAGATTTCGCCAACCCGCTTTCACAATTCGGTCCACAACGCCGCCGCCGGTTACTGGGGTATCGCCACCGGCGCGATGGCGCCGTGCCAGGTCATCTGCGCCTACGACGCGAGCTTCGGCGCCGGCCTGATCGACGCGCTGGGTCAGGTCGTTCTCGACCGCCAGACGACCTTGTTGATCGCCTACGACAGCGAATATCCCGAGCCCTTGTTTGCCAAGCGGCCGGTGCCGGACGTCGCCGGGGTCGCACTGCTGCTGACACCGGAACGCAGTGAGCGCTCGCTCGCATCGATTACCGTGACGCCCGCCAGCACCGTCGCCGAGCCGATCGGCGACGCCGCGCTGGAAGCACTGCGCGTCTCCATTCCGGCCCTGCGCGCCTTGCCGTTGCTGCAAAAACTGGCGCGTGGCGAAGCTGGTCAGGTTTGCCTGGACTACCTGCCGCCCATGCAACTGCAGGTCGACATCGGGCTGTGCTAGACCGCGCCTGGATCGCCGCCCACATCCCGCATCAGGGCAGCATGTGCCTGCTCGATGCGGTGCGTGAATGGTCCGACACCGCCATCGCCTGCCGCGCCACGAGCCACACCGACCCGGCCAATCCGCTGCGCGCCGAAGGGCGGCTCGGCGCCGCCAACGGCATCGAGTATGCCGCCCAGGCCATGGCCATCCACGGCGCACTGCTCGCCCACGCCGACGACAAGCCGCGCCAGGGTTACCTGACCAGCGTACGCAGCGTCAGCCTGCATGTCGGCCGCCTCGACGACCTGCCGGGCGAACTCGACGTCCAAGCCGAGCGCCTGTCGGGCGACGCCAACAACATCCTCTACCAGTTTTCGCTCAGCCACGCCGGCCGCTACCTGCTCGAAGGCCGCGCCGCCGTGGTGCTCGACGCTTCGGCCCTGGGCTGAGCAATCCCACGGTCAACCGGAAAAAATGGCCAAAAAGGAAATGTCATGAAACGCGCTCTCGTCACCGGCGGCAGCGGCGGCATCGGTGCTGCGATCTGCAAGCGCCTTGCTGCTGACGGCCATCACGTCATCGTCCATGCCAACCGTAGCCGCGAGAAGGCCGAAGCCGTCGTCGCCGAGATCGTCGCCGCCGGCGGCAGCGCCGAAGCCGTGGCCTTCGATGTCACCGAACGCGCCGCGACAGCCGCCGCGCTGGAAAAGCTGCTCGAACCGGGACCGATCCAGATCCTCGTCAACAACGCCGGGATCCACGCCGATTCGGTATTTCCTGGCATGAGCGCCGAGCAGTGGCATTCGGTGGTCGACGTTTCGCTCAACGGCTTTTTCAACGTTACCCAGCCGCTGACCATGCCGATGATTCGCACGCGCTGGGGTCGCATCGTCAATATTTCGTCGGTCGCCGGCATCACCGGCAACCGCGGCCAGGTCAATTACTCGGCCGCCAAGGGCGCCCTCCACGCGGCCAGCAAGTCGCTGGCGCTCGAACTGGCCAGCCGCGGTATCACCGTCAATGCCGTGGCACCGGGCATCATCGCCACCGACATGATCGAAGGCAGCTTCGACCCGGAAGCGATCAAGAATCTGGTGCCCATGAAGCGCGCCGGCAAGCCGGAAGAAGTCGCCGATCTCGTCGCCTTCCTGGCCTCCGACCGCGCCGCCTACATCTCCGGTCAGGTCATCTCGATCAACGGCGCGATGATCTGAGCGCTCAGGCGTTGGTCAGGCGGATGTCCAGCCAGAAACGGCTGCCTTCGCCCGGCGTACTGGCGACACCCACTTCGCCGCCCATCAGCTCGGCCAGCCGCTTGCACAGGATCAGCCCGACCCCGTTGCCGCCATAGCGACGGGTCGCCGAGCCATCGACCTGATGGAACAGGGAGAAGAGGCTGGGCAAGTGCTCGGCCGCGATGCCGATGCCCTGATCCTTGACTTCGATGTGCAGCAGCGTATGGCCACCTTCGAAGGGTGTGCAGGTCACGATCAGGGCTATTTCACCCCGTTCGCTGAACTTGACGGCGTTGCCCAGGTAATGGGTCATGATGTCGAAAATATGCTGGCGATCGCCGAGCAGCCAGCAGGGCATGGTGGCATCGTCGATCTGCAGGCGGTAGGCAAGGCCCTTGGCCTCGGCCTCGACGCGCAGGCGGGTAAAGGCTTCGTCGGCCAATTGCGAGACCTCGAACCGTTCCACGCGCTGTTCCAGCTTGCCCGTGTCGGCCCGCGACAGCTTGAGGAGTTGCTCAATCATTTCCAGCAACTGTCCCGAGGCATTCTGGATATGGTCGAGGCAATTCACGTGCTGCGGGTCATTCAACGAATGCCGGAGCAAATGACCAAATCCCGAAATGGCGTTGAGCGGCGTACGGAACTCGTGGCTCATGTTGGCCAGGAACTCGCTCTTGGCGATGTTTGCGGCTTCCGCGACATCCTTCGCCTGCCGCAATTCCTGATTCGAGTTGTCGAGGTCGATGCGCGCCTTCTTGAGTTCGGCAATCGTCGAGTTCAGCTTGAACCAGCGGCGGCGGAGCAATTCGAGCAGGATGAAACCGACCACCGCGCCTAGCAGGAAAATGGACAGGTGCTTGATGGTCGTCTGGCGCTTGCCCAGAGCGATCGTTTCATCGACTTGCGAGAACGGCGTGGTCACGCTGATGCCGCCGCGCACGTCACCCACCCGGTATTGCTGCTTGGCGTGACATTCCAGGCAAGGCTTGCTGACGAACAGCGGTGCCATGTAGCGTAGGTGGCGGCCTTGGCCATCGTCGCCCGGAATGATTTCGATGGCTTCCTTCAAGCCGGTCTCGAATGCCTGGAGCGCCTTCTGCTCCCAGGGATCAGGCATGTTGGCCGGGCGTATCGGGCGCAGGCTGGTGATGTGGAAGGTTGCGCCGTCTTCAGCCTTGGCCTGTTCGCTGATCAGGCGCGTCATGTAGGCTGGATTGACCATGGTCAGCGCCTGGCCATCCTGGGTTACCAGATCCCGCCGCGGGTGTTCGAGGTAGGGATTCGGTTGCAAATCCTCGCTGACCGGCAGATAGACGCCGCCATGCAAGGCATTCCAGGCGCGGACCAGGACCACGACACGGAACATGTTGCGGGCGCCCTCGACGGCAACGCGCTGCGAATGCGCTTCCAGTTCCGCGAAATGGGATGCCAGCGAGCCGCCAACAACCGCCGCCCAGGCGATCAAAGGGATAACCCACCAAACCCGCCTGGCGATGAATTCGGGAATATTGCTATCGGACGTCGACATAATTGCTTAGCCCCGCTAAACCGGTAGCCCAAAGTGGCAATTTTACGCCTGAATTAATGGGAGCCCCACTGCCATAGAGTCTCCGAGCAGGCGCATAATTGGGACAGTTGCATATGCACGACATCCGCATATGGCCTATTGTCCGATCAATTCATGTCATGTTCAGGAGATGGCACCATGCCCAATTTTTATCCCAAAGTCACCACGAAGGCATCGTCGGACGCAAAGCCGGCGACATCGGTCGATTTTTTCCGGGATCCACTGTCCGCCTGGCAAAGTTGGTCCATGCCGCTTTCGGGTGACGTGACGCAGGCGATCAACCCGTGGTCATGGACCTTCGGCTCGGCCACCAGCCAGCTCGGGCTGGTCAACATCAACCTCGGGCGCAGCGGCAATCCGGAAGTCGAACAGGAGGTGCTTGATGAAGTCGGCAGCTACGGCAAGCAGCTCGGCTGCATCGGCGATGCACTGGCCGTGCTGATCAAGCACGTCAGGCTGGACGAACTGGCGCCGGCCGAGCGCGACGCGATCACGAAATTGCGCTTCCAGCTGGAGGCCATCGAGCAGATCAAGGCCGGTCACCGGAGCGGCAAGAAAGTCGCGAAACGCGGCTGAGCAGGCTTAGAATGAGGCGGTCGACACCGTGATGGAGGACGCGATGAATCCCTCAACCGACAGCCATTTGAGCCTGCACGATGCGGCACGATCGCTCGCCGCCGGGGCGGACGACACCCATGCCATTGAAGTCACGCTGGCGCACGCCATCGAACACGGCGACCTGCACGCCAACGTGAAGCGCTGGGCGACCGAGCAATGGGAGGGCCGGCAGCTGCCAGGCAATATCAACCGCCTGGAAACCTTCATCGAACGGCGCGAACTGGAGGCCTGGCAGCAAAAGCGCCAGCCGGCCTGAGGTCTCAGCCGGCGAGCAGGTCGGCGACTTCGCCCTCACTGGTCGGGCGGACGATCCGTCCGACTTCCTGACCTTCTCGCATGAGGATCAGCGTTGGCCAGAGCTTGACGCGAAAGCTACGGCCAAGACGCCGCCCGGCGCCATCCTCGACCTTGATGTGACGCAGGTCGGGTTTCGTCTGCAAGGCCCCGGCGATGAACGACTGGGCGCACTGGCAATGCGGACACCAGTCGACACCGAATTCGATCAGGACTTCGCCGGGGAGGGCATCTATCTCCGCACGATCCAGCGCTGTTTCGGAATAATTCGCGATGTAGGCCATGAATTTCCCTCAGGCGGAACGCAGGATCAGCGATTTGAGCCGCGCCAGTTTCGGCGCGACCATGGGCACCGTCAGCATGGTGCTGGCCACCGCCATGAGCAAGAGCGCGGTGAAGGTTTCGCTGGTGATGATCTGCTTGTCGAGCAGGATGTTGGCGAAGATGATCATGATCAGCGCCTTGGTTTGCAGCAGCCAGCCGATGATGCTGGCTTCGCCCGGCGCCCATTTGAGAATGCGGCCGGCGATCCGGATACCGATCAGCTTGCCGCTGACCGAGGCGACGAGGAGCAGGGCGGCAACGATGAAGACCGCGGCGCCGCCGACATTCCAGTTGGTGCGCAGGCCGGTGGACAGGAAGAAAACGGGCATGACGACGAGCAGGACATGGTGGCGCAGCATGTCCATTTTTTCCTGGTCGAACCAGTCGGCTTCCATGCTCGCCCCGGCCAGGAAAGCGCCGACCATGAAATGCAGCCCGGCCCAGTCGGCGCCGAACGAAACGACGGCTAGCCAGATCAGCGCGACATACCAGCGGTCGCGCGCCGGAATGCGCACCATCAGCTTGTGGAACAGCCAGGCCGCCACGGCGAACAGGACGAGGAATGTTCCCTGGCGGCCAATGCGTTCCCAGTCCATGAGGATCAGGGCGAGGACGCCCCAGATCGCGATGTCGTCGAGGCTGGCGTAGCGCAGGATGCGCTGGCCGATGGGTTGGCGCAGGACTTCGAGCTTTTCCATGAGCAGGATGAGGATGGGCAGCGCCGTGACCGCGCAGGCCATGCCGACGCCGACGACGAATTGCCAGGTCAAGGCCTTGGCGCCGATCCAGCCGTCGAAGCCCAGCATCAGCGCAGCGGCCGCGCAGCCGAACAGCAAGGGCGTGCCGAGTGCCAGGCCAGCCGTGACGCCGCTTTCCCGGCGGTAGGCCCAGACTTTCTTGAGATCGAGCTCGACGCCGGCAATCATCACGAAGAGCATGACCGCCCACCAGGCGATGCCGTTCAAGGACTGGATGACCGTCGGATTGAAGACGAACTGGTAGTACTCGGGAAAGACCTTGCCGAGGATGCCCGGGCCGAGCAGGATGCCGGTGACGATCTGAACGACGACCAGTGGCGCGTAATAGTCAGTGTTGCCGAGCCGCCAGATGAGGTAGGGCACGGTGAAGATGATCGCCATGGCGATCAGGAAAATCTCGGTCGTGTTCATTCCGCTGATGACTTGTTGGGGGTAACCGTCAATAAAACGTGAATTTCAGGCTGCTCCGGGCTTGCGGCCCAGATACTCGCGAAAGACGCCGAGGGTGACTGAGCAGGACACATCGACAAAACCGGCACGCCGCATGGCATCGAGAATGGGCTCCGGCTCAAGGGCCAGTTCGATTGTATCGCCGTAGTATTCCCAGAGCCGCTTGATATCGGCCTGACTGCGCATCAGGCTGGCCAGGAACGGCACGACACCGCGGATGTAGCCGCGCAAGGCCATTTGCCCGAGACGACTCTCCGGCCGGCTGATTTCCATGATGCAGACGCGCCCACCGGGACGCAGTACCCGGTGATATTCACTGAAGGCCAGGTCGAGATCACCCACATGGCGGAGCGCGTAACCCATGGAAACGAAGTCGACATGGTTGTCCGGCAGGGGAATCGATTCGGCGTAGGCCTCGATGGTTTCGACGTTGAGCTTCTTGCGCAGTTCGGCCAGCATGCCGGGCGACGGATCGAGCGCCAGCAGTCGGCCCGTTGGTCCGATCAGGTGCAGTCCTTCGGCCGCCACCAGACCAGTACCGGCCGCAACGTCGAGCAGGGTCATGCCGGCCACCAGACCGTTGCGGCGCAGAACATCGCGCCGATACCAGGCACCGCTACCCAGGGCAGTAATGCGTTCGGCCTGATCGTAGCCGCCGGCGGCCTGGTCAAACATCGCGCGGGTCGCCGCACGGCGTTCGCTTTCGCCATCAAAATAGGCCTGCAGGCGGGGGTCGGACTTCAGGGCTGCGTTCGAGGTGCTGGATTCATTCATGGGAATAACCGATCAGGACGAGGTTTGCAGGCGGCGCCACAGCAGTAGTGGCAGGCGGACGACAAAGCCCAGAAAAAGCCGGGTATGCATCCAGGTCAACAGCGTGTTGTCGCGCAGGTATTTGAAATGCGACACGCCGCCTTCGTCGGCCCGGAAATAACGGACTGGGGCGTCGATGTTGCGTGGCCGGACGCCGGCCCAGCACAGGCGGACGACGGCTTCCGGATCGAAATCGAAGCGGCGCATGAAACGGTTGGCACGCATGATTTTCATGAGCGGCTGGATCGGATACACGCGGAATCCGTAGAGCGAATCGCCGATGCCCATCCATAGCGTTTCGAGATTGGCCCAGCCGTTCGAGACCTTGCGGCCATTGACGCGCAGTGCCGGCGCGTCGGCATCGAAGACCGGCTTGCCGAGGACCATTTTGTCGGCTTCGGCTTGCGAAGCGGCCATGAATGCGGGGATCAGGTTGGCCGGATGCTGGCCGTCGGAATCCATGGTCAGGGCATGCGTAAAGCCGGCAGCAGCGGCCTGCGTGATGCCTTCGAGCACGGCTGCGCCCTTGCCGCGATTTTCCGGCAGGACGATGACTTTCAGGCCCTCATCCTCGGCGGCCAGCGCCTGCAGTTTTTCGGTACTGCCATCGGTGCTGCCATCGACCACGACCCACACCGGCATCCATTGCGCCCGGGCGGCCTGCACGGTGGCGATGACCTTGGGACCGGGGTTGTAGCTGGGAATCAGGACAAGATGGGTGGCGGAAGCGGCGGGCATGGCAACAATCGGCGGAATGGGGGGCTCAGGCAGGCAATCCTACGGTCGACCGGAAATTTTGGCCAAATTCGAAATGAAAGTAGGCGTCCAGTTCGGCGGTAAACGCCTGGATATTGGTCGGCGGCGAGAAGCGGCGGCCGAGTCGAACCCGGCAGGTCAGGGGCAGTTGTGGCCGGCGGAAGAGGGGCCAGGCCTTGCCGAGATAGGGCGTCGAGAATTCGATGAGCAGGGTCTGGACATCGGCCTTGCTCCGGTTGGCAATCAAACCGACGCTCGGTGAGCTGGCATCGAAGGGAAAATTCAGCGTCCGCGATCCTTCGGGAAAGATGACCAGATGCGCGCCATCCTCCAGTTCTTCACGGGCGCTCAAAATGACGTTCAAGGCCACATCGTTGCGGATATAGCGGGCCAGCCGGGCGGCCGCACCGAAGAGCAGGTTGTCCATGAGCGCCGCCTTCATGACGCAGACGGCATTCGGCAGGCGCGACACGATCATCACGGCGTCGAGCAGGGAAGGGTGGTTGGCGGCGACGATGAGCGGCCCCTGGTCACGCAGCCGGTCGATTTCGCTCAAATCGAAGCGACAGGCGCAGAACAGGGAGAGGATGCGCAGATAGAGGCGAAAGCCCCAGGAAATCATGAGGCGACCAACCGTCCGGCCGGAGCGCCGGGGCAGCAGCGCATTGAGAAGCAAGGCGCAGGGCAGCCAGATCAGGCAAATCAACGCCAGCGAACCAAGCCCGACCGCCATGGCCAGGTACTCGTAGGCAATCCAGAAGGGATTGCCTGCGCTGCGACGATCAGTCATTGACCTTGACGCGGGTCGACGACTCTCCAAAAATCCAGGTGAAAGCGATGCCGGCAGCAAAGTAGTCTTTCTGCCTGACCAGCGGGCTGTCCTCGAAGGTGGCGCCACTCAGGTTGTCGTAACGAACGAAACCGCCGACCCAGTATTTCGGGAAGCGCTTCGACAGCGCGACGAGCGTCTGCATGCCGGCGTAACCCGCCTTGGCCTCGTAGGCCGGACGGCCGGCTGTCGCATACTGCGGGGCCACCGTGTAGTAGTAATCGTGCTGGCGCTTGTCGCCAAACAGCGGTCCGGCCAGCATGCCGAGATTCCAGCCCGGCATGCCGGGAATGTCGGTGATGTCCATGTTCAGCTTCGGATGGAAAACCCAGCCGATGCTCTTCGGCGAACCCTCGACGGTAATCGCGGCGCGCAGCGGCAGCAGCAGCTTGACGAATCGGGCGCGGTTTTCGGAACGCCAGAAGGTCACATCCATCTGCGGCCCGATCTCGAAAGTCCCTTCCAGATCCGGCATGCCGGCGCGCGCCCGGATGTCGTCGCTGCTCACCGGCGGCGAGAGGGCCAGACTGACCGTCAGGTCAAGCCGGTCGGAATCGAAGAAGCTACCGCGGATACCTTGCCGGTCGGCCTTCAGAAAATCGCCGTGATAGGTGAAATGCGGCACCGGGAAAAGGAAATTATGCGTCTGGTCCGAGCCGCGATAGCTGGGAAAACTGAAGGCGGCCACGCCGGCGCCGATTTCCCACAGCGGCTGGTCTTCGGCTGCCTGCACGCCGGTCGCGCCAGCCAGCAGCCCCAAGGCAAGGCAGGCGCCCCGACGGATTGTTTTCGACATGGCCATCAACTTCCCTCCAGAAGGTGCGAGGCCATCGCCTCGATTTCGAGCAACAGATCGTGCCGGCAGATATCGGCCTGCACATAAACAATTTCGGCATTCCCGATCAACGGAAGCAGGGTTTCACGGACCACCGGGAAATCGCCGGCATGGCGCACGTACACACGGAACGACAGTTCGGTCAGTGAATACGGACCGCTGCGCCCGAGACGGTTTGCCTCGCCGATCACGGCCTGGATATTGGCCACTGATTCCCGGCATTGCCCGGCCACATCGCCCGGGAACACGGTCTGGTGTCCGACGATGCTCGCCGTGCCGGAAATGAACAGGATTTCCTGACCGGGGAGATAAGCCAGTGCGCCGCGCGAGAAGGTCGGGCTGCGCGGACCGTAATCGGCTGGATAGTTGTAGGCACTGACCTGACGCGGATTTTCAAGCGGTACGGCCGGTGTGTCGCCAGCCAGGAAGGCTATGCTGAGCGGACCGCCGGCCAGGCCGATGGCGCAGGCCGCCGGCACATTGCCGGTCGTGCCGCGACGGCATTCGAGAAAGGCATCCTGCCGACCGATATTGAACTGGCGATAACGCTCCAGCGCATAGGTCTCGACGTTGATCTCGGCCAGGTAGTTCCACACCCGCCAGAGGTAGGGCAATTGTTCGGCATCGAGCAGGCGGAAAATGCGGCGGTAGGCTTCCTCGCTCGCTGCCTGCAGGGGCGAAGCTTTTTCGGTTGCCGGAAAATCGTGCTCGTCGAGTTCGATGACGCCGTAAAGCAGGCCGTTCGAGCGTCGCCACGCGATACCTTCGCTATGGCCGGAGGTCATGAGCTGATCGGTCAGCCAGGTTTCACCCACGACCGGCGCGTTCGCCCCGAGAAGGGGCGCGACGACGCGCTGAACGGGCCAGGCCGGAGCACTGCCGGTCGGCACCCCGACCAGGGCGCCACCCAGTTCGCTGCCGGTTTCACGTGAAACCACCGACGATGAAGAAACGAACTGGAGATTCACTATGCGTTGTATACGACCGAATCGTCGACCTTGCGGATGTTGAACTTGCGCCGTTTCCAGCCCATGTAGGCCTTCCTCGGCTGCATGATGCTGGCGATGTAATACAGCATCTTGAAGGCGAAGATCGACGACCAGATCGGCGTTTTGCCGAAAATGTCACCGGCCAGCATCGACAGCACGGCTTCCTTGGTGCGGAACAGGTTGCGTGGCCCCATGAAGAATTCGCGCATGACCGGATTGGTCACGCGGTAGATAAACCACGAGAACTCCTTCGGCCCGTGTTTCATGAGCTTGTCGAAGCGTTTGAGGGCAGCCGGTGCCTTGGCCGGATTGCGCAGGCAGGTATCGATGGCCTCGGCAGCGATGACGCCACTGTTCATGGCGAGCAGCACGCCCGACGAGAACACCGGATCGATGAAGGCGTAGGCGTCGCCGAGCATGACGTAGTTGTTGCCATGGTTGCGCTCGGACACGTAGGAGAAGTTGCCGGTCGCCTCGACTTCGTTGATCAGCGTGGCGTCCTTGAGGCGCTCCATCAATTTCGGGCACTGGGCAAAGCCGTCGCGCAGGAACTGCTCGAGGCTGCGCTCGCCCTTGGTCTTCATGTAGTACGGCCAGGTCACCATGCCGATGCTGGTGATGTCGTTCTGCATCGGGATGAACCAGAACCAGCCGTGCTCGAACCAGAAAATGGTGATATTGCCCTCGGCCACGCCTTCGTGGCGCTTGCAACCAGTGAAGTGGCCGTAGATGGCCGAACTGTTGTGCTTCGGATTGCGGTGCTTGATCTGGAAACGGTTGGCCAGGAAGGTATCGCGGCCCGAGGCATCGACGACGAAGCGGGCCTGCCATTCGGTTTCACGACCGTCGTCGTGCATGGCACGGACGGTCGCCGTGTTGTCCGGCAGGAATTCGACGGCCTTGGCCTTGCAGCCTTCATGCACTTCGACGCCCTTTTTGGCGGCATTGCGAATCAGGATGGTATCGAACTGGTCGCGCTTGACCTGGTAGGCGTGGGGCATGGTCTTGTCCCAGGCTTCGGCAAAGACGAAAACCGAGGACATGTCATGGTTCGGCGAAACGAATTCGGCGCCCGGCTTGTGCATGCCGATGGCTTTCACTTCCTCGGCAATCCCCATCCGTTCGAAGAGCGGCAGATTGGCCGGCAACAGCGATTCGCCAATGTGAAAACGTGGGTGATGCGCTTTCTCCAGCATCACCACCTTGTGACCCATTTCCGCCAGCATCGGTCCCACGGTACAACCGGCCGGCCCGCCACCGATGACGAGTACATCGCATTGCCGACGCTCCACACCCTGCTCCTGTTCCATTATTGAAACCCTTGTTTTGTTCTCTGTGGCGGCGATGAATTATTTGCCTTTGTAGGTCATGTAGCCCACTGTTTCGGAATGGCCGTCGATCTTGCTGACGCTTCCCTTGCCCCAATACACGTAATAGGGGCCGAAGCTCGACCACCAGTAGCGCCAGTAGGGACCGTCCAGGCGCGGATTTTCATTGGTTTGCGGATGGCCGACGGACATGATGACCTGTTCCTTGGTCATGCCCTTCATGAGCTGGCCTTTCTCGATGGCGCCCCGCACGGCTGGCGAGAATTTGGCGATCTTGGCCTTCGGGTCGTCAAGCACGACGATCTTGTTTACCCACTGTTCGGTCGTTTCCTCAGCCCGACCGAAATCGTGACCAAGTCGATAAGCCTTGCCGTCGACGTCGATGCTGGCGCGATAACCGTCGATTTTCAGAACGCGGATCGGCGTTCCAACGGGAATGAAGGGTAGCTGGGCGAGATTCGAATCGCTGATCCAGTCACCGGAATAATGCAGGTTGCAGCAGGCGTAGCCGGTGCGGACGGCCGCGTCCTTCCTGGTTTCGGCGACCGGTTTGCCATCCTCGGTTTTGGTTTCGTTACTCTTGCACGCACCCAATGCCAGGACGGCACAGGCTGCGACGGTCAACCGGAAAAAACGGCCAAAAATGAAATTTTTCTTCATGTCAGTGCTCCCCGATGCCCATGACGAAAGAGGGGCGATTATACCGCTCCCTGAACGGCTGGCGGCGTACAGCATGACGAACCTTCATAGACAACCGGGATGATCTGCTTGGCGGCTTCCCGGCGCGTCAGTTTGACTGGCGAAAGCGAAACGATGTTGTCAATCAGCAGTTCCGTGGAAAGTTGCGGCCGCAGGCCTAGCGGCTGACGCGGATGCAGCTTGAACTCGCGCGCGGCTTTTTCCAGTTGCTCCTTGTTGGAACTGAAATAACGCGCAGCGGCGATGGTCTCTGGTAGATGCTTGAGCACATGCCACAGGCTCCAGCGGTGTTGCCATAATCGCTTGGCGAAGCGGCGACGATAGCCCTTGCTGTCGTAAAAGCGTTTGACATGCCAGTTGTACAGCGCGTCCATCTCTTCTCGGGATTTGAAACCTTCCGGTAGGTAAACAAAATTCAGGCAGTTCATGAGCCGCCAGTCCTCGACGAAATCGCCGGTCGGGTCGTTGATGCACTCGTCCCAGATCGGCGCTCCATGCAGTGGGCTGAACTTGGTCATATTCATCTCGTCGAGCCCGAGCGAAAGAATGAAATCGCTCGTTGTTCGTACCGTTTCCGGGGTTTCGCCGGGCATGCCGAAAATGAACAGTCCCTTGGCGCGCAAACCGGCAGAGTGGATCGAGCGGACGGTTTCACGTACGGCCTCGAGCGTCACGCCTGCCTTGTGCCTTTCCATCATTTCCGGGTCGGCCGATTCAATACCGATCGATACCATGAGGGCGCCGGCCTGCTTGAGTTTGACCAGCATCTCATCCGACGTATGGCCGGCGCGAATGGCACAGTTGAACTGCATGCCAAGCGGCTTGTCTATCAACAGTTCGCAAAGATCGAGGACGCGCTGTTTCTTGGCGGTAAACAGGTCGTCGTACATGTTGATGTGCCAGACGCCGAACTTGTCCCGCAGATACTTCATATGATCGTAGATATACTGCGGCGAATTGGTCTTGTAGGCCCGCTCGAATACAGTGCGATCACAGAAGGAACAGGTGTAGGGACAGCCGCGCGACGTGATCATGGTCGCCCCATGTCGCTTTTCGTACGCAAACAGCGGCAGATGATAGGCGTGGGGGAAACCAGCCAGCTTTTCATAGGCCGGAAAGGGCAATTCATCCAGATTGGTGATGCGGTCGCGACGCGGATTAGCGACGATACGCCCGTCCTCGTTGCGCCATATCAGGTTGCCAATCGATGCCAGCGGCTTGCCATCGGCCAATTCCAGCAGGGCGCCTTCGCCCTCACCAATCACCAGATAGTCGATTTCTGGAAAATGTTCGAGGATGGGTGCACCCAGCGACGAAACATGAACGTTGCCAAATACGATCTTGATTTCGGGGCGTCGCTCGCGAATGTAGGCAGCAATTTCAAAAGCATCCATGAAGCCTGACGTCGTTGCCGAGAACCCGACCATTTCCGGATCAGTAGCCAGCACAATTTCAGCGTTATCGGCAATGCTTTTCGGCGCATAGGGGCCAAGACAATCGTGAAGTTGCACGCTGTGACCAAATTTTTCCAGCCAACTGGCCAGTTGCATGATGCCAATCGGCGGCATGCGGTTGGCCAGAACCGAAAAATCCGGTTGCCCGGGCACAAAATTGAATCCAGCAGGATGAACCAGCGTGATGCGCATGCAAATTCCTCAATCGAAGGGCAGGATTTTATTAGAAAAGCCCGGCTCCCTTCGGTTCCGGAAAAAGTATTACAAAAGTAGGACGGTATCCCAGGAAAATTTCACGATCAATACAAGCACCACACCGACGAAAATCCGGCGAACAAGTCCGCTGCCATGCTTCAAGGCCAGCCGCGTGCCCAGGATCGATCCGCTCACATTTGCCACAGCCATCGATAGCGCCAGCCCTGCCAGTACGTATCCATGGGGCAGGAAGTAACCCAGGGCTGCCAGATTGGTCGCTACATTGACAACCTTTGCACCGGCCGAAGCATGCAGAAAATCAAAACCAAAAAAGCGGACGAACAAAAAAATCAGGAAACTGCCCGTTCCAGGCCCGAAAAATCCGTCATAGAAGCCGATGATCCCACCCAGACAGATGGCGTAAATCCATTCGCGGTGGCCACTATGGGTCGGCTGATGAAGCAAACCAAAATCTTTCCGTTTCAGCGTGTAAATGGCAGCCATGACCAGCAGCACCAGGATCAGCGGTCGAACCAGGTCCTTCGGCAACCACGCCACCGTAGCAGCACCAACGTAGGAAAAGGAAAAGGCAGCGAAAGCAGCGGGCAAAATGGTTCGCCAGGGAATCCTGACCTGTCGGGCATAGCGCCAGCTCGCACTGGCCGTACCAACCACACTGGCGGTTTTGTTGGTACCAAATAGCGTCGCTGCCGATTCCGCTGGATATGCGGTAAACAGCGCCGGAATCTGGATCAAGCCGCCACCACCGACAATGGCATCCACTCCCCCGGCCAAAAATGCGGCCAGCACCAGCGACAGCAACGCCGGATCCAGCAAATAGCTCATGAATGAATCGAACTGGAAAGAAATGAGATTCCCCATTTATGTCATTATTCTAAATTCCAAAATTCAAGTCTTTAGAATCCCATGGATATCCTTACCTCAGGCCTGTTACTGAGCGCAGTCGGTGTGGTGGTCGTTTTCTTGATGTCCAGCACCAGACAATCTCGACAGCAGGATACCTTCAAGCATAAATCCCTGTCGCGCAATGCAAATCGCGCCGCTCGGCAGCAAAAGGAACTGCATCTCGACGAGCAGACCCGCTTCGTAGACAGCCCTAAACGCAAGCCATACCGACTGCTCAACGATGCCGAACAGAATCTCTACCACCGCCTCCGTGAAGCCATGCCGAACATGCAGATCTTCACCCAGATCGGCGTCGCGCAACTGGCGCAACTCAGAGGTCGTCTTGAAGCGCAGGCTTTGGCGTCAATGGCTGGTCGAGGCGTTGATTTTGTAGTCTGCGATGCACATTTTGCGATTATCGCGGCCATCGAACTGGCCTGGCCATCGAACAGTGAAGACACAAAGTGTCCTGAAGAAGAAAAACGAAAGGCCCTGCAGCGCCTCGGCATTCCGCTCATTGTCTTTCGTCCGAACAATTTGCCCGATGCGGACGTGATTTCTCGGGAAATTGCCGATGCAATCGTGCGCAGAAACAGATTGGAAGCAGATCGCCTCAAAGCCGCCTGAAGCTGCTTTTGTTTTTCTATAAGAACTATATGTAAACCTACTACTGAGAATAACTGAACAACACTTCTGTGGATAAGTATAAAAAATTAAATTAAATCATCAATATATGTAACTTGAAACGACGTTGGCAACACACTGGCTTGCCTGTGGATGAATTCCGGATAGTTTTTGGAATCTGGAAAAAACCGGAATAGCCCACAATCCTTGGACAGCTTGTACACAGACTTATGGACAGGCCTATTTGCCAATGCAAAACCGGCTGAAAATGACGCCGAGTAGATCGTCAGCCGTAAATTCACCGGTGATTTGACCCAGCGATTGTTGCGCCAGGCGAAGTTCTTCAGCGAAAAGTTCGAGTGCCGGGAAATGCCCTTCGACAACTATTTTGGCAGCATCGACATGGGCTTGAGCCTGGGATAAAGCCCTCAGATGCCGTTCGCGGGCGATGAAAACATCTTCAGTCTGATGCCATCCGGCAATACGTAGCAATTCCTGGCGCAGGAGGTCTATGCCGTCGCCGGAACGCGCCGACAGCGATATGGCGGTGGTGCCGGGCTCTTCGTGGCGCTCGGGCAAGCGGCCTGAAAGGTCGATCTTGTTGTAGATCGTGATTCGCTTCAGATTGGCCGGCAAGCGTTCCAGAATGGCCTGGTCTTCGGCAGAAACCCCGCGCCGGGCATCGACCAGCAACAGGACAACGTCCGCTCGTTCAATTTCCTTCCAGCTGCGTTCGATCCCAATTTTCTCGACTTCATCATCGGTATCGCGCAGTCCGGCAGTATCGATGATATGCAGCGGGATACCCTCGATCTGGATGGTGGAGCGCAGCGCATCCCGCGTTGTCCCGGCAATGGGCGTAACGATGGCCAGATCGTCACCAGCCAGTCGATTGAGCAGCGAGGATTTACCAACATTGGGTTGCCCGGCCAGCACGACGTGGAGGCCGGATTGAAGCAGTTTTCCCTGGCCGGCGCGGTCGAAGATCTGGGCCAGTTTCAATTGGAGGGTTTCCAGGCGACCAAAGGCATTTGCTGCCTTCAGGAAATCGATGTCTTCTTCCGGAAAATCCAGCGTCGCCTCAACCAGCATGCGCAGGTTGATCAGTTCGTCATTCAATTCGGCAATGGCCCGCGAAAACTCGCCCTGCAGGGAACGAACAGCGGAGCGTGCTGCGCTGCTTGTGGCTGCATCGATGAGATCGGCAACTGCTTCGGCCTGAGCCAGATCCATCTTGCCGTTCAGGAAAGCGCGACGGCTGAATTCCCCGGGTTCGGCCAGGCGTGCTCCGATATCGAGACAACGGGCGAGGAGCATTTGCATGACGACCGGCCCACCATGGCCCTGCAACTCGAGAACATCCTCACCGGTAAAGGAGTGGGGATTCGGGAAAAACAGCAACAGGCCGCTGTCTATTGTCGAGTCGTCGGCAGCCCTGAAATCAGCCAGCGTTGCGTAACGTGGTTTGGGAGTCTTTCCGGTTAGCGCAAAAGCAAAGGGCAGCAAATTGCTGCCCGATATGCGGATGACGCCGACACCACCACGGCCCGGGGCCGTAGCGATGGCGGCGATGGTGTCCGACTTCACACCTTATGCTTTCGCGTCATTGGCAGCCTTGCCGCCAGCGTCGATGAGTCGCGTGATCTGCCATTGCTGGGCAATCGAAAGCACATTGTTCACGACCCAGTAAAGGACGAGACCGGCCGGGAACCAGAAGAACATGAAACCGAAGATCAACGGCATAGCCATCATGACCTTGGCCTGGATCGGGTCCGGAGGAGTCGGGTTGAGCTTCGTCTGAACAAACATCGATACCATCATGATGATGGGCAGGATGTAGTACGGGTCAGCCGACGCCAGATCCTGAATCCACAGGATCCACGGTGCATCGCGCATTTCGACGGCGCCCAGCAGCACCCAGTAGAGGGCAATGAAGACCGGAATCTGAACCAGAATCGGCAGGCAGCCACCGAGCGGATTGACCTTCTCGGTCTGGTAGAGCTTCATCATTTCCTGATTCAGACGCTGCTTGTCGTCGCCAAAACGTTCCTTCAACTGCATCAGGCGCGGCGTCAGCACCTTCATCTTGGCCATTGACTTGTACGAAGCAGCCGACAGCGGGAAGAAGATGGCCTTGATGATGATGGTCAGGATGACGATGGCCCAGCCCCAGTTACCGACCAGCTTGTGGATGGCTTCGAGGGCCCAGAAAATCGGCGCGGCAACGACGGTCAGCCAGCCGTAGTCCACCACCAGATCAAGTCCGGTTGCCACTTGCTTCAGCACCGATTGTTCCTGCGGACCAGCGTAGAGGCTGACGGCCGTTTCACCCTTGGCACCCGGCGCGATTTCCGCAATTGGGACAATCACGCCGGTCTGGAAGACATTGCTGCCTTCCAGTTTGCGCATATAGAACTCACGCTGGGCTTTTTCCTTGGGTACCCAGGCGGCGACAAAATAGTGCTGGACCATGGCCAGCCAGCCGTTGTCAGCGGTCTTGGCAAACTTCGCCTTGTTGTCGGCAATGGCACTGAAATCGATCTTCTGGTACTTGTCGGCATCGGTGTAGACAGCTGGCCCGGTGAAGGTCGAGACCATCTTGGTCTCGCCGGCCGGAGCCACGTCATCCCGTTGCAGCTGGAAATAGGCGTGCGGTGCAATCGCCTTGTCGCTGCCGTTGGCAATTTCCCACGCAACGTCAATCTGATACGAGCCACGCTTGAAGGTCAGGACCTTTGCGACCTTGACCCCATTCTGATCGGTCGATTCCAGACGAAGTTTGAGTTCGTTGTCCGCATCGGCCAGCGATGTGGCACCTGAAACCCGCTTGAACAGTGAACGATGTGTCGGCAGTCCTTCGCCAATCAGGCCGGCTTGGGCCAGATACTGATGGGCTGGATCGAACAGGACGAAAGTCTTGTCCTTGTTGTCATGCTCCTTGTACTTCAGCAACTCGAGGCCGACGATGTCGCCGCCCTGGGTGGAAATCGTTGCCTTGAGCAGGTCGGTGGTGACGGTAAAGGTTTCCGCCGTCGATGCAGGTGCAGAGGCAGTCGGGGCGACCGGTGCGCCCTTGGGCTGCAGGGAAGCCGATGGCGTCGGTGCAGCGCTGCCGGCGGGAGTGGAAGCAACCGCGTCGGCGGCCGGCTTCGGCTGGTTGTACTTCTGCCAGTTCTCCCAAAGCATGAAGCTCGAGAAAGTGAAGATCAAAACCAGTATCAGGCGTCGAGTATCCATGAACAGCCTACAAAAGAATTCTTGAATCAGGGTACAGGATCATACCCACCAGGATGCCATGGGTGGCAACGGCCGACTCGTTTCAAGCCCAGCCAGCCACCGCGCAAGGCGCCGTATTTCTGAACTGCTTCTACCATATATGCCGAGCAACTCGGCACATGACGGCAACTGCGCCCTAGAAAAGGACTGATCGCATATTGATAGATACGCACCAGACCAATCAAGAGGTACTTCATCATGCTTCCCGCTTCGGCCGCGGCCGTTGCAGTTTGTTCAGCAGGGCGAGGAAATCGTCTGCCAGCAGCTTGCTGTCAAGCGGCGCTGGTTTTGCGGACAGTCTGACGACCAGATCGACAGCCGGCAAACCTGCCAGAGACAATCGAAACTGCTCGCGAACCACCCGTTTGACCTTGTTGCGGTCGACTGCCCGTTTGAGCAGCTTTTTTCCGACCACCAAACCCAGTCGTGCTTGGGTATTTCCTTCGGGGCGAGGCTGATAGTGAAGCGTCAGCAACTTGCCTCGAATCGCCCTCCTGAAACCAAAAACGGATGAGAACTCATCCGTTTTTGTCAGGCGATAGCGTCGGGCGAAGGTTTGTTCCACCCCGCCGAACGTCCGGTTTAAACGGCCAGACGTTTGCGACCCTTGGCGCGGCGAGCAGCAATGACTGCACGGCCACCCTTGGTGCGCATACGGACCAGGAAGCCATGGGTGCGCTTGCGGCGCACGACCGACGGTTGATACGTGCGTTTCATGTTGTAATCCCTTGATGTGCGAAGAAAAACGCGTGATTACACCCCGTATGTAGGTGTTTTGTCAAGATCAATTATTTTCCAAAGCTGTGGATAACTTTCCGGATGGGGGGTAGAATCTTGCCTTTGCTGAATGCCGTCCGGTATTTGGCCAAATCAAAAAACGGTATTTAAATCAAGTATCTAATAACCGCCATCGAATGAATTGTCGAATGCGCGGGGAGGAGTGTTTTCGTCAATGGCCGGTTTCTGGGAATCCTGTTTGCAACGCTTCGAGCAGGAATTGCCCGCGCAGCAATTCAATACCTGGATCAGGCCTTTGCGGCTCGAGGGTGAAACCACAGCCCTGGACAATGGCTTGCGCCTGATTGCGCCGAACAGTTTCATCCTGAAATGGGTGCGGGACCGTTATCTGACCCGTATCGAGGAATACAGCCGCAGCTTTTTCTCGGGGCCCGTCAATATTGCGCTGGTGATTGGTAGCGGAAAAGCGGCGAGCCGTATCGAAACCAGCAGCGAGGCCGGCGAAAAGCCCGCCAAATCTTCGGTTAGTCCGGAGAAAAAGGCACCGGCGCCCGAAAAGTCGCGGGGCAAGGGTAGCAGTTACGAGAAATCCCGGCTTTTCCCGTCGTTTACCTTCGATAACCTGGTCGTTGGCCGTGCCAACGATCTGGCTCGCGCTGCTGCGGTCCAGGTGGCGAACAATCCCGGTGGCGCGTACAACCCACTATTCATTTATGGTGGCGCCGGTTTGGGCAAGACCCACCTCATTCACGCCATCGGCAACGCCATCGTGACCGAGAATCCGGACAAGATCGTCCGTTACGTTCACGCCGAGGATTATTACTCCGACGTGGTTCGTGCCTACCAGCAGAAGTCATTCGACAGCTTCAAGCGGACCTATCGTTCGCTCGATGTCCTGCTTCTGGACGATGTGCAGTTCTTCAATGGCAAGAATCGCTCGCAGGAAGAGTTTTTCTTCCTCTTTAACGCGCTGATCGAAGCCCGCAAGCAGATCATCATTACCTGCGACACCTATCCGAAAGACATCAACGGTCTCGATGACCGGCTGGTTACACGCTTCGACTGGGGTTTGACGGTCCAGATCGAGCCGCCGGAACTGGAAATGCGCGTCGCCATTCTGAAGAAGAAAGCAGAAGCAGAGGGTATTCACCTCGATGATGAGGTGGCTTTCTTCATCGCCAAGCATTTGCGGTCCAATGTTCGGGAACTTGAAGGTGCGCTGAAGAAGGTGCTGGCGTATTCGTCTTTCCATGGCCGTGCCATTGCACTGGATCTGACCAAGGAAGCCTTGAAGGATGTGATCGGCTCGGCACGCAACGTCGGTATCGACAATATCCAGAAGACCGTCGCCGATTATTACAAGATGAAGGTCGCCGAGCTCTTCTCGAAAAAGCGGACGCGTGCCATTGCCCGGCCACGGCAGGTGGCGATGTGGCTCTGCCGGGAAGTGACCTCGCACAGTTTCCCGGAAATCGGGGATGCGTTTGGCGGGCGCGATCACACGACGGTCATTCATGCCGTCAAGACGATCGATTCACTGCGTCTCAAGGAAAATGAACTCAACCACGACCTGCATGTGTTGCTGCAGGTATTGAAAGGGTAGGGCTGTCGATAAGTCTGTGGAAAAGCTGTGTGTCAATTGTGAGTCATATGGAAATTCCCACTTTGTGGGAAAATTGTCCGGATATCACCCACAGGCATTCCGCCCCGTTTTGCAGATAGTGTAGTTTGTTTCAATCGTTTGAAATTAAAGATAATTTCTTAGTTATCCACAGAATTGTTCCCGATATAGTCAACTTAGGAATTTAATTTATGGTTCTTATCAAAACCCAACGAGACACGCTTCTGGCTCCGTTGCAGTCGGTGTCGGGGATTGTCGAACGTCGTCATACGCTGCCTATCCTGTCCAATGTCCTGCTGGAAAAGAAGGGTGATCGCCTGACCCTGCTGGCTACCGACATCGAGATCCAGATCACCACCACCACCGAAGGTGCCGGCGGTGATGGCGACGGTGCGGTGACGGTGGGTGCCCGCAAGCTGCAGGAAATCCTTCGCTCCTTGCCGGACACCACCGAAGTCAGTCTGGTGCTCGAAGACAAGCGCCTGCAGGTGCGTGGCGGCAAGAGCCGTTTCAGCCTGCAGACCCTGCCGGCCGACGATTTCCCGCGGATGACGGTCAATGAAGGCGAAACCAAGCAGTTCCAGATTTCGCAAAAGGCCTTCCGTCAGTTGATCGGCAAGACCCAGTATTCCATGGCGGCCCAGGATGTCCGTTACTACCTGAACGGCCTGTTGCTGCTGGTCGAAGGCAAGGAGCTGCGTGCCGTGGCGACTGATGGCCATCGTCTGGCCTACGCCAGCGTCGAGATCGACACCGATCTGCCACGCCAGGAAATGATCCTGCCGCGCAAGACTGTGCTTGAGTTGAATCGCTTGCTGGTCGATACCGACGATGTACTGAACATCACGCTGACCCCGAACCAGGTTCGCTTTGCCTTCGGTACCGTTGTGCTTGTTTCCAAGTTGATAGACGGCAAGTTCCCGGATTACGAGCGTGTGGTTCCGGCGACGCTGAAAAATCACATGACGGTGGGCCGTCAGACGCTGATGCAGGCCATGCAGCGCGCGGCGATCCTGACCAACGAGAAATTCCGCGGTGTTCGCGTCGTTCTGGGCGAAAACAGCCTGAAGCTGATCGCCGCCAATGCCGAGCAGGAAGAGGCCGTCGAAGAAATCGAAGTTGCTTACACCGGCGATGCCATCGATGTCGGCTTCAACGTCGGCTACCTGCTCGATGTGCTGAACAACATCCACACCGAAGAAATCCAGTGGAGTTTCAACGACGCGAATTCCAGCGCGCTGATTACCGTCCCCGGCAACGACCGCTTCAAGTACGTCGTGATGCCGATGCGCATCTGATTGACCCAGCTTCAAGTTGAGAAGGCCTGTCCACCCGGACAGGCCTTTTGTAGTTTCACGTGGAACCAAAAATAATGAGTGAAGAGAACGTCCCGCAATCCGAGTCGCCCGCCTACGGCGAATCGAGCATCCAGATCCTCGAAGGCCTGGAGGCTGTCCGCAAGCGTCCGGGCATGTACATCGGCGATACCTCCGATGGCACCGGCCTGCATCACCTGGTCTTCGAAGTGGTCGACAACTCGATCGACGAAGCGCTGGCCGGGCATTGCGACGACATCATCGTCACCATCCACACGGACAACTCGATTTCCGTCATCGACAACGGCCGCGGCATCCCGACCGGCGTCAAGATGGACGACAAGCATGAGCCGAAGCGCTCCGCCGCCGAGATCGCGCTGACCGAGCTGCACGCCGGCGGCAAGTTCAACCAGAACTCGTACAAGGTGTCTGGTGGTCTGCATGGCGTCGGTGTTTCCTGCGTCAATGCGCTGTCGAAGTTCCTGCGCCTGACCATCCGCCGTGATGGCCAGAAGCATTTCATGGAGTTTTGTCGCGGAGTTCCCGTCGATCGCGCCATCGAGTTGCGCGACGGCGTCGAAATTTCGCCGCTCAAGGTGATCGGCGAGACGGAAAAGCGCGGTACCGAAGTTCACTTCCTGGCCGACGACGAAATCTTCGGTCACGTTGAATTCCATTACGAAATCCTGGCCAAGCGCCTGCGCGAGCTGTCCTTCCTGAACAACGGCGTCAGCATCAAGCTCGTCGACCAGCGTTCCGGCAAGGAAGAGCTGTTTGCCTTTGCCGGTGGCGTGCAGAGCTTCGTCGAATACATCAACCGCACCAAGTCGGTCCTGCATCCGAACATTTTCTATTCGGCAGGCGAAGCCAAGGCAGGCCAGGGCGCGGCCGATTCCGCCATCACCATCGGTGTCGAAGTGGCGATGCAGTGGAACGATTCCTATCAGGAACAGGTGCTCTGCTTCACCAACAACATTCCGCAGTCGGACGGTGGTACCCACCTGACCGGCCTGCGCGCCGCCATGACGCGGGTCATCAACAAGTACATCGACGAAAACGAGATCGCCAAGAAGGCCAAGGTCGATATCGCCGGTGACGACATGCGTGAAGGCCTGGCCTGCGTGCTGTCGGTCAAGATGCCCGATCCGAAGTTCGCGTCGCAGACCAAGATGAAGCTGGTTTCCTCCGAAGCTCGTGCGGCGGTCGAGGAAGTCGTCGCCCAGAAACTCGCGGACTTCCTGCTCGAGCGCCCAGCCGACGCCAAGATGATCTGCGGCAAGATCGTCGAGGCCTCGCGGGCCCGCGAAGCGGCTCGTCGTGCGCGTGAAATGACCCGTCGCAAGGGCGTTCTCGACGGCGTCGGCCTGCCCGGCAAGCTGGCGGATTGCCAGGAAAAGGATCCGGCGCTGTGCGAAATCTACATCGTCGAGGGTGACTCCGCCGGCGGCTCCGCCAAGCAGGGTCGTGACCGCAAGTTCCAGGCGATTTTGCCGCTGCGCGGCAAGGTGCTCAACGTCGAGAAGGCCCGTTTTGACAAGCTGATCTCGTCCGAACAGATCGTCACGCTGATCACGGCGCTCGGCACCGGCATCGGCAAGGACGACTTCAACGTCGAGAAGCTGCGCTACCACCGCATCATCATCATGACCGACGCGGACGTTGACGGTGCCCACATCCGCACCCTGCTGCTGACGCTGCTCTATCGCCAGATGCCCGAGCTGATCGACCGCGGCTACGTCTATATCGCCCAGCCGCCGCTCTACAAGGTCAAGCATGGCAAGACCGAGCGCTATCTGAAGGACGACCTCGAATACAACCAGTTCCTGCTCAACATGGCGCTCGACGAAGCCGCCCTGACGCCGCGTACCGGCGCGGAGCCGGTCACCGGCCCGGCGCTGGAAGGCCTGGCCCGTTCCTGGCTGGCCACCGAAGCGGTGATCGAGCGTCTGTCGCACCTGATCAATCCGGAAGTGCTGCAATCCATCGTTCGCCACAACCTGGCCATCGACCTTTCCAGCGAAGACAAGGCCCGGGCCAGCGCCGAGCTGATCGCCGCGCACATCCCGGCCGGAACGCGCATGGTGCCGAAGTTCGACGACATCCAGGAACGCTGGACCCTGCGTGTCGAACGCATGCACCACGGCAACCTCAAGGTCGGCCTGATCGACGAAGATCTCCTGCTGTCGGGCGATTTCATGCAATTGCGCCGGACTGCCGAAACGCTCGCCGACATGTTCGGTGCCGGTGCCATGATGGCGCGCGGCGAGAAGAAGCAGGTCGTCACCAACTTTGGCGATGCCATGAAGTGGCTGCTCAACGAAGTCGAGCGCGGTATCAGCAAGCAGCGCTACAAGGGTCTGGGTGAAATGAATCCCGAGCAACTCTGGGAAACGACGATGGATCCGAAGGTTCGTCGCCTGCTGCGCGTCCAGATCGACGACGCCATCGCGGCCGACGAGATTTTCACGACGCTCATGGGCGAGGATGTCGAGCCCCGTCGTGCGTTCATCGAAACGAACGCCTTGAGCGCCCGGGTCGATATTTGATCGGCCAAAAGGGCGATCTGGTTCTAAAAAGGCTCCGCAGGGAGCCTTTTTATTGGGCGGAGGATTGGAGATGCGGGTAGTGCTGCAGCGGGTGCTGGAGGCGAGTGTCGCGACGGTGGAGAAAGCGCCAGATTTGACGGTCAACCGGAAAATTTGCGGAAAAATAGAATCCGGACTGCTCGTGCTGGCGGGATTCGAGGCGGACGACAGCGAGGCCGACCTAGACTGGATGGCGGGCAAGATCGTTCGTCTGCGCCTGTTTGCCGATGAGAACGGGGTGATGAATCGCAGCGTGGTCGAGGCCGGCGGGGAGATTCTGGCCGTTTCTCAATTCACGCTCTACGCCTCGGTCAAGAAAGGGAATCGGCCGTCGTGGAGCCGCGCGGCGCGGGGCGAGGTGTCGCAGCCTCTGTTCGATCAGTTCGTGGCGAAGCTGTCGGCGGCGCTGGGGCGCCCGGTGCCGACCGGCGTTTTCGGGGCGGACATGGCGGTCAGCCTGGTCAACGACGGGCCGGTGACGCTGACGATTGATTCGAAGTCGCCGGAATAGCGCCGTCAGGGGCTGCGCAGGGCCTCGTTCAGCTGCAACAGGCCGTCGAGGCCGCCCAGGCTCAGCCCGATCCCCGGCGTCGAGCGGGGAATCTCCGGTTCGCCCGGATTGATGCGGATCAGCCGGCCACCGCAGGTTTCCGAGAAATTGCGGACGGTCGGGATGTTCGTCCCGGCGCCGATTTCGATGCAGACCAGTCGTTCGACCCCGGCCAGCCATTGGCGCAGGCGCTGGTATTGCAGCGTCGTGCGCCGGTCGATCCAGCCCCAGTCGCCGAACATCAGGATGTTGGGCCGGGCGAGGGCGCTGCAATGCGGGCAATGAGGAAAATCGCCCAGCAGCTGGCAGTTTTCGTCATCAATTTCGGGTTGAAACGCGTCGGCTGGCCAGATCCGGTCGCCGCATCCCGCCGTGCATTGCAGGTGGTGGATGGAGCCGTGGACTTCGCAGACGCGGTCCGCCGCGAAGCCGGCTTTCTGGAATTGGCCATCGACATTGCTGGTGAAGGCGTGGATGCCTTGGGGCATGGATTCGGCCATGGCGAGCAGCAGGCCGAATCCGGCGTGGGGTTGCGTTGCGCGGTAGAGATTCAGGCGGTGGCCGTAAAAGCCCCAGGCGAGGCGCGGATCGCGGTCGAAGGCGGCGGGGTTGGCGATGGATTCGAAGGCGATGCGGGCGCGGCCGAGCGCCGGATAGACCGACCAGAAGCCGCCGGGACCACGAAAATCGGGCAGGCCCGAGTCGATGCCCATGCCGGCACCGGCCGTGACGAGCAGGCCGTCGGCCTGACGCAGCCATTCGGCGGCTTTGCACAGTTCAAGCTCAGGCATGGCGCAGGCAAAAACGGCCAGGAAGCGGCGTTGGCGAGGATTTCACGGTCAACCGGAAAAAATGCCCAAAATGGAAATCCCTGCTGGCCGGCACCGGCTAGTCCGTGTTGGCCAGGACGGCCGGGTAGCCGTCCGGATCGTCCTTGTGGTGATAGATCTCGTTGATCTGGAATTCGAGGTCGGTGAGCGCGCCGTGTTCGTCGGCGTAGATTTCCTTGATGCGCAGGATTTCGGGAATGGCGCGGCGGAAGGCGTCGATCAGCGTCGGGTCGAAATGGCGGCCGGATTGCTCGTACATGTACTTGAGCGCTTCTTCGACCGCCACTGCACCCTTGTACGGGCGAACCGAGACGAGGGCGTCGAAGACGTCGGCGATGGCGACGATGCGCCCTTCGAGCGGGATGTCCTCACCCTTGAGATTCTGCGGATAGCCGCTGCCATCCCATTTTTCATGGTGGGTCAGGGCGATGATGCGCGAGGTTTCGAGCAGTTCGTTGTCGTGCTTGCCAATGATTTCGGCGCCCATGATCGGGTGCTGGTGCATGACGGTCCATTCTTCGACGTCGAGCTTGCCCGGCTTGAGCAGGATCGCGTCGGGAATGCCGATCTTGCCGATGTCGTGCATCGGTGCGGTGTTGAAGATGATGCTGGCGGCCTCCGGCTTGAGGCCGTGCGTGGTGGCGATGACGCGGGCGTAGTGGCTCATGCGCAGCACGTGGTTGCCGGTCTCGTTGTCCTTGAATTCGGCGGCGCGGCCGAGGCGGCGGATGACCTGCTGGCGCGTCGTGAGCAGTTCGCGCGTGCGTTGATGGACCATCTGTTCGAGCTCGCGCGACTGGTCGTACAGCGCCAGATGGGTGCGCACGCGCGCCTTGACGATGGGCGGGCTGATCGGCTTGGTGATGTAATCGACCGCGCCGAGTTCGAGACCGCGCTGCTCGTCCTCGATGCTGCTCATGGCAGTGACGAAAATGATCGGGATGCGCCGGCGGTCCGGGTTGGCCTTCAGGCGGCGGCAGATTTCCAGGCCGCTCATGCCGGGCATCATGATGTCGAGCAGGATGAGGTCGGGCGGTTCGTCCGAATAGATGATCTTGAGCGCCTTTTCACCCGAGGTCGCGACGCGGATCCGATAGTCGTCGCGCAGGACTTCGCTGAGCAGATCGATGTTTTCCGGGCTGTCGTCGACGACCAGGACACATTGCTTGGGGAGGAGGGGGGACGTCATCATCTATTGGCTTTCGTCTGTCGGATTGGCGCCATCTCGGCCGAGCTTGTCGGTGATCTGGCGCAGCGTTGCAGAAGCATCATCAAATTCGTACTGGCTGATCTGGCGCGCCAGTTGGGCCACCAGCGTGGCCTCGCCATGCGGCCCGAGCTGCGGCGCTATCTCCTCGAACAGGCGCACGGCAGCGGCATCATCGTCGTCGAGCAGGCGCTGGAGCGTGGCCAGGGCCTTGCTGTCGAGCGCCGGTACGTTTGCCTGGCGTACCGGGCTTTCGGTGGGCTCGACGGCGTTCGTCGGAATGGCCAGCGCCTTGGGCAGCGCGTCGCCGAGCCGGGAGAGCAATTCGCCGATGGCGTCATCGCCGGTTGCCGCCCCTTGCCGCAGCTTGTCTTCCAGTTCGCCGGCCAGGCGCGACAGGGCGACGGCGCCGATGTTGCCGGCCAAGCCACGCAGGGTATGGGCGCGCAGGATCATCGCCGCGCTGTCGCCCACCTCACGATCCGCCTGCAGGCGCTCGACCGCATCGCCCTGATTCTCCCGGAAGCGCACGATGAGGCGGTCGTACATGGCGCGATTGCCGCCCATCCGGGCCAGGGCGCTGGCGCTGTCGATCTCGGCGCCATCGCTGGCCGAATCCGGCCGGGCCAGCGGTGCCGGCAGGGCATCGCGATCGCGCGGCCTGAGCCAGTGCGTCAGCGTGGCGTAGAGCACGGCCACGTCGATCGGTTTGGGAATGTGGTCGTTCATGCCGGCCGACAGGCAACGTTCGCGGTCGCTGGCCAGCGCATTGGCCGTCATGGCCACGATCGGCAGATTGCGCAGGTGCAGTTCGTCGCGAATCTTGCCGGTCGCCTCGTAGCCATCCATGACCGGCATCTGGCAGTCCATGAGGACCAGGTCGTAGTCGTTGGCACGCACGGCCTCGACAGCCTGCTGGCCGTTTTCGGCCAGCGCCACGTCCAGGCCGATGTTGGTCAGCATCTCATGGGCCAGTTCGCGATTGACCTCGTTATCCTCGACGAGCAGGACGCGGCGCCCGGCAAGCTGGCGCGACAACTCGGCCGGGGTGACCTGCGGCACGGCGACCAGCGCCGTTTCGCGATGCAGCGCGACCATGATGCTGTCGAACAGCGAGGACGGCGTCGCCGGCTTGCTCAGAATGGCGCCAACCGGGGTGCTGCCGAGTGCGGCCTCCAGTTCCTCGTGGTCGAAGGCCGTGGCCATCACGATGGCCGGCCGCTCGTTCAGGTCGAGCTGGTTGATGCGATTGACCAGTTCGACGCCGTCCATGCCCGGCATTTTCCAGTCGACGATGAGCAGGCCGAAGGGTCGGCCGGCATCAACGGCCGCCGTCAGGGCCGCCAGCGCGTTGCTGCCGCTGCTCACTGACTGGTTTTCAATGCCGAGCGCCGACAGCATCTGGGCGAAGATCTCGCAGGCACCGGCGCTGTCATCGACGACCAGGGCGCGTAGCGCGTCGGGCAGGCCGATGCGTCGCGGCTCGCCGTCCTCGTCCCTGGCCAGACCGAATTTGAGCTGGAAACTGAAACAGCTGCCTGCGCCGAGCCGGCTGGTCACGCCGATACTGCCGCCCTGCTGTTCGACGATGCGCTTGCAGATCGACAGGCCAAGGCCGGTGCCGCCGTATTTGCGGGTCGTCGAGGTGTCGGCCTGGGTAAAGGCCGAGAAGAGTTGGGTCTGCTGCTCGACGCTCATGCCGATGCCGGTGTCGCGAACTTCGAAAGCCAGTTCGACGCTGTCGTCGCAGGCCGCGATCTGGTGAACGACCACCGTGACCTCGCCGGCCTCGGTGAATTTGATGGCATTGCCGACCAGGTTGAGCAGAACCTGGCCCAGGCGCAGCGAATCGCCGACCAGGCGGTCCGGCACTTCCGCGCTGACGTCGTAGAGCAGCTCCAGCCCGCGTTCGCGCGCCTTCAGCGAACAGACGTCGGCGAGATGGCGCAGGATGGCGTCGAGGCTGAAGGGCGCCTGTTCGAAAATCATCATGCCGGCCTCGATCTTCGACAGGTCGAGGATGTCGTTGATGATGCCGAGCAGGCCCTTGGCCGCGTTATCGACCTTGCTCAGGTAATTCTTCTGGCGGGAGGTCAGTTCAGTCTGCAGCGCCAGGTGCGTCATGCCGATGATGGCGTTCATCGGCGTGCGGATCTCGTGGCTCATGTTGGCCAGGAAATCGGCCTTGGCCGCCGCGGCCGATTCGGCGGCAAGCTGCGCCTTTTCGGCCACGCGCTTGGCTTCCTTGAGCGGGGAGATGTCGACGATGATGCCGATCAGGCCGCCCGGTGTGCCGTCGGACGAACGGAAACCGCTGATCGAATAGAGCGTGTCGCGCAGCTGGCCGCTGGCGTCCTGCATCTGGACTTCGTGGGTGACCCGGCTGCACTCGGCAATGACCCGCTCGTCTTCGGCCTGATAGGCGATGCGCGCATCTTCCGGCAGGTAGTCGAGATCGAGCACGCGCTTGCCAATGAAGCTGTGCCGGTCGACGCCGAAGAACTCCTCGTAGGCCCGGTTGCAGCCGAGGAAGCGGGTATCGGCGCCCTTGTAGAAAATGGCGTTGGGAATGGTGTCGAGCAGCGCCTGCAGGAAGGTGAACTGGCGGATCAGTTCGGCCTCGATCTCGCGCCGGTCGGTGATGTCGAGGACCGTCACGAGCAAAGAGTCGAGCTTGCCATCCTGGTCGCGGACCGGGGCGATCTGGACGTCACCCCAGCTGCGGTTGCCGTGGGGATCGACAAATTCGAATTCCTGGCGAACGCTCCTGCTCTCACCGGCAGCGACCTGGGGCAGGAGTTCGTTCATGCGCGCCTGGATGTCGGCGGGCAGGGCGATCTCGTCCAGGTTAGCGAGCAGCTTGTCGATTGGCTTCCCGATGAAGCGGGCGAAGGCCGGATTGACCAGCGTCGGCTTGCGTTCCGGCGTCAGGCTGATGATGCCGACGGCGGCGTTGTCGAAGATGGCGCGGAAGAAGGCTTCGCGCTTTTGCAGGATGTCCTGGCTCTGGTGCAGGGCGGCCGTGCGCTTGGCTACCTTGAGTTCCAGTTCGATCTGCGCGTCTTCCTGCATCCGGCGGGCGCTGCGCAGGTGCTCGCGCATGCCTTCGAGGGCGGCGGCCAGTTGGGTGACTTCGCGCCACGGGGCATCGGTGGTGACCGGGTGTTCAAGGTCCAGCCGGCCGATGCGGCTGCTGTCCTCGGCCAGCGCATGGAGCGGCGCGCCGAAGCGCCTGGCGATATGCACCGCCACGGCCATGCCCAGCGCAAGGGCGGAGAGGGTGATGAGTGCGAGCAGCAACAGGTCGTCGCGGGAGATCGGGACGAAATCGTTCTTCGGGGCGACGACGCCGAGCAGGATGCCGCTGGCGTTGCCTTCGAGCGGACGCAGGAGGCTGATCCACTGGCCATCGGGGCGGCGGAATTCCTGCAATCCCTGTTCGGCCGACGGCCTTGCCTGCCACTGGCGAAAGGCTTCGGCCAGTTCGGGCAGGGCCAGTTCTTCCGGTGTTTTCAGGAGTGCCTGGTTGATCGCTTCGCGGTTGTTGAAGCGCGGATCGTTCGGTGGCGCGATGATCTTGCCTTCCTTGAGGAAGAGGGCGGCGCGTCCCTGCGAGCCGAAAGTCATGCGCGTGGTGAATTCGGCGATGTCGATGAGGCGGACGTCGTGGGCAATCACGTAGGTCGAGCCGTCGCTGGCCGTCCACCGCATGGCGGCCGTGATGCCCGGTTCCTTGGTGGTGAAGAAAATATAGGGCTCGGTCCAATGCACGGTATCGGTATTGCCGAGGCTCATGGCGCCCTTGAACCACGGCCGCTCGCGGGCGTCGTAGTTGCGCTCGCGCATCTCGACGTTGTCGATCTCGCGATTCTTGTTCCAGGTGATCCAGTAGGTCTGGTTGCCCCATTCGGCGGGGTTGCTGATGCGATTGATCCAGCGTCCGTCGTCGGTCATCAGGAGCAGGATTTCGCGTCCCGATTCGTGGGCGAAGATGACTGAGGTGATTTCGCCGTGGTTGGCGATGATGGGGAAGAAGAATTCGTTGAAACGCAGCAGTTGCGCCTGATCGATGTCGTTATTGACGCCCCAGCCGTGGCTGCTGCGCAGGGTGACCTCGACGGTCTTGAACAGGCGGGTGACGCGGGCTTCGAGCTGTTCTCCCGCCAGGCGCATCTGGCCTTCGGCCAGCCGGTTAACGGTGGGGCGGCCAATCAGTTCGTAGAGGCTGAGGGTAAAGACGGCGACGGAAATGAGGATGAGCAGACCGATCCGCAGGACCAGACTGTTGGCAAAACCCGGATTGTTGAAGAACCCTAACCGCAGCATTCTTCCTCCCCAGTGTGCGAATGCCAACGCCGTTCTATTCCAATGATCTTGTTCTAATTATTCCAGAAGCAATGTTACGGGAAATACACCTCCCCCGTATACATGTCATCGCAATGTTGGGGATCAGGGAACGACCGTCAATTCAGGCGGTTGGCCAATGAATTCGAGGCGTTGGCGGAGGGCTTCGGTGAGGAATATCCGGTTGTCGCGATCGACCCGCAGGACGAGCCCGACGTCCATCTTGCGCGCCATGTCGCGCCAGCCATCCGGGCCGGCGATGAAGATCGGCTTGGAACTGGCGTCGGACAGGGTGCCGGCGCGCGGTCCGGCTGGGATCAGCACGGTGACGGCCTGCGTGTGATCGGCCGGATAGCCGGTGCGCGGGTCGAGCAGGTGGGCATAGCGCTGGCCGCCGACTTCGAAGAAGCGCTGGTAGTCGCCCGAGGTGCCGATGGCTTCGCCGTCGGCCAGGGCCACGGTGGCGAGCGGCCCGGGCTGGCGCGGATGCTGGATGCCGACGCGCCAGGGCTTGCCTTGCTTGCTGCCGAGTGCCATGACGTTGCCGCCGATGTTGATCAGCGCATTGTTGATGCCTTGCTGGCGGAGGATGGCGGCGGCGCGGTCGAGGGCGACACCCTTCAGGTAGCCGCCGAAATCGAGGGCAACCTTGGGGTTGCGGCTGCTGATGGTCTGGCCGTCGATGACGATGTCGGCAATCGACGGTTTGCCGGCCAGCCAGGTCTTGATGTCGGCCGGCGGCGGCAGTTCGGCCTTGAATTCGTCGGCCTGGAAGCCCCACAGCTTGATGAGCTGGCCGATGCCCGGGTCGAACAGGTTGTCGCCCTGTTTGGCCAGCGCCTGGGCTTCCTGAGCGAATTCGGCGAGTTCCAGGCTGACCTTCAACGGTCTACCGGAAAAAATGGCCAAATTCAAAGTCGTCAATTCGGAGGGCTGCCAGGCGTGATAGGCGCCATGCAGGCGGTCGAATTCGCGCAGCACGGCGGCGATGGCCTTGCGCCCCTGCTCGGGCTCTTCGGAGACGACGAGCACTTCGACGCGTGTGCCGAAGACGTAGGCCTGCTGCTCCTGCAGCGGCGTGCGACCGCAGGCGGCGAGGAGGAGGGCGAATACGGCCGCCAGGACGGGGTTCAGGAAATGCCGCATGCGTGTTCGATGGCTGTGATGAAGGCGCCGGCTGCATCGAAACCCGATTGCTGGCGGATTTCGACCATGCAGGTCGGGCTGGTGACATTGATTTCGGTGAGATGGTCGCCGATGACGTCGATGCCGATGAGCATCAGGCCGCGCTTGATGAGCGTCGGGCCGATGACGTTGGCGATCTCGCGGTCGCGGGCCGAGAGTTCCTGGGCGACGCCGGTGCCGCCGGCGGCGAGATTGCCGCGCGTTTCGCCGGCCTTGGGAATGCGCGCCAGGCACCAGGGTACGGGCTGGCCGGCAATGATCAGGATGCGCTTGTCGCCGTGGCTGATCTCGGGCAGGTAGCGCTGCGCCATGATCGTTCGTGCGCCCTCGTGGGTCAGCGTTTCGACGATGACGTTGCGATTCGGGTCGTTGCGATGGACGCGGAAAATCTGGCTGCCACCCATGCCGTCGAGCGGCTTGAGGATGACGTCGCGCTGTTCGTCGATGAAATGGTGGAGCTGCGCCATATTGCGCGTGGCCACGGTCGACGGCGCGAATTGGGCGAATTCCATGATCGCCAGCTTTTCCGAATGATCGCGCAGCGCCCGTGGCCGGTTGAAGACCTTCACGCCATCGGCCTCGGCGCGTTCGAGCAGCCAGGTGGCGGTGAGGTATTCGAAATCGAAGGGCGGATCCTTGCGCATGATGACCGCGTCGAAGCTGGTCAGCGACATCCATTCGCGGCCGGTTTCGCGATACCAGTCGTGGTCGTCGGGGCGCAGGTGGAGGTGGATCGCCTCGCCGGAGACGCCGCCGGCGTGTCCGGTTTCCGGCCGGCGCCAGCCGAGTGTCGCGGCGTCGATGGCGAACACGTCGTGACCATGGTTCTCGGCCGCACGCATCATGGCCACCGAGGAATCCTTCCAGGCCTTGAGGTGGTCGAGCGGATCGACCACGAAGGCGATTTTCAGCGACTGCGCGCTACCGCCCAGCAGGTGTTTTTCGAAATGCAGCTGCTGGGCCATGCGGGTCAGTCTTCGTCCGCTTCCGGCGCCGTCCGTTCCAGCTCGATGGCGGCGGCCAGGCAAGCCAGGCGGCCGACAACGCCGTAGGCGTAGAAGCGGTTGGGCGCCGCATCGGGATTGCCGCAGCCGTAGTCGGGCAGGTTGCAGCCTGTCTCGAAGGCGAGCGGCTCGAAGTGCATGCCGGGCGCGTTGAGGTTCTCGTCCTTGCCGCGCCCGGTATGCACGCGGTAGAAGCCGCCGACGACATAGCGGTCGATCATGTAGATGACCGGCTCGGCGACCGCGTCGTTGAGCGTTTCGAAGGAATGCACGCCTTCCTGGATGAGCACCTCGGAAACCTCCAGGCCTTCCTTGACGACGCTCATCTTGTTGCGCTGCTTGCGGTTCAGGGCGATCACTTCATCGACATTGCGCACCGTCATGATGCCCATGCCGTAGGTGCCGGCATCGGCCTTGACGACGACATAGGGCGTCTCTTCAATGTCGTATTCGCGGTATTTTTCCTTGACGATGTCGAGCACGGCCGAGACGTTGGCAGCTAGGCATTCCTCGCCCTGACGCTCGTGGAAATTGACGCTGCGGCACACTGAAAAGGCCGGGTTGATGCGCCACGGGTCGATGCCGATGGCCTTGGCGAAATCGTTGGCGACCTGGTCGTAGGCGGCGAAGTGGTTGGATTTGCGGCGCACGGCCCAGCCGGCATGGACGGGCGGCAGCACGACCTGCTCGTTGAGGCCTTTGAGGATGTCCGGAATGCCGGCGGACAGGTCGTTGTTGAGCAGGATGGCGCAGGGATCGAAGCCGTCGAGGCCGAGGCGGTAGGGCGTGCGGACCAGCGGTTCGAGCAGGAGTTGCTGGCCGTTGGGCAGATCGACTGGTGTCGGCTGGGTGATTTCCGGGTTGAGCGAGCCGAGGCGCACGTTGAGGCCGGTCTGCTTGAGGATGGCTGCGATCTGCGCGACGTTCTGCAGGTAGAACTGGTTGCGCGTGTGGTTCTCGGGAATGAGCAGCAGGCTGCGTGCTTCCGGGCAGAATTTCTCGATGGCGCTCATTGCTGCCTGCACGCAGAGCGGCAGGAAGGCCGGGTTCAGGTTGTTGAAACCGCCGGGGAAGAGGTTGGTGTCGACCGGCGCCAGCTTGAAACCGGAGTTGCGCAGGTCGCACGACGAGTAAAACGGCGGCGTGTGTTCCAGCCATTGGCCGCGCAGCCAGTGTTCGATCTGCGGGCTGGCCGCGAGGAAACGGCGCTCGAGCTCGAGCAGGGGCCCGGTGAGGGCGGTGGTGAGGTGTGGAACCATGTGCTGTGTCTCAATCCGAAAATTATTGTTGTGGCCGCAAATCTTACACTGCGGTGCAGCAAAAGGGATTACAGACGGTAATCGGCCTCGGCCAGCCGATGCAGGCGGTTGCGCAGCTCGTCGAAGTCGCTTTCGCGCAGGGCTACCTCGTCGAAATAGCGTTCGGTCTCGTCCATCAGGTGGCGCAGCAAGTCGTCGAGGTAGGTCGTCTGGGTTTCGGTCAGCCCGAGCGAGGCGATGGTTCGGCCGAGTTGTTCGATCGATTCGATCAGCGCGGTCTGGGTGCGCTGATGGCCCTCGTTGCTTTGCGTCGAGACGCTTTGCAGCGCCGCCTTGAGTTCGCCGAGTGCGGCTTCGATGCCGAGTTTGCGCAGGTCGCGCTCCATCGTGGCGTCGAGCGCCGCCATGCGCATGTCGGCGCTTTCGGCCAGAACGCCAAGGTGGTCGCGCAGGCGGCCAACTTTCTCAGGGTTGTCGATGGGCAGGTTTTCGATGAGCAGGGAGACCTGGTCGAAATTGATGACGGCACGGGAGCCCATTTCGAAGGTTCGGCCGATGTCGCGCAGTTTTTCGAGGACGGCGGTCTGCATGGCGGTCATCGGACCTTCGGCGGTGAGATTGACCGTTTCGTGGCGGCCGCGTACCTGAACGGCACCCTGCAGCCCCCAGGCTTGCATGGCTGCGATCAAGCGGGCGGCGATGGCGGTATAGGTCGTCGCCTGCGCGGATTTGCGCAGGAATTCGATGACCGCGCCGAGGTCGCCCATGCTGCTCATGGCGCTGAAGGCGATCTTTTGGGCGTCCGAGGATTGACTGGTCAGGGCCCGGATGCGCTCGCGATGTTCGAGCGTGGTGTGGAGCTTGTGGCGAAGTTCGTGGGCGGCGATCGGCTTGGTGACGAAATCGTCGCCACCGGCTTCGTAGGCTGCGACGCGTTCGGGCGTCGTGTCGTGGGCAGACACGAAAATCACAGGCGTTTCATTGCCGCGCGGCAGGTTGCGGAAGCGTCGACAGGTGTCGTAGCCGTTGGGGTCCGGCATTTCGATGTCGAGGAGGACGGCATCGAATTCGGTATCGCTGGCGAGAAACTGCGCCCCGTTTTCGAATTGCTCGATCGCGTAGTCCTTTTCCAGCAGGCGGCTGAGGATCATCCGCTGTGGCGGGTTGTCGTCGACGATGGCGATCCGGAATGTCTTGGTCATGGTGCGCTCCTTCCCAGATCGGCCAGTGTGCCAAAAAGGCCGATCCTCTGCATCTGTCCGAGCGCAAGTGATTGAAAAAAGGTAGAATTTGGCCCCTTGTTTTAGTCGCTTTGCCATAGATCGGAAATACAGTGCTTGTCGCAGCCAATATCACCATGCAGTTCGGGGCCAAACCCCTGTTCGAGAACGTCAATGTCAAATTCGGCGAGGGTTATCGCTACGGTCTGATCGGCGCCAACGGGGCCGGCAAGTCCACGTTCATGAAAATCCTGTGCGGCGCGCTCGAACCTTCGGCCGGCAACGTCTCGAAGGACGTGCACGAACGCATGGCCTACCTCAAGCAGGACCAGTTCGCGTACGAGGACATGCGCGTGCTTGACGTCGTGATGATGGGCCATGAGGAGCTTTGGTCGGCGATGGCCGAACGCGATGCGATCTACGCCAACCCGGAAGCGACCGAAGACGACTACATGCATGCCGCCGAACTCGAAGGCAAGGTCGGCGAATACGACGGTTACACGGCCGAATCGCGCGCCGGCGAACTGCTGCTCGGCGTCGGCATCCCGACCGAACAGCACAACGGCCCGATGAGCGAAGTAGCCCCAGGCTGGAAGCTGCGCGTGCTGCTCTGTCAGGCCCTGTTCGCCAATCCGGACATCCTGTTGCTCGACGAACCGACCAACAACCTCGACATCAACACCATCCGCTGGCTGGAAGACGTGCTCAACAATCGTGATTCGACGATGATCATCATCTCCCACGACCGTCACTTCCTGAACCAGGTCTGCACCCACATGGCCGACCTGGACTACGGCAAGATCACGACCTACGCCGGCAACTACGACGACTTCATGGAAGCCGCCCAGCAGGCCCGCGAACGCCAGCAGAACGCCAACGCCAAGGCCAAGGAACGCATCGCCGAACTGCAGACCTTCGTCCGCCGCTTCTCGGCCAATGCCTCGAAGGCCAAGCAGGCGACCAGCCGCATGAAGCTGATCGACAAACTGAAGCCGGAAGACGTCAAGCCGTCGTCGCGCCAGTACCCATGGATCCGCTTCGACTACGACGAGAAGCAGAAGCTGCACCGCCAGGCCGTCGAGATCGAAAACCTGTCCTTTGCCTACGAAGGCAGCGAGCGCAAGATCTTCAACAACCTGACGATCACCATCAATGCCGGTGAGCGCATCGCCGTGATCGGTGAAAACGGCGTCGGCAAGACGACCTTCCTCAAGCTCCTGATGGGCGAGGTCGCGCCGCAGTTCGGCTCCATCAAGTGGGCCGAGAAGGCCTATCCAGGCTATTACGCACAGGACCACAGCGCCCAGTTCGCCGGCACCGAAAGCCTGACCGACTGGATCGCCGGCTACGCCCGCGCCACCATCGAGGACGGCGGCGACCTCGAAACGCTGATCCGCGGCACGCTCGGTCGCCTGCTGTTCTCCGGCGACGAGGTCAAGAAGCCGGTCAACGTCATTTCCGGGGGCGAGCAGGGCCGCATGCTGTTCGGCAAGCTCATGCTGTCGAAACACAATGTGCTGCTCATGGACGAACCGACCAACCACCTCGACATGGAATCCATCGAAGCCCTCAACAGCGGCCTCGAAAAATTCCCCGGCACGCTGGTTTTTGTCTCGCACGACCGTGAATTCGTGTCCTCGCTGTCTACCCGCGTGTTCGAAGTCAAGGGTGACGGCCGGATCATCGACTACCTCGGCGGTTACGAAGACTATCTGGCCTCGCAGGGCGTCGAGTAAGCCGGAACCGGGATTTCGATTTTGGCCCTTTTTTCCGGTTGACCGTGAGATTGCCGAATTAGCGGCCAGCAAGCCGAATCAGGCCGAAGCGCAATGCGTCTTCGGCCTTTTTTCTGCCTGTTTATTGCGGCATGCCGCCTGCGGCGAGCGTGCGGATGATGCGTACGCAGTCGATGTCGGATTGGTGGTAGGCCGACTTGATGTAGTCGACGTAGGCTCGTTCCTCGGCGTTCGGATCGGTCGCCAGCGTCGTCTTGTAGGCGAAGCGCAGGAACAGGAAGCCGGGTTCCGGCTCCTCGATAGTGATAACCAGGCTGCCGCCGGGATGTTGTTCGGACGGCTGGATGTCGAAGCGTACCGAGGTCTGTTCAACGAGCGTCACGCGGTCGTGGATCACGGCCGGGCCGAAATCCAGCCGGCGGAGCAGGGTATCCGCCTGGCGTTCGAGGATGGTGCAGGACTCCAGACCGGGCAGGAAAGGCACGGCGTCTTCGACGCGATGCAGCAGTCCCTGCCACAGCTGGTCACGGGTCATGGGCACGACCAGCGGGTTCTCCGGGTCGTTGATCTGGATGAGATGTTCGAAATTCATGGAGATATTGTATTTCATCACCCGCCCGTCTCGGCGTTGTCGCCGCTCGCCATCAGCGGCTGGCCCGGCAACGAATTGATGGGCTCGTGTTAACATCGCCGCCATGCAATTAGAACGTATCCTCCAGAAAAATGGCTTCGGTTCCCGCCGGGAATGCCGGGGTCTCATCCGCCGCGAAAGGGTCGCCATTGGCGGCCAGGTTTGCGACGATCCCTTTGCCGAATTCGACATTGACGGGCTGGTTTTCACCGTCGATGGCGTCGATTGGCCCTACGCCGAATTCGCCACGCTCATGCTCAACAAGCCGGCCGGCTACGAGTGCTCACGCAAGCCCAAGCATCACGCCGGCGTGCTCGAACTGCTGCCCGTGCCGCTGCGCGAACGCGAGGTGCAACCGATCGGACGGCTTGACGAAGACACCACCGGCCTGCTGCTGATCACCGACGACGGCCAGCTCAATCACCAGTTGTCCTCGGCCAAGCGCAAGGTGCCGAAGGTCTATCTGGCGACGACCAAGCACCCGCTCGACCAGGCCCAGATCGACCAATTGCTGGCCGGTGTCCTGCTCGCCGACGAGCCTGAACCCATTTCGGCCGCCGGTGCCGAGATCGTCGGCGAGAAGCTGCTTCGCCTGACCATCACCGAAGGCAAGTACCATCAGGTCAAACGCATGGTTGCCGCGGTGAGCAATCGCGTCGAGGCGCTGCATCGCGAAGCCGTCGGCGAACTGAGCCTGCCGCCCGACCTCAAGCCCGGCGAATGGCGCTGGCTGACGCCGGCAGACCTGCACAAGCTGGGCTACACGAAATGACCCTGACCGAAATGCGCTACATCGTGGCCCTCGCACGCGAGCGCCATTTCGGCAAGGCAGCCGATGCCTGCCACGTCAGCCAGCCAACGCTGTCGGTGGCGCTCAAGAAGGTCGAGGGGCAGCTTGGCTCACCGCTGTTTGAGCGCGGCGCCAGCGATGTCCGCATCACGCCGCTCGGCGAACGCATCGTCGCCCAGGCCATGCGTGTGCTCGAAGAGGCAGTCAAGCTCGAAGAGATCGCCGAATCGACGGGTGACCCGCTGGTCGGCCAGCTGCGCGTCGGCATCATCTACACCATCGCGCCTTACCTGTTGCCACAACTGATTCCGGCCCTCAATCGCGAGGCGCCGAAAATGTCGCTCTTCCTCAAGGAAGACTTCACCGCCAACCTCATTCCTGCGCTCAAGGCCGGCGAACTCGACGTCATCGTCATCGCGCTGCCCTTTGCCGAACCGGGCCTGGTTGCCCAGCCGGTGTACGACGAACCCTTCCGCGTCGTCGTGCCGTCCACGCACGGCTGGGCAGTGCGTTCCGAGATCGACGGCGATGAACTCGATGGCCAGAACCTGCTCCTGCTCGGGCAGGGCAACTGCTTCCGCGATCAGGTGCTGGAATCCTGTCCCCGTTTGAGCGCACCCGATGCCCTGGAGCACTCGCTCGAAGGCAGCTCGCTCGAAACCATCCGCTACATGGTCGCCAGCGGCGCCGGCGTCGCCGTCATGCCGAGTACGGCGGCCGATCCCTTGATTGCCAAGGAACCGATGGTCAAGGTCCTGCCCTTTGCAGGTACCCAGCCCAAGCGCACGGTCGGTATCGTCTGGCGCATCACCTTCCCGCGCCCGCAGGCCATCGATGCCGTCCGGGCGGCGCTGCTTTCCTGCCAGTTACCCGGCGCTACGCCCGTTCGCTGAGGTTTCACGTGGAACCAGGGGAAAGGTAATCCCGAAAAACAAAAGCCCTCGGTCGCAATGCCGAGGGCTTTTTCATGTGAGGTCAGCCAATCAGCTTTCCGCTTCGGCCTTTTTCTTGGCTGGCGCCTTGGGCTTGGCGACCTTCTTCTCGAACTCGAAGCCGACCTTGCCGGCCTGAACGACCAGAAATGCCGAGAACTTGCGGCGCGTGCGGTTCGAGACGAACTCCTTGAGCAGCTCGGTCTTGCCTTCGGCCAGCAGCTTCTTCATCTGCCCAAGCTCGATGGGTTGCTGCAGGATGATCTTGCCCGAGCGGAAATCGCACGACTTTTCGGGCCCGACTGACTTCTCGCAGACGTAGGAATTGCCATGCTCGTACACGCCACTGGCGCACTTCGGGCATTTGCCGATGCTTTCCTGGGCGGAAAAGTCGACCGGTTCGGCATCGGCGGCATCGGCCTTGTCCTGGCCAAAGTCGAATTCCGGCTCCTTGTTGTCGTTGAGCTTGATGGCGGCCGCGAAGGTGCGGCCCATCTTGTTGCGGAAGCCGGTCAATGGGCCGATCTGGCCGTCATTGATGAGCGTGTCGATTTCCGCCGGTTCGAACTGGCGCCCGGCCACGATTTTCCACAGCGAGTAATCGCAGCCGCCGCACTGGAATTTCTTGTAGGTCTCGCGAATTTCGCCGCCACAACGCGGACATTTGGCCGTCAGCACGCCAAAATCACCCGGAATCGTGTCTGCTTCGTACTGTTTGGCGCGCTCGACCATGTGGCGCGTCATCTCGGCGATCTCGCGCATGAACTCGTCACGCGTGAATTCGCCTTTTTCGATGCGACCGAGCTTCCATTCCCAGTCTCCGGTCAGTTCGGGCTGGGTCAGCTCGTTGATGCCGAGGCCGTTGAGCAGCGTCATGAGCGAGAAGGCCTTGGCCGTCGGAATCAGCTCGCGGCCCTCGCGGTGCATGTATTGCTCGCCGATCAGGTTTTCGATGATCTGGGCGCGCGTTGCCGGCGTGCCGAGACCACGGCCGGCCATGGCCGCTTTCAGTTCTTCGTCGTCGACCATCTTGCCGGCGCCTTCCATGGCGGAGAGCAGGGTGGCTTCCGAGTAGCGCGGTGGCGGCTTGGTGGCGTTGGCCTTGACGGTGACTTCGTCGGTCTTGACCTTTTCCTTGGCGTCGACCGCAACGAGGTTGCCTTCGTCGCCATCCTGGCCTTCCTTGCCATGCACGGCCAGCCAGCCCGGATTGACGAGGACCTTGCCTTCGGTCTTGAAGGGATAGCCTTCAACCCGCGTGATGCGCGTGGTGACGAGATACTCGGCTGCCGGGAAGAAGACGGACAGGAAGCGCTTGACGACGAAATCGTAGAGTTTCTGTTCCAGTTCGTTGAGGCTCTTCGGCGCCTGTGTCGTCGGAATGATGGCGAAGTGGTCGCTGATCTTGGCGTTGTTGAAAATGCGCTTGTTCGGCAGCACCCAGTTGCGCGCCAGGATCTGATGGGCGAACGGCGAGTAGCGGGCAAGCAGCACTTCATCGTGACCCTTGCCGGCACCCTGGCCGGTCAGCATGGTCATGGTTTCCTTGACCGTGGCCAGGTAGTCTTCCGGCAGGCAACGCGAATCGGTACGCGGGTAGGTCAGGACCTTGTGCTTTTCGTAGAGGGCCTGCGCCAGCGACAAGGTGGTCTTCGCTGAAAAACCGAAGCGAGCATTCGCTTCGCGCTGAAGCGTCGTCAAATCGAATAGTGCTGGCGAAAGACGGGTTTCCGGTTTGGACTCTTCCGTCACTTCTCCCAACTTGCCAAGGGTCGCCGCGCGAATGGCGTCGGCCCGCTTTTCTTCCCACAGGCGGTCGGCGCGGGCATGTTCGTCGTCGTTCTTGCCCTTGAAACTCTCGTCGAACCATTTGCCACGATAGCTACCGGCCTTGGCAGCGAATTCAGCTTCGACTTCCCAGTAATCGCGAGGCTTGAATTCGCGAATCTTCTTTTCGCGCTCAACGACGATGGCCAGCGTCGGCGTCTGGACACGGCCGACGGTGGTCAGGTGGAAGCCGCCGGTCTTCGAGTTGAAGGCGGTCATTGCCCGCGTACCGTTGATGCCGACCAGCCAGTCGGATTCCGAGCGGCAGACCGCGGCATCGCTCAGACCCTGCATCTCGTTGCCCTGGCGCAAACGGGAGAAGCCGTCGCGGATGGCGCCCTGGGTCATGGACTGCAGCCAGAGACGTTGCACGGGCTTCCCGGACTTGGTGTGCTGGGCAATGTAGTTGAAGATCAACTCGCCTTCGCGTCCCGCGTCACAGGCATTGATCAGGCCGCTGACATCCTTGCGCTTGATGAGCTTGGTCAGCACCTTGAGGCGCGACTCGGTCTTTTCGATCGGTTTCAGCGCAAAGTGCGGCGGAATGACCGGCAGGTGGGCAAATGACCACTTGCCACGCTTGACTTCGAATTCCTCGGGGCAGGCCAATTCGAGCAAATGGCCGACAGCCGACGAAATGACGTGGCTGTCGCTTTCGTAGTATTCGTCGTGCTTGGTGAAGCCTCCCAGCGCCTTGGCGATGTCGGCGGCGACAGAAGGTTTCTCGGCAATTATTAGCTTTTTGGTCATGTTGGGGCCTGTGGAGTCCGGGGCATGATAAGTGCCCGGTGCGCGGCTTGGCAAGCCGTCTATATATATGGGGCCTAGCTTAGCCGCTGGTAGCGGTTGCCGGGCAGCGGAGCGATTTTGCCGGAGAGTTCCAGCATCAGGAGTTCTGGCAGCAATTGGTCGGCACTTTGTCCGGTGTGGTCGACCAGGTCGTCCAGTGTGCAGGGATCATGGCCAAGTGCGGTAAGCAGTGGATGGGCCTCGTCGCTCCGGGCTATTTCGGGCTGAATGGCCGGCGAGTCAAAGTTGCCCAGTTCTTCCAGGATGTCGTTGGCGGTTTCGACCAGTTTGGCTCCCTGCTTGATGAGCTTGTGGCAACCCCTGGCTACGGGAGAATGGATGGAGCCGGGAATGGCGAACACCTCGCGACCTTGTTCGCCAGCCAGACGCGCCGTAATCAGCGAGCCACTTTCCGGCGCGGCTTCAACGACCAGTACGCCTCGCGCCAGGCCGGAAATGATGCGATTACGCCGTGGAAAATTGGCGGCGATGGCCGGTGTTCCCAATGGAAACTCTGAAATGACCGCGCCGTGCTCGACGATGGCCTGGGCCAGTTCCTTGTTGCGGGCGGGGTAAATCCGGTCAGCGCCCGTGCCGATGACCGCTATGGTATCGCCGCCGGCCGATAGGGCGCCGCGATGCGCCGCCGCATCGATCCCCAAGGCGAGACCGCTGATGATGCACAGGCCTTTGGCAGATAGCGCCCGGGCGAATTGCTCCGCGGTTTGCAGTCCAAGCGGCGTTGCGTTGCGGCTGCCAACCATGGCCAGCCCTCGCCTCGCGAGCAAGGATGGATTTCCGCGAACGTAGAGCAGGCTCGGTGGGTCGGCTATTTCAAGCAGCGCTTTGGGGTATGCATCGTCGGCGAGGGTCAGGATGTGCTGTCCCGGATGCGAAGCCCAATCGATGCTGCGCTCGACGGTTTCGGATGGATCAAAATCGAAAAGCAGATCGGCCCGATCGCCAATGACGCTGCGTGTCGCAAGCCGCCCGGCCGCGAAAATGGCTTCCGGTAAACCGAAAGCGGCGAGTAGCTTTCTCTGCGACTCGCCGCCGATTCCGGGGATCAGTGTCAGCCGCAACCAGGCGGCCAGCCCATCAGTATTGATCACGGATTTCTTGCAGCATCCCCAACGATGACGGATTTGGATGAATCAACGACCAGCGCGTAAGCGACGTTGTCGAAGACACGGAAAACGAATGCCAGACCATAACGTTCTTCAGGAACGGGCGTTTCGGTGCGGCGACCATCGGAATCGACGTCGAGTGAAACGCGCTTCCGGAACAGCGCCAGAACATGGCCAATTTCCAGGCCATCTTTTTTGCCGCGGCTCAGCGAGATGACAGACGTGGAGCCACCTTCCTGTACGCCGCCATAGATCGACATGATCCGGGCGGCTACTTCCTGTTCCGGCCGATGGGGGGCGTAGGTAATGATTTCCGGAGGAGGGGCCGGGAGAAGTCCATCGCCACGAGCCATTTCTTCTTTTGCCAGAGTAACGCGCAATGTCGCAGGCTCACCTGGTTTCACCAGTCGTGCATTGCCCAGGAAGAACGCTTCATAGGCCACAATATTGCCAGTCTCAGGATCCTTAAGCGCTTTTCCTTTGCGGAAGACATGCCATTTTTCAACGCGAGCATCGGGAATGCCGCTGGCGTAGAAGGTGTCGCCACTTCCGAGCAGCATCCGGTCTTCCTGAGCCGCTACGATACGTACGCCGCTTTTTTGTTCATCTGATTCAACGATCAGCGGCTGGGAAATGAAGGGTTCAATGACATTGGGCGGGATGCTCGGGATGACCAGTTCGCCGGGGGTGCTATGTACCGTCGGCTGGACGCCGCCTCGCTGCCCCGTGACTGGTTTTGCCATCTTGAGGCGGGGTGAGCCGCTCGACATGTCGAGCAGGATGATGTCGCCCGGATAGATGCGGTGCGGGTTCTTGATTTCTTCCTTGTTCATCTGCCAGATTTCCGGCCAGCGCCAAGGTTGCTTGAGGAATTTGCCCGAGATGCCCCACAGGGTGTCGCCTTTGACGACGATATGCCGGTCGGGCGGGTTGTCGACGAGCGTTAGCGGCTCGGCGGCGGATGCGCAAGCGGCCGTCACGGCCAGGATGAGCGCGGATATAATGCGAACCATAGACGTAACCTCACGTGCCGGCGGAACGCATTTGGGTTGTCGCAGTCTCATTGCTGCAGCAGTCAATTTGCGTTCCATATCTCGGGAATTGCTTTAGATTCTGCACGTAATAACCTAATCGAGCAAGCTTTTATTCCTATTTTCATATGGCCCTATTACCCATTTTGCGTTTTCCCGACCCGCGCCTGAAAAAGGTCGCCGCACGCGTTCCCCAGATTGATGACAGCATCCGGAAACTGGTCGCCGACATGGCGGAAACCATGTACGAAGCGCCGGGAATTGGCCTGGCGGCGACCCAGGTGGATGTGCACAAGCGCGTTGTCGTGATCGATGTCTCCGAGGACAAGAGCGAACTGCGCGTGTTCATCAATCCGGCGTTGGGGAAATGCGATGGTTCGCAGGTGGGGGAGGAGGGGTGTCTTTCCGTGCCGGGCATTTACGACAAGGTCGAGCGTGCCGAACGTGTGTCGGTAAGCTACATGGATCTTGAGGGCAAGGAGCAGGTGTTGGAGGCCGAGGGTCTGCTGGCGGTTTGCATCCAGCACGAGATCGATCATCTCAACGGGACTGTATTTGTCGACCACCTGTCGATGCTCAAGCAGACCCGCATCAAGAACAAGATGGCGAAACAGGCGCGCGTCACGGCATGAGGCTGATCTTTGCCGGGACGCCGGAATTTGCCGCCAAGGCATTGGCGGCCATCGTTGCCACGGGGCATGAGGTGGCGCTGGTCTTGACCCAACCGGATCGGCCGGCCGGTCGCGGGATGAGTTTGCAGCCGTCGGCGGTCAAGAAGGTTGCTCTTGAGAAGGGCATTGAGGTTTTTCAGCCGCTGACGCTGAAGGATGCCGAGGCGCAGGCGAGGATTGCTGCGGTCGGTGCGGAGGTGATGGTGGTGGCTGCCTATGGCTTGATCCTGCCGCAGACCGTGCTCGACATGCCGCGCTTCGGTTGCATCAACATTCATGGCTCGCTGTTGCCGCGCTGGCGCGGTGCGGCGCCGATCCAGCGGGCCTTGCTGGCGGGGGACGCCGAAACGGGTGTGTGCATCATGCAGATGGAAGCCGGGCTGGATACCGGGCCGGTTTTGTTGCGTGGGGCATTTCCCATCGCGCCGACCGATACGACGGCATCGCTACACGATCGGTTGGCCGACCTCGGTGCCTCGCTGGTCGTCGAGGCGCTGGGCAAGCTGCCCTTGCCTGCGGCGGCGCAGCCGGCCGACGGCGTGACCTATGCGCACAAGATCGAGAAGGCCGAGGCCTTGATCGACTGGTCGAAAAGCGCGATGGAACTGGATCGCCATCTTCGCGCCTTCAATCCCTTCCCTGGCGCCCAGGCAGTGTTTGGTGGTCAGACCGTGAAATTGTGGCAGGCCACACCGGTTGCTGGACAGGGTGATGCGGGGACGGTGCTGTCGGTCGATCGCAATAGCATCGTCATTGCCTGTGGCGAGGGCGCGCTGGCGGTCAGCGAATTGCAGAAGGCGGGTGGCAAGCGTCTGCCGGTCCAGCAATTTTTGGCGGGGCATCCGCTGAAAGCGGGGGATCGTTTCGATCTGCCGGCTTGACCGGCTTTCGTCAGTCCCCGAGGTGGCCGCGTGCCACCTCTTTTTTTTCCAGCCGGCCGGGGGCGAATGTCGTGACGACTTCGTCGAACAGGCGGTGGGCGCGCTGGCTGTTGTCGCCGCTGAAATTGCAGACGTAGACATCGAGCGTGACGCTGCTGACTTCGGGCCAGGTATGGACGGCGAGGTGCGACTCGGCCAGGACGACGGTGCCGGTGACGCCGGCCGCTTCGCCCCGGGCGTCGCGGAAGGCGTGGAACAGGCGACCGACCACGGTCAGGCCGTGGCGTTGGCAGGCGTCTACGCAGAAGGCTTCAAGTGCCGGCGCGTCGAGCAGGAAGCCCGGGGCGCAATGGCAGTCGTGGAGGTCAGCGATGAGGTGCAGGCCGTTCATATGACAATTCTATGGCGTTTCACGTGAAACGCGGTGGCTGAAAATGTCGTCGAGCAATCGACCTAGCCGGTAACCGGCCTCGACGATGCGGCGGTCAGCGATTTCCCGGCTTTGCTGGCGGAAGTCGTCATCCACGATGGGCAGCAGCGTTCCGTTTGCCATCGGATAGGCCTTGGCTAGCAGGCGATGGCTTTCATCGCGCCAGCGCAGTACATCACCTTGCGACGGTGCCGGGTACTGGTCGAGCAGGCGGCTGGCGTTCTGTTTCAGACGTTTGCCGCGCAACCATGGCGGGCCGGGCAGGTCGTCCCAATACACGTGCAGGCTGCTGAAGGGCAGGCGCTTGTTGAAGGGATTTTCGATTTCGATCTGGTTGCCGCCTTCGTCGCCATGCCGGCCGACATGGAGCGGCTGGTGAATGTCGGCGACCAGGTGGGCGAGCCAGGGCAGGGCATTTGTAATTTCGGCCTTTTTTCCGGTTGACCGTAAGATTTGGCTCAAACGGGCTATTTGCCGGTCTAGCTCGCCGGATTCGGCCTTGCCGCGTGCATCGAGGTCGACGTAATGCCAGTGTTTGTGGCGTGCCGTGTCCGGCAGGCCGGGTAGGGGCGGCGTTGCCGGCTCCTGGTCGTCGTGAAAACGGGGATCGTTGCGAATGTCGTCGGGCCAGGTGGCGGCTTCGGCAAAGATGTCTTCACCCGCCGTCGAACGCGCCTTTTCCTGCCAGCGCGGAAAATCGGGATGGCGGCTCAGGGCGTCGGCGATGTCGGCCTGCGTGGCCGGTGACAACTGTTGCCAGGCAATGATGGCGACCAGACGATGCCCGGCCGCATTCCAGGCGTGGGCAGGCGCGTGGCAGGCAAAGAAAATCAGGGCGAGGAAGAATTGCCGCATTCGGCCATTATGCCGCGTGCGATAATGGCCGCCTATGTCCAGTTTGCCGCTTAATTCCCTCGCTTACGCCCTGTTGCAAGGGTCCCGTATCGTTACCGCCGTCATTGGCGGGCAGAGTCTGGCCGATGGCCAGCTTGGCCGCGTCGACCCGGCGGCCCGACCGGCCGTGCAGGATCTGGTTTATGGCAGCTTGCGGGCATTCGGGCGCGGCGACTATTACCTGTCCCGTCTCCTGCAGAAGCCGTTGGCCAGCGACGAGGTACGGGCGTTGTTGCTGGTCGCGCTGTATCGCCTGGAAACCCGGCCGGACGCGGCGCATACCGTCGTCGATCAGGCGGTTTCGGCGGCCGGCGAAGTGGCGGGTGGCAATTTTCGCGCGCTGGTCAATGGCGTGTTGCGCAACTTCCTGCGCCAGCAATCGGCCCTGGCGGCCGATTTCGCGGCTGACGTCACGGCCTCGTCCATGCACCCGGCCTGGTGGCTGGCGCAATTGCAGGCAGCCTATCCCGGTGACTGGCCGCAAGTGGTTGCCGCTGGCAACGCGGCACCGCCGATGGGGTTGCGCATCAATGTTCGTCGCGTATCGCGCGACGACTACATCATGAAACTGGCGGCGGAAGGGATTGCCGCTAGGCCGGTTGGCGAGTGTGGCCTGGCGCTCGACAAGCCGGTGCCGGTCGATGCGTTGCCGGGCTTTGCCGATGGACTGGTTTCCGTTCAGGATCCCGGCGCGCAACTCGCCGCCCAGTTGCTCGATCCCGCACCGGGAAGCCGCGTGCTCGACGCCTGCGCGGCGCCGGGCGGCAAGTCGGCCCATCTGCTGGAACGGGCCGATATCGACCTGCTGGCCCTGGATTTGAAGCCGTCGCGCTGCCGTCGCGTGGCCGAAACCCTGTCCCGCCTTGGCCTCAGCGCGCAGATTCAGGATGCCGACTGTGCCAAGCTGCCGACTTGGTGGGATGGCCGGCTGTTCGACGCGGTACTCGCTGATGTGCCCTGTACGGCCAGCGGGGTTGTCCGCCGCAATCCGGATGCCAAATGGCTGCGCCGCGAGGCCGACATCGCCAGTTTTTCGGCGGCGCAGGCCCGAATTCTCGATGCCCTGTGGCAGGTACTGCGCCCGGGCGGTAAACTCCTCTATGTAACCTGCTCGGTTTTCCCGGCGGAGAATGGCGGCCAGATCGGACGCTTCCTGGCGCGGCAGCCGCAGGCGATCAATCGTCATGAGGAACAGCTCTTACCCACCGCTGAACACGATGGCTTTTTCTACTGCCTGCTTGAAAAGCGCGCCTGACCTGTTGCGCCGCTGGTTGGCGCTGCTGGTCCTGGTGCCCGCTCTCGTCTGGGCCGCCGAGATCGACATCGCCAATCCGCAGTTGTCGGCCGGCGACGATGGCTACGTGCTGTCGGCAGACTTCAAGCTCGAACTGAATCCGCGCCTCGAAGAGGCGGTGACCAAAGGGCTCATCCTCCATTTTGTTGCCGATTTCGAACTGAGCAAGGCGCGCTGGTACTGGCTCGACGAAAAGCTGGTCAGCCGCAGCCAGACCTACCGCCTTTCCTACCACGCGTTGACCCGTCAGTACCGGCTGTCAACCGGCGGCCTGCACCAGTCTTTCCAGACCTTGTCCGAAGCGACGCAGGTCCTGTCGCGGCTGCGCAACTGGACGGTGATCGATAAGGGTGAAAAGTCCGTCCGGGCTGGAGACCCCTACCAGGCCGCCCTGCGCATGCGGCTCGATGTCACCCAGTTGCCACGCCCGTTCCAGATTACGGCGCTGGGCAACAAGGACTGGAGCCTGGGGTCGGACTGGAAAACCTGGCAGGCCACATTGCCGCCATTCGCGGCACCGGCGGAGGCCAAATGAAGCGCGTCGTCGCAGCAGGCGGGGCTTTTGCGGCGGCTATCGGCGGAATCCTGTGGTTCCTGCTGTTCATGTCGACCGCGGCCGATACCGTCCTGTTTTCCCGCAACTACCCCTTGCTGATTGCGCTCAACGTCGTCCTCGCCCTTGGCATGCTCGGCCTGGTCGGCTGGCAATTGCGCACCCTGTGGCGCGACTACCAGGCCCAGGTATTCGGCGCCCGCCTGAAACTCCGCCTGATGGTCATGTTCGGTGTCATCGCCGTGCTGCCCGGGGCGCTGGTCTATGGCGTGTCGGTTCAATTCGTCACCCGCTCGATTGAAAGCTGGTTCGATGTCCGCGTCGAAAAGGCGCTCGAATCGGGCCTCCAACTGGGGCGCTCCGCGCTCGATTCGCTACTCCTCGACCTCGGCGAAAAGGCCCGCAACATGGCCAGCGAACTGTCGGACATCCAGGAATCGTCGCGTCGTTCCGCCCTCCTGCGCCTGCGCGAGGAAAAGGGCGTGCAGTCGGCAGCGCTGTTCTCCGTCGGCGGCCAGTTGCTGTCCAGTGCCACGGCCGAACTCTCCAGCCTGCTGCCCGATCTGCCCAGTCAGGCCCAGCTGAAGCAGGCTCGCAGCACCCAGATGGTCAGCACCATCGAAGGCGACGGCGGGAAACTCTACCTGCGCGTCCTCGTCCCGGTCGGTGCGCGGGGCATGTTCGAAGAATTGCGCATCCTGCAATTGACCCAGACGGTTCCACCCGGCCTCGCACACGATGCCGACGCCGTTCAGGGGGTCTATCGCGACTACCAGGAGTTGCAACTGGCGCGCGAGGGGCTGACCCGAATCTACGCCCTGACGCTCACATTGACGGTGCTGGTTGCCCTGTTTGGCGCGTTCGCGCTGGCCTACGTCATGGCCCGGCGGCTGGCTGCGCCCCTGTACATCCTGGCCGAGGGCACGCAGGCGGTGGCGCAGGGCGACTTTTCACCACGCCAGGCCATCTACAGCGGTGATGAGTTGGGGGTGCTGACCCAGTCCTTCAACCGGATGACCCGCCAGCTTGACGACGCACGTCGCGAAACCGAACGGCACCGGGCCGAACTGGAATCGGCGCGCGGTTATCTCGAATCCATTCTCGCCAACCTGTCGACCGGCGTGCTCGTATTCGACCGCCATTTCGTCCTGCGCACCGTCAATGAAGGGGCGCTGACCATCCTGAGCGACGACTTCATGGGGCTGGTCGGTTCGGCAGCCGAAGACTGGCCACGCCAGCAGGCGCTGGGCACCTTCATCCGCGAGCATTTTTCTGGGACGGAAGATGCCGAGTGGCAGGCCCAGCTCGAAATGGAAAGGCCAAACGGCATGCCGCAGGTGCTGCTCCTGCGTGGCTCGCGCTTGCCGGAAGCCAGTGGTGGCGGCGATGTCGTGGTCTTCGACGATGTGACCCGCCTGATTGCCGCCCAGCGCAGCGCTGCCTGGGGTGAAGTGGCCCGCCGCCTGGCGCATGAAATCAAGAACCCGCTGACGCCCATCCAGCTATCGGCCGAGCGCCTGCAATTCAAGCTGGCCGACAAGCTGTCCAATGGCGATGCCGACATGCTGGCGCGCGGGACGCAGACCATCATCAACCAGGTTCAGGCCATGAAGCGGATGGTCGACGATTTCCGTGACTACGCCCGCATGCCGGCGCCGGAAGTGGCAGAACTGGACCTGAACGAATTGATCGGCGAGGTTCTGGGCTTGTACGAGAGTTCTTCTGCCGTGATCGAAATTGCGCTTGCACCAGACTTGCCGCCGATATTGGGGGACGCCACCCAGTTGCGGCAGATCATCCACAATCTGTTGCGCAATGCCGAAGATGCTCTGGAGGGCAGAGAGGATGCCCATATCCGGATTCAGACCGAGACCATCGGTCGCCAGGCCGGACTGAGCATTTCCGACAATGGTCCGGGTTTCCCGGTCGAATTGCTGCCCCGCATCTTCGAGCCCTATGTCACCACCAAGGCCCGAGGCACCGGTCTGGGTCTGCCCATTGTCAAAAAAATCGTCGAAGAACACCTCGGTACCATCGAAATCAGCAATGCACCCGAGGGCGGTGCGCGGATCGACATCCGTCTGCCCCTCGTGAAAGCGGAGGAAGCCAAAAATGGCAATCATTCTGGTCGTTGACGACGAAGTCGGCATACGCGAACTGTTATCGGAAATCCTGATCGACGAAGGCTACGATGTCCGTGTCGCCGAAAATGCCGCTGCTGCGCGAGTCATTCGCAATGAGTTGCGTCCCGATCTGGTGCTGCTGGACATCTGGATGCCCGATACGGACGGCATCACGCTGCTCAAGGAATGGCACGCGGCGGGGCATCTCAACATGCCGGTCGTCATGATGTCCGGACACGGGACCATCGATACGGCCGTTGAGGCAACCCGTTTCGGGGCCTTCGATTTCCTCGAAAAGCCCATCGCCTTGCAGAAACTCCTGTCCACGGTTCAGAAGGCGCTCAAGCACGACAAGCCGTCGGTCCGCCCAGCACTGACGCTGGAAGCCTTCAGCCGGCTGACGTTCGTCAAGGAATTCAAGCGGCGCCTCGAACAGGCTGCTGCGAAATCGCCCATCCTGCTCATCAAGGGCGCGAATGGCGGTATGGCTGAGATCTGTGCCCGTACGTTGCAGCCGCCACGCACACCCTGGCTCGATTTGTCCTTGGTGAGCAGTGCGCTGACGCAGGAAATGCTCGAAAAAGTGACGAGCGGCATCCTGTTCGTGCCCGACATGGCCGGGCTCGGCAAAATGCAGCAGATGAACATGGCGTTTGCCGTGGACCGTCTGGAAAAGCTCAATCTGCAACTGATTGCGGCTACTGCCAGCAGCATTGGCGCACTTGGTGAAGCCGGGTGGGATAGCAAACTGCTGGCCCGACTGGGCGAAATCTGGGTAGCCATGCCGTCGCTGGCGGGCCATGGTGACGAGTTGCCGGAAATTGCTAGCCTCCTGCTGACCAATTTCGTCGAGCGGGGCGAAGTGCCGGCACGACGACTGTCCAGCGCGGCCATGAATGCACTCCGTACCCTGTCGTGGAAGAGCAGTCCGGAGTCGAGCTGGAACGATCTTTATGCCCTCGTCCGGAATCTGGCGATTACCTCTCTCGAAGAGGAAATCAGCGCTGATGACGTTGCCCGGGTGATGCCGGCGGACGCCGGGGGGCCGCCGGAAATGCTGTCGCTTTTGCCACTCTTCGACCAGCCCTTGCGCGAGGCGCGCGATGCGTTCGAAAAAATGTATTTCGAGCACCATTTGCGCCTTGAAGGTGGCAACATGACCAAACTGGCAGATCGCTCCGGCCTGGAGCGTACGCATTTGTACCGGAAACTCAAGCAATTGGACGTCAAGCTGGGCAAGCGTAACGAAGAATAATTACCCTGGAACAAGGGGGAGACATGAAAGTCATCATTCTCGGTGCCGGGCAGGTTGGCGCCAGTGTGGCAGAGGGCCTGGTTTCAGAAGAAAACGACATCACGGTGGTCGATTACGACCCGGTCCGCCTCGCCCAATTGCAGGATCGGCTCGATCTGCGAACGGTTGTTGGCAACGCGGCTACGCCATCGGCGCTGCATGATGCCGGAGCCGAAGACGCCGACATGGTGATTGCCTTGACGCAAAGCGATCAATCCAATCTCGTTGCCTGCAAGCTTGCCCATAGCGTGTTCAATGTTCCGACGCGGATTGCCCGATTGCGCTCCCGGGATTTTCTCGAGGACAAGAGCCTGCTCTCAACTGACAATTTCGCGGTGGATTTTGCTCTATGTCCGGAACAGGTGATTACGGATTACATCTGTCGCCTGATCGAATTTCCCGAAGCACTACAGGTGCTGAATTTCGCCCAGGGACGAGTCAGCCTGGTCGCGGTTCGTGCCTACGATGGTGGCTTGCTGGTGGGCAAGCCGATCAAGGCGATGCGCGAATTGCTGCCACCCGACATGGATGCACGTATCGCAGCCATCTTTCGTCGCGATCAAGCGGTATTTCCTGAGGGGGATACCGTGGTTGAGGCCGGCGACGAGGTTTTTCTGCTGGCGGCAGCCGAGCACATCCGGCCCGTGCTTCGCCAGTTGCGGCGGATGATGGAGCCAGTGGTTCGCATCATGATTGCCGGGGGCGGGAATATCGGCCTGCGTCTGGCCAAGTCGCTTGAGAAACGCTATGAAATCAAACTGATCGAAGGCCGCAAGGAGCGCGCCGAGATGATTGCCAATGAACTGCACAACACTCTTGTGCTGCTCGGCGATGCCACCGACGAAGAGTTGCTGGAACAGGAAAACATTTCCGAAATGGATCTGTTTGTAGCGCTGACCAACGACGACGAGGACAACATCATGTCCGGTAGCCTGGCCAAGCGGCTGGGCAGCAAGCGGGTGGTCGCCCTGATCAATCGTCGTGCCTACGCCGAGATGATCGAGGGAGGGCCCATAGATATTGGAATCTCGCCGGCCCAGGTATCGATCGGAGCCTTGTTGGCTCATGTTCGGCAGGGCGACGTTGCGGAGGTGCATTCACTGCGACGGGGAGCGGCAGAAGCGCTGGAACTGGTGGCCCACGGTGACGCAAAGACGTCGCAGATCATAGGCAAGCGAATCGATCAGATCGACTGGCCACATGGGGTGACCGTCGCCGCCCTTGTCCGGAATTTCGACAAGGCGGTGGTGGTCGGTCAAACCGATGACTGGACGTCGATTACCCGTCACGGCGAAGTGGTGATTGCGCACCACGATACGGTGATTGAGCCGGAGGACCATGTCATCGTCTTTTGCACCCGCAAGAAGCTGGTGAAAAAAGTCGAGATGCTGTTCCAGGTTGGTTTCCACTTCTTCTGAAGGCCTGGCCGTGACCCGCTTTGCTCCTGTTTACCGCGCGCTGGGCATGATCATCATGCTGTTTGCGCTGACCATGCTGGCGCCGTTGATCCTGTCCTATGTGACCGACGACGGTGCCCAGACCGCCTATGACGAGGCGTTCGCACTGACGCTGCTGAGTGGTGCCTTCCTCTGGTACCGCTATCGTCGTTGCAAGCGCGAACTGAACATTCGTGACGGCTTCCTGATGGTCGTGCTGGTGTGGACCATCCTGCCTGCGTTCGCAGCCATCCCGTTGATGATCCAGCTCGGCATCAGCCATACCGATGCCTATTTCGAAACCGTTTCCGGTCTGACCACGACCGGTTCAACCGTATTGTCGAATCTGGATACGCTTCCGATGTCGATCAATCTGTGGCGGCACGAACTGGTGTGGATAGGCGGCATGGGATTGATCGTGCTCGCCATCGCCATCCTTCCGCTGCTCGGTATCGGCGGCCGGCAAATGTTCAAGGCGGAAACACCAGGTCCGATGAAGGATGCCAAGATGACGCCCCGCATCGCCGAGACGGCCAAGGGTCTCTGGCTGGTCTATCTGGGGGTTTCGGTGGCTTGTATCGTCGGCTATCGCTGGGCCGGAATGAGCTGGTTCGATGCCATCTGTCACGGTTTTTCGACGATGGGCCTGGGCGGATTTTCGACCCACGATGCCAGCTTCGGATTTTTCAATTCGCCGGCCATCGAAATGGTCTCCATCCTTTTCATGCTGATCGCCGGGATGAACTTCGGAACACTATTTCTGGCGGTCAGCGGGCGAAGCATCCGTCCGTATCTCCATGATCCCGAAGCGGGCTGGTTTCTCGGGGTAACCTTGGTCAGCATTCTTGTCGTTGCCATCTATATCTGGAAGGACGGTGCGTATCCCGATCTGGATACGGCGTTGCGGCATACCGCATTCAATCTCGTTTCGATTGCCACCACGACGGGTTTCGCCAGCGTTGATTTCGCACTGTGGCCGATCTTTGCCCCTTTGTGGATGCTATTCCTGTCCAGCTTTGTCACCAGTGCCGGTTCTACCGGGGGCGGCATCAAGATGATGCGTGCCCTGTTGCTGTACAAGCAGGTCTATAGAGAACTGCTTCGGGCAATGCATCCGAATGCGGTTTACAACATCCGCATTGGCGGACAAATAGCCCCTCAGCCGATCCTGTTTGCCGTGCTTTCTTTCGGTTTCATGTACATGGTCAGCATTGTGTCGATGACCTTGCTGCTTGCCTTTACAGGTCTTGATATCGTGTCGGCTTTCACCGCGATTGTGGCCAGCATTAACAACACGGGGCCGGGACTCGGGGTGGTTGGCCCATCGACGACCTATGCTGTGCTTGAAGACTTCCAGACCTGGATCTGCATCTTCGCCATGCTGCTCGGACGACTCGAAATATTTACCCTGCTCGTCGTCATGACCCCCGCTTTCTGGCGGAAGTGACCCGGCGGCCGTAATGGCGGATAATTCCGCCTTTCCGATTTTCAGGCGGAGTCCGACGTGAGCCGACCCAAGAACGATACTTTCCTGCGCGCCCTTCTCAAGGAGCCGACCGAATACACCCCGCTGTGGCTGATGCGCCAGGCTGGCCGTTACCTTCCCGAGTATTGCGAAACCCGCAAGCGGGCTGGTAACTTCCTCAATCTTTGCAAGTCGCCGGCCATGGCCTGCGAGGTTACCCTGCAGCCCTTGGCCCGTTACGATCTTGATGCCGCCATTCTGTTCTCGGACATTCTGACCGTTCCCGATGCCATGGGCCTGGGTCTCTACTTTGCCGAGGGCGAGGGACCCAAGTTCGAACGTCCGCTGCGCGAGGAGTGGGCGATCAACAACCTGACGGTGACCGATCCCTACGAGCACCTCGGGTACGTCATGGACGCGGTGTCGGAGATTCGGCGTGCGCTGGATAACTCGGTGCCACTCATCGGCTTTTCCGGCAGCCCCTACACGCTGGCCTGTTACATGGTCGAAGGCGAGGGCTCAAGCGATTTCCGGAACATCAAGGGCATGCTCTACAACCGTCCGGACCTGTTGCACCGCATCCTGTCCGTCACGGCCGACTCGGTGATTGCCTACCTGAATGCACAGATCGACAGCGGTGCCCAGGCGGTCATGATCTTCGATACCTGGGGTGGTTCGCTGTCCAACGCCGCCTACGAAGAGTTTTCGCTGCAATACATGCGCCGGATTGTGGCTGGACTGAAGAAAGAAAAGGACGGCCAACGGATTCCGAGCATCGTCTTCACCAAGAACGGCGGTTTGTGGCTGGAGAAGATTGCCGACATTGGTTGCGATGCGGTTGGGCTGGACTGGACGATCGACATCGGCGAGGCACGCCGTCGGGTGGGCGACAAGGTCGCCTTGCAGGGCAACCTCGATCCCAACGTATTGTTTGCCCAACCGGAAATCGTTGCAGAGGAGGCCAGGAAGGTGCTCGACAGCTTCGGTGCGGGCAATACCGGCCACGTTTTCAATCTCGGCCACGGCATTTCGCAGTTTACGCCACCGGAAAGTGTGACGGCACTGGTCGAGACCGTGCACAGCCATAGTCGGCTATTACGAAAGTAATACGATAAACGAGGGGCAAAGCTTTACTTATGCACAGAGTTTTGTCTCTCGGTGAAAATAAATTCTGGAAACCCCTTGACGCAGCGTTGTTTCTTTAAATTATTGAATTTAAAAGAAAACGTGGGTTGCTCAATTTTTCGGCAAAGTGACAAAGCCGTTACCAAACCCTTACACGGCGCGGAGCTGCTAAAGAAATCCACAATGTTATCCACAGATTTTGTGGACAACTCGAAATCATCCGTAATTTGGGCGCTTTCTCGCCCAAATCATGGTGAAAATGGCGGCTCTTGCCGGTAAATCCATGCCCGTTTTGCGCGTTGCCCTCGATTTGCCGTTGCACCGTCTTTTCGACTATCTGGCGGAGGATGCGTCGGCGGTCGATATCGGGTTGAGGGTACGCGTTCCATTCGGCCGGGGCGAGAAGGTCGGGGTGATCGTTGAGGTCGCCGATGCCAGCGACTGGCCAGTGGATCAGCTAAAGCCGGCACTTGAGATTCTGCGTGACTTGCCGCCGCTGCCGCCTGATTTCTTCGGCTTGTGCGAGTTTGCCAGCACTTACTATCAGGCTCCCCTCGGCGAAGTCGTTCTGCAGGCCTTGCCGGTTGGGCTCAAGCGTGTTGATCCACCTCAGCGGCGGAATGCGCGGGCAGCGAAAAAGCCGGTTGGCATCGAGGCGCCGGCGCTGACCGAGGAACAGGCGAATGCCCTGTCTGCGATCAATCCTGCGGCCGGATTCTCGGTAAATCTGTTGCATGGCGTGACCGGCAGCGGCAAGACGGAAGTCTATTTACGTCTGGTCGAGCAGGCCTTGGCTGCGGGGCGGCAAGCCTTGCTGCTCGTCCCGGAAATCAATCTGACCCCGCAACTGGAGGATCGGGTTCGGGCCCGGTTTACCGAGGCCGGCGTGGTTTCCTTGCATAGCGAACTGGCCGAAGCGGCTCGTGAGCGCAACTGGCGAGCTGCGTTTGCCGGCGAGGCGAGCATCGTTCTGGGCACCCGCCTGTCCATCTTTACTCCCTTGCCACGCTTGGGCTTGATCGTCATCGATGAAGAGCACGATCCCTCCTTCAAGCAGCAGGACGGCATGCGCTACTCGGCCCGCGATGTCGGGGTCTTTCGAGCCCACCAGTTGGAGATTCCCATCCTGCTCGGTTCGGCCACGCCTTCGCTGGAATCGTGGTCCAACGCCCTGAGTGGCCGCTACGGCCTGCTAAGGCTGAATCAGCGCGCCAATCCGGAAGCGAAGCTGCCGGCCGTTCACATCATCGACACGCGCCGCAAGAAGCTTCAGGAAGGGGTCAGTGAGCCCTTGATAGCGGCCATCAAGGAGCGCCTGGCGCGTGGCGAACAAAGCCTAGTGTTCCTGAACCGTCGGGGTTATGCGCCGGTACTGGCTTGTCCGGCCTGTGGCTGGATTTCGCGTTGCACCCGGTGTGCCGCCAATATGGTGCTGCACTTGGCCGATCGCCGCTTGCGCTGCCATCACTGCGGTTGCGAACACCGCGTGCCGAAAGCCTGTCCGACCTGCGGCAATCAGGATATTCACCCCTTCGGGCGCGGGACGCAGCGGCTCGAAGGATGGATCAAGGAGCAGTTCCCCGAGGCCCGTGTTCTGCGCGTGGATCGCGATTCCGTGAAAAGCCGCAAGCAATGGGAGGCCATGCTGGAACTGATCCACGGTGGCGAGGCCGATATCCTGGTCGGCACGCAGATGCTGGCCAAGGGGCACGATTTTCCGAAATTGACACTGGTCGGCGCGCTGGGCGCCGATGCGGCCCTCTACGCTGCCGACTGGCGGGCCCCGGAGCGATTGTTTGGCCAGCTGATGCAGGTGGCCGGGCGGGCCGGTCGGGCCGAGCTCAAGGGCGAGGTCCTGATTCAGACCGAATACCCCGATCATCCGTTGTTCGCCGCGCTGGTCGAGCATGACTACCCGGGATTTGCCGCCCAGCAGCTCAAGGAACGCGAGCAGGCCGGGTTCCCGCCCTATGCCTTCCAGGCGGTCCTGCGGGCGGAAGCCCCGGAAATGGCCGATGCCATCGCCTTCCTGGGGGCAGCGGCCAGTTTGCCGGTGATTGCCGAGCACGATAAGGTCATGATCTACGACCCGGTGCCGATGCGCCTGGCCAGGCTGGCCAGCCTGGAACGCGGGCAGTTGCTGGCCGAGTCCTATTCGCGTCCCGCCCTCCAGCAGTTCCTGCCCCGCTGGCGGGAGTCGATCGAGGGGCTCAAGGCACCATCGAGGTTGCGCTGGCACATCGAGGTCGATCCGCTGGAATTCTGATTTTCGCCTACGGCACGTCCCTTGCAATGGAGTTGCTCCAACCAGTGCAAGGAGTAGATCATGAAAATTCAGGAATCGAATGTTCAACTGTCGGCCAATCGCGAAGCCAGCTGCAGTCACACGCTGGAAATCACCACCGAGCAGCAGTTTCGCCGGGTTTTCGAGGGCTTTGCCCTCGATCCGGATAACGAGCAGGTAGCGGCTCGCCAGAAGATCCAGAAACTGCTGGAGTCATTGATCGAGGCCATTCTGGCGGCAATGGACGGCAAGAAAGTTGGGGAAAACTTTGCCGCTTGCGACGCCGGGGAGATGGCGCCCCGGCCCTCGAAGGCTGGGTCAGGCGAGCCGGAAATCAACTGGCAGCGAACGATCCGCGAGTGCGTGAGCGAATCGGAAAAGACCACGGTGTGCGGGCGCGGCAACGTCACGACCTGCGATGGCCGAGTCATCGAATTCGACTACTCGCTGGAAATGGCGCGCAGTTTTTCCAGCGAGAAGCTCGAGAAGGATAGCGGCACGATCAAGTTGAGCGATCCGCTCATGCTCAGCTTCAACGGCAAAGCCTGCGAGCTCACGGAAGAATGCATCAACTTTGACCTCGATGCCGACGGCAAGGCCGAGCAGATCCCAGGCATGGGCAAGGGCAGCGGTTTTCTGGTCTTTGACCGGAACGGCAACGGCAAGGCCGACAACGGCCAGGAACTGTTCGGCGTGGCCAGCGGCAACGGCTTTGCCGACCTGGCCGGATTGGACACCGACCACAATGGCTGGATTGACGAGGGCGATGCCGCATTTGACCGTTTGGGCGTGTGGTCGAACGACGGGTATGCCTCGCTCAGGGAGCGTGGTGTCGGGGCGCTATCGACTTCAACGGTCAACGCGGAATTTTCGCTAAAAACGAAATCCAATGAATTGCTCGGGCAGATTCGGGCAGCCGGCCTTTATCTTTCTGAGTCCGGCCAGGTCGGCCACCTGCAGCAGGTTGACCTGGCTGTTTCAGACCTGCCGGACGGGCCTGAACATCCAGACCAGCGCCAGCAGCTGGCCGCCTAATAGTGTGAAGAAGGCGGCGCGGTAGGCGGCATCGCTTGCCCAGCCGCCGGCCTGCAGGGCATCGACGAGGATGCCGATGCCCCATTGCAGCCCGAAGGCGCCGGCGAACACCAGCAGGTTCAATGCCGTGTTTGCCCGACCGGAGAGCGCCGGCGGGAAAGCTTGGGCAACCAGCGAGTAGGAGACGTTGGACAGCGAGAAACAGGCGCCGAGGATTGGCCAGAGCAGGTTGCCGGCGAAGGTCGGCTGGCTGCTGATCAGTGCGAGAAGGCTGATGGCGAGGATCATCGCCGCGCGATAGACCGTGTCGAGCTTGATGCCGCGACGCACCAGTCCCGTCGCGAAAAAGCCCATGAACAGGAAGCCGACCAGCATGGCCCCGCTGATCCAGGTCAGCCGAACGGCGATCTCGGCGCGACTCATTCCCTCCAGCACCGTCATCCAGCGCGAAGCCCACAGGCCCTGAACCGCCATGAAGCCGCCAGTGAACCAGAAGCCCATCGGCGCGTAGCGCCAGAAATGGGCGCTGGAAAAAATGCTCTTGACCCCGGCTAGTTGTGCGGCGAAGCCCGTACCGCTGGTTTCCGTCAGCTTGTCGGGGGCGACAAACCAGAGCGTTGCGGCGACGGCCAGGGTGGCTACTGCCAGTCCGAAAGCGATTTCCTGCCAACTGGCGTAGCCCAGCGCCAGCTCCAGCGGCTTGGATGCCGCCAGTGCGCCCAGCCCGCCCGAAGCCATGATCCAGCCGGTGAGCGAGGCCTGGCGTTCGGAGGGGAACCACTGGGCGAAGGCCTTGAAGGAGGCCATCAGGCAGGCCGAGACGCCAAGGCCGATGAGCGCGCGGCCGGTCGCCAGCCCGGTCAGGCTGTCAGACAGGGAAAACACGGTCGCCCCGGCGGCGGCGATCACGAGCAGGCCGGCTTCAACGCGACGAGGTCCGAAGCGGTCGAGCAGCATGCCCAGCGGCAACTGCGCAGCACCGAAGGCGAGAAAATAGGTGCTCGTCAGCAGGCCGAGTGCGTTGTCGCTGAGCCCGAGTTCGCGGGCCAGAACCGGCCCGATGACGGCATTGACCGTGCGGTAGAGGTAAGACAGGAAATAGCCGGCCGCGAATGGCAGCAGAAGCCTTGCCCACAGGTTGCGTGCATCGGTTTGAGTCACGGCGTCTCCGGTTTCACGTGGAACGCCACCGGCGAAGGTGACGCATTGTCTGGGTTTTTTCGGAGCCATTCGACACGGGCGACAATTTTTTGTTGCCAGTTTGTGGCGATGCCCGGCGATGCAGCAAGCCGCTCCAGATCGGCCAGGGCAGGGCGATGGGCCTGCCAGCAGCACATCGCCTCGGCCAGCGTGAAGGCGCCATCGACCGCAGAAACGATGTCGAGCGTATCGCCCGGTGTGACGAGCCCGGGCGAGACCACTCGCCAATACCAGCCGGTCAGCCGATGTTCCGCAATGAAGGCCGCCATGCCATCGCAGGCGAAGCGCTCGTCGATCTTCCAGCAAGGGTTTCGGGGCTGGCAGACTTGCAGCTGCGCGCTGCCCAGTTGCCAGATGTCACCGATGCGCACGTCCTGTTCGTCGAGGTCGGCGGTCGCGATGTTCTCCCCCAGACTGCCGATGACCAGTTGCGCTGCCGCTTCGGGAAAACGCTCGGCCAGTCGGGCGTAATGGCGCGTCGGATAAAGATGGACGGCCTTGTCGGGCCCGCCATGGACGCGCCGGTCGGCCTGCTGGTCGCCGACGAAGCCTTCAACCCCGAGTTCAAGCGGGCCGCTGGCCGGCTGCTTGTACATGCCGGTCGGTCGACCGGACTCGGGGAGCGGCCGAATACCGCCGATGAACAGGGAAACGTTTGCCATGGTCGCCGGATTTTGCCATCAATTCCACAGCCATGCTGCGCCGCGGACCCCCGAGGAATCCCCATGTGCGGGCGGCATGAATTTGGTGGTAAAGACATCCGAAAAGACATGGGGGCGACAGGCATCCGGCAGGTTGCGGTAGAGGCGCTGCATGTTGGACAGGCCGCCGCCGATGACGATGACTTGCGGGTCGATGAGGTTGATGACGCCGGCCAGGGCCCGGCCGAGGCGGTCTTCGTAGCGGCGCAGTGACGCTTCGCAGGCCGGGTCGCCGCGAGTGGCCCGGTCGTCGATGTCGGCGGCCGAAAGCGATTGCCCGGTGTGGCGCAGATGGTCGGCGGCGAGGGCCGGGCCGGAAAGGTAAGCCTCGATGCAGCCGGTGCGACCGCAGTAGCAGGGCGGCAGGGGAAGGTCGTCGCCGGCGGGCAGCGGCAAGGGGTTGTGGCCCCACTCGCCGGCGATCGCGTTGGCACCGGTCAGTGCCTGGCGATGAATGACGATGCCGCCACCCACACCTGTCCCGAGAATGATGCCGAAGACGATATCGGCATCCTGCGCGGCGCCGTCGACGGCTTCGGACAGGGCAAAGCAGTTGGCATCGTTGGCCAGGCGGATTTCGCGCTGAAGCAGCGCCTGCAGATCGCGCTTCAGGGGTTTGCCGATCAGGCAGGTCGAATTGGCGTTCTTGATGAGGCCGGTGGCCAGCGATTCGGCGCCGGGGATGCCGATGCCGACGCTGCCACGCTGGCCGAGGGTGGCTTCGGTATTTTCGACGAGGCCGGCTATGGCCATGACGGTGGCCATGTAGTCACCCTGCGGCGTGGCGATGCGTTGCCGCAGCAATTCCCGGCCATCGTCGGCCAGCGCGATGATTTCGGTCTTGGTGCCGCCGAGGTCGATGCCCAGCCGCATCAGACGCGAACGGCGATGCCCTTGACGTTGCCGTAGGTGGTCGTCAGCGTGCGCAGGACACTGGCCCCCGTTTCCAGCAGGAGCAGGAAAAGATTGCGTTCGGTGTACAGGCAGACCGGCTGATGAATGCCGTACTTCTTGGCAATGGCCGGGGAGAGTTCGCCAAAACGCTGGTCGATACCCAGCTCGCTCGTGGCGTAGCCCTCGCTGAGTTCGGAGTGCAGGCCGAGGACCGAGATGTAGAGCTTGCCGCCGATCTTCAGCTTGAGCAGCAATTGCCGGACGACCGTGCGCGCCTGGTCGTAGGGCATGCCGCACAGGCCGCGCCGGATGACGATGATGTCGTAGGGTTCGCCGGGCGGGTCGTCGGGCAGTTCCGGGAGGGTGCAGGGGACGAAGGAAATTTCGTCGCGCAGGCCGGCGGCGAGAATCCGTCCCTCGATGTCCTGCTGCAATTGCGGTTCATCGGCGACGACGGCCTGGGCGCCGAGGCGGGCGAACTTGATCGCCGTTTCGCAGCGCTTGTCCGGAATGATGAGCACGGACACGCGTTGATCGAAGCGGTGACGCTTGACGCATTCTTCGAGCGCGAAGCGCTCCAGGTCGTCAGCCCCCGTCTCGAGCGGATTGGCAGTAATATTTGCTGACATGATATTTGTCTCCCACCGGTTCATTGTGCCCAACGCGAGGCAGCGTGACAACCGGAAACCCAAGCCGTGAAAGGAAATACGATGCTCGTCCGCTTCTTGTCCAGCGAAACCGGGGAAATTCTGATGTTCTCGGAGGCGGCCGGACCGCTCCTGCAGGCCCTTGGCAAGCCGACGACGGCGCGCGGTGCATTCAAGCAGGACGAGATGCTGGCCGCCGCGAATGCCTTGCGCGAAGCGGTCAAACGGGCTGAAGCGCCACCGCCGGAAGACGATGAACTGGACGAACACGGGAAAAAGAAGGAGCCGGTCGTGGCCATGAGCCAGCGCGCCTGGCCCTTGATCGACATGCTGGAACGAACTGCTCGCGGCGGGCCGAAGGCGAACATCGTCTGGGAGGCCTCAGCCGATTTCTGAGCGGGCGCTCATTGGCTTGCCGTGATGCCGAAGCCGATGGCAATGCCGTCGAGGACGATGGTCAATTCGTTTTCGAAGCGGCTGAAATAGTCTTCCTCGGGCATGCTGCCTGTGTGCAGGGCCAGTTCCAGATCCAGCGCGGCGGCCTGCAGCGTGTGGGCGCCGATCGCGCCGGCCAGTCCCTTGGCGCTGTGCGCCTGCCGCTCGGCGATGTTGAAATTGCCGGCCGACGCTTCGGCGCGAATGAGGGCCGCAACGTCGATGAGCCGGGCGTGGAAGTCGCGCAGAATCTTCTCGTACAGCGCCGGCTTGTTCATCATCCGCTGGAGGCCGTCAGCCTTGTCGATGCCCGGCAGGTAGGGCAGTCCGTCGGGGCTCATGGGCGGCGTTTCCGGTAATCGAAGCGGGCGTGGTTTGCAGGCATGGGGGTTAGAACAACTCGATGTCGTCGCTCTTTTCCTTCATTTCCGCCATGAAGCGATCGACGGCTTCCTGCACCGGCACACCTTGCATGACCGCGTCGAACATGGCGATTTCCTCGCGCGTCGTGTATTTCTTGCGGATCTTGTCCTGCAGGCCGACCCATTCGTTCGGGTTGTACAGGCGGCGACCGTCCGCGACGAGGTCGCTGAGATCGCCGAGGCTGATGCCGACGTGGGCGAGGCGCTGGACGAGCTTGTCGTAGAACTGGAAGGCGATGATGGCCTGATGCACCATGCCGGCGACGTGCTCGGAGGCACCGCTGAGGTTCTGCTTGGCGGCACCGACTTCGCCGTCGTCGGGCAGGGTCTGGACGGTGTCGGAAATCAGCCGCATGAACCCTGCCATCGAGGTGAAGGAGTTGGTCAGCACCTCGACCGAGGCGTTGCTGTCCTTCATCGCGGCTTCGATCTGCACGGCGGATAGTTCGAGCATCAGCACGGTTTCGCGGACCTGACTCCAGTTCAGGTCGGGCATGTGGGCACTCGTGCCTTTCGGGTGGTTTGTCTCGTCGTTCATATTTTGTCTTTCTGGTTGCGACAAATATAGCGCAATTCAGGGGGCGCGCTCCATCACTACGTAGTATTTGCGCACTGATTCAAGTACTTCGAACGTTCCGGAAAATGTCGATGGAATAATACACGCTTCGCCGGGGCCGAATTCGGCAGATTCGCCATCGGCATCGGTGATGCGGATGCGGCCTTCGATGACGCAGAAGAATTCGTCCTTGCCTTCGGCGAAGGCGATGCGCCAGGCGCCGGGCTCGCAGGCCCAGATGCCGGCCGAGAGGTCGCCGTTGGCGCTCAGGAAATGTTCGAAGGTGGTGCGCAGCGGGTTTCCGCTCACCAGACGGTCGGGGCGGGGGTGATCGTAGGCCGGCTGTGGCTGCTGACGCGAGAAGACACTGAGTTTGGCCATGGTCATTTCCGTTTGCGTTTGTCGGCCTTGGCCCGCCAGCGTTCAATGTCGGCCGGGGTCGGCTCGGCAAAGCTGCCGCCACCGGCGTTGGCCATGTGGATGACGGCGCGGGCGACTTCGCCATCGGTCAACGCTGGATTGCCGCCCTTTGCCGGCATCTTGCGCAGGCCGCCAAGCGCGGCGGGGACCAGGTCGTCGAGGCCTTCCCGGACCAGTTTGCCCCAGTGTTTGGCGCTGCCGAAAAGGGGGGCCTTGTGTTTGCCGCTGCCGTGGCATTCGATGCAGGTGGTGTTGTACACCTCGGCGCCCGATTGCTCATCGGCAACAGCGGGCAGGGAGAGGGTCAGGAGGAGGGCGGGAAGGTAGCGCATGGCAGGAAAGGAGGACGTTAAGCCTGATATCTTAGTTTCCCGAGATAATGGGAGGATGAAATATTTTTTCGGTTTTGGCCTTTTTTTCCGGTTGACCGTGGCATTGGCAGCGCCGCCGCTCATCGCCGTCGATGTCGGCCATGGTGGCAAGGATACCGGGGCGATCAGCGCCCGGGGCCGGACGGAATTCGAGTTCAACCGTGACTTCGCCGGCGTGCTGGCCGAGACCTTGCGCGAAAAGTCGCTGGGCGTTCGTGAGGTCAATTTCGATGGGCAGATCGGCAGCCTCGCGGCCCGCCCAAAAGCGGCGCTGGGCAGCGATTTCTTCATCGCCGTCCACCATGATTCAGTCGGCGAGCCCTGGTTGCTGGACTGGGAATGGGAGGGTCGGCCGCAGCGCTACACCGAGGTGAAGCGCGGCTTCGGGATTTTCGTCTCGGCGCAGAGTCCTGACCTGCCGACCAGCCTGCGCTGTGCCTCGACCATCGGCGCCATGATGCGCCGGGCCGGATTCGAAGCCTCGACCTGGCATGCGCGCAAGCATCTTCCAGCCGATGCTGAGAACGGCGTCTGGTACTACGACAATCTCGTCGTGCTCTACCGCACGACGCTGCCCGCCGTGCTCTTCGAGGCCGGCGTCATCAAGCATCGTGACGAGGAACTGGAACTGCGCGACCCTGAGCGCCAGCATCGCATGGCCGACGCCGTGGCGACCGGCATCGCGGCCTGCCTCTACGTCCGGCCCGAAGTGGTGCCGGCCGAGTAGGCCGTCAGAGGAAAATCGGTTCGGGCGTCAGCGCGACGCCGAAACGGTCGCGGACATCGGCCTGCACGGCAGCCATCGTGCGCTTGACGTCATCCCCCGTGGCGCCCCCGCGATTGACCAGCACCAGCGCCTGCTTCTCGTACATGCCGACCGGGCCGAGGTCCTTGCCCTTCCAGCCTGCCTGCTCGATGAGCCAGCCGGCGGCCAGCTTCACGCGGCCATCCGCTTGCGGATAGCACGGCAGCTTGGGGTGGGCGGCCTTGAGGGCGGCGGCCTGATCTGCGGGGACGACCGGGTTGTGGAAGAAACTGCCCGTGTTCGGCACCACGGCCGGGTCCGGTAGCTTGCGCCGGCGCACGGCGATGATCGCATCGGCGATGTCCTGGGGTGTGGGCGTGGCGACCTGGCGGGCAGCCAGTTCCTGCGTTACGTCGGCGTAGGCCATGTTCGGCGTCCACGCCTTCGGCAGCCGGAAAACGACCGAGGTAATCGCCACCCGACCGTTCAAATGCCAGCCTTCCTGCTTGAAAAGGCTGTCGCGGTAGGCAAACCGGCAGCCCGCACGGTCAACCGGAAAAAACGCCCGTTTTTCAAAATCCCAGGCCGTCACCGACTGCAGACAATCGCCAACTTCCAGCCCGTAGGCCCCGATATTCTGGATCGGCGCCGCGCCCACCGTGCCGGGAATCAGACTCAGGTTCTCCAGCCCCGGCCAGCCCTGCTGCAGGGTCCACTGCACGAAGTCATGCCAGTTCTCGCCCGCGCCGGACTCGATGTAGAAAGCGTCGGCGTCTTCCTTGACCAGCCGCTTGCCGGGGATGGCCATGTGCAGGACGAGGCGGTCGACGTCGCCGGTCACCACGAGATTGCTGCCACCGCCGAGGATGAAGCGCGGCTCGTTGGCGATTTCCGGGGCCGCCAATTGCTCGGGGGCGGTGATTTTGAGATAGCGGGTCGCCTTGCCGGGGAGGGCGAGGGTATTGAGGGGGGTGAGGTCGACGTTGTTGTGCGCTTGCATCCTGCAATTTTCGTTGATTTTTGGGGGGATTGCTTGGTTTGGCTGCTTGAAACGCGGGTTTCGCCGCTGCGTTTTTGGCGTTTGGTTTTGCTGATGGGCTGGTTTCCGCGCCTGACGCGCAGGCGGTGTTTTCTGAAACGCTGGTTTTCGCCGCTGACCGGCGAGCGTACTTTCTTTTGCTTCGCCAAAAGAAAGTAGCCAAAGAAAAGGCGACCCCGGGGGCGGCGCCGGGCTT
>Ga0316603_10000033_pt1 | contig 179494 bp, 148 predicted proteins | sample OWC_soil_day10_n_FD_207649 | JGI IMG/M metagenome (GOLD analysis project Ga0316603, IMG submission 207649) | Wetland soil microbial communities from Old Woman Creek delta, Ohio, United States - OWC_soil_day10_noCT | ecosystem: Environmental > Terrestrial > Soil > Wetlands | place: USA: Ohio...
AGCCGCCGCGGGCGACGCCGATTTCTTCTTCCGCCGCCTTGTAGTTATGCCATTTCGCGGTGACATCCGGACTGTTCAGTACCGCCTGCTGCGCCACTTCCTTCAGGGTAACCGGGGCGCCGGCCGGGGTGGCGGCGGCCAGGGCGGGAAATACCGTGGTGAAAAGTGCAATCAGAATAGCGTTTGGTTTCATGGGTCTTCAATCCTGTAAAGGTATTTTTGGAGATTTAGTCGGTAATCAGCTTGCCGTTCTGCAACAGGTTCTTGATGATCAGGGCATCGGAATTGAAGGCGCCCAGGTTGCTCAGATCGGTGTCGAGGAGGACGATTTGTTGGCTGACGCCGCCGCTCCCGCTCGGCCGGATATCGATCACCGTGTTGCTGCCGGCCTTCTCGAAGTGCAAAAAAGCGTCCAGATTGCCGACATCGCTCCCGCTGTGGAATTCGCCTTGCAACAGATCGCGTAAATCGAGAACGTCGCCGCCGCTGGCCGGGGGCGCGATGTTGAAGTCCATGACCCGATCGATCAGCGGCGAGGCCGCTGTGCCCTGGTCGGCGAATTCCCAACGGAAAACGTCGCTTCCCGTACCGCCGCGCAGTATGTCATTGTCGTAGCCTGATATCAATATGTCATTGCCGTTGCCACCGTCCAGGGTGTCGTTGCCGCGGCCGCCACGGAGCAGGTCATTGCCGTCGCCACCCTGCAAAGTGTCGTGGCCGGCATAGCCGTAGAGGCGATCGCTCCCGCTGCTGCCGGTCAGCGTGTCGTTGCCGGCCGTGCCTTCGATAATGGCGGCGCCGGTCGGCGCGTCGTTGAGCAGATTAAGGTCGAGCAGGGTGAAATCATCGGTGGTGTGACTCAAACCGCCGCTATCGGTGGCCGTGATGCTGAAGCTATTGCCGATGGTCAAATCGATGAACGACGATTGCTCGACATAGACCGTGCCGAGAAGCTCGTTGATGGCCAGGTTGCTGATCGTCCCGCCCGGCGTGGCGGAGGTGACGATCAGCACCGATTCGGTGCCGAGAAAGCTCGGCGTATTGACGATCTCGAGATGCAGGCCCAGTTCCTGGGCGAGGGCTGACGAGGCGGCCAGGCTGTCGGTGCCGATGGTGATGAAGGAGGTGAACTTGATTTCGACCTTGGCCAGATTTTCGTTGCTGTCGAAAGCCCGGAAGGTTTGCCGCGTGCTGATGTCGATCAGGTCCAGGGCGCCGAGGCCGATGATGCCGAGCAGGTTGCCGCTGGTGTGGATGTCGGTATCCGGTGCCACGTTGAGCGGGTCGACGCTGCCCATGAAGCGCAGCGTGCTGCTGGCGCTGTCGCCATCGCGGTCGACCAGCGTATAGCCGACGGCGGTGTACTGGCCTTTGCTCAGCGGCGTGCCGGCGCTATAGCTGTACGTCGCATCGTCCATATCGACGACGATCTTTTCCCCGCGCGCGGTATTCACGGTCAGGGTATGAGTGGCGTTGTCGTAGCTGGAGGAAAGCACGGAACTCGAGGTGCCGGTCCGCGTGATGGTATTGCTGGCGGCGTCGTAAGTGTAGGTGTAGCCGCCGATCTCGACCTTGCCCACGGCCCCGCCATCGGCACCGAAGCTGCCGAGACTGCCGTTTTGCGGGGTGGCGGCGGTACCGCCGACGGTGGCGGCGAACTGGTTCAGGTTGGTGATGACCTGACCGTCCATCTGGCTTTCGCTGATGCCGTTCCAGGCAATCGGATCGAGGGTGGTTTGCGTCGTATCGCCGCCCATCCCGAAAGCGTAGGACTTGACGTCGTTGCTGTTGAGGAAGGCTTTCCAGGCTGCTTCTTCGCTGTTGTCGATGCCGTCGCCCAGCGTCGGGTCGTAGCGATTGCCATCGTTGAACAGGGCGCCGCTGTCGGAACTGGTCGGCACGCCATCGGAGAAGAAATACGAAACGTTCTGGGCGCCGGCCAGCTTGCCGCTATCGGCGAAGGCATCCCGGGCGGCGGTCAGGGCGGCATCGTAGTTGGTGGCGCCGCCCGGCGAGGACAGCGCGCTCAGTTGGGCATTGGCGGTGGCGACATCGACCCAGTGATCGCCGACGACGCTGCCGTTGTCGCTGAAGGTGACGAGGTGCACCATGACCTTGCCCTGGGCGTCGTAACGCGCCAGCAGTTCGGAAATCGCCTGTTTGGCCAGTTCGAAACGGGTCAGCTCATGGCCGTGGCTATTGTTGACGCCCGAACCCTCGTTCATGCTGTCGGAAACATCGAGCGTGATCAGCAGATTGGTGTCGATCGGGGGGGCGATGATGGTCGTGTTGGACACCACCACCGGCGCATCGTCTTCGATGTTGATCACCAATTGGGCCGTGCTGCTGTTGCCGGCGCGGTCGGCGGCCTGGATGCCGACGTGGAAGCTGATCGCATCCTCGCCGTTGAGGCCGGGGTGGTCGATCGGCTTGAGCAATTCCACTTGGTATTTGTAGTTGCCGTGGTCGTTGCTCAGCTTGACGCTGATTGCCGTTTCGCCACCGGCGCTGCCCAGGTGGCCGAGCAGTTGCTGGCCGCTGGCATCGAGCGTCCAGACGATTTTGACGCCACCCGAGGTGAGCGTTTCCTGCGGCAGAGCGAGGCTCAGTTGCAGCGGCGTCGTGCTGTTGTCGGTGATGGTCAGCGCGCCGCTGGTCGTCGCCAGGTTGGTGGTATCCGGCGTGCCCTGGGTATCGATATTGCCGCCGCCCAGGCCTTCTTCGGAAACGGAGGCGCCGGCCGGATCGACGATGAGATGCGGCGGCGTCGTATCGAGCGTATAGGTCAGGCTGGTCTCGACCGTCGCCCGGTTGCCGGCCTGATCGGTGGCGGTGACCTTGGCCTCGATGGTGAGGTCGGGATCGGCGGCCAGTTCCTTGCCCGGCACATCGACGCTGAAGCCGAGGGTGGTCGGGTTGCGCTGGATCACCGTGGTCCGGTAGTCCGTGCCGTTGATGCTGACCACTACCGGATCGCCGAGCTTGGCGTCGCCGCCGACGGTACCGGTGACGGCAATGGCGGGAGCGGTGGATTCGGCGAGATTGATGATGCCGTCGCCGGCAAAGTTGGCGTCGAGGGCAATCCACGGTTGAGGCGGTGCCGTGTCCAGGGTATAGGTCAGGCTGGTAATGTCCGAGGCCTGGTTGCCGGCCTGGTCGGTAGCGGTGACCCTGGCGTCGATGGTGAGATCGGTGTCGGCCGCCAGTTCATGGCCCGGCACATCGACGCTGAAGCCGAGGGTGGTCGGGTTGCGCTGGATCACCGTGGTCAGGTAGTCCTTGCCGTTGATGCTGACCACCACCGGATCGCCGAGCTTGACGTCGCCGCCGACGGTGCCGGTGACGGCAATGGCGGGAGCGGTGGATTCGGCGAGATTGATGATGCCATCGCCGGCAAAATTGGCATCCAGGGCAATGGTGGCCTTGGGCAGCGTCGTCTGCAGGGCGTAGGTCAGGCTGGTAATGTCCGAGGCCCGGTTGCCGGCCTGATCGGTGGCGGTGACCTTGGCATCGATGGTGTGGTCGGCATCGGTGACCAGTTCCTGGCCGGCGACATCGACGCTGAAGCCGAGGGTGGTCGGGTTGCGCTGGATGACCGTGGTCAGGTAATCCTTGCCATTTACCGTGACTACCACCGCATCGCCGAGCTTGGCGTCGCCGCCGACGGTGCCGGTGACGGCGATGGCCGGGGCGGTGGACTCGGCGAGATTGATGATGCCATCGCCGGCAAAGTTGGCGTCGAGGGCGATCCACGGCTTGGGCGGCGTCGTGTCGACGCTGTAGGTCAGGCTGGTATCGACCGTCGCCCGATTGCCGGCACCGTCGGTGGCGGTGACCTTGGCGTCAATGGTGTGGTCGGCATCGGCCGCCAGTTCCTGGCCGGCGACGTTGACGGTGAAGCCGAGGGTGGTCGGGTTGCGCTGGATGACCGTGGTCAGGTAATCCTTACCATTCACCGTGACCACCACTGCGTCGCCGAGCTTGGCGTCGCCGCCGACGGTGCCGGTGACGGCGATGGCCGGGGCGGTGGACTCGGCGAGATTGATGATGCCATCGCCGGCAAAGTTGGCGTCGAGGGCGATCCACGGCTTGGGTGGTGTCGTGTCGACGCTGTAGGTCAGGCTGGTATCGACCGTCGCCCGGTTGCCGGCACCATCGGTGGCGGTGACCTTGGCGTCGATGGTGTGGTCGGCATCGGCCGCCAGTTCCTGGCCGGCGACATTGACGCTGAAGCCGAGGGTGGTCGGGTTGCGCTGGATCACCGTGGTCAGGTAATCCTTAGCATTCACCGTGACCACCACTGCGTCGCCGAGCTTGGCATCGCCACCGACGGTGCCGGTGACGGCAATGGCCGGGGCGGTGGATTCGGCGAGATTGATGATGCCGTCGCCGGCAAAGTTGGCGTCGAGGGCGATCCACGGCTTGGGCGGCGTCGTGTCGACGCTGTAGGTCAGGCTGGTATCGACCGTCGCCCGGTTGCCGGCACCGTCGGTGGCGGTGACCTTGGCGTCGATGGTGTGGTCGGCATCGGCCGCCAGTTCCTGGCCGGCGACATCGACGCTGAAGCCGAGGGTGGTCGGGTTGCGCTGGATGACCGTGGTCAGGTAATCCTTGTTATTCACCGTGACCACCACCGCATCGCCGAGCTTGGCGTCGCCACCGACGGTACCGGTGACGGCAATGGCCGGGGCGGTGGATTCAGCGAGATTGATGATGCCGTCGCCGGCAAAGTTGGCATCAAGGGCGATCCACGGTTTGGGCGGCGTCGTGTCGACGCTGTAGGTCAGGCTGGTATCGACCGTCGCCCGGTTACCGGCGCCGTCGGTGGCGGTGACCTTGGCGTCGATGGTGTGGTCGGCATCGGCCGCCAGTTCCTGGCCGGCGACATTGACGCTGAAGCCGAGGGTGGTCGGGTTGCGCTGGATCACCGTGGTCAGGTAATCCTTACCATTCACCGTGACCACCACCGCATCGCCAAGCTTGGCGTCGCCGCCGACGGTACCGGTGACGGCGATGGCCGGGGCGGTGGATTCGGCGAGATTGATGATGCCGTCGCCGGCAAAGTTGGCGTCGAGGGCGATCCACGGCTTGGGCGGCGTCGTGTCGACGCTGTAGGTCAGGCTGGTATCGACCGTCGCCCGGTTGCCGGCACCGTCGGTGGCGGTGACCTTGGCGTCGATGGTGTGGTCGGCATCGGCCGCCAGTTCCTGGCCGGCGACATCGACGCTGAAGCCGAGGGTGGTCGGGTTGCGCTGAATGACCGTGGTCAGGTAATCCTTGTTATTCACCGTGACCACCACTGCGTCGCCGAGCTTGGCGTCGCCGCCGACGGTACCGGTGACGGCAATGGCCGGGGCGGTGGATTCGGCGAGATTGATGATGCCGTCGCCGGCAAAGTTGGCGTCGAGGGCGATCCACGGCTTGGGCGGCGTCGTGTCGACGCTGTAGGTCAGGCTGGTGTTGTTGCTGATCTGGTTGCCGGCCGTATCGACCGTTGTTACCTTGGCCTCGATGGTGTGATCCTGGTCGGCAGTCAGTTCATTTCCCGCCACGTTGACACTGAAGCCGAGGGTGGTCGGGCTGCGCTGGATGACCGTGGTCAGGTAGTCCTTGTTATTTACCGTGACGACAATCGGATCGCCGAGCTTGACGTCCCCGCCGACGGTCCCGGTGACCGGGATGGCCGCTGCCGTCGACTCGGCGAGGTTGATGATGCCATCGCCGGCGAAGTTGGCATCGAGCGCGATGCTGGCCTTGGGGAGATCGGTGGCCAGACGATAGTCCTGGGTGTCGCTGGCCGTCGCCGTGTTGCCGGCGGCGTCGGTGGTGGTGACCTTGGCGTCGACGATGCGGTCGGCGTCGGCCGCCAGGTCGGCACCCGGCACATCGACCGAGAACCGGCCGCCGGCCAGCACGGTAGTGGCGAACTGCTTGGCATTGACGGTGACGATCACTGGATCGCCGACATTGAAGGCGCCGCTCACCGTGCCGGTGACCGGAATGGCCGCCGCGGTCGATTCGGCGCTATTGACGATGCCGTCGCCGGCGATGTTGGCATCGAGGCTGATGGCGATGGCCGGCGGGTTGGTATTGACCGTGTAGTTCTGGGTATCGAGGGCCGTCGCGGTGTTACCGGCGGCGTCGACAGTGCTCACCTTGGCGTCGACGATGCGGTCGGCGTCGGCCGCCAGGTCGGCACCGGGGACATTGACCGAGAAACGGCCGCCGGCCAGCACGGTGGTGGCGAACTGCTTGGCATTGACGGTGACGATCACTGGATCGCCGACATTGAAGGCGCCGCTCACCGTGCCGGTGACCTGAATGGCCGCCGCGGTCGATTCGGCACTATTGACGATGCCGTCACCGGCGATGTTGGCATCGAGGCTGATGGCGATGGCCGGCGGGTTGGTGTTGACCGTGTAGTTCTGGGTATCGAGGGCCGTCGCGGTGTTGCCGGCGGCGTCGACGGTGGTGACCTTGGCGTCGACGATGCGGTCGGCGTCGGCCGCTAGATCGGCGCCGGGGACATCGACCGAGAAGCGGCCGCCGGCCAGCACGGTGGTGGCGAAGTCCTTGCCATTGACGGTGACGATCACCGGATCGCCGACATTGAAGGCGCCGCTCACCGTGCCGGTGACCTGAATGGCCGCCGCGGTCGATTCGGCGCTATTGACGATGCCGTCGCCGGCGATGTTGGCATCGAGGCTGATGGCGATGGCCGGCGGGTTGGTATTGACCGTGTAGTTCTGGGTATCGAGGGCCGTCGCGGTGTTGCCGGCGGCGTCGACGGTGGTGACCTTGGCGTCGACGATGCGGTCGGCGTCGGCCGCCAGGTCGGCACCCGGCACATTGACCGAGAAGCGGCCGCCGGCCAGCACGGTGGTGGCGAACTGCTTGGCATTGACGGTGACGATCACCGGATCGCCGACATTGAAGGCGCCGCTCACCGTGCCGGTGACCGGGATGGCCGCCGCGGTCGATTCGGCGCTATTGACGATGCCGTCGCCGGCGATGTTGGCATCGAGGCTGATGGCGATGGCCGGTGGGTTGGTATTGACCGTGTAGTTCTGGGTATCGAGGGCCGTCGCGGTGTTGCCAGCGGCGTCGACGGTGGTGACCTTGGCGTCGACGATGCGGTCGGCGTCGGCTGCCAGGTCGGCACCGGGGACATTGACCGAGAAGCGGCCGCCGGCCAGCACGGTGGTGGCGAACTGCTTGGCATTGACGGTGACGATCACCGGATCGCCGACATTGAAGGCGCCGCTGACGGTGCCGGTGACCGGAATGGCCGCCGCGGTCGATTCGGCACTATTGACGATGCCGTCACCGGCGATGTTGGCATCGAGGCTGATGGCGATGGCCGGCGGGTTGGTATTGACCGTGTAGTTCTGGGTATCGAGGGCCGTCGCGGTGTTACCGGCGGCGTCGACAGTGCTCACCTTGGCGTCGACGATGCGGTCGGCGTCGGCCGCCAGGTCGGCACCGGGGACATTGACCGAGAAACGGCCGCCGGCCAGCACGGTGGTGGCGAAGTCCTTGCCATTGACGGTGACGATCACCGGATCGCCGACATTGAAGGCGCCGCTGACGGTGCCGGTGACCGGGATGGCCGCCGCCGTTGATTCGCTCTTGTTGACGATGCCGTCGCCCGCGACATTGGCGTCAAGGCTGATGGCGATCGCCGGTGGCGTCGTGTTTACGGTGTAGTTCTGGGTATCGAGGGCCGTCGCGGTGTTGCCGGCGGCGTCGACGGTAGAGACCTTGGCGTCGACGATGCGGTCGGGGTCGGCCGCCAGGTCGGCACCGGGGACATCGACCGAGAACCGGCCGCCGGCCAGCACGGTGGTGGCGAATTCCTTGCCGTTGACGGTAACGATCACCGGATCGCCGACATTGAAGGCGCCGCTGACCGTGCCGGTGACCGGGATGGCCGCTGCTGTCGATTCGCTCTTGTTGACGATGCCGTCGCCGGCGACATTGGCGTCAAGGCTGATGGCAATGGCTGGTGGCGCCGTGTTCACGGCGTAGTTCTGGGTGTCGAGCGCCGTCGCGGTGTTGCCGGCGGCATCGACGGTGCTCACCTTGGCGTCAACGATGCGGTCGGGGTCGGCCGCCAGGTCGGCGCCCGGCACATCGACCGAGAAGCGGCCGCCGGCCAGCACGGTGGTGGCGAACTGCTTGCCATTGACGCTAACGATGATCGGGTCGCCGACATTGAATACCCCGCTGACCGTGCCGGTGACCGGGATGGCTGCGCTGGTCGACTCGACCCGGTTGACGATACCGTCGCCGGCGACATTGGCGTCGAGGCTGATGGCGATCGCTGGCGGCGTCGTGTTCACGGTGTAGTTCTGGGTATCGAGGGCGGTCGCGGTGTTGCCGGCGGCATCGACAGTGCTCACCTTGGCATCGACGATGCGGTCGGGGTCGGCCGCCAGGTCGGCACCCGGCACATTGACCGAGAAGCGGCCGCCGGCCAGCACGGTGGTGGCGAATTCCTTGCCGTTGACGGTAACGATCACCGGATCGCCGACATTGAAGGCGCCGCTGACGGTGCCGGTGACCGGGATGGCGGTCGCCGTCGATTCGCTCTTGTTGACGATGCCGTCTCCCGCGACATTGGCGTCGAGGCTGATGGCAATGGCGGGCGGCGTCGTGCTCACCGTGTAGTTCTGGGCATCCTGTGCCGTGCTCGTGTTGCCGGCGGCATCGCTGGAGCTGACCCGGGCGTCGATAATGCGGTCGGCATCGGCCGCCAGATCGGCGCCGGGGACATTGACCGAGAACCGGCCGCCGGCCAGCACGGTGGTGGCGAAGTCCTTGCCATTGACGCTGACAATCACCGGGTCGCCGACGTTGAACTCGCCACTGACCGTGCCGCTGACCGGAATGGCGGCGGCGGTCGATTCGCTCTTGTTAACAATGCCGTCTCCGGCGATGGTGGTGTCGAGGTTGATGCTGATGGCCGGCGGGCTGTTGTCGATGCTGAGGTCGACCTGGCGCGTGCTGATATTGCCGGCACTGTCGGTTTCGCTGACCAGGGCTGGGCCATGCGTGCCATTCGGGATGTTTTGGCCGGGGGTGACGCTCCAGCTACCATCCGCCTTGACCGTCGTACTCAGTACCTCTTTGGTGCCCGGCATGACTACCTCGATCCTGGCCCCGGGTTCCCCCTGGCCGCGGATGGTCGGGGTCGTGTCGTTGGTGATGCCATCGCCCTTGGCGCCGCTGTCGGAGGCCGGATCGAGTTCCGCCGTCAATGCGGGCGGGATGGTGTCGACCGAGCCGTTGTCGCTGCCCCGGCCGCTGTTGCCGGCCGCATCGCTGCCGTTGGCGAGCACGCTATAGTTGCCCTCGGCCAGTGGCGTCGGGACATCGACACTGAAGCTACCGTCGGCCCTGACGGTCGTCGCCACGGTCTGGACCAGGCCGGCTCCATCGGTGATGGTCAGGGTAATGCTGCCGCCCGGGAGCAGGGCGCTCTGACCGGTAATGGTCGGGGTGTTGTCGTTGGTGTTGTCCGGCGCGAACACGGTAATCGGCGTCTCGCTGCCCAGGATGGGCGCTTCCGTTCCCGTGCCGCGGCTGCCGTTGCGCTCGCCGCTGCCGGCTAACAGAAAGCTGGCTTGCGGATCGACGGTTTCACTGATGCGCAGCAGTTCGACGAAGGTGTGGCCCTCATTGCCGCCGGCCACATTGCCGGCCGCCGGTTCTTCGAGCACATCGTCGAGCTTGCCGCCACTGGCCACGACCTTGGCAATTTTGGCGAAGGATTTCGGCGGATTGCTGATGGCGCTGTCGGCGGCATCCGGTTTCAGCATGGCGCCGACTTCGGCATCCAGTTTGATGGTTTCTCCGGGGCGTACCTGCATTTCCCGGCCGTCGGCCAGTTTCAGGAAGACTTGCGAACCGTCTGCGGCAACGACCGACTCGTTTTCGCGAAGGGCGTCGCCGACTTTGAGGCGACGCAGTTTGCCGCTGCTATCGCGGGCGAAAGCTTCGCCATGGATTGAGGATACTTTGGCGATGACTTGAGCTTGAGCCATGTGAATACTCCAGACACGGTATTGATGTTAGGTACGCCTGTAAGACCGGTGCGCAAGGCGCGCTGGGGACGTGCTTCGTCGGTAGCGACTGCCGGGCCTCCTGCTGACATTGCCGCCGACTGCTGGGATTGCTGCCAAGAGCCGAACGCACGGAAACCAATGCCAACGGGGTATCATATTATACAAATTAATCGAAATCAGCCATCAGAAAAGCGGTAAATTTTCATTTTGTGTTGTTATTTCGACAGGGGCTTATGCCTAAAGGCGATGTTCGTGCCGCTTGGCTTGTTAGCGGCGTTCCGCCATTACTTCTTCGCCCTTGGTCTTCTCGCTTGGCCCGAGAAGGGGAGTGGGCGGAAGGTGGGGGGAGGGCGGTACTTTGTTGGGGGCTCAATGAGGCAGCTAGGCCGAGCGCTGATGTTAGCTTCGCTGATTTGTGATTAAAATAATTTAATTGATAAAAATGCTTGACCTTGCATTTTTCCAAAACTACACTTTGCTCGTGATCGATGGCAAACCTGCGGTGACGCAGGGACGCAAAGCTTCCGGTCTGGTTCGCCAGATAGCGGGGTTGCATGCAAGCCTAAGGTCTCGGCCATCAGCCGAGAACGAGTTGCCGATCCGGCAATGACCTCGCGTGATGGTCTTTCCAATTTTTTGTGAGGAAAGATCATGTCTCCAGCGTATTTTTTCGGGCGCCATTCCTGGCCCCGCCCTGCCGAGTTTTCATTCACCTTCCCCGTTGCCGCCGAGGCGCCGCAACGCCGTGTCGGGAGGGCATCATGAAAATTCTCCCCAACCTGATTTTTCACGCGGCAATACTCTTCCTGGCCGTCGAACTCACCCCCCACTACGGCGCAATGATTTCCGGTCTGTTCGACCAGGTTTCGACGGGCTTGACGCTGGCCCAGGCGCGAATCTAGGGAAACACTTATGCCTCCCCCTGGACGGTGAGGATTCGTGTCAGCCGGCGTCGGGGGCGCTAAGCTAGCGGCGCGTTGCGCCATCCTCCGAGCAAAAGCGGTCGGCCACTTTTGGGTTAGGCAGGCCGCTCGGGCGAATAGATTCGTTCGGCGTTGCCCTGGATTTTTGGCCGGCGGGACGGATCGCCGGAACTCATGGCCGAGCCGCGGGTCTGCCTATTTACTGCGGGTGAATAATGACGTGGCGTTAGCAAAAATGAATGTGGACGTTACAATCGGTTCCGGCCGCGCCTTCGGCCCGCTTCGCTCAGCCGACGTCGGCGGGCGGCATCGATTGGACAAATCGAGCGGGGGGCTCGGTGCCTTGGCGTGATGGCTTGGTGTCGCGCTCCTGGACATCCGGCATTCGCGTTGCGCTGAATTGCCCTCGTTAACTTACTGGATCAGCATCGACATGCCCGAAGCACTTTCGATTCCTGGTGGCGAAGAAGACCGGGCCAGGATTCTGGTGGTGGATGACACGCCGGCCGTTCTCCAACTGCTGCAGATATTGCTGGCGGTGGACTACGACGTTACCACCGTCGACTCCGGACTGAAGGCGGTCGAGGCCTTTGCCGAGCAGACTTTCGATCTGCTCCTGCTCGACCTGATGATGCCGGAAATCGACGGTTTCGAGACCCTGAGGCGCCTCAAGCAGTTACCCAATTTCGGTACGACGCCGGTCATCTTTCTGACCGCCATGGACGATTCGGACAGTGAACGTGGGGCCTTCGAGCTGGGAGCGGACGAGTACATCGTCAAGCCCTTCAAGCCGATGCTGGTCAGCCTGCGCATCAATAATTTGTTGCAGCGCGTCAAGTTGCAGCGCGAACTCGAACTTGCCCTGGCCAGCGCCGACAAGGGGCTTTGGGAGTGGGACTTGCGGAGCGATCGGGTGAGCATCGATGCCCGCTGGGGCGAGATCCTGGATCTTGGCCCGGGGCCGGGCGGAATCGGCCAAACCAGTTGGCAGCAACTGGCGCACGAGGCGAGTCGGGGCGATATCGACGCTGCCAAGACCGCCTACCTGACCGGCCGGCTGCCGGTTTTCGAGGTCGATGCCCGCCTTTTGAAAGCCGATGGCACCTGGGCCTGGATCAATCTCTACGGCAAGGCGGCGACTTTCGATCCGGGCGGCACTATCGTCCGCCTGAAGGGGACCTACCGGAATATCGAGCGGCGGAAACTGGCCGAAATCGCCCTCAAGAAAAGCGAGGAGCGCTTTCGCTTTGTCATGGAGGCGACCGGCGAAGGTATCTGGGACTGGCAGGTGGCTTCCGGCGTGGTGGCCCACAATGTTGCGTTCTCGCGCATCCTCGGTCTGGATGAGGCCTGCCTGGAACATTCGGCGGAATTTATCAAGTCCCTGGTCCATCCCGAGGATCGCGAGCGGATCGACCGCGATCTGGCGGCCTGCCTCGACGATGGTCGTGATTTCGTCAGCGAACACCGCTTGCGGCACACTGCCGGCCACTATGTCTGGGTTGCCGAGAAAGGCCGGGTGGTCGAGCGCGATGGCGATGGTCTGGCCGGGCGGGTGGTCGGTTCGTTGCGCGACATCAGCGAACGCAAAAAAATCGAGGCCGAATACCGCCGCCTGGCGCTTTACGATCCGCTGACCGGGCTGCCCAATCGGCGCCTGCTGGTCGATCGCCTGCAGCAGGCGATTACCCTATATCGCCGCAACGGCGAACATGGCGCCTTGATGTTTATCGACCTGGATCGTTTCAAACTGCTCAACGATACCTTCGGTCACGAATACGGCGACCTGTTGCTGGTCGAGGTGGGCCGTCGCCTGACCGCCGGCATGCGGGAAACGGATACCGTCGCCCGCCTTGGTGGCGACGAGTTCATCGTCATGCTGACCGAACTGCCGGGGGAGCGCGAAGATGCCCGGCGCGATGCCGAAAAGGTCGCCAACAAAATCCTCGATGCCCTGGATCAGCCCTATCAGCTCAAGGCGGAGCTCTATCACTGCACGCCGAGCATCGGCCTGGCTCTGTTTACCGGCGATAACGGCGAAAGTGTCGAATCGATCATCAAGCAGGCCGATACCGCGATGTACGCGGCCAAGGCGGCCGGCCGCAACTGCCTGCGGCTGGCCGGCACGGCAAGCGCTGAACCAATCCATTCGCCGGAGCGGCCTGCTTAACCAAACGGTGGCCAAGCGCTTTTGTCCGGAAGGTGGGCAATCCCTGTCGCTTAGTGCGGCCGGCAGTTTGTTGCCAGGTAAATACGGTTATCTTGGTCAAGCCCGCGGCGCGATTGGCGCGAAATATGTGCCGGGTCGGAGCAGGCCAGCGCGACAGGAAGCCTGCGGAGCGGGGAGGATTTATTTCCGAGAAATCGTCGCCGGCCCGGGGGCAATCAGCGAAGCGCATGGCTGCGAAGTCCTGAGGGCGCCTGGCGAAGGGCAATTGACAAGCGCTTCGCCAGACTCGGTCCGCACGCTGGGAATGTAAGCGATTTCCTGGGCCGATCGCCTATTTGATCGCCCACAGGCCCAGTTTGCCGATATTGGCGGCCAGTTTCAGGCGGGCCGCATGCCAGTTGGAAATCGACTTGATGCGTTGCTGTTCGGCGCCGGCGACGGCGCTCTGGGCGCTGAGCAATTCGAGAACATTGCCGACGCCGGCCTTGAATCGTCCCTGGGCGACCAGGAAGGACTGGCGGGCGCTGTTCAGCAGGATTTCCGTGGCTTTCATGCTTTCGCTTTCGGTGCGCAGCGACTGATAGCTTTTCCATACCTCCAGGCTGACTTGCTGTTCCAGTCTGGCGAGCTCGGCGGCCTTGATCTCGGCTTGCCCCTGGGCCGACTGAACTCGGTAGTTGCGGCCGAAACCCTCGAAAATCGGGATATTGACCTGGACGCCGACGCTATTGACCCGGTTGGTGATGTTGGTCGCCTCGTAACCGACCGCTGGTGGTTGGTGATGCTGTTCGTTGCGGCTCGTTTCGGCATTCAAAATGACCGTTGGTCGGCCTTCGGCCCGGGTCGCCTCGACCTTGGCCCGCGCCGCCTTGAGTTCGGCCTGGGCGGCCAGCAGGGCCGGGTGATTCAGCTTGGCGTCTTCGAGCAGTTCGTCCGCCGCCTTGACGAAGCTGGTGTCGGGCAGGCCGGCCGGCCGGCGGGCCAGGACCAGCGTTGTGTTGGCCCCCAGTCCCATGGCGGTGGCCAGCGTCCCCTGGGCGCTTTTCAATTCGCCTTCGGCGGCCACCCGCTCCAGCGTCGATTTCGAATAGGCCACCTGGGCCTGCAACTGGTCGGTCAGGGCGCCGATACCCGCCTTGTATTTGGCTTCGGCGGCGGCGAAGCTTTCGCGGGCGGCGCGCTCGGCTTCGCGGCCGGCTTCGAGCACGGCCTGGGCGGTCTGGGTGTCGAAATAGGCTTGCGCGGCGCCCACGAAGGCGATCTGTAAAGCGGCGTCGTGACTGGCGTTGGCCGCCTCGAGCAGGGCCAGGGCTTGATCCAGGTTGGCGCTGCGCTGGCCGAAATCGGTCAGCACCTGGCTCATTTTCAGGCTGCCGCTGCGCAGGCTGGGTTTGGTTTCGGAATTGAGTACGGCAAAGCGACTGTCATCGTAGCGGGTGACGTTCTTCTGCTTGCTGTACGCCAGGCTGGCGCCGATGGCCGGTAGGTAGGCCGCTCTGGCGACGCCGACCTGGGCCGTCTGGACCTTGGCCCCGGCCCAGGCGGCACGGGTCTGCGGATTGTGGCAGAGGGCGCGCTCGACGGCTTCCGGCAATTCCAGCGGCGTGCCGAGTTGGCCGAAGGCGCACGGATCGGGCTCTTCCTCATCGGCCGGCAGCATCGAGCCGGCCGCCGTCCGCGCCACCTTGTCGTGGGTCAGAAAAGGGTCGATGCCGCCCGCCCGGGCGTTGGAAAAAGCCAGGCTCAAGACGATCGCCCAGGCCAGCCGGCGATGGCGGGAAGGCATCATGCCCAGGCGCCCTGTTCGGCCAGTTGTCTGACGTCGAGGCCGGTCGGCGAACTGTCGCGCGCCACCTTGCCGTTTTCCAGGACGATGACCCGATCCGCCGTGGCAATGGTTTCCGGCCGGTGGGCGACGATCACGCGGGTAATGGCGAGGCCCTTGATGGCGCTATTGACCATGGTTTCGCGGGCGATGTCGAGGTGGCTGGTGGCCTCGTCGAGGAAGAGGATGCGCGGCCGCTTGTAGAGGGCACGGGCCAGCAGGATGCGCTGTTTCTGGCCGCCGGAGAGGGCGGTGCCCATGTCGCCGATGAGGGTGTTGTAGCCCATCGGCGTCGCCATGATTTCCTCGTGGATGGCCGCCATGCGGGCGCATTCCTCGACCCAGGCGAGATCGGTCTGGTGGTCGAAGAAGCAGATGTTATCGGCGATCGAGCCGGCAAACAGGACATCGTCCTGCATTACGGTGCCGACCATGCTGCGCAAGGCGTCGATGCCGACCTGGCTGACGCTGATGCCGCCGATCAGGACATCGCCTTCGTTCGGCTTGCGGATGCCGAGCATGGTATTGATCAGGGTCGATTTGCCGCAGCCGGAGGGGCCGATGATGGCGACGGATTCGCCGGCGGCGATTTTCAGATCGACGCCGTCGAGGACCCAGGGTTCCTGGTCGGCATAACGGTAGCGGAGCTGGCAGACTTCGATGCTGGCTTCCAGCGGCGCCTCGTGGCCGGTGGCGCTGATCCCCTTGGCTTGCGTATCTTCGGTTTCGGCGAGGACGATATCAGCCAGACGTTCGCCCTGCAATTGCAGCATCTTGACCTCGACCAGCTTGTCGATCAAGGCGCTGACCCGGCCGTCGAACTGGTCCTTGTAGGCGCTGAAGGCCATCAGCACGCCGACCGTGAAGTTGCCGTCGATCACCAGCTTGGCGCCGAGCCAGATGATCAGCACGCGCTCCAGGCCGAACAGCACGCCGTTGAGCAGGCGATAGAGAATCTGCAGTTTTTGGCTGCGCAGATCGGCGTTGATCTGGTCGACGAGCAGCGTCAGCCAGGTCGAGCGGCGCTCGTCCTGGCGCTGGAAGAGCTTGATGCTGCGCACGCCGCGCACGGTTTCGAGGAAGTGGCTCTGCTGCTTAGCGGCATGCACGATCTGTTCTTCTGTGGCATTGCGCAAGGGGCGGTACCAGGCCCAGCGCCCGAGCCCGTACAAGACCATGGCGCCGACCGCGATCCAGGCCAGGGCCGGGCTGTAAAGGAACATCATGGCCAGCGTGACGAGGGTCATGGCGCCGTCGAGAATGCCTTCGACGAAGGTCGTGGTCAGCGTCTTCTGGATATTGTCGATGGCGCTGAAACGGGAAACGACGTCGCCAAGGTGGCGTTTCTCGAAATACTCGACCGGCAGGCGGACCAGGTGGGTGAACACATTGGCCCGCCACTGCACGTTGAGGGTCGTGGACATGTGCATGATGACCCACGAGCGCAGGGTGCCGACGCCCTGTTGCATCAGCATCAGCAGCCCGAAGCCGAAGGCCAGCGTGGTCAGCAGGTCGCGGTCGGCGGAGACGATGACGTTGTCGATCACCCATTGCAGGAAGAAGGGGCTGATCAGGGCGAAGACTTCGAGGGTGGCGGCGAGCAGCAGGATCTGGCCGAAAGAGCGATAGAGGCCGGTGACATGGCCCATCAGTTCGCGCAACTTGATGTGCTGCTTGAAGGTGGCTTTCTTGAAACCGGTGTTCGGCCAGAGTTCCATGGCGACACCGGTGAATTGTTTCGACACCTCGTCCATCGACAGCTTGCGCAAGCCGTAGGCCGGGTCGTGGATGATCACGGTATTGCCGCGCACTTCCTTGAGCACGACGAAGTGGTTGAAGTTCCAGTGCAGGATGCACGGCATGCGCAGTTGCGGTAGGTCTTCGAGCAGCAGTTTGACCGGGCGCGGCGCCAGGTTCAGCGCACTGGCCATCTGGATCAGGTGGCCGAGCGTGGTGCCCTTGATGGAGACCAGGAAGAGGCGGCGCATGGTCGCCAGGTCGGTGCGAAAGCCGTGGTAGGCGGCGACCATCGCCAGGCAGGCGAGGCCGCACTCGGTGGCTTCGGTCTGCAGGACCAGGGGCAGTTTGCGGCGCAGGCCGAAAGACAGGTGCTCAAGAAAGGACATGGCAGCTCGGTTTGTTCAAGGAGGGGTCAAAGCTTGCCGGTCAGGCTGAGCAGGGGTTCCAGCACCCATTCGTAGAGGTGTCGGGTGTCCTGCAGCACATCGGCATCGAGCAGCATGCCGGCCTGCAGGGGTTGGGGCTGGCCGTAGGCCGGGATACTCTGCGATTCGAGAGCGACATTGATGCGGTACAGCGGTTCGCTGTTCTGGCCATTGCCGCCGCTGAGATTGCCGAGGGCAGAGATTTCATTGCTCGGTAGCGCGGTCTTGGCCACCGACAGGACCTTGCCGCGGGCATGACCGAATTTCTGGTAAGGGTAGGCCTGGTAACGCAGCAGCACGGCATCGCCCGGCCGGATGAAGCCGACCGCTCGGCTCGGCGCGTAGAGCTGGGCCTGGAGGACGGCGCCGCGCGGCACGATGCTGACCAGCGGCCGACTGCCATCGACGGCCTGGCCGACTTCGGCCAGTACGGCGGTAGCGGTGCCGTCGGTCGGAGCGGTAATGACCAGACGGCGCTTGCCCTCGCTTTCGGTCAGTTCCTGGTCGATGCTCGAGATGCCGCGGTCGATCTGGGCCAACTGGTTCTGATGTTTGAACTGCAGACCGGCGGCCTCTTTCTGGCGCGCCGCCAGCTCGCGGCCGACGGCAATGTGTTCGCGCTCCATGCTCTGCAGTCTGGAGCGCTGATCGAGCAGTTCTTCCTGTTTCTGTTGCACTTGCTCGCGCGAAATATAGTCCTGGCTGAGCAGGCCCTGGTAGCGGGCGACGCTGTCTTCGCTGAGCTTGACCCGGCTGCGCTGGCCATCGATCAGGTTGTCGAGTTTCTGGATTTCGGCGGCCAGGCCTTCGATGCGTTTGAGCAGGGATTCCCGTTCGTCCTGCTGCAGGCGGCGGGTTTTCCCCGCCTCTTCCTGCAGCGAAAGGCGGCGCGATTCGACCTGGTGGCTGATATTGGCCTGGATCGAACCCTGGGTGCTGCTCTGGCGTTCGCTGGACAGGACATAAAGAATCTGGCCGGCGCTGACCGACTGTCCTTCGGCAACGCGTTTTTCCATGACGACGCCGAGTTGCGGTACATAAACCTTGACCAGCCCGGAGTCCGGCAGCAGTTGTCCGATCACGGTACTGCGCTTGGTGTAGGAGCCCCAGGTGAAAAATGCCACGATGAACAGCGCACCGAGGGCGGCAACGAGGCTCAAGACCCGGTAGCTGAGGGGGCGGATCAGAATGATGTCGCCCAGTGTCTTGGTTTGCTGGGCGCTGATTGCGGCGCTACGAAAAAGTGGTTGTTCTGACATGCGCTGTGGACAATTCGCTGTTCGGCCGGTGATGCTGCAACCAACGGTACGGCCGCCGTGACCGGCCGTACCGTTGGAATAATCCTAGAAAACGCATTTGAACCGCGGAGACGCAGAGAAGCTTAGGAAAAACAAAGGCTTGCCGGGATTGTTCGGCACACCATCTGGGGGGGCGCCGCAAAAACCCTGTAAGCCACTGGTTTCACGTTCTTCTCTGTTTCTTTGCGACTCTGCGGTAAAGTTTTTAGGACAATTGACTGCTTAGCTGCCGCAGTTGATCTTGATCCCCGCCAGCAGGCCGCCGAGCAAGCCGCCGACCAGGCCGGTCACGGCGCCGACGACGCTACCCGCCAGGCTGACGACGCCGCCCACCAGGCCGAGAACCGGGGTAAGGATGCCGCCCAGGGTGGCGCCCAGGGAAAGGCCGAGGGTGGCACCGAAAATGGTGAGGTTCAGGGAGCCACCCGAGACTGCCGCGATTTCGGTCTTGCCAAGTTCTTGAATTGCCATGATCTAAAACTCCAAGTAAGTCATTGAATTGTCGCCTGACGGCGCTAGTCATCGCCCATTTGCGGGCCTTCCCCAGGTGGTGAAAACCGCCGCTCGGGGCGGCTTTCACCACTTTTCATCGGGCACCGCGCGAGGGTGCCTGCATCTTTGCTCCGTGACTGCTGCATCGGCTGGTCCAAACTTGGAAATGGCGCGCCGGCTGCAGTCAGGGATTGATCTTTGCCTGTTGGTGGCGAAGTCGTGTTGTGGTTCTGTTTTTGTATTTTTTGGGTGCTTGGAAAGCCGTTCTAGGGGGCAACTGACAAAAAACAACGGTGCGGGCGGGGTCTCAGGGCTCGCACCGTTGTCAGGCCCGGCTCTTACTTGAGCAGGCCGCCCAGCAGACCGCCCAGCAGGCCGGTGACGAGGCCCGTCACGGTGGTCAGCAGGCCACCGACCAGGTTCAGAACCGGGGTCAGCAGACCCAGAACCGGGTTCAGGATGGAGCCGAGCAGGCCGCCCAGATCCAGGGCGCCACCGGAAACAACGCTGACTTCAGTCTTGCTAAGTTCTTGAATTGCCATGATTTATAAACTCCATGATAGGTCATTGATTTCCGCCGAATGGCGGTTGCTATTGCCCGTTCCGGGGCAATTCGGTTGGGAATGGAATGCTTCCCCCTCCCGTATTCTTGATGAATATTCTGTAATGCTCTTGGTCTTCGGTATCAATATGATCATATTAAACAAATAAATCACAAATGCAACATGGTTTGTTGGGTGTTTCGCTAATTTTTGTCGTTGAGTCTGCTGAATTTTTCGTTGTATTTATAAAAATCGTCATATATTCAGTCGCTTGTTGAGTGTTGTTGTTATGACACGCTTTGGGTGTTGTATCGTATTAAGCATAAGTTGCTTCTGCGTGTATCGTTTTTGCATTTATTTGTTGTGTTTTCGGCCCCTTGCGTGTAGTTTTGGCCCCGCCCGGCTTGAGCTTTAGACGCTTTTTGTCGAGGATTTCAAGAAGGAGCCAGGGGGCTCGCGGGGGCGGAAAGGGGTGCTGATGAAATTTCGTATTTACAGCTTTTTAGCGGTTTTGCTGCCAATGTCTTTGCTGGTGGCGGGTGGCTGCTATCTCGATTCCGCGCACTCGGCTCAGCGCGAGGCTCTGCGCCAGGAACAAGCGGCCAGGTTTCGTGCCGAATTGCTCGTTGTCGGCGGCGAGCTTGAGCGAGGGGGTGCCATCAATACCGGGTCACCGCAGGTGGCCGATAGTCGTCCTGGCTGGTCGGACGCAACTGCATATGCGCTACTTTCCGCGAACGGTTCCTTGGCCCCGGTGGCCGGGCGGGCCGTCGTCACGGCAGCGCGGGTCGGCGAGTTGGGTGATGCGTTCGCGACTTTGCTGGCGCGGGCTGAGGAGGAGCGGGCGGTGGTGATCGGCCGGGTCGGCGATCGCCTGCTTGGTTTTTATCCCCTGCCGGCGGCGTTGTGGGCGGACAGCATGCTGCTGGCCGAGGCGGATTTTCCCGCAGGCTTTCTTGCGTTGGATCAGTCGCAATTTCGGGGACTGGTTTATCCTTCCACCATGCTGACCATTGCTTCCCTGTTGCTGTTTCTGCTCGCCGGTTTTTTTGCCAGTCGGCGTCTGCGGCGTATTGAACGAGCCTTGCAGCGTTTCAGTGAAGGCGATGCCGAGAGTCGTAGCGGTTTGCAGGGATGGGGGCCGATTGCCCGCCTGGGCCGGCGTTTCGATCAGATGGCCGAGCACATGGCCGACGAGCGGCGCCACCTCGCCGAAAGCGAGGAGCGTTTACAGTTCGCCTTGCGCGGTAGCGACATCGGGATCTGGGACTGGCACATGGCCAGCGGCCGTACCTATTATTCGCCGCGCTGGAAGAGCTTGCTCGGTTTTGCCGACGACGAACTGGTGGCGCATGCCGAGGAGTGGTTGAAGCGCGTTCATGCCGATGACCTGGCGGCTGTCATGGATCGCCTGAAAGACCACCTGGCCGGGGAGAGCGAGTTTTTCATCAGCGAGCATCGGCTGCGCCGCAAGAACGGCAGTTATCTCTGGGTGCTCGAGCGCGGCGTGGCGATGCGTGATGCGCAGGGCGTGGCCAGCCGGATGGTCGGGGCCTTGTCCGACATCTCGCGGCGGAAGGAGGTCGAAGCGGCCCTGCTGCGCAGCAAGGAGGAATATCGTTCGGTGCTGGAGGGGGTGACGCAGATCATTTTCCGCAGCGATCCGCGCGGGCGTTTGCTCTTTCTCAATCCGGCCTGGGCTGAATTGACCGGTTTTCCGCTGGACGAGAGCCTGGCCACCAATTTGGCGGATTATCTGCATGCCGATGATCGGGCCCGGGTCCTCGCGGCCTTTCGCGAGACCGCGGCCGGTGACTTGCCGACCCTGGCCTGCGAGCTTCGCTTGCTGTGTCGCGACGGCGGGGCGCGCTGGTTTTCGCTGCATGCCCGGGGCGGCCGCGATGCCGAGGGGAGCGCCATCGTCGCCGGCGTGCTGAGCGATCTCGATGCCCAAAAGGCCACCGAGGATGCTCTGACGCGCAGCAATGGCGAGCGCAATGCCATTCTTTCCCTGAGTCCGGATGGCTTTGTCTTTATCGACCGCGATGGGCGGGTGGCCTATGTCAACCCGGCCTTCCTGGCGATGACGCAATTCGTCGCGGCCGATGTCGTCGGCCAAGGTATTGCCCAGCTCGAGGCTGGGCTGGGGCGCTTGTGCGATCCGGCGCGGCCGCTGCCGACTTTTTCCAGCCTGCCGGAAGACCGGGCGACGGCGCTCTATCTGTTGCAGCCGGGCAAGCTGATTCTGCACGTCATGCTGCGCAGTATTCCCAATACGCTGGGCGGCGTGCACGGCCACGTCATGTTCTTCCGGGATGTCACCCGGGAAACAGAGGTCGATCGGATCAAGAGCGAGTTCTTGTCGACGGCGGCGCACGAGTTGCGGACGCCGATGGCCAGTATTTTTGGTTTCTCGGAACTGTTGCTGGCGCGCGAATTCGATGCGGCCACCCAGCGCGACCTGATTCAAACCATCCACCGCCAGACCCAAAACCTGATCAATCTGGTCAACGAGTTGCTCGATCTGGCCAGGATCGAGGCCCGGGGCGGCAAGACCTTCAAAATGCTGGAGCAGGACCTGGGGCCGCTGCTGCTCAACGCGCTGGCGGCCCAGTATGTGCCCCCCGAGACGCATCGTCTTGAGCTTGATTTGCCGAAAAGCATGCCTAAAGTAATAGTCGACGGGGAGAAATTCCAGCAGTGCCTGACCAATGTGCTGAGCAATGCCATCAAGTATTCGCCGGCCGGCGGGGCGATTCGGGTGACCGGCGCGCGGCGGCAGGCGAAGGGGGGCGAGCAGTTCGGCATCGTTGTCGGGGATCAGGGAATAGGCATGACGGCGGAGCAGGTCGGTCATATCTTTGACCGTTTTTATCGGGTCGATACTTCCGGGGCGATTCCCGGCACTGGCTTGGGTTTGTCGCTGGTCAAGGAAATCATGGGGATCTTCAATGGCGAAGTGACGGTGGTCAGCACGCCCGGCGCGGGGACGGAAGTCGTCCTCTGGTTGCCGCTGCCCAATACCGAGCGGGCGCTTTCCGGTGGGGCGTTGGCCGCATGAGTCAGCGTCGCCAGATACTGATCGTGGACGATCAGAGCGAATTGCGGAAACTGATCCGGATGACGCTGGAGCCCCTGGGTTGCGACCTGCATGAAGCGGAAACGGGAATGGCGGCGTTGGCCATGGTGCGCAGCCTGAAGCCCTCGGTGGTCATTCTCGATGTCATGTTGCCCGGCGGGGTGGATGGTTACCAGGTCTGTCAGGCCATCAAGGCCGATCCGGCAACGCGCCAGACGCGGGTCATCATGGTTACCGCGCGCGGCCAGCAAGCCGATATCGAGGAAGGTTTGCGGGCCAGGGCGGATTGTTATCTGGTTAAGCCGTTCAGCCCTTTGCAATTAATGCAAGAAGTTGGTAATTATTGAATCGTTGAAAAAATGATAATTCCATGCTAATGTCGGCTGTATATCTATAAGTTCTATTTTTTGTTCTTCAAGGAGTGGTTTCATGTGGCAATCAATCAAGAAATTCGGCGCTGATGAAGAAGGCGCAACGGCCATCGAGTATGGTCTGATCGCGGCCCTGATCGCAGTGGCAATCATCGTTTCGGTGGGGGACATCGGGACCAAGCTGAAGGCGGCATTCGAGTTCATCGTGGCCAAGTTGCCAACCCCGAATTAAGCACGGTCGGGGCCTGCTTTCAAGCCCGCGCGGCGCATTTTAAGTGATTAAAATGATAATGTGATATCGGGTTGGTAAGCTGTTCCGGGGTTTCGAAAAGGGCTGTGTCCGCCGTTGGGGGCTTGTGATTGGCAAGGGGGGAGTGGTGAATTGGCTGGCAAGCGTGTTTCTCGTCGTTTGGGCGGGGAGCTTGGCGTATGAAGATTGGCGCTGGCGACGTTTGCCCAATTCACTGCTGCTCGGCGGTGTGCTGATTGGTGCCGCCCATTGCTTGGTCTATGGCCTTACTCCGTTCGGGGCCTCGGTGGCCAGCGGTTTGCTGGCGGCGCTGCTCGGCCTGCTGGCCCTGCTGGCGTTTTACGCCAGGGGCTGGATGGGGGCCGGGGATGTCAAGTTGATGGCAGTGGTCGGTTGGCTGGGGGGGGCGCAGGTGCTGCTGGTGGTGTTTCTTTTTGCTTCCCTTCTGGCGGGCGTCATGGCCCTGCTGGTGTCGTCGCCAATGGTCCGGCCCTGGATGTCGGATGCCTGGCTGGCGGCGCGCCTGCAAGGACGCATTCCGTTCGGCGCCGGGGTTGCGGCAGTGCTCGTCGCCCTCATCTTCGGCTGGCTGGATGTGAGCATCCTGCCCACTCCCTGGGCGGTTCCGGCTCATGCATAAGCTGCCGCTTGACCGGCGTTCTCCCCAGCGCGGGGCGGTGGCGATCGAGTTCGCCCTGGTCTTTGTCATTTTCTTCATGGTGATGTACGGGGTGGTGGCCTATGGCATCGTGTTCGCCATCGAACACTCGCTGACCCATGCCGTGAATGAAGGGGCGCGGGCGGCGGTGGCCGATGTCGGTGGCCTGGCCGAGCGCAAGAGCCTGGCCGCGTCGACGGCGACGGCAGCGGTTGCCTGGATGGGAAAACAGGCGCCGGTGCCGCAAGTGACCGCGGTGACCTGCGCGGCGACCGGCTTTGTCTGCCTGAAGGTGGCCCTGGTCTATAACTACGCCGCCAATCCCATTGTGCCGCCCCTGCCGGGGTTGGGCATTCCGCTTCCCGATACGCTGTCGGCCCAGGCGACAGTGCAGCTCGATGCGGTGAATGTTAACTGAGTGCGGAATCTTCGTTGAGAGGGATGGGCAAATTGGGCAAGATACAGAAGATAATCGGTGGCATGTTGATCCTCCTGGCGCTTGGGCTGGCCGCCTATGCCTGGACCATCAGCAATCGCATGGCCGCCGAGCAGCGCCAGGCGCAATTGCAGATGCAGCCGGTGGTGGTTGCCGCGGTGCGCATTCCGGCCGGCACCGTGATGACCCCGGAAATGCTGCGCCTGAGCGGATTTCCGACGCCCCCCGAGGGCAGTTATGCGGACATCAAGGGGCTGGTGGGCAAGCCGGTCGCTTCCGATGTCGCGCTCGGTGAGCCGTTGCTCAAGGAACGGGTCGAGGGCAACACGCGAGTCATGCTGCAGCATCTTGAAAGCGGCGAGCGGGCGATGGCGATTCGGGTCGATGACGTGATTGCCGTCGGCAACCGCCTCAGCCCCGGCGACCTGGTCGATGCGTACGTTACCCTGCGCCGCAACAACGACGAAATTCCCGATACCCAGTCGCGTCTGGTGCTGGAAAAGCTGCGCATTCTCGCCTTCGGCAACAAGGACGGCGTGGCGGCCAAGGAGGCCGGCAGTTCGGTGCGCAGCGCCGTCGATAATCCGAAAACTGCGGTGTTGGCGGTTAAGTTGCCGGACGTCGACAAGTTGATGCTGGCCGCCGAAACCGGGCGTCTGCTGTTGGCCTTGCGGCCGCCCGAGGCGCCGCCAGCAGCGGCCGGCGATGCGCCGACGGAAGCTGCTCCGAAGTTAGCCAGCACGGCGGCCAAAATGACGCCGGTGACGCTGACCCTGCGCGAACTGGTCGCTACGCCGAAAAGCGGTGAGCGCAGCGGGCGTCTTGCGTCTCCTGTGGTAAAGAGCGGCGCAGCGCCGGGGAAAACGGTCAGCGTTCTGCATGGACTGAAGGAAAAATCCGTCTATCTGGAAACGAAACAAACCGAGGCGCGGCCATGAGAAATCCGGTGCACAGAGAACGAGAAATGAGCAGAAACCAGTATCGCGCCGCCGTGGTGAGACGGGCCGGCCGCAGTCATGGTCGGCAGTGGCTATTGTGGTGGAGCGTCCTGGGCCTGGCCTGCCTGTTGTTTGTCTTCGGCCAGCGGACGGCCTCCGCGGCCGAAGCAATTGACGTTATCACCGTCTCGTCGGGTGGCCAGCATCTGCTCAAGCTGCCCCAGCCGATGTTGCGGGTGGCGGTCGGGAGCGGCGAAGTGGCCGAGGCCAAGGTCTTGAATAGCCGGGAATTGCTGCTGCAGGGCAACCGGCCCGGCGAAACCAGCCTGTTGATCTGGTTCAAGGGCGGGGCGGCGGCGAAAAACTACCGCCTGCAGGTGAACAAGGCGGCGGGGGTTCCGGCCGGCGAAGGGGTGAGCGACATCACGCTCAAATCTTCCGGCGATCTCGCCATTCTCGGCGGCGCGCCGCGCACCATGCAGCAACACGATGCCGCCCGTCAGCTGGCGGCTCATGCCGGGGGCGATGCCAAGGCGGCGGTGCTCGACACAACCGCGCTGCCCTATGGCGGCGAAGTGCAGATCGATGTGCGGGTCGTCGAGTTCAGCCGAAAAATATTGAAGAAGGCCGGGCTCAGCCTGATTTCCAACAAGTCGGGATTTACCTTCGGAACCTTTGCGCCAAGCAGTCTGACCAAAACGCAACTGACCAGCAGCGGGATCACCGGCGAGTTTACGTTGCCGATTTCCCAGGCCCTCAATCTGGTGGTGGGTTCGGCTTCGGAAAACATCCTGGGCATACTCAGCGTTCTCGAGGGCAACGGTTTCGCCCGCACCCTGGCCCAGCCCACCCTGGTCGCCCAAAGCGGGCGGACGGCGAATTTCCTGGCCGGTGGCGAATTTCCGGTGCCGGTGCCGCAGGCCTTGGGGCAAACGACGATCCAGTACAAGCCCTTCGGGATTCGGCTCGATGTCTCGCCGACCGTGCTGGCCGGCGACCGTATCGCGCTGACCGTCGAGCCGGAAGTCAGCGACCTGAATTTCGAGAATGCCATTACCATCAACGGCGTCGCCGTTCCCAGTCTGACGACGCGCCGGGCCGGGACCAGCATCGAGCTGGGCAATGGCGAGAGTTTCGTGATCGGCGGCCTGGTCAGCCAGAGCATCACCAAGAACGTGAACAAGATTCCGGGGTTGGGCGATATTCCGGTGCTCGGTGCTTTTTTCAAAAGCATCAGCCTGTCGCGCGAAGACAAGGAGTTGTTGTTCATCGTGACGCCCCGGCTGGTCCAGCCGCTGGCCGCGGGCACCGACCTCGGGCCGTTGCCCGGCGAAGAGAAGGCGAACTTCAATCCGAACCTGTGGCGGGCATTGTTGTTGTCGGACGACGAAGAGAACGCCCGCTACACCGGTTTTTCCAAATAAGCAGGGGCGGGATCGAACATGGAACATCGCTTTATCGTCGTCAGCGAGCAGGAATCCCACTTTGCCCAGCTTAACGAGGCCCTGCAGAGCATCGGCGTTGCCGTCTGGCTGCACTGGAATACCGACGTGCTGTCGCAACTGGTCGGCTCGCTCGGCACCAATATCGTCTTTGTCGAGTTTTCCGACCAGAACTCGCAAAAAGCAGCCGAGTTGACCTCCAGTCTGCTCGCCGTCTATCCCCGGTTGTGGATCGTCGGCTTCGCGCCGCGCGCCGAAAATGCGCTGATTATCGAAGCCATGCGTTCGGGGGCTCGCGATTTCGTCGAGTTGCAGGCGCCACGCGAGGCGATTCGCCGTTCGGTGCAGCATGTGCTCGAGCAATCGCCGACCCGGCCGGCCAAGTCGACCGGCGAGATGATCACCCTGCTAGGGGCCCGGCCGGGGGTCGGAACGACGACCGCCGCGGTGCATCTGGCGCTCCTCCTGAAACAGGAAGTGATGCCCAGCGAGCCGGTGCTGTTGCTCGATTTCGGTTATCCCTCGGGCGACGCGGCGCTCTACCTCGACACCAAGGTCGGCTTCAACTTCTGCGATGCGGTACGCAGCCTGCGGCGCTTCGACCATGCCCTGCTCAACACCGCCTTCGCCCACCACAAGAGCGGCCTGGCCATCCTGTCGCTGCCCCAGAATCTGGCCGATCTGCGCGATATCTCGCCGGCCGATGCGATGACCCTGCTCAGTCTGTTCAAGTCCTATTTCAAGGTCGTTGTCGTCGATCTCGGCGGTTTTGCCGGGGTCGATCTGCTGATGTACGCCCTGGGGATTTCCGAGCGCATCCTGATGGTTTCGGAACAGACGCTGCCTTCGGTCTTTTCGGCTCGCCAACTGTTGCACAACCTGCGCGAACGCGAGTTCGAGACCGAGCGCATCGGCCTGCTGACCGGCAAGTACGATGCCCGGATCGACATGGCGCCGCTGCAGATCGCCCAGAACCTGCAGATTCCCTGGGTCGACAATCTGCCGCAACGCACCGACAAGATGATTGCCTGCGCCAACCAGGGCAAGTCGCTGTCGGAGGTCGCCCCGAAAGACCCCTACCTCGAGGTCTTGCGCGGCCTGCTCGGGAATTACCGCCATCCGGCGGCCTCGCCGGCCGCGGGGGTGCCGCACCCAGCCTCGTTGTTTCGCCGTTTGCTCACGCCGTTGTTGAAGTAAGAAGGTCGCCATGGATTTCGATTTCACCCTGGGTACCGATCCGCATAGCGAGTTTCACCAGTCCGACGAGTTCCAGGACATCAAGGCGGTGATGCACAAGAGCCTGGTCGATCGCATCGAGGATCTGGGGGCGGATTTCGTCAACTGGCCGTTGAATGTCGTGCAGCGTTTCGTCGCCCAGGAGGTCGAGGATTTTACGAGCAGCCATCGCGTGCCGCTCAATGCGACCGACATCCAGCTCATCGTCAAGGACCTGACCGACGAATTGACCGGCCTCGGGCCGTTGCAGGAGCTGATGAACGACGAATCGGTGGCCGATATCCTGATCAACGGCTACAAGGAAGTGTTCATCGAAAGGAACGGCCTGCTGCAACGGAGCAAGATCCGCTTCATCGACAACAAGCACCTGATGCGTATCGTCCAGCGCATGATCGCGCCGCTCGGCCGGCGGGTCGATGAGGGCAGCCCGATGGTCGATGCCCGCCTGCCCAATGGCGGCCGGCTCAACGTGATCATTCCACCGGTCTCCCTGAACGGGCCGGTGGTCTCGATCCGCAAGTTCCGCAGCCATCCGCTGCAGGCTTCCGACATGCTCGCCTATGGCACGCTGAACCAGGAAATGCTCGATTTCCTCAGCCATGCCGCCGAAATGAAATGCAACATCCTGATCAGTGGCGGCACCGGCTCGGGCAAGACCTCCTTTCTCAACATGCTGGCCCAGTTCATTCCCGAAGGCGAACGCATCATCACCATCGAGGATGCGGCCGAATTGCAGTTGCTGCATGAGCACGTCGTTCGTCTCGAGTCGCGGCCGGGCGGTCTGGAAAACGTTGCCGAAGTGACGGCCCGCGATCTCTTGCGCAACAGCCTGCGCATGCGGCCGGACCGCATCATCGTCGGCGAAGTGCGCGGCGGCGAGGCGGTTGAAATGCTGCAGGCGATGAATACCGGCCACGATGGCTCGATGTCTACGATCCATACCAACTCGCCGCGCGAGTGTCTGCATCGCCTCGAGATGCTGCTCCATTTTGGCGGCTGGCAGGGCGGCGAGTTCAACCTGCGCCGACAGATCGTCGGCGCTATCGACCTGATCGTTCAACTGGCCCGGCTGCCGAACGGCACGCGGCGGGTCATTTCGATCAGCGAACTGACCGGGGTGCAGGACGAGTTGGTCGGCATGCAGGAACTATTCCGCTACGAAGCGGCGAGTCGCAATGGCCGGGAAGCTTGGGTCAATACCGGATGTCAGCCGAAATCGGCAAAACTGAAACGCTTTTCGACAAACCCGGTATTCCTGCTCGGGGGCGGTCGTGACTGAGCTTCAATGGCTGATCGGCCTGGCGGTATTCAGCCTGCTGGCGGCGGCCGCCCTGCTGCTGCACGGCGGCAGTGGCGAGGAGCGCCTGGCCAAGGGGCGGCAACGGTTGAACTCGGCGCTCATCCGCCTCGAGTCGCCCACCGAGTTCGTGCCGCAAGGGCCGGCCAAGGCCTGGGTGCCGCCGCTCTTCGACAGCTATTTGCAACGGGCCGGCTTGCTGCCGTGCCGACAACTCTATGTCTTGCTCGCGTTGCCCGCCGTGCTGATCTTCGTTCTCGGCGCCGCCCTGTTCGGGTGGCTGGCCGGACTGTTCGGTCTCCTGCTGCTGTATCCGCTTCTCCTCGGCGTATTCCTGAGCTGGCGGGTGGAGCGCTTCGGACGCCAGGTCGTCGAGCAACTGCCCGGCTTTCTCGATGCCATCTCGCGCATTCTTACCGTCGGCTGCAGCCTGGAACTGGCCTTTCGCAATGCCTGCGAGGACTGCGCCGAGCCCTTGCGCAGCATCGTCCAGCTGATCCTGCTGCGGACCCGGGCCGGGTTGGCGCTGGAAGATGCGATGAATCAGGTGGCCGAACTGTACGCCATCCGTCAGTTGAATTTCGTCGCCTCGGTGTTTTACCTCGGCGTCCGTTACGGCGGCAATGCCCATGCCGTGCTCGAGCGCCTGGCCCAGGGGATGCGCGAGCAGCAGCGCGGCGCCAAGGAGTTGCATGCGATGACGGCCGAGACCCGGGCCAGCGCCTGGGTGCTTTGTGCCTTGCCCTTGTTCGTCGGCGGGATGACCCTGTTTTCCAATCCGGCCTACCTGCTCGGCATGTGGCGCGACCCGATGGGGCAACGCCTGCTGCTTACCGCCGCCGCTTTGCAGGTGGTCGGCATGGCGCTGTTGTTCCGGATGGCCAGGATGAAATGAGGGGCGACGGCAAATGCAGATGATTCCCTGGCTGGTGGCGGGTAGTGTGGGCCTGGCGGTGCTCGGCATTAGCTGGCTGGTCTATGGCTATTTTCTCGGTGCCCAGCGCCAGATTCAACGTCAGCGCCAGTTTCACCGGCTGGACAAGATGCTGGGCCAGGGCAACCGGCCGAGCGAGATGGAGCGGGGCAGCGAAGAATTGCCGCGGCTCGAGCGCGCCGCGCTTTTCCTCTCTGGCCGGATGGCCGCCGAGGGGGCCGCCGAACGCGATTCGGAAGAACGCTTGCTGCTCATTCGTGCCGGTTTTCGCAGCATCCGGGCGGTCCTCTTCTTCCAGGCCCTCCGCCTGCTGCTGCCGATCGCCGGCGGCGTCCTCTATGCCGCCTATGCGCTGCTCACCGGCAGTCTGGATGCCTGGCTCAAATTGCTCGCTGTTTGCATCGTGCTCTATCTTGCCCCCAAATATTTCCTTACTTATCTGGGGCGCCGACGGCTGCGCGAATTGGCCGAGGAATTGCCGGTCTTCGTCGATTTTCTGCGCATGATGCACAGCGTGGGGATCAGTTTCGAGCAATCGATCCTGCTCTTTTCCGAGGATGGGCGCCTTGGCTTGCCCATCCTTTCTGACGAATTCAATGCTGTCAATCTGGCCATCCGCAGTGGCCGGCCGCGCAGCGAGGCCTTGCAGCAAATGGCCAAGCAGCTCGATGTTGCCGAACTGGCCGAACTGGTGGCGCTGATCTGCCAGACCGATCGCTACGGGGCCGGCGTGCAGGAGCCGCTCCGCTTGTTCTCGGTGCGCCTGACGGAAAAGAAACGGTTCGAGACACAGGAATTCGTCGGCAAGATGGCGACCAAGATGGTCGTCGTCATGATTCTCTTCCTGCTCCCGGCCCTCATCATCGTTACCGCCGGTCCCGGCTTCCTGTCGCTGTTCAAGGCCCTGGGGAATCTGACATGAAATTCAGTCGCCATGCGCTGCTCCCGCTGTTTGTCGCGCTCTCCTTGCTGACGGTCGGAGGGGCGTGCCGGGCGGAAAACTCGCCGTTGCCCGCCGCCATGGCCAGCGAAGAGGCGGGCGGGCCCTCGCCGGAGGCGGAAAACGATCCGCAGCTCTATTTGCAGTTGATTGCCCGGATGCAGGAAAAAAATCTCTACTTTGCCTCCCTCGCCCATCTCGATGCCTTCGAGCGACGCTGGCCGGGAAATGCCCGGGCGGCCTTGCTGCGTGGCGATGCGTTGCGGGAAACCGAATATTTTGAAAGAGCCAAGGCGATTTATCGCAATTTGCTCAAGGGCGAGCAGTCGGCCGCCGCCTATCACGGCCTGGGCATTATTGCAGCACGCCAGGGCGATCAGCGCGCCGCCCTGGAAGCGTTGGAAAAAGCCAACCAACTGGCGCCGACCAATGTCTTCATCCTCAACGACCTGGGCTATTCGCAGCTTCTCGCCGGTCGGGCGGACGACGCTCGCCTGAGCCTGCACAAGGCCGCCGAGCTCGATCAGCGAAATAGCCGGGTGGGGGGCAATCTGGCCCTGCTCTATCTGCTCGAGAATAAGCCGGAGCGGGCGCAGGGCATCATGAAGTGGTACCAGTTGCCGGATAGCAAACGCCAGGAAATCTACCGAAAATTTCAGGAATTGCAGGCAGTCAAGGCGAAGTCGGGCGATGAATCTGCGGAATTCGATGCAAATAAGCAAAAAATTGATAAGGTAGAGGGGGCTCCCCGGTCGGCCCGGGAGTAAAGTTCAACTTCCCCGGCGCCGCAGGAGCGGGCTTGGCTCAAAGATCAATTATTCAGGTATTTAAAAATTATGACTAAACAGAGAAGTGTCGAAAAGCCGGAAGGTGTCGAGGTCTATTGCACCACCCGCGAGGCGGCTGAAATGCTCAGCGTTTCCTTGCGCACGGTGCAGTTATGGGTCGAAAGCGGCAACCTGAAGGCCTGGAAGACCGATGGCGGTCATCGGCGTCTGGCCTTGAGTTCGGTACGCGAGTTGATCCGCGAGCGGATGAGCAAGGGCGCCACGCTGGCCCCCGTCGTGGCGCCCGCCGCGACGCCGGCCGAGTTCAGCATTCTGGTCCTCGAAGATGACGAGGATATGTTGAAGCTCTACCGGCTGCATATGGCGACCTGGCAGATGCCGATCCAGGTCGCCTTCGTGAGCAGCGTTTTCGAGGCCCTGGTGGTGATCGGCCGCAAGGCGCCGGACCTGTTGATCACCGACTTGCGGATGTCGGGCGTCGACGGATTCGAGATCATTCGCCTGTTGCGCAACGATCCGGTCCTCAGCAGTTTGAGCATCGCCGTGGTGACCGGCATGGAGCCGGAAGAAATTGCCGAGAAGGGCGGGCTGGCGCCGGATATCACCGTTTTCACCAAACCCCTGTCGTTTGACCAGTTGCAGGGCTATATCAAGGCCTGCCTGGCCTACCGGCCCCGTATCCAGCCCCATGGCGCCCCCTTGAACGCGGCGGCCTGAGTTCGTTGCGGCCGCCTCGCCTTGACCAATCCCGCTTATTGAGAACGAAGAAATGAACGCCCTGCTAAATTCCCGGATCTTCCTCGGCCTGCTGGTCGTGACGGTTTTTTCCGGCGCCGCGCTGGCCGAGGCGGCAACGGAAAACTCGGAGAGTAGCGAAAGTCAGCTCCCGGCGGGCGGTCGGGCGGCTGCCGTGCTCGAATTGCAGCGCTCCGGCCTGGCCTCCGGAAAAGTGCAGCCGCTCAGCGGCGAGGTGGCCGGTCGTTCCTATAAACGCTATCTGGACAGTTTCAATCAGCCGATGCCGAGCCCCAAACGCGGTGGCGATGAATCGGTTGCGGCGACCAACAGCAGCGCCGGCTCGACGCCCAGTAGCCGCTGAGCCAAACGGTCGGCGATGAATCCTTCAGCTTTCCGGGGCGACGGCGGCGCCGCTGCTCGCCGTTGGCAGCGTGGCGTGATCAGCGTCATGGCCGCCGTCGGCATGGCTTTGCTGGTCGGCGCCGCAAGCCTCGGGGTCGATCTGGGCAATTTGTACTACAGCAAACGGCAATTGCAGACGATCGCCGATACGGCGGCGCTTTCGGCCGTCAATGATATTCCGGCGGCCAATGCCATCGCCATCAATGCCGCCGGACTGAATGGCTTTGCCTTGCCCGGTCCACATGCCAATCAATTGAGCACGCTTCCCGGGAGCTATAACTTTTTGACCCGGGCATTCGACCCGACGGCTGCGGCGGCCGACTGGAATGCCGTGCAGGTCACGGTGACGACCAACGAGCCCTACTTTTTCATGCTCGGCAGTCGCGCCCTCAGTGCCACGGCAACGGCCGTCCGCAACGATATTGCGGGGATCTCGATCGGGACCAATCTGCTCAATATCGATACGCAGAAATCGGTTTTGCTCAACGCCCTGCTCGGCAAGTTGCTGAATACCACGCTTGATCTGAGCGTAATAGCCTACCAGGGCCTGGTCGGGGCCAGCCTGAGCCTCCTCGATCTGGTCAACGCGGACGCCTCGATTGGTACGGTCGACGAACTTCTCCGGCTCAACCTGTCGGTGGCCGATCTGCTCAACCTGACGGCGACGGCCCTGGAAAAGAAAAATATTCTCGGGCTCGATGCGACGGTGATCGATACCGTCAAATTGCTGGCCTTGCGGACCGGTGGCGATCTAAATCTGAAACTGGGCGATTTGATCAAGCTTTCGATGGCCTCGGGCAACGATGCGGCGGGGGCGGAGATCAATCTGCTGCAGTTGATCTCGCTGGCAGCACAGGTGGCCAATGGGAAAAATGCCATCAGCCTGCCGGTCGTCAGCGTGGACCTGGGCGGTTTGGCGAAGTTGAGTGTCGCGCTTACCCTGATCGAATCGCCGAGTATCGCGATCGGCCCGGCCGGCAAGGATGGCAGCGGCAACTGGCGGACCGAGGTGCATACCGCGCAGACCCGGCTCAAACTCGATCTCGACCTGTTGCAAGGCCTCGGCTATAACGCGGCCGGGGCTACGGCGGCCGTGCATGTGCCGCTCTATGTCGAAATCGCCTCCGGTACCGCCTGGGTCGATCGTATCCAATGCCGCTACCCGCGAGATGACAGTACGGTCGATGTCGGCGTCTATTCGAGCGCCCTGCAGGTTTATCTCGGCGAAGTGAATCCTGATGTGATGACCAACCGCAACACCTTGCCCACGGTTTCCGATGCCGACCTGGTCAACGTCCTCGGGCTGATCAAGATCACCGCCCGGGCCGAGGTGGCCCTGCCCAGCTACGATGGGGCGCTGGCCTTCAACGGTCCGTTCAATAGCGGCAACACGCAGTCGGTGCATGGCCTATCGACGACCGGTCTGTATTCCAAATTGGTGACCGATGAAAACAATCTGCATTTGAGTGTTGAACTGCTGGGCCTTGAAATTTCGCTGGACCCGCTGGTCAAGGTTCTGCTGACTTTGCTCACGCCGGTTCTCGCCTTGCTCGATGCGCTGCTGAATCCGGTCCTGGAATTGCTCGGCATCCAGCTCGGGATTGCCGACGTCACCGTTTTCAGCCTGAAATGCGGCGCCCCGCAACTGGTCCGTTGACGACCATGGGCCGGACCTTGCAACCGAGAAACCGTAGCGCATTGGAGCAGCGTCGCCGAGGCGCAGAGAAAATCGTTCAACCGTCACTTGCATCGTTTATCGGTCTGACCCAGAATGTGCGCCGAATAAGTTGGGCAAGTCTTTGTTTTTCCGCGGTGTCTCTGCGCTTCTGTGGCGTTTCTGGGTTTAACTGATGTGATCAAGGGATGTTGTCCAGTGAATTGGCCGGATTATGAATAAGAGTTTGCTGCGCGAATACCTGGCCCGGGTTGCCGTCGTTGCCAAGGGGTGGGCCGATGACACGACGCGTGCCGCGCCGTTGCGCCATATGTCACTGCACGTGCACGAGTTGGCCGTGGAAATCGGGCGGCGCAAGGATTTGTGTTCGACCTCGGTGCGCAATGTCGAATCCCGTTTCTGCCTGATGTGTCGGCGCCTCAAGGCGGGGTCCGGCGAGTGCGCCGAGCGCCTTGAGCATTGTCAGTTGCTGAGCAATAGCAGCCTGTCGGTGACGCACGAGCGGGTCGTCAATCTCGGCTTGCTCGACGCCAAGCCGAGGATGGCCTCAGAATTGCACGGCTGATTGCCCGGAACGGCCGGCCGCTCAGAGTTCGAGAAAGGTGCCGACTTCTTCGGCGCGGGCCAGGGTGTCGGCGTAACCGAGATCGATCAGGGCTTGCGTATAGGGCTTTTCGAATAGCAAATAGCTGGTCAGCGCGCCGCCGTGGCGGTTCATGGCGCCCAATCCGGTGAGCAGCACCTTGACCGCCCAGGGCAGGGCGCCGGCATGTTCGGCCGCGATTTTGTCGAGGCGCTCGGAAGGCGAAATGACCAGGGTCTTGATCGGCCGCAAGGCAATCTCGGGGTGGCAACGGATCTCCGCCGGCATTGCTGCCAGCATCTGGTTGATGCCCTGCATGCGCTCGATATCGACGGCCAGGCCATCGAGAAAAATGCTCGACAGCGTATGGCCGGCAATCTGCGCCAGCGACGGGTAGGTATCGGTGGCCCGACGGATCTGCGGTTCGCTGGCGCGCCCGGCGCCAACCACCAGGACGCGTTCGGCGCCGAGATGGATGGCGGGTGAAATCGGCGCCAGTTGGCGCATCGAGCCGTCGCCGAAATATTCGCGGTGAATGCGGGTGGCCGGAAAAATGAAGGGAATGGCGCTCGAAGCGAGCAGGTGGTCGACCCCGATCAGCGAACGGATGCCCATTCGTTGCACGCGGTTCCACGGGTGGGCCGCCGGATGCGCCTGAAAGAAGCTGATGCTTTGCCCCGTTTCGTAGCCGGAGGCCGAAATGCTGAGGGCGTGCAGGGCGCCGTTGGCAATGGCGCGCTCAATGCCGGGGAAATCCAGGCTGCGGGTCAGCAATTGGCGGAGCGGGGCGTTGTCGAGCAAGGAGCGTGGCGGGTCGCCGATCAGCCAGCCGAGGGCCAGCGCCTTCAGCCAGCGGGCGCCGGAAGCACTGATGCCGAGGGCGTCGGCCCGGTAAACGTCGGCCGCCCGCATCTGGCGCCAGATGCGCTCGAGAATCGCCACCGCCTTGCCGAAGTTGTCGGCCAGGCAAGCGATCCCGGCGGCATTGACGGCACCGGCCGAGGTTCCGCACAGGATGGGAAAGGGATTGCGTTTGCGGTGGCGCGAAAGTTTGGCAATGGCGAGCAGGACGCCAACCTGGTAAGCGGCCCGGGCGCCACCGCCGGTCAGGATGAGGGCGGTTTTTGGCGTCGCCGGGGTCAGGCCCATCGTCTATTCACCGGCCGGCGCCCGCGCTGGCGCGCTCGGCCAGTCGGGAATGCCCGGCGTCGAGGGGCGCGCTCGGTTCAGTCGAGCCGTGAGCGCAGCGCATCGGCCCAGCAGTTGGGCGTTTCGTAAAGGCGGACCTGTTCGAGTTGCAGGTGGTTGCCGTAGGTGTCGCGGTAAACCGCGGCCAGTCGCTCGAAAGCGATATGCGCCAGGTTTTCGGCCGTTGGCACGCGATCGAGGAGCACCGTTTTGTGGCCGGGCAGGGAATTCAGGAAGTCGACGATGGCGGTGTCGCCGGCGTAGGCAAGAAAGGCATGGTCCCATTGATCGACCAGATGAGACTTGGCCAGTTCCTTGACCTGCGAGAAATCCATCACCATGCCATTGGCCGCATCGCCAGCCTTGTTGATGATGCTCCCGGAGAGGGTGATTTCGATCACGTAGCGATGCCCGTGTAGATGCCGGCACTGGCTTTTGTGATCGGGGATGCGATGCCCGGCATCGAATTCGAGGCGGCGGGTGATAAACATGGCGGTTTTGCTCTGCTAGGCGGTTGGCGATTATACAATGCGCCATGCTCAGCACAGATGATCATCGCCGGGACAGCGCCGGCCTGCTTTATGTGTATCCGGTGGTGTCGCGCCGCGCCGGTGGCGTTTCGGTCGGCATCAACCTGAATACCAATAATGCCTGCAACTGGGCCTGTCTCTATTGCCAGGTCGAGAATCTGACGCGCGGTGGTCCGCCGCCGCTCGACCTGGATCGTCTGGAGCGTGAATTGACCGGTTTTCTCAGCGATCTGCTGCGCGGCGATTTCATGCAGCGCCAGGTGGCGCCGGAAGTCCGGCATCTGATGGATGTCGCCTTTTCCGGCAACGGCGAGCCGACCAGTGCCCCGGAATTTGCCGAGGCGGTGAGCCGGGTCGGGGCGGTGCTGGCGCATTTCGAATTGCTCGGCAGTTTGCCGCTGCGCCTGATCACCAATGGCAGTCTGCTGCACCGGCCGGAGGTGCAGGCCGGAATCCGGCGCCTGGGCCAACTGGGGGGCGAAGTCTGGTTCAAGATCGATCGCGCCGAGGCGGCCGAGATCGCCAGGATCAACGGCGTGCCTTTGCGTACCGAGAAGATCGCCGATCATCTGGAATGCTGCGCCCGACTGGCGCCAACCTGGGTGCAGACCTGCTGGTTCGGGCTGGATGGCGAATCGCCTTCGGCGGTGGCGCGGGCGGCGTACTGCGCCTTGCTCAAGCCGCTGGCCGACAGGCTCGCCGGCGTCCATCTCTATGGTCTGGCCCGCCCCTCGCGGCAGGCGGCGGCGCCGCGGCTGACGCGCCTGGCGGCGGCGGAACTGGAAGCTTTTGCCGCCGAAATCCATGAAAAAACGGGCATCCGGGTGATGGTTTCCCCGTGATGCCCGTTGCCGCGGTCAGTGACCGCGGGGCGCCGAAACTCAGGCGGCTTTCTTGCTACGGCTACGCGCCGACTTCTTCAGGGACTTGTAGAGTTCCGGTTCCTGCGACTTCAGGTACTCAACAATATCCCAGTCTTCGCGCTTGATCGACTTGATGTCGATCTGTTCGACGTGCACCAGGCGCAGCAGTTCACGCACCGGTTTCGGCATGTTGCGGCCGCTTTCGTAACGGGAGCCGCCGCTCTGGGTAACACCCAGCGTGGACCAGAATTGTTGTTGGTTGAGGCCAAGTTTGCGCCGGATCTCGCGGGCGTCGATCTTTTCGATGGTTTTGACGGTAGTCATCATCCACTCTCCATACGCTAGTGTAATAGGCTTACCCAAGCATCCTAGCGGTGTATGACTTAGGTAATATGACCTAGTGTATAGATGCAAATGGCGTAGCGCAAGTGCCAATGCCATATATTTCAAAAAATATTTTTCCGGAAAGGTATTCGATTCATCCACTTGGTCTGACCAATCGATGATCTGGTGCGGCTTTCGCGGATTGGTCTTTCCCTAATCCGGTGGATGTTCTAAGATCGGAACGATCAATAAATATTTGTTGGGGAGCGTGCAATGCAGGTGCTGGAGATCTTTCGGCTCAAGGACGTGGCGCTGTATACGATTGCGCCGCAACAGTCGCTGGCTGCTGCCGTCGATGCCATGGCCGAGTTCGACGTCGGTTCGCTGGTCGTCATGGAGCACGGCAAGATGGTCGGCCTGCTGACCTTCCGCGAAGTCCTGGTGGCGCTCAAGCGGCGTGGTTCGCTGGTCGATGCGGTGACGGTCGGCGAGGTGATGGTCAAAGACCCGGTGACCGTCTATCCCGAGATGGATGTCAACGACCTGCGCCGGGTGATGGTCGATAAGCGTTCGCGCTATGTCCCGGTAATGGACGGCGCTACCTTGATGGGCGTGATTTCCTTCCTCGATGTGGCGAAGGCCGTGCTTGAAGAGCAGAGCTTCGAAAACAAGATGCTCAAAAGCTATATCAAGAATTGGCCCGACGAGGCGCCGGCTTGAACGCACCGGGGATGAAAAAGGCGGCGGATGCCGCTTTTTTCATGCTCGTTTAGCGGCTGTCCCAGCCGTAGCGTTTGGTCCGCTGCCAGCGGTTGTCGGCTTGCGGGCGGGGATTGGCGGCGGTCGGTCCGGTGTTTTTTCGTTCGGCCGGTCGCGTCGTGCGTCGCGTTGTTATTGACGGTGTGGCAGGGGGCTTTTTGTTCGGCATGGTAAACTCCTGCATCCATTTTAGACTGTAGCGCTCCATGTCCGGCAATACCTTTGGCACCCTGTTTACCGTTACCTCCTTCGGCGAATCGCACGGCCCGGCCATCGGCTGCGTGGTTGATGGTTGTCCGCCGGGTCTCAGTCTGTGCGAAGCCGACATCCAGGCCGAGCTCGATCGCCGCAAGCCGGGCACCTCGCGCCATGTGACGCAGCGTCGCGAGCCGGATACGGTCGAGATTCTCTCCGGTGTGTTCGAGGGCAAAACGACCGGCACGCCGATCGGTCTGCTGATCCGCAACCAGGACCAGCGCAGCAAGGACTACGGCAACATCGCCGAGACTTTCCGGCCCGGGCATGCCGATTACACCTATACCCAGAAATACGGTTTCCGCGACTATCGCGGCGGCGGCCGTTCCTCGGCCCGCGAAACGGCGGTGCGGGTTGCGGCCGGGGCGATTGCCCGCAAGTGGCTGGATGAACGCTACGGGGTGAAAATTCGCGGCTGGATGAGCGCCCTTGGGCCGATTGAAATCCCGTTCGTTTCGGCCGAGCATGTTGCCGAAAACGCCTTTTTTGCGCCGAATGCCGCCATCGTGCCGGAACTCGAAGCCTATATGGACAGCCTGCGCAAGTCGCTCGATTCGGTCGGTGCAAAAATCACCGTCACCGCCACCGGCGTCCCGCCGGGCTGGGGCGAGCCGGTCTATGACCGGCTGGATGCCGAAATCGCCTATGCCATGATGGGCATCAATGCCGTCAAGGGCGTCGAAATCGGCGCCGGCTTTGCCTCGGTGGTGCAAAAAGGCAGCCAGCACGGCGACGAAATGACGCCTCAGGGTTTCGCCTCCAATCATGCCGGCGGTGTCCTCGGCGGTATTTCGACCGGTCAGGAAATCGTCGTCAACATGGCCATCAAGCCGACCTCGTCGATCGCCCAGCCAAGAAATTCGATTGATACGCAGGGCAAGCCGATCTTGGTTGCCACCGAAGGTCGGCACGATCCCTGTGTTGGCATTCGCGCGACGCCGATCGCCGAGGCCATGCTGGCTCTGGTCTTGATCGATCATGCCTTGCGTCAGCGGGCGCAATGCGGCGACGTGCTCTGTCAGACGCCGCGTATTCCAGGGGAGATCGCCTGAGATTTCCCGTCATTCCCCGCTGTTGCAGCGGAAATTTGCCTCAGGGAGAGCAAAATGCAAATCGAGCATCACGACCTGCACCACGAGTTTCCGGAGTTCGGCGAGGCGATTAATGCGTTGAAGACCGGCAATGCCCAGTTCGCCAAGCTGTTTGCATCCTACCAGCGCCTGACGGGCAATGTCGAGGATCTTGAAGAGAGCGATATGCCGGTCGCCGATTTCACGCTCGAAGATATGAAAAAGCAGCGTGTCAAGTTGAAGGACGAGCTTTATCACCTGTTGCTCGCCTTCCGGGCCGGCCAGCAATCGGTCGGCGCCTGATTAGGCCGCTCTTCGGCGGTGGCATCCGGTAAAATTGCCGGATGCAAGCATTGCCCTATTGGCGCCTCTCCGGCTATTACCTTTTTTATTTTTCCTTCTTGGGCGCCTTCTCGCCCTATTTCGGGCTTTATCTGCAATCCCTGAGTTTTTCCGCCTGGGATATCGGCCTGCTGATGTCCCAGATGCAGATGATGCGGATGTTCGGGCCCTATCTGTGGGGCTGGTTGGCCGACCGTTTCGATCATCGCCTGGTGATCATCCGCCTGGCTGGCGCGATCGCCCTGGCCGGATTCACCGCCTTTTTCTGGCTCGATAGATTGCCCGGCATGCTGCTCGCCATGGCGGCCCTGGCCTTCTTCTGGAGCGCCGCTCTGCCGCTCGTCGAAACCCTGACGTTTGATCATTTGCGCGACGACTGCGGGCGTTATAGCCGGATTCGGCTGTGGGGCTCGATTGGCTTCATCGCCGCGGTGATGGGGACCGGGGTGCTGCTCGATGCGGCGCCGCCGATTGCCGTGCTCTGGATATGCTGGAGCATTCTGCTCGGCATCCTGGTTTTTGCCGCGGTTCTGCCGGAAGCGGCGCCGGCACCGCTCGGCGACGCGCTCCGCCCGATCGCGGCGATCCTTCGGCAGCCCAAGGTCAAGGCCTTGCTGGCGGCCTGTTTCATGATGTCGGCGGCGCATGGCGCTTTTTATGTTTTCTACTCGATTCATCTCGCCGGGCACGGCTACAGCAAGACCGAAGTCGGCGCCCTGTGGTCGCTCGGGGTGGTGGCCGAGATCGTTGTTTTCATGTGGATGGCCCGTCTCGCCCGGCGTTTCTCCTTGCGTACCATCCTGCTCGCCAGCTTTGCCGCGGCGGTCTTGCGCTTCCTGCTGATGGGCTGGGGCGTCGGCTCGCTGGCCCTGATGATTGCTGTCCAGTTGCTGCACGGCCTGACCTTCGGTGCCTATCACGCCTCGGCCATTGCCGCGGTCAACCGCTGGTTTCCGGGACGGGCCCAGGGGCGGGGGCAGGCGCTCTATTCCAGTTTGTCCTTTGGCGCCGGCGGTCTGCTCGGTTCCCTGATCAGTGGCCATACCTGGGAAACCTGGGGGGCGGGGTGGACGTTTTCGCTTGGCTCGCTCTTCGCGCTTGCCGGCTTTTTGCTGGTCTGGGGCTGGGTGCGTGATGACGGTGGAATTGACGCTGCCGGCCGGGCAAAAACCCCTGATCCTGTGCCATAATTCAAGGCTTTACGGCCTATTTGAAGCACTTCATGGCAAAGACACTTTACGACAAACTCTGGGAAAACCATGTCGTCCACGTTGAAGAGGACGGCTCGGCACTGCTCTATATCGATCGTCACCTGGTGCACGAAGTCACCAGCCCGCAGGCTTTCGAAGGCCTGAAGCTGGCCGGGCGCAAGCCGTGGCGCGTTTCTTCCATCGTCGCGACGCCCGATCACAATACCCCGACCAATCACTGGGACGAAGGCATCAAGGACCCGGTTTCCCGGCTGCAGGTGGAAACCCTCGATGCCAATATCCGCGAAGTTGGCGCCCTGGCCTATTTCCCGTTCAAGGATCCGCGCATGGGCATCCTGCATGTCGTCGGCCCGGAAAATGGCGCGACGTTGCCCGGCATGACGGTTGTCTGCGGTGATTCGCATACCTCGACGCACGGCGCCTTTGGCTGTCTGGCGCACGGCATCGGCACCTCGGAAGTCGAGCATGTGCTGGCCACCCAGTGTTTGCAGCAGAAGAAGTCGAAGACCATGCTGGTCGCCGTCGACGGGCGACTCGGCAAGGGCGTTACCGCCAAGGATGTGGCGCTGGCCATCATCGGCACCATCGGCACGGCCGGCGGCACCGGTTACGCCATCGAGTTCGGCGGCAGCGCCATTCGCGGCCTGTCGATGGAAGGGCGCATGACCCTGTGCAACATGGCCATCGAGGGGGGCGCCCGGATGGGTTTCGTCGCCGTCGATGAGACGACGATCAATTATCTGAAGGGTCGCCCCTTCTCGCCGCAGGGCGAAATCTGGGAGCGGGCCGTGACGTATTGGCGGACGCTGCATTCCGATAGCGGCGCCCAGTTCGATCGCGTCGTTAGCTTGCGGGCCGAAGATATCCGGCCGCAGGTGACCTGGGGAACGTCGCCGGAGATGGTCGTGGCGATCGACGCCGTGGTGCCCGATCCGGCCAAGCAGACCGATCCGGTCAAGCGCGAGGGCATGGAACGGGCTTTGCAGTACATGGGTCTAAATCCCAATACCCCGATCCAGAGCATTGCCGTGGATAAGGTCTTCATCGGTTCCTGCACTAACTCGCGCCTCGAGGATTTGCGTGAGGCCGCCTCCGTCCTCAAGGGCCGGCATATTGCCGCCAATATCAAGCTGGCCCTGGCTGTGCCGGGCTCCGGCCTGGTCAAGCGGCAAGCCGAGGCCGAGGGGCTGGACAAGGTTTTCGTGGCGGCTGGTTTCGAATGGCGCGAGCCGGGCTGTTCGATGTGTCTGGCGATGAATGCCGACCGTCTGGAGCCGGGCGAGCGTTGTGCTTCGACCTCCAACCGCAATTTCGAAGGTCGGCAGGGACCCGGTGGACGTACCCACTTGGTCAGCCCGGCCATGGCGGCAGCCGCGGCGATCGCCGGGCGCTTCGCCGATGTGCGGGAAGTCCTGTAAGGAGAGCGGTCATGCGCGTTCTGTTGATGGCATTGATGGTTCTTGGTTTGGCTGCTTGCAATACGGCACAGGGCGTCAAGAAGGACGTCGAACACGGTGCCGAGGTGACCGGCGAAGCCCTGCAAAAAGGTGGCGAGGCCGTCGGCCACGCCTTGAACAAGACTGGTGAAGTCGTCGGCGGCGCCCTGCAGAAGGGCGGCGAGGCGGTGGGTGGCGCTCTGAAGAAGTCGGGCGACGCCGTGCAGAAAGTGGTGGAGTAATGGATAAATTTGTTCGTCTGGAGGGCTTGGTGGCGCCGCTCGACCGTAGCAACGTCGATACCGATGTGATCATCCCGAAGCAGTTCCTGAAATCGATCAAGCGTTCCGGCTTCGGCCCGAATGCCTTCGACGAATGGCGTTACATGGATATCGGCCAGCCCGGCCAGGACAATTCGGCGCGTCCGAAGAATCCGAATTTCGTGCTTAACCTGCCGCGTTACCTGGGGGCTGAAGTGCTGCTGACGCGCGCCAATTTCGGCTGTGGCAGTTCGCGCGAACATGCCCCGTGGGCGCTGCTCGATTTTGGTTTCAAGGCGATCATCGCCGAGTCCTTTGCCGATATTTTCTTCAATAACTGCTACAAGAACGGCATTGTGCCCATTGTCTTGCCCGCCTCGGAAATCGAAACCCTGTTCCGCCAGGTCGAGGTCACGCCCGGCTACAAGTTGATCGTCGATCTGCCGGGGCAAGTCGTCGTTCGTCCCGATGGTTACGCCATTCCCTTCCCGATCGATGCGTTTCGTAAGGAATGCCTGATCAACGGTTGGGACGACATCGGCCTGACCCTGCGCCATGCGGCGAAGATTCGCGAATTTGAAGATAAACGTCGTATCAGCCAGCCCTGGCTGTTTAGTTAGTCATTAGCTATTAGTTATTAGGGGTTTGAGCTATTAGTGAGCACGAGCATTACCGACTTGCAACGCTTCTGGCTCGATCCTGAATCCTAACCACTGGATCCTAAAAAATATGAAAATTTGTGTTCTGCCGGGTGACGGCATTGGTCCTGAAATCACGGCCGAGGCCGTGCGTGTTCTGAATGCCCTCGACCTCAAGTTCGAGATGGAAGAGGCTTTGCTGGGTGGGTGCGCGGTTGACGCGACCGGTAATCCCTATCCCGAGGCCACGCAGAAGCTGGCCCGCCAAGCCGATGCCATCCTGCTCGGCGCCGTCGGCGGCCCGAAGTGGGACAGCCTGCCGCGCGAGCAGCGCCCGGAGCGCGGCCTGCTCGGTATCCGCAAGGATCTGAACCTGTTTGCCAACCTGCGTCCGGCGATTCTTTACCCGGAACTGGCCAATGCCTCGACGCTCAAGCCGGAAATCGTCGCCGGGCTGGATATCCTGATCATCCGCGAACTGACCGGTGACATCTATTTCGGCCAGCCGCGCGGCATCCGCGAGGAAAACGGCGAGCGCGTCGGCTTCAATACCATGGTCTATAGCGAGTCGGAAATCCGCCGCATCGGCCACGTCGCCTTCCAGGCCGCGCAGAAGCGCGACAAGCGCCTGTGTTCGGTGGACAAGATGAACGTGCTCGAATGCACCCAGCTCTGGCGCGACGTGATGATCGAGATCAGCAAGGAATACCCGGATGTCGAACTCAGCCACATGCTGGTCGACAATGCCGCGATGCAGCTGGTCAAGGCACCGAAGCAGTTCGACGTGATGGTCACCGGCAACATGTTCGGCGACATCCTGTCCGACGAAGCCTCGATGCTGACCGGTTCGATCGGCATGCTGCCCTCCGCCTCGCTCGATGACAAGAACAAGGGGCTGTACGAGCCGTCACATGGCTCCGCACCGGACATCGCCGGCAAGGGCGTGGCCAATCCGCTGGCCACCATCCTCTCGGCGGCCATGCTGCTGCGCTACACCTTCGGTCTCGAAGAGCCGGCACTGCGCGTCGAAAATGCGGTCAAAAAGGTGCTCGCCCAGGGCTACCGGACCGGCGACATCTACGAGCGCGGGACCAATAAGGTTGGCACCAGGGAAATGGGCGACGCGGTACTCGCGGCGCTTTGAGGTTAGGATCGAGTTATTAGGATCGAGGATCGAGTTATTGGGGCGAGGGTTTTACTAGCAGCTCGATCCTCGATCCTAGGCAACTAGCTATAAAAGGAAGAAGTCATGAAGAAAGTCGGTCTGGTCGGTTGGCGTGGCATGGTCGGTTCCGTGCTGATGCAGCGCATGGTTGAGGAGGGTGATTTCGCCCATATCGATCCGGTGTATTTCTCGACGTCCGCTGCCGGCGGCAAGGCGCCGGTGTTGGGTGGCAAGGAAGCCTCCCTGCCGCTGCAGAACGCATCCGATATCGAGGCGCTGCAGGCCTGCGAAATCATCATCACCTGCCAGGGCGGCGACTACACCAAGGAAGTCTTCCCCAAGCTGCGGGCGGCCGGCTGGAACGGTCACTGGATCGACGCGGCTTCGTCGCTGCGCATGGCTGAAGATGCCGTGATTGTGCTCGACCCGGTCAATATGCACGTCATCAAGGACGCGCTGGTCAAGGGCGGCAAGAACTGGATCGGCGGCAACTGCACGGTGTCGCTGATGCTGATGGGCCTCGGTGGCCTGTTCCAGAACGACCTGATCGAATGGGCGACCTCAATGACCTATCAGGCCGCCTCCGGCGCCGGGGCGCAGAACATGCGTGAGCTGATATCGCAGATGGGCGCCATTCATGCGTCGGTGGCCGACCTGCTGGCCGATCCGGCTTCCGCCATTCTCGACATCGACCGCAAGGTTGCCGAAACCATCCGTTCCGATGCCTTCCCGAAGAAGAACTTCCGCAACACGCCGCTCGCCGGCTCGCTGATTCCGTGGATCGACGTGCCCTACGAGAACGGCCAGTCCAAGGAAGAATGGAAGGGCGGCGCCGAATGCAACAAGATCCTCGGCAAGCCGGCTTTCCGCACGGCTGGATCGATCCCCATCGACGGTCTGTGCGTGCGCATCGGTGCGATGCGTTGCCACAGTCAGGCGCTGACCATCAAGCTGAAGAAGGATGTGCCGCTCGACGAGATTTCCGACATGCTCGCCAAGGCCAATCCGTGGGCCAAGGTGGTGCCGAATGAGCGCGAGATCTCCGAGCGCGAACTGACGCCGGCTGCCGTCACCGGCACGCTGACCGTGCCGGTCGGCCGCCTGCACAAGATGGCGATGGGTCCGGAATACCTCGCCGCCTTCACCTGTGGCGACCAGTTGCTGTGGGGGGCTGCCGAGCCGCTGCGCCGCATGCTGCGCATCCTGCTCGACGCCTGATCGTCGTTCGGCATGAATAACGGGGCTGCGGCCCCGTTATTGGCATGTTGGAATTATGCCCAAAGCCTGGTACTGAGAAAGTAATTCAGCTTGCATTGCTAAGTGCATGATGTTAATTTAAAACCCCCAAATTCCATGCTCAGGGTTTCGCCGTGACCGAAACTAACTGCTCCAAATTCAAGAAGCGTGCGGCAGCACTCGCTGTTGCTTCATGTCTGTCTGTAATGCCATGGGTTGCCGATGCGGCAGGCCTCGGTAAAATCACGGTTTTTTCCGGACTGGGTCAGCCCTTGCGGGCCGAGTTGGAAATCGCCGCCAACCGGGATGAACTGGCGGGCATGGCGGCGCGTCTGGCGCCGGTCGACGCTTTCAGTCAATCCGGTATCGATTACGCCTCGGTGTTGCGCGATCTGCGCTTCTCCGTGGAAAAGCGAGGAAATGGGCAGGCCGTTGTCAAAGTGACGTCGTTCAAGCCGATCAACGAGCCTTTCCTTGATTTTCTGGTTGAGCTCAACTGGCCGGCTGGGCGTCTGGTCCGCGAATATACCTTCCTGCTCGATCCCCCCGAAATGATGGCGAAGGGCGCGCCGGCTCCGGTCTCTGTTGCCGAGGCCAAGGTTGTCGAAACGCTACGCAGTCGTGACTATGCGACTCGCCAGCCGGCACCCAGCAAAGTGGCGCCGGAACCGGCTCCGCGTCCAGCTCCTGCCGCGGCCGCGAAGCCGGTGCCGGAGCCGAAGGCCGAGGCGTCGGGCGTGCGCATCGTTCAACCCGGTGAAACCCTGCGCAAGATTGCCGGGGAAAACCACTACGAAGGCGTTTCGCTCGAACAGATGCTGGTCGGTCTGTACCAGAGCAATCCGGATGCCTTCATGGGCAACAACATCAATCGCCTGAAGGCCGGGGCGATACTTGGTATTCCGGAGCAGAGCAAGGTTGAGGCGGTCTCGCCGGGCGAGGCGAAAAAAGTTTACCTGGCCCATGCCAGCGATTGGAACGCCTATCGGCAAAAGCTGGCGGCTGGTGTGGCCAAGGCGCCGGCCCGCGAGGAAGCTGGCGCCGCCCAGGCGAGTTCGGGAAAAATTACTGCCAAACTTGACGAGAAGGCGGCTCCCGCCGAGTCGAGCAAGGATCAGGTCAAGGTTTCGCGCACCGAGCTCGCCGCCAAGGGGGCGCTGGCCGGCAAGGCTGCCGCTGCTGCCGAGGCCGATCAGGTGGCCAAGGACCGGGCGTTGAAGGATGCCCAGGGGCGTCTGGCGGTGCTGGAAAAAAATGTTGATGATTTGCAGAAGCTTCTTGAGCTGAAGAACAAGAAGCTGGCCGAGTTGCAGCAACAACCCGCGGCCAAGAAGGAAGACGTCAAGCCGGCCGAACCGGCCAAGGTGGTCGAGCCAGCCAAGGTCGTTGAAGCGCCGAAGCCGGTTGAGCCGGCCAAGCCCGCCGAAGAGGTCAAGCCGGTCGAGGCGCCGAAGGTTGCCGAGGTCGCCAAACCGGTTGAAGCGGTTGCGCCGGTCGAAGTCGCCAAGCCGCTCGAGGAAAAGCCGGTGCCGCCGGCGCCACCCGCTGAGCTGGCGCCGCCGGCGGATCCTGAAGTCGAGGAACCGGGCTGGCTCGATGCGTTGTTGAGCAATCCCTTGCCCCTCCTTGGTGGGGGCGGTGTCCTGGCGCTGCTGGCGGCCTATTTCGTTGCCCGGCGGCGGCGTCCGCAGGGCGAGTCGTCGCCCGAAACGACGACCGCTCCGTCGCCCTCCAGTCTGGGGCCGAATTCCGTTTTCCGGATGACCGGCGGTCAGAGTATCGACACCTCCAATATCGCGCCGCAAACCGGTGATTTCAGCCAGACCGGGCCGGGCAGCATCGATACCGACGAAGTCGACCCGGTGGCCGAGGCCGATGTGTATATGGCCTACGGTCGCGACACGCAGGCCGAAGAAATTCTTCTTGAAGCGCTGCAGAAGGATCCGCAGCGCACGGCGATTCATGCCAAGTTGCTGGAGATCTACGCCAACCGGAAGAGTGTCAAGCAATTTGAAACTTTGGCCAGCGAGCTTTATGCGCAAACGGCCGGGGTTGGCCCGGAGTGGGAAAAGGTTGCCGAGTTGGGGGTCGGTATCGATCCGGAGAATCCGCTCTATTCCGGGGCGCGTGTCGCGTCGGCGCCGGTGGCCGAAGCCGAGCTGCCGGTGATCCCCGACGAGTTAGACTTGGTTGTGCCGGATGAGCCGTTGAGCACGGCCGACGTTGCCGAGCCCGAACCATTCTTTGCGTTGGCCGAAGAGCCGGTGGTGGCTGAGCTGCCGCCGGTCGCGTCGCCCGTCGCCGAGGTTCCGGAAGAAGCGGCTGAGCAATTGCCCAGTTTCGATTTCGCCTTCGATGTTCCCGCCGCCGAGCCGGAAGTCCGGGCGGAGCCGGTGGTCGAGCCGACACCGCCGGTTTTTGATGAGCCCTATATCGACACGGTGGTGACGGGTGAATCCAAGGCTCTCGATTTCGACCTGGGCGGTGCCGAGCCGGCGCCTGAGCCAGTCGCCGAACGAGCTGGCGAATTGCCCGAAATTGAAGAGTTGGGCGGCGAAATCGTCGATTTCGATCTGGGTGGCGAAATTTCCGTCGCTGAAGATGTCGAATCTGCCGATGCGAGTCACGATTTCTCGCCGGCCGGTACGATGGTGATGCCGTCCGGGGTCGAGGATATCGGGGTGTCGACCTACATTGGTGGCGAAGCGACACCGGCCGCTGCTGTCGAAGAGCCGGAAAAGCCGTCCGAGGCGTTGGCCGAGCAGGCGCTGGGCGATTTCGACTTCGATATCAGTTCGCCGTCTACCCAGACCGTGGTCAATCCGTTGCCGGAAAGCCTTTCGTCTGAGTTCTTCGATATTTCCTCGGCCGTGCCGGAAATCGATGTCGACAATCCGCAACTGGCGGAAACGGTGATCGGGCCGGATGCGGATTCTCTGGAATTCGACGTCAAGCTGACCGATTCGGTTTTCCTCGGTCAGCCGATGATGCCGCAAGACTTCGATATCGGTTCGATCAATCTGGATCTGGCCGCCGAGCCGACGACGCCAGCAGCCATTCCCGAGCAGGCAGAAGCGCCGGCGGCAGCCGCTCCGGTGCCGGACGAAGACGGCGTCAGAGATGCGCATTGGGAACAGGTCAACACCAAGCTTGATCTGGCCAAGGCCTACGAAGAAATGGGCGATCTCGAAGGGGCGCGCGAGCTGCTGCAGGAAGTGGTCGGTGAGGGTTCGGTCGATCTCGTCGAGCAGGCGCATGCGATTCTCGGCCGAATAGGCGAGTAAAATTCCGGCTTGTGATCGGCACATGGCCCCGCAAGGGGCTGTGTGCATTTTGGGAGCCTGATTTGCATCCAACTAGCGCTTTGATTGTCTGGCTGGCGGCCGTGCTGGCCACCCAGTTCGTCGGCTACGCCGGGCTCGGGGTGCTGGCGGCGGGGATGCTGCTTTCCCAGCCCCGGCTCTATCGTTCCTGGCTGTCTTATGTGCGGCGGGCGCGCTGGTTATTGCTGACCCTCTGGCTGATCCTGGCCTACAACACACCCGGCGAGGCGCTTGCCGATCTGGCCTGGGCGCCGACTTATGAAGGCATGGCGGAGGCCAATTTGCAGGCCGTGCGCCTGGTCGCCATGCTCGGTTGCCTGGCCTGGCTCTTTGCCCATCTCGGGCGGGACGGGCTGGTCAGCGCCCTGTGGGGGATGTTGCAGCCTCTGCGAAAGGGCGGGCTGGATAGCGGACGTCTGGTCATCCGCTTGTCGCTGGTTCTGGAAAACCTGCAGGCACCGCCGGAGAAGGGGGCCTGGAAAAAAATGCTGGCCGCTGCGCCGGCTTTTGCCGGCGGTCCCGACGTGCTGCATCTCAGTCTGCCGCACTGGGCAGTCCGCGATACCCTGGCGGTGCTGCTCGCCGCAGCCCTGTTGCTGGGAGCGGTATTGTTGTGAGAATCGCCCTGGGGCTGGAATATTGCGGTACGAACTTTCATGGCTGGCAGAGTCAGCCATCCGGTGCGACCGTGCAGGATGTTTTGCAAGCAGCCTTGACGGCGATTGCCGGGCAATTCGTCGGCGTGATCTGCGCCGGGCGGACTGATGCCGGGGTTCACGCCAGTCAACAGGTGGTGCATTTCGATGCGCCGGTCGAGCGGCCGCTGAGCGCCTGGGTGCGTGGCGTCAATTCGCATTTGCCGGCAGGTGTTGCGGTGCGCTGGGCGCAGCCGGTCAGTGACGAATTCCATGCCCGTTTCAGCGCTCGCGGCCGGCGCTACCGTTACCTGCTGGTCAATCGGCCGCAGCGGCCTGGGCTATGGCAAGGGCGGGTCGGCTGGTTTCATCTGCCGCTCGATCTGGCGGCGATGCAGGCGGCAGCCGGTCGACTGCTCGGCGAGCACGATTTCTCCGCCTTCCGTGCCGCCGGCTGCCAGGCCAAGACGCCGATCAAGACGCTATGGCGGGCCAATGTCCAACAGCAGGGCAATCTGCTGGTCTTCGATTTCGAGGCCAGCGCCTTCCTGCATCACATGGTGCGCAATCTCGTCGGCAGCCTGGTCTATATTGGCAAAGGGGCGCAGCCGGCGGCCTGGATCGACGAACTGCTGTTGGCCCGCGATCGGACCGAGGCGGCCCCGACCTTCTCGCCGGATGGCCTGTATTTTCGCGGGCCGATCTACGAGCCGCACTGGCAATTGCCCGACCCGCAAGACGATTTCCTGGATGGGATGCTCAAATGAAAAAAACCCGGATCAAGATCTGCGGCCTGACCCGTGAAGAAGATGTCGATGCGGCCGTGGCGGCTGGCGCCGATGCCATCGGTTTTGTCTTCTATCCGCCCAGCCCCCGCTACGTGAAACCGCAGCGCGCCGCTGAACTGGCCCGGCACATTCCGCCCTTCGTCGATGTCGTCGGCCTGTTCGTCAACGAGACGCCGGAAACCGTGCGCGCCGTCTGTAAACAGGTGCCGATCAACCTGCTGCAATTCCACGGCGACGAGGATCACGCCTATTGCCGCCAGTTCGCCCAGCCCTATCTGCGTGCGGCGCGGGTGAGGCCGGGGTTCGATCTGGTAGAATTCGCCGGCGCGTTTCCCGAGCGTCGCGGCTTGTTGCTCGATGCCTTTGTCGAAGGTTACGGCGGTGGCGGGCATGTCTTCGACTGGATGCTGATTCCGCCGGACTTGCCGGGCTTTCTGGTACTCTCCGGCGGCCTCACTGCCGAGAATGTCGGAACTGCCGTGCGGCGTGTGCGCCCGGCGGCGGTCGATGTCTCGTCGGGGGTGGAAATGCGCAAGGGCATCAAGGATCACGCGAAAATCGCGGCCTTTGTCGCGGCGGTGCGCGCGGCGGACGCAGCGATTAACGAAGGGTAAGGACTATGCGGGAATCGGCGGGTGGTATCACCCGAACCTGTTGGCGGCATCATCTGGCGAATCATCCCTGAAGGTGGGCGATCGTTCCTTTTCGTCCAATTATTTCCAGGAGTTTAGCCATGTCCCATCCCGCCTATGATTTTCCCGACGCGCGCGGCCATTTCGGCCCCTACGGTGGCGTCTTCGTCGCCGAGACGCTGTTCGGCGCCCTTGATGAACTGAAAGCGGCCTATGCCGCGGCGCAGGCCGATCCGGCCTTTCGTGCCGAATACGAATACGAACTCAAGCATTTCGTCGGCCGCCCGTCGCCGGTCTACCACGCCAAGCGCTGGTCGGAAATGCTCGGTGGCGCGCAGATTTATCTGAAGCGCGAAGACCTCAACCACACCGGTGCCCACAAGGTGAATAACTGTATCGGCCAGGCCATTCTCGCCCGGCGCATGGGCAAGCCGCGGGTCATCGCCGAAACCGGCGCCGGCCAGCATGGTGTCGCGACAGCCACCGTCGCCGCCCGCTACGGTATGGAATGCGTCGTTTATATGGGCAGCGAAGACGTCAAGCGCCAGGCCGCCAACGTCTATCGCATGAAGCTGCTGGGCGCCACCGTGGTGCCCGTCGAATCCGGCTCGAAGACGCTCAAGGATGCGCTCAACGAAGCGATGCGCGACTGGGTGACCAACATCCACAACACCTTCTACATCATCGGCACGGTCGCCGGCCCGCATCCGTACCCGATGCTGGTCCGCGATTTCCAGAAGGTGATCGGCGAGGAATGTCTGGTGCAGATGCCGGAAATGACCGGCCGCCAACCGGATGCGGTGATCGCCTGTGTCGGCGGCGGCTCCAACGCGATGGGCATTTTCTATCCGTACATCAATGAAGAAAACGTCCGCCTGATCGGCGTCGAAGCAGCCGGCGACGGCATCGCTACTGGTCGCCATTCGGCGTCCCTGACGCTCGGCGTACCCGGCGTGCTGCACGGCAATCGCACCTACCTGCTGCAGGATGAAGACGGCCAGATCATCGAAACGCATTCGATCTCAGCCGGTCTCGATTACCCGGGCGTCGGCCCGGAACATGCTTGGCTCAAGGATATCGGCCGCGCCGAATACCAGACCATCGACGACAGCGAGGCATTGGCCGCGTTCCACACGCTGTGCCGCATCGAAGGCATCATCCCGGCGCTCGAATCCAGCCATGCATTGGCCTACGCCGCCAAGCTGGCGCCGACCCTGCCCAAGGACAAGATTCTGCTGGTCAACCTCTCCGGCCGGGGTGACAAGGACATGCATACCGTGGCCGAAAAGTCGGGGATCGTTTTCTGATGTCGCGCATTCAACAAGCTTTCGAACGCCTCCATGGCGAAGGCCGCAAGGCGCTGATCCCCTTCATCACCGCTGGCGATCCGGATGCCGCGCTGACCTTGCCGCTGCTGCACACGCTGGTTGAAGCCGGCGCTGACGTGATCGAACTCGGGGTGCCGTTTTCCGACCCGATGGCCGACGGCCCGACCATTCAGCGCGCTTCCGAGCGCGCCCTGGCCAAGGGCATGACGCTGCGCAAGGTGCTGCAACTGGTGGTCAATTTCCGCCAGACCGATGGCAAGACGCCGATCGTGCTGATGGGCTACGCCAATCCGATCGAGGCCATGGGCCTGGAGAAATTCGCTGCTGCTGCGGCGCAAGCGGGCGTCGATGGCGTGCTGGTTGTCGATTACCCGCCGGAAGAAGCCGCCGCTTTTGGTGCGGCGATGAAGGCACACGGCATGGATCCGATTTTCCTGCTGGCGCCGACTTCAAGTGTCGAGCGTATCGAGCAGGTGGCAGAAATTGCCTCTGGTTATGTCTATTACGTCTCGCTGGCCGGGGTGACCGGTTCTGGCGCGCTGAATGTCGAGGCGGTCGCCGGGCGCCTGCCGCTGATCCGCGAAAAGACCGGCCTGCCGGTCGGCGTCGGTTTCGGCATCCGCGATGCCGCGACGGCCGCCCGCATTGCCGGCATCGCCGATGCGGTCGTCGTTGGCAGCCGGATTATTGAAGAAATTGAAAAATCGACGGTAGAAACTGCCTGCGCCAACGTCAAGGCGCTGGTGGCAGACATTCGCCGTGGTGTCGACGAGGTAAAACCATGAGCTGGCTAGACAAACTGCTGCCCCCGAAAATCAAACGCGAACAAGGCGTCCAGCGCCGTGGCACGCTGCCCGAAGGTCTGTGGAGCAAGTGCCCGTCCTGCGAGGCGGTGCTCTACGCCACCGACCTGGAAAAGAATCTGCAGGTCTGTCCGAAGTGTGGCCACCACAACCGCCTGAACGCGCGGCAGCGCCTCAATCTGCTGCTCGATAGCCAAGGCCGTTTTGAGATCGGTGCCGAAGTCATCCCCGTCGACACCCTGAAGTTCAAGGACAGCAAGCGCTATCCGGATCGCCTGATGGATGCCAACGAGTCGACCGGCGAGACGGATTCGCTGGTCGTCCTGCAGGGGGCCATCAAGAACATGCCGGTGGTTGCTGCCGCCTTCGAGTTCGACTTCATGGGCGGTTCGATGGGTTCGGTGCTCGGCGAGCGCTTCGTGCGCGGCGTCAACGCCGCCATTGAACAAAAAGCCCCGTTCATCTGCATCACCTCCTCCGGCGGCGCGCGCATGCAGGAAGGCCTGTTCTCGCTGATGCAGATGGCCAAGACGACGGCTTCGCTGACCAAGCTTTCCGCAGCCGGTCTGCCTTTCATCTCGATCCTGACCGACCCGACCATGGGCGGCGTTTCCGCTTCCTTTGCCTTTGTCGGCGACGTGGTGATCGCCGAACCGAAGGCCCTGATCGGCTTTGCCGGTCCGCGCGTCATCGAGCAGACGGTGCGCGAAAAGTTGCCGGAAGGCTTCCAGCGTTCCGAGTTCATCCTCGAAAAAGGCGCCATCGACATGATCGTCGACCGCCGCCAACTACGCGACCAGGTGGCCCGCGTGCTGGCGCTGTTGCTCAAGCTGCCCGTGGCAACTTGAGCGAGGATCGAGTTATTAGGATCGAGGATCGAGTGAGCAGAGGCGCGCGGTGGTTTTTGCTCGATCCTAGGCAACTAGGCAACTAATGACTAAAAACGACTGGCTGGCCCATCTCGAAGGCCTGCATCCCAAGGGGCAGGCCGGCATTGAGCTGGGCCTTGAGCGCGTTCGCCTGGTCAAGGCGGCGCTGGGGCAGACCCAGCACTGTCCGGTGATCATCGTTGGCGGCACCAATGGCAAGGGCTCGACCTGTGCCTATCTCGAAAGCATCATTGACCGTGCCGGTTACCGGGTCGGCTGCTATACCTCGCCGCATCTGCTTGATTACAACGAACGGATTCGCCTGAATGGCAAGTCGGTCGATGACGCCGCGCTGTGTGCCGCCTTTGGCCGCGTCGAAGCGGCCCGGCGGGCGGCTGGTGACATTGCCCTGACCTATTTTGAATTTGGCACGCTGGCCGCCTGGGAAGTCTTTGCTGCGGCCGGGGTCGAGGCGGTGATCCTCGAAGTCGGGCTGGGCGGGCGGCTTGATGCGGTGAACGCCTACGAGCCGGATGTCGCCATCGTCACCAGCGTGGCGCTCGATCACACCGACTGGCTGGGCAATGACCGCGAGTCCATCGGTTTCGAAAAGGCCGGTATCTACCGCGCCGGCAAACCCGCCCTGTGTGCCGATCCGCACCCGCCACAAAGCCTGCTCGATCATGCGGTGGCAATCGGCGCCGATCTGCGCCTGCTCGGTCGCGATTTCGGCTTCGAGCGGCCGGCGCCGGAGGCCAGCGAAAATCGACTGCAATGGCGTTGGTGGTGCCGTTCCGGCGACAAGCTGATGAAACGTTCGCTGGCTTATCCTGGCCTGCGCGGCCCGACCCAGCTCTTCAATGCGACGGTGACGCTGGCGGCGCTCGAAGCCATTGCCGACAAGCTGCCGATCACCATGCAGGCGATCCGGCCGGGTCTGATCGAGACCGAACTGGCCGGGCGTTTCCAGGTCATCCCCGGGGTGCCGGCCATTGTGCTCGATGTCGGGCACAATCCGCAGGCGGTCAAGGTGCTGGCCGACAACATTTCGAGCATGGGCTTTTTCGATCGCACCCATGCCGTGGTCGGGATGTTGAACGACAAGGATATTGCCGGCGCCCTGTTGCCGCTCAAGGGCAAGATCGACTATTGGCACGCGGCGACCCTGGGCGGTCCACGCGGCACCAGCAGCGAAGCGTTGGCGGCGATTATTGCGGCGGCCGATCTGGGCGGCGAGGTGATTTGCCATGCCTCGCCGGAACTCGCCATGCAGGCAGCCAAGGGCTCGGCGACCGATAGTGATAGAATTCTGGCCTTTGGTTCGTTCTATACGGTAGCCGGGGCGCTCGCAGCGCTACGCAAAAAGACCTAGGTCATGGAAGATAACGACGCCCAGTTGCAACTCAAGAAGCGCGCCCGTCGCCGGCTGGTGGGCGCGGTCGCCTTCGTTTCCGTGGTTGCCGTGGTGCTGCCCATGGTGATGGATCACGAGCCCCGGCAGGCGGTGCAAGAGGTGGAAATCCGTATTCCCGGCCAGGATGAAAAACCATTCGCTCCGAAATTCGCTGTAGTGCCGGTCGAAAAAACTGTCGACAAAGCCGTCGAGGCTCCGGTCGTCACGCCCGCCGCCGTGCCGGAGGCGAAGCCCGCCGTTGTGCCGAACAGCCGGGTGGTCGAAGTCGTCAAGGACAAAAATAGCGACAAGCCGGCCGAGAAGGCGGTCGACAAGCCGCCGACCAAGGTCGAGAAGGTAGCCGAGAAACCGGCCACGAAGGCGGAAAAGCCGGTGGAGAAACCGGCCGACAAGCCAGCCGAAAAATCCGTCGTCAAGAATGAAGATGCCAAGCGGGCCGCCGCCATCTTGGCCGGGCAGGGGGCTGAAAGCAAAGCAGCCGGCAAATCCGGCGAATTTTTGGTGCTGATTGGGGCATTTTCCAACGAAGCCAATGTCAAAAGTCTGAAGGCCAAGCTCGCCGAGCAGGGCATCAAGACCTTCAGCGAACCACTCGATACACCGCAGGGCAAGAAAACCCGCCTGCGGGCCGGGCCCTTCGCCAGTCGAGAGGCGGCGGTGAAAGCGCAGGAGAAAATGCAGCGCATCGGGGTTACCGGTGTTGTTGCGGCCAAGTAATGACGGTTTTTGACTATGTGGTGATGGGCATTGTCGGCCTGTCTTTGATTTTTGGATTGTGGCGCGGCGTGGTCGGTGAATTGATCGCGCTACTCGCCTGGGGCATGGGACTGTTCGCTGCCTTCGAGTTTGGCAGCAAGGTCGGGCATCTGGCGTTCAGCGGGATCAGCGACCCTTCGATGCGTACCCTGGCCGGGTGTGTTCTGGTTTTTGTCGGCGTTCTGGTGGCGATGGCCCTGGTTCGCCTGGCGGTACAGCATATGGTCAAGGCCTTGGGGCTGTCCATGTCGGATCGCTTGTTGGGAATGCTTTTTGGTTTGGTGCGCGGTGTCCTGCTGACCATGCTTCTGGTTGGCCTGGGCGGTATGACCGCAGCGCCGAAGCAGACGTGGTGGCGCGAAGCGAGGTTGGCACCGCCCCTGGAAACCGCCGTGCTGGCAGTCAAACCCTGGCTGCCGGATGATTTGGCAAAACGAATTCGATTCAGCTAGGCAGGAAGAAACTATGTGCGGGATTCTCGGTGTGATGGCGACGTCGCCGGTTAACCAGTTGCTCTACGACGGCCTGATGGTGCTCCAGCACCGCGGCCAGGATGCAGCCGGAATTGCAACGGCGGAAGGCAATACTTTCCATCTGCACAAGGGGCCGGGGCTGGTCCGCGACGTCTTCCGGACGCGCAACATGCGGGCCCTGCCAGGCAACTGGGGGATCGGCCATGTCCGTTACCCGACCGCCGGTTCGGCCTACAATTTTGCCGAGTCGCAACCCTTCTACGTCAATTCGCCGTTCGGCATCGTGCTCGGTCACAACGGCAACCTGACCAATGCCGAACAGTTGAAGGGCGAAATGTTCCGGCTCGATCGCCGGCACATCAATACCAATTCCGACTCGGAAGTGCTGCTCAACGTGCTGGCGCATGAACTGCAGTGCTCCTCGCACGGTTACGAACTGGACGTGGACAGCATTTTCCAGGCGGTGGCCGGCGTCCATCGCCGTTGCCGCGGCGCCTATGCCGTGGTCGCCCTGATCGCCGGTTACGGCCTGCTCGCCTTCCGCGATCCGAACGGCATCCGGCCGCTGGTCTATGGCCAGAACGAAACGCCGGAAGGCACCGAATACCTGATCGCCTCCGAGTCGGTCGCCCTCGATACCCTGGGTTTCAACATCGTCCGCGACATCGAACCGGGCGAAGCCGTCTTCGTCAGTCTCGATCATCAGCTCTACAGCCGCCAGTGTGCCCAGCAGCCGATGTACGCGCCGTGTATCTTCGAATACGTTTACCTGGCTCGTCCGGACTCGGTGATCGACGGCGTTTCGGTCTACGAATCGCGCTTGGCTATGGGCGAGTCGCTGGCCGAGAAGGTCAAGCTGCACATCCCGGTCGAGGACATCGACGTCGTCATTCCGATTCCCGATTCCAGCCGGCCGTCCGCCATGCAACTGGCGCAGGCGCTGGGCATCCCGTTCCGCGAAGGCTTCGTCAAGAACCGCTATGTCGGCCGGACCTTCATCATGCCCGGTCAGGCGATGCGCAAGAAATCGGTGCGCCAGAAGCTCAATACCGTCGGCCAGGAATTCAAGGGCAAGCGCGTCCTGCTCGTCGATGACTCCATCGTGCGTGGCACGACCAGTCGCGAGATCGTCGAAATGGCGCGGGCCGCCGGGGCGACCAAGGTTTATTTCGCTTCGGCCGCGCCACCGGTGCGTTTCCCGAACGTCTACGGCATCGACATGCCGACCCGGGCCGAACTGATCGCCACCGGTCGCGACGATGCCGGCATTGCCGCCGAAATCGGCGCCGATGCGCTGGTTTACCAGGATCTCGATGCCTTGAAGAACTCGGTGACGAAATTGCGCGCCGACCTGACGGTGTTCGACGCCTCCTGTTTCGACGGTTGCTACATCACCGGCGACATCGACGAGTACTATCTCGATGCCGTCGAAGGCAAGCGCGGCGGCAAGGCGAGCAAGAGCAACGACGAAGACAGCGATGGTCGCGCCTCGCAACAACTGGTACTGCAACTGGCGACCGAGGCGCAAGACTGATGAGCGAGACCCCGGATTTCCAACTGGAAACGCTGGCCGTCCGCGCCGGCCAGGAACGCAGCCAGTTCGGCGAGCATTCCGAGGCCTTGTACCTGACCTCCAGTTTCGTTTTCAAGAGTGCCGCCCAGGCCGCCGCCCGTTTTTCCGGCGAAGAAGAGGGGAATGTCTACGCCCGCTTTTCCAACCCGACCGTGACCATGTTCGAGGAACGCCTCGCCGCCCTCGAAGGCGCCGAGGATTGCGTCGCCACGGCCAGTGGCATGGCGGCGATCATGGCCGTCTGCCTGGCGCACCTGAAGAACGGCGATCACATCGTCGCTTCCGGCAGCCTGTTCGGGGCCACCGTGCAACTGTTCTCGAACATCCTGTCGCGCACCGGCATCAGCACGACTTTCGTTTCGCAATCCGACCCGGCCACCTGGCAGGCAGCAATCCGCCCGGAAACGAAACTCTTCTTCCTGGAAACGCCGTCGAATCCGCTGACCGAAATCGCCGATATCCGCGCCATCAGCGCCATCGCCCACGCTCACGGCATCCTGGTTGCGGTCGACAACTGTTTCTGCACGCCAATCCTGCAGCGCCCGCTCGAGCTCGGCGCCGACCTCGTCGTCCATTCCGCCACCAAGTATCTCGACGGCCAGGGCCGGGTGCTGGGCGGTGCCGTCTGCGGCGCCAAAAAGCTCACCGAGGAAGTCTTCAAGTACCTGCGCACGGCCGGTCCGACCCTCTCCGCCTTCAACGCCTGGGTCCTGCTCAAGGGCCTGGAAACGCTGAAAATTCGCGTCGAAGCCCAGGCCGCCAATGCCCTGCAACTGGCCACCTGGCTGCAAGCGCATCCCGCCGTCGAGCGGGTGTACTACCCAGGCCTGCCCTCGCATCCCCAGCACGAACTGGCCAAGACCCAGCAGAAGAGCGGCGGGGCAATCGTCTCCTTCGTCGTCAAGGGCGGTCGCGAGGCGGCCTGGAGGGTGGTCGATAACTGCCGTCTGCTGTCGATCACGGCCAATCTCGGCGATACCAAGACGACCATCACCCATCCGGCGTCTACCACGCACGGTCGTGTTTCGCCGGAAGTGCGGGCGGCGGCCGGGATCGGCGAAGGTTTGCTGCGCGTTGCCGTCGGCCTGGAGGCGGTGGCGGACTTGCAGTGCGACCTTGAGTCCGGCTTGTCGCGATAAATCGCCATGCCATCGGTTCCCGTCGATCGCCTGCAACCCGGAGTTTTCATTTCACTGAGCAGCTTGGGCTGGCTCGATCACCCGTTTTTGTTGAGCCGCTTCCGTTTGAGCGGTCCCGACCAGATTCGCATATTGCGCGAAATGGGCCTGAAAACGGTGGAGTGGGACCCGGCCCGGAGTACCGCCCAGCCCTTGAGCGAGCCCGTCGTGGCGGCACCGGAAGTCGATTTCGGCGGCAATGCCTTGCAGTCGATGCTCGATCTAAAACGCCAGCGTACCGAAACCGTCCGGGTTCAGCGCGAGTCGCTGGCCCGTTGCGAACGACTCTTTGAGAAGGAAACGACGGGCGTTTCCGACATTCTGCGCGATCTCGGGTCGCGTCCCGCCGAGTCGCACGGCAAGGCCAAAGTCATGGTCAGTCGGCTGGTCGGTGGTTTGGTCAACGCCGATAGCGTTGCCGTTCACTTGGTCAATATGAAAACCAAGGAGCCGGGGCTGGCCCATCACGCGATGAGCGTCATGGTGCTCTCGCTGTTGATCGGCAAAACCCTCGGGGCGAGCGAAGACGAGATGAAACATCTCGGCATCGGCGCCCTGTTTCATGATATCGGCAAGATCGAGGTGCCGGCCCGGGTTCTGCGCAACGCCCAGCGTACGCCGTCGGAAGAACTGTTTTACCAGGCCCATGTCGGTTATGGGATCAAGGGCGTGGCGAGTATTCCGACCATCGAAGTGCCGGTCAAAAACATCATCGCCTGTCACCATGAACGCTGGGATGGCCAAGGTTTTCCGAACAAGCTGAGTGGCACGAATATCCCGAAACTGGCCCGCATGGTGGCGATCGCCAATCGCTATGAAAATCTCTGCAACCCCTTCGATCTGAAGACGGCGCGCACGCCCGCCGAAGCGGTGGCCCTGATGTTCAAGAAGGAAGCCGGGGCCTATGACCCGGAAATGCTGCATGCCTTCGTCAAGGCGCTGGGGGTGTATCCGCCGGGTAGTTTTGTCTTGCTCAGCGATGGCAGTACCGGTCTGGTGGTCGAAACCAACAGCAAGGAATTATTGCGTCCCCTGGTCATGCTGCACGACTCGTCGGTACCACGCAACGAGGCCTTGCTGGTCGACTTGCGGGAAACCGACCTGAGCATACAAACGGCCCTCAATCCGGCCAAACTTCCCCTGGATGTCGTCGAATACCTGGCCCCGCGCGGCCGTGTCGATTACTACATCGAAGGCAGCAAGTAAGCCGCTGCCGGCTGCCGTTTAGCGCAGCAGTTGGCCGTTGCGGCCGAGCACCGTCAGTTCGACAAAACTCGAGGCGCGGCCGCCCTTGCTGAAATTGAGCAGGTAGCCGCCCAGGTCGAAAACTCCCTCGCGTTGCAGGTTTTGCTGCAGGCCATTCTTGCTACTGTCGCGGTTGCGACGCAACGCCATGACCAAGGTCTTGGCGGCGGCAAACCCTTCCAGCGTGGCGTAAGAAGCCGGTTCGTCGACAAAACGCTCCATCATTTTCTTGTGTTCGCGGGTCAGTGGGCTGATCGATGCCGGGTCGGGCACCACCTGGCTGATGATCAGGCCGTGTGCCGCCGCCAGGCCCATGATGGCGCTCACGGTGCGGACGTTGACCTGCGAGGTGGTGGCCAGGAAGGCGCCCTGGTCAAGGCTGCGGTAACGTTTGAAAAACTGTGCGACGGCCAGCGTGTCGGCGGCAACGATGACCGCCTGCGGTTTGTCGCGGGCAATGCTCTGCGCCGCCAGGGCGGGGCCGTCGTCGGCGACATTGAAACGTAGCGTGGCGCCGATTTTTACGCCGTAGCGGCGCCCTACCTCGCTTAGCGCGGCGCCCGCTTCCTCGGCGTATTCCGCGCTGCTGGCCAGGCTGATGCTGCGGATGCCGAGCGGCGCCAGGTGGGCGACCAGAGCTTCGATTTCCTGGGCGGTACCGGCCCGCAGATAAAAGACCCCGTCCTTGGCGCCCAGCCGGTTACTGCCGCCGGTGGCCGCAAAAATCGCCAGATCGCCGTGACGGACCGTCGCATCGCGAGCGATCGCCTCGATGATCGGGTCGCCGTTGATGCCGAACAGCAGGCCGGCCCCGTCCTTGATCAGGGCATGGGCGGCATTCACTCCCTGGTTTGTCGAGCCGGCGCTGTCCTGGCTGCGATAGAGCAGGCGGCGGCCATTGATGCCACCGCTGCTATTCACAGAATCGAAGTAGACTTTGGCACCGAGGCTGAAATCGCGGCCGAAATCGGCATTGGGCCCGCTCAGGTCGACGACCTGGCCGATGACCAGCGGGCCGTTCTCGCTGTTGCCGCTTGCTGCCCAGGCACCCAGGGAAAAAACGGCAATGGCCAAGGCCGCCCAATAAGCACGAAATTGCGACATGGTTCGAGGGGGGAGTTGGGAGCCGGGCAGTCTAGAGGGGCAATATTGCCGGAATATTACTTTCGCCGGAGTTCCGGCCGGGCCGCCCACCTGGCGTGGTAAAATGCCGGCGCCGCAGACTGGAATCAGTCATGGTCTGTGGCGTCAGGCGGATTTCCCCGTCATTTCAATTCCGATTTCTGCCTTGCCTCGACTGGTTCGTGTCCGCACGATGGGCCCCGGGCTTACGTTCCAGGAGAACCCCATGCATTTCACCGATCTCGGCCTGCGCGCCGAACTTTTGCGCGCCGTTAGCGAACAGGGCTACGACACCCCGACGCCGATCCAGCAACAAGCCATTCCCGCCGTGATGACCGGCCGCGACCTGATGGCCACGGCGCAGACCGGCACCGGCAAGACCGCTGGCTTCACGCTGCCCATCCTGCATCGCCTGGCCGGTGATGCGAATGAGCGTCTGAGCCGCGTTTCGAAGGCGCCGCGCGTCCTCGTCCTGGTGCCGACGCGCGAACTGGCGATCCAGGTCGAGGAAAGCGTGCGCACCTACGGCAAGCATCTGCCGATCAATTCGCTGGCGGTGTTCGGCGGCGTCGGCATCAATCCGCAGATCGCCAACCTGCGGCGTGGCGTCGATATCCTGGTGGCGACGCCGGGCCGCCTGCTCGACCACGTGCAGCAGCGCACCGTCGATCTGTCGAAAGTCGAGATTTTCGTCCTCGACGAAGCCGACCGCATGCTCGACATGGGCTTCATCCGCGATATCCGCAAAATCATCGCGCTGTTGCCCAAGCAACGCCAGAACCTGATGTTCTCGGCCACTTTCTCGCCGGATATCCGCGAACTGGCCAGCGGTCTGCTCAACAATCCGGCTTCGGTCGATGTCGCGGCGCGCAACACGGCGGCCGAGACGGTGACCCAGCGGGTCATCGAAACCAATCGCGAACAGAAGAAGGAGCTGCTCTGCCATCTGTTCGAAACGCGCGGCTGGCACCAGGTGCTGGTTTTCGCCCGCACCAAGCATGGCGCCGATGCGCTGGCGCGGACGTTGGAAAAATCCGGCATCAAGTCCGCGGCCATTCACGGCGACAAGTCGCAGGGCGCCCGCACCCGGGCGCTCGGCGATTTCAAGGACGGCAAGCTGGTTGCCCTGGTCGCCACCGACATCGCGGCGCGCGGCATCGACATCGATGCGCTGCCCTACGTCATCAATTACGAACTGCCCAATATCGCCGAAGACTACGTGCACCGCATCGGCCGCACCGGCCGGGCCGGCATGGAAGGCGTGGCGATTTCCCTGGTCTGTCACGACGAACGCGGCAGCCTCAAGGATATCGAGCGGCTGATCAAGCGCACGCTGGAACGTGAAGTGGTGGCCGGTTTCGAACCGTCGGCGACGGCTGCGCCGCGTCCGGTGCAGCCGCCGCGCGGCGCCCGCAATCCGCAGCCGGGCCGGCCGCAGGGTCAAAAGGCAGCGCAGAAGCCGGGCGGGCCGCAGCAACATCGCACCGGTAGCCGTCATCGTTAAGTAACAATGGGCGCCCCAAAAGGGCGCCCGGGTTGTAAACTCCCTGTTCGCGCTTCGGCGCGATAAAAAAATTACAGATCAGGGAGAGAGTCATGCCGGTAAAACTCGTTCAATCGACGGCGTCAGCCTATCGTTATCCGTTGCTCATCAAGCAGTTGCTGCTGACCCCGCTGGCCATCGCGCCGGACCAGGAGATCACCTACCAGGGCAAGCTGCGCTACAGCTACCGCACGCTCAAGGAGCGCATCGGCCGGCTGGCCAATGGCTTGTCGAGCCTCGGCGTCGACGCCGGGCAGACAGTGGCGATGATGGATTGGGACAGCCACCGTTACCTCGAATGTTTCTTCGCCGTGCCGATGATGGGGGCGGTGCTGCAGACGGTGAATGTCCGCCTCAGCCCGGAACAGATCCAATACACGCTGAACCATGCGAAAGCCGACGTGCTGCTGGTCAACAGCGAGTTTTTTCCGATCGTCGCGCAGATCGCCGGCGGGCTGGAAACCGTCAAGTCCTTCGTTTTCTTTACCGACGAGGCGGCAATGCCGGCGCTGCCGGCGCCCATGGCCGCCGAATATGAAAGCCTGCTGGCCGAATCCTCGGTCGACTACGATTTCCCCGATTTCGACGAAAACGCCCAGGCGACCACCTTCTACACGACGGGCACAACGGGCAATCCGAAGGGCGTCTATTTCAGCCATCGCCAGCTCGTGCTGCACACCCTGGGCTGTGCCGCGATGCTCGGCGGCGCCAACCGCCAGGGCCATATCCATCGCGAAGATGTGTACATGCCGATCACCCCGATGTTCCATGTGCATGCCTGGGGATTCCCTTACCTGGCGACCATGCTTGGCCTCAAACAGGTTTATCCCGGCCGTTACCAGCCGGAGCTGATCTGTCGTCTGGTCACCGAAGAGAAAGTGACTTTCTCGCATTGCGTGCCGACCATCCTGCACATGATCCTGACCCACCCACAGGCCCGCGACAAGGACTTCTCCGGCTGGAAGATCCTCATCGGCGGTTCGGCACTGCCCGAGGCAATGGCCATCGCCGCCCAGAAAAAGGGCATGGACCTGTTCACCGGCTACGGCATGTCGGAAACCTGTCCGGTGTTGAGCATCGCCCACCTTTCCAGCAGCGATCTCGAACTACCGCTCGAACAGCAGGCCGTATTGCGCGCCAAGACCGGCCTGCCGCTGCCGCTGGTCGACCTGCGCGTCGTCGATCCGCAAATGCAGGAGGTTGCCCACGATGGTAAAAGCACCGGTGAGGTGGTGGTGCGCACGCCCTGGCTGACCCAGGGCTACCTCAGCGCGCCGGAAGCTTCGGAGGCGCTGTGGGCCGGCGGTTACCTGCACACGGCGGATATCGGCAACATCAACCCGGCCGGCTACCTGAAAGTCACCGACCGCATCAAGGACGTCATCAAGACTGGCGGCGAATGGACGTCCTCGCTGCAACTGGAAGACCTCATCGGCAAGCACGAGGCGGTGCACGAAGTGGCGGTGATCGGCGTGCCCGACGACAAATGGGGCGAGCGGCCGCTGGCCCTGGTGGTGCTCAAGCCGGAATTCCTCGACCAGATCACCGAGCACGCATTGCGCAACTACGCGGCGCACGCCATCGAGACAGCCGGCATTTCGCGCTACGGCGTGCTGCTGCAGGTCAGTTTCGTCAAGACCCTGGTCAAGACCAGCGTCGGCAAGATGAACAAGCGCCTGATGCGGGCCGATCCCGAAGCTTTGCGGATGTAGCCGGAGGCCCGTCTAGGGCAGGAAGCGATAGCCGACGCCCGACTCGGTGACGATATGCCGGGGGCGGGCCGGGTCGTCCTCGACTTTCTTTCGCACATGCCCCATATAGACCCGGACGTAGTGACTGTCCTCGGCATGCGAGGGGCCCCAGACCGCTTTCAAGAGCTGGCGATGCGTCAGCACGCAATCGGGGTTGGCGATCAGGTAGGCCAGCAGGCGGAATTCGATGGGCGTCAGATGGATCTGTTGGCCATCCTTCTCGACCACCCGTCGGGCGAAATCGACGCGCATCCGGCCGAACTCGAAGGTCGCGCTTTCCGTGCTGCCGGTCTTGAAATGCCGCCGTAAATGGGCCCGGACGCGGGCGGCCAGTTCGTCGGCGCCGAATGGCTTGGTCAGGTAATCGTCGGCGCCGGCATCGAGCGCCGCCACCTTGTCGGCTTCGGCGGTACGCGCCGAGAGGACGATGACGGGAATCCCCGACCAGCTACGAAAATCCCTAATGAAGTCGATACCGTCGCCATCGGGCAGGCCGAGGTCGAGAACCACCAGGTCGGGACGGCGGGTTCCGGCTTCGATCAGGCCGCGTTTGACGCCATCGGCTTCGAAGACTTCGCAGTTTTCCGACTCCAGCGTCAGTTTGATGAAGCGCCGGATATTGGCCTCATCCTCGACGACGATGACCTTGGGTAAGCTGGACATCAGGACTTCTCCTCGACTTCCGGCAGTTCGGCTTCAAGCTGCGGTGGATTGCCTTTGGGCAGGGTGAACAGGAAGCGTGCCCCGCCCGTCGGCCGGTTTTCGGCGCGGATTTCACCGCCGTGCGCGGCAATGATCGCCCGGCAGATGGCCAGGCCCAGGCCGACGCCGGGCGTCGCGCTTTCCGTCTGGCCGCGTTCGAATTTCTTGAAAATCATCTCTTCCTTGCCGCCGGGAAAACCGGGACCGTTGTCCTCGACCCATATTTCGATGGCACTGGCCGTGGCGCGCGCACCGATGCTCACCTGGCTGTCCGGCGGCGTGTATTTCGCGGCATTTTCCAGCAGGTTGCAGAACACCCGTTCCATCAAGGTAAAGTCGATTTCCACCAGGGGCAGTTCATCGTCCAGCGCCACTTTGACGGTGCGTCCGGCCAGCGCGCGTTCGACGATTTTCAGGGAGCTGCCGATGACTTCATCCAGCGGTTGCCATTGCCGGTTCAATTCCACCCGGCCGGCCTGCAGGCGGGCCATGTCGAGCAGGTTGTTGACCTGGCCGCTGACGCGCAGCGCCTCCTCCTTCAGCGAGCGGGCGATCTCGGCCTGGGCGCCGGTCGGCGGCGGCTGGGTCAGGAACATCGAGTCGGCGAGGCCGACCAGGACGCTCATCGGTGTCCGCAGGTCGTGCGAGATGGCCGACAGCACCGAGTTGCGCAGGCGTTCGGATTCCATCTGCACGGTGGTGCTCTGCGCCACTTCGACGTAATGCACGCGTTCCAGGGCGATGGCGATCAGCGAGGCAAAGGTGTCGAGCAGGCGCCGTTGTTCCGGGATGAGCAGGCGGTCGGAGTGATGCATTTCCAGCGCCAGTACGCCGCGCAGGCGCATCGGCGCTTTCAGGGGCAGATACAGGATGGGGCTGGCGGCCAGGGTGTTGGTACCTTGCCCGGCGGCTTCGCCGTGATCGAAGGCCCACTGGGCGATGCCCAGGTCGACGGCGGGCAGACCGTTGGCCGAGGGCAGGGCCGGCTGCAACTGGTCGTTGTCGTCGGTCAACAGGAAGGCGGCCCGGGCGCCGAGTTCGGCGACGATGAAACGCTCGCCGATTTCGGCAATTTGTTCCGGCATCAACGCACCGGAGAGGTCGCGCGACATTTCATAGAGGGAACGGACCCGCTGCTCGCGGCGCGTCGCCACCTTGGCCTGGTATTTCGAGCCGGCGGTGAGCTGGCCGGTAATCAGCCCGACCACCAGCATGACGACAAAAGTCATCAGGTACTGGACGTCGCTGACGGCGAAGGAGAAGCGCGGCGGAACGTAGAAGAAGTCGAAAATGGCCACCGACAGGAAAGAGGCCAGGACGCCCGGGCCGCGGCCATAACGCACGCTGACCAGCACTACCGCCAGTAGAAAGACCATGACGATGTTGGGCAGATCGACAATCGGGAACAAGGCGGCGGCGGCAACGCCGGCCAGCGCGCAACCGGCAGCCGCCTTGGCGTAGCTGGGCCACTGGTCAAATATGCTTTCGTTGACGGCTGCCCGGGAGTGTTTGCCGGAATCGTGCTCGGTTTCGGAGCGGGCGACCTGCAGCACATCGAGATCGGGTGCCTGTTGCCCGACCCGGTCGGCGAAGGAGCGGTACCAGGGGCGCCAGGAACGCGGGTGATCGCGGCCGACAACGATCTTTGCCAGATTGTGGTCGCGGGCGTATTTGATCGCCACCTGATCGGCCTCGCTGCCCGACAGGGTTGCCGTTTGCGCCCCCAGTTCCTCGGCCAGTTTGAGGTTGCGCAGGATGCGATGGCGGCTGGCTTCCGACAGGCGCTGCAGTGTTGGTGTCTCGATATAGATGGCGTGCCACGGGGCTTCCAGGCGGTTGGCAATGCGGGATGTGGTGCGCACGACCTTTTCCGCGCCGGCGCCGGTGCCGATGCAGGCCAGCAAAGAGTCCCGCGTCTGCCAGACCGAGGAGACGAACTGGTCGCGCCGGTATTGCAACATCTGGTCGTCGACGCGGTCGGCCGTGCGCCGGAGTGCCAGTTCGCGCAGGGCGATCAGGTTGCCCTTGCGGAAAAAATTGCGGATGGCGCGTTCCGCCTGATGGGGCAAATAGACCTTGCCGGCCTGCAGGCGTTGCAGGAGTTCGTCGGGGGGCAGGTCGACCAGCACGACCTCGTCGGCGGCATCGAACACCTTGTCGGGCACCGTTTCCCAGACGCGGATGCCGGTAATGCCGGTGACCACGTCGTTGAGGCTTTCCAGGTGCTGGACGTTGACCGTCGAATAGACGTCGATGCCGGCCGCCAGTAATTCGTCGACGTCCTGCCAGCGCTTGGCATGACGTGAGCCGGCAACATTCGAATGGGCCAGTTCGTCCATCAGGATCAAGGCCGGCTGGCGGGCCAGCGCGCCGTCCAGGTCGAATTCCTTGAGCACCCGGTCACGGTAGGGAATGTCACGCAAGGGCAGGCATTCGAGGCCGTCGGCCATGACTTCCGTTTCCATCCGGCCATGCGTCTCGACGATGCCGATGACCACATCCACCCCGGCCAGCAGTTGCTGGCGGGCAGCCCCCAGCATGGCGTAGGTTTTGCCGACACCGGCCGAGGCGCCGAAAAAGATCTTCAGCTTGCCGCGCCGGGTCCGGGCCTCTTCCTCATTCAGGCGACTCAGCAGTTGGTCGGGATCAGGGCGTTGATCTGACATTGTTATAACCAACCGACTCGTTTGAAATTTGCGTAAAGAGCAACGCAGGCAACGCTGATCGCCAGAAGTGCCATCGGGTAACCGTACTCCCACTGCAGCTCGGGCATCGCCTTGAAATTCATCCCCCAGATGCCGGCAAACGCCGTGGCGACGGCAAAAATACCGGCCCAGGCCGCCAGCTTCTTGTTCACTTCGCTTTCTTCGATGGTCACCATCGAAAGATTGACCTGAATGGCTGTGCCGATGGTGTCCCTGATGTTATCGAGCGAGGCATTGATCCGGGAAAGATGGTCATAGACATCGCGGAAGTACTCCCGGCTGTTGGCACAGACCTCCGGCCCGCGACCGCCCGACAGCTTGCCGGTGGCCTCCATCATCGGCGCGACCGCATGCTTGAGAAAAGTGATCTTGCGCTTCAGGTCGTAAAGCCGTTCGATATTGCTGCGGGCGGCATCTTTGGCAAAGATCTGCTCCTCGATTTCTTCGAGTTCCGACTCCAGGCGATCCATGATCGGAAAGTAGCGATCGACAACCGCATCCATCAGCGCATAGAGGACAAAGCCAGACCCATGGCTGAGCAGATGCGGCTCCCGCTCACAGCGCTCGCGCACCCCGAGAAAGCCCTGCTGACTATGGTTTCTGACCGACAGGACGTAGTTTTTCCCGACGAAGACATTGACCTCACCGATATTGAACTCGCCCTTGTCCTCTTCCAGCAGGTGCATGACGGCGAAAACCGAGTCGCCGTATTCCTCCATCTTCGGCCGCTGGTGGCCATGCCGGGCATCCTCGACGGCCAGTGCATGCAGGCCGAACTCTTCCTGCATCTTATCGAGTTCCTGTGGCGTCGCGTCGCGCAGGGCAACCCAGACAAATGCGTCCGGCCTGAGCAGATAGTCGCTGATTTCTTCGACCGACAGATCCGCCAGGCGCGAACCGTTTTCGTAGGCGACACAATTGATCAGCATTCTTTATCCCCCGGCTTTTCGACAGTCTCCATCCTGCGCGTTTTTGCTCATTTCAGCGAGTACCCGGGCGCGAACCAGCCCGGGGAAAACTGACTTGCAGTGCGGAGAGCAGGTCTTGTGCCGACCGTAGGACAATTGATCGAGCACGGCATGGACCTCGTGAGGCTTGCCGCAAACCGGGCAGATATGTCGGGCCATGGCGATTCATGCCGCATGTTCGGCATAACGCGCCAGGGCCACTGCCTGATCGGCGATGCTGGAGGAAACGACAAAGGTTTCCCGCCCGCAGACATTGCCCAGGCTCAGCGCCACACTCAGCGCCGCGACACCGGCCACCGCCATGCGCACCGGATTGCTGTAACCGGACAAAAAGACCCTGATCCCTTCGACGCCCATTCCCGTCGCCGGGAATTTCATCACCACGGCAGCCTTGCCGGGTTCCAGGGCAGCGATCTCAAGCGCGTCATTCGTCGCAGCAATACCGATGCATAAGTCTGAGTTCATGTGATCCTTCACTTTCGATTGATAAACAACCAGGCCAGTCCCAATGGAATGATAAAAACGGCCACCGCCAGCAGAAAATTCACGGCATCCATGTCTCTCGTCTCAACGGGTCCGGTACATGGCAAATACTAGCCAGGGCAATTTCAAGATTTTGCAAAATATCGGGGGCTGGATATAAAAAGAACGTAAAGAAGCGGCTGCGGAATCAGGCCGGAACGGGCCAGTCGGCAAACAATTGCTTTACCGCGACCGGCTGTCCGCACTGATGCAGACGCTCACGGAAGCGGGCATCGGAAAACCGCCGTGTCGCTTCGGCCAGGATGGTCAGGTGCTCCTGCGTCGCCTGCTTGGGCACCAGCAGAACAAGAATGTCGGAGACCGGCTTGCCGTCCGGGGCATCGAACGGAATCGGTGATTTGAGACGAACGTAGGCCAGTTGTATGCAAAGAAGATCCTTGATGCGGGCGTGCGGAATGGCCACCCCTTCGCCCAGCCCCGTTGATCCGACCTGTTCCCGACGTGCCAGGCTGAGGACGACCCACTCCTTCGGCATGCCGTGGTTCGCCTCCATGTGGCGGCCGATTGCATCGAAGAGTTGGTCCTTGTTCGCCACTTCCAGGTCAAGGATGATGTCCCGTGCGGGAAGAAGATCAGCGATCGGTTTCAATGGGAATTCCTCCTCTGGATGATGGGTCCGCCAGCGTTTGATCGGCTGGCGGAATGACTGCGCTGCATTGCAACTGTCTGTTCCTGGTTTAACGCAGTGCATCAAGCGCGATATTGAGTTGCAGGACATTGACCCGCGGCTCGCCGAAGATGCCCCATTGCCGGCCTTCGGTGTGCTGGGCGACCAGCGCCTTGACATCGGCCGGCAGCAGATGGCGCTGGCTGGCGACGCGAACCACCTGGTACGCCGCTGCTTCGGGGCTGATGTGCGGATCGAGACCGCTGGCCGAGGCATTGACCAGATCGGCCGGAATCGGCAGCTTGTTGTCGGGGTCGGCTGCCTTCAGGGCGTCGATCCGCCCCTTGACGGCATCAACCAGGGCCGGGTTGAGCGGCCCCTGATTGGAGCCGCTGGAAGCGCTGGCGTTGTAGGACATCGGCCCGGTAGCCGACGGGCGGCCCCAGAAGTACTTGGAATCGCTGAAGTTCTGGCCGATTAGGCGCGAGCCGACCGCCTTGCCATCCTTGACGATCAAGCTGCCATCGGCCGCCTCGGGAAAGACTGTCTTGGCGACGCCGGTGACAGCCAGCGGATAAAGCACACCGGTGACGGCAGTGAGCAGGACAAAGAGACTGACGGCGGGACGTAACAGGGTTTTCATGAGTTTCTCCTCAGGCCAGACCGACGGCGGCAATCGCCATGTCGATCAGCTTGATGCCGATAAAGGGAACGATGACGCCACCCAGGCCGTAGATCGCCAGGTTCTGGCGCAACAACGTCGCGGCGCCGAGCGGCCGGTACTTGACGCCTTTCAGGGCGAGCGGAATCAGGAAGACGATGATCAGCGCATTGAAGATCACCGCCGACAGGATGGCTGAACTCGGACTGGCCAGGCCCATGACGTTGAGTGCGGCAAGCTGCGGATAGGTACTGACGAAAGCCGCCGGGATGATGGCGAAATACTTGGCGATGTCGTTGGCGATGGAAAACGTCGTCAGCGAACCGCGCGTCATCAGCATTTGCTTGCCGGTTTCGACCACTTCGATGAGCTTGGTCGGGTTGGAATCCAGATCGACCATGTTGCCGGCTTCCTTGGCCGCCTGCGTGCCGGTGTTCATGGCCACCGCGACGTCAGCCTGGGCCAGCGCCGGCGCGTCGTTGGTGCCGTCGCCGGTCATCGCGACCAGACGGCCTTCCGCCTGGTACTGGCGGATCAGCGCCAGCTTGGCTTCCGGTGTCGCTTCCGGCAGGAAATCGTCAACCCCGGCTTCGGCGGCGATCGCCGCCGCAGTAATCCGGTTGTCGCCGGTCACCATGATGGTCTTGATGCCCATCTGGCGCAGTTCGGCAAAACGCTCCTTGATACCGCCCTTGACGATGTCCTTGAGCTCAACGACGCCCATGACGCGCGTCCCGTCGGTGACGACCAGCGGCGTACTACCGCGCCGAGCGACCTCATCGACCTTGCCGATGACGGATTTTGGAAAACTGCCACCCAGGGCTTCGACATGTTTCCTGATGGCTTCGGCCGCACCCTTGCGGATCTGACGGCCTGCCATGTCCACGCCGCTCATCCGGGTATTGGCCGAAAAATGCACGAAATGGGCATCCAGCGCGTGGATATCACGCTCCCGCAGCTGGAAACGCTGCTTGGCCAGCACCACGATACTGCGGCCTTCCGGCGTTTCGTCGGCAAGCGAGGCGAGTTGGGCGGCATCGGCCAGTTCGGCCTCGGTCACGCCATCGGCTGGCAGGAAAGTGGAAGCCTGACGATTGCCCAGCGTGATCGTGCCGGTCTTGTCCATCAGCAGCACATCGACGTCACCGGCGGCTTCGACGGCGCGACCGGAAGTCGCAATCACGTTGGCCTGCATCATGCGGCTCATGCCGGCCACACCGATGGCCGAGAGCAGGCCGGCGATGGTGGTCGGGATCAGGCAGACGAGCAACGCGATCAGCACGGTGATGCTGATCGGCGTGCCGGCCCCGGCCACTTCGACGCTGAACATCGAGAACGGCAGCAGGGTGACGACGACACCGAGGAAGACGATGGTCAGCGCCACCAGCAAAATGGTCAGGGCGATTTCGTTCGGCGTCTTCTGGCGCTTGGCGTTTTCAACCATGGCGATCATGCGGTCGACAAAGGTTTCACCCGGATTTACCGTGACCCGAACGACGATCCAGTCGGACAGCACGCGGGTACCGCCGGTGACGGCCGAGAAATCACCACCGGATTCGCGGATGACCGGCGCCGATTCGCCGGTGATGGCAGATTCGTCCACCGAGGCGACGCCTTCGATGACTTCGCCGTCGGCCGGGATGGTTTCCTGGGCCTGGACGAAGATCACGTCGCCCTTGCGCAGGTCGGTGGCCGGGACCAGATTCCACTGGGCCCCATACTTCGGCTCGAGCAGTTTCTTGGCCCAGGTTTCCTTTTTCAGGCCGCGCAGCGAAGCGGCCTGCGCCTTGCTGCGCCCTTCGGCCAGCGCTTCGGCAAAATTGGCGAAGAGCACGGTAAACCACAGCCAGATGGTGATCGCCAGGATGAAACCGGCCGGGGCTTCGCCTTGCCCACCGAGGGCTTGCACCCAGAGGATGGTGGTCAGGATGCTGCCGACGTAGACGACGAACATCACCGGATTGCGCCATTGCACGGCCGGATTCAGCTTGCGGAAGGCATCGGCGATGGCTGGCAGGGCCAGGGCCGGATCGAACAGGGTAAAAGTCTTGCGGGTCATTATTTTCTCTCCCCTAGCTTAGTGACCGGCCCAGAGCACGAGGTGCTCGATGACGGGGCCGAGAGCCAACGCCGGGACGTAATTCAGGAGGCCGACCAGCAATACCGTGCCGATCAGCAGCGTGACAAACAGCGGGCCATGCGTCGGCAGCGTGCCGGCCCCGACGGCGATGCGCTTCTTGGCGGCCAGCGAACCGGCAATCGCCAGCACCGGCACGATCACGCCGAAGCGGCCGAACCACATGGCGATGCCGAGCATCACGTTGTAGAACGGCGTGTTGGCGGACAGCCCGGCAAAGGCGCTGCCGTTGTTGTTGGCGGCCGAGGTGAAGGCATAAAGGATTTCCGAGAAACCATGGGCGCCCGGGTTGGCGATGCCGGCCCTGCCGTCGACCGCCATGACGGCGATGGCGGTGCCGACCAGCACGAGCAGCGGGGTGACCAGAATGGCGATCGAGACCATCTTCATTTCGAAGGCTTCGATCTTCTTGCCCAGGTATTCCGGCGTGCGACCGATCATCAGGCCGGCGATGAAGACGGCCATGATGGCGAAGACGAGCATGCCGTAGAGGCCGGTACCGACACCACCAAAGACCACTTCGCCAAGCTGCATGTCGATCAGCGGCACCAGGCCACCAAGCGGCGTAAACGAATCGTGCATGGCGTTGACCGCACCGCAGGAGGCGAGCGTCGTGATGGTCGCGAACAGGCCGGAATCGGCAACGCCGAAGCGGGTTTCCTTGCCTTCCATATTGCCGGCCGCCGGATCGACGCCGAGTTGGGTGAGCAGCGGATTGGCCTGCTGTTCGAAATGCATGGCGCCATAGGCCAGGGCGACGAACATCAGGGTCATCGCCGCGAGCACCGCCCAGCCCTGGCGCGTATCGCCGACCATGCGGCCGAAGGTGAAGCACAACGCGGCCGGGATCAGGAAGATGGACAGCATCTGGATGAAGTTGCTCAGCGGCGTCGGGTTTTCATAGGGGTGCGCCGAGTTGGCGTTCAGGAAACCGCCGCCGTTGGTACCCAGCATCTTGATCGCCTCCTGCGAAGCGACCGGGCCCATGGCCAGCGTTTGGGTTGGCGTCTGGGCCGGCTCGGTGATGGCGGCGCCCTTGTCATCCTTCATCGGCTGGCCAGCAGCGTCGAGCTTGGGCGTCTCGAAACTGGTCACTTCCAGCGTCGTCACGTCCTTGTAGGCATCGAAATTCTGGATGACGCCCTGGCCGGTCAGGAAGACCGCGTAAACGACGGAAATCGGCAGCAACACATGCAGCGTGATGCGGGTCAGGTCGACCCAGGCATTGCCGACCGTCTTGGCGCTATGCCGGGCAAAACCGCGGATCAGGGCGATGACGACGACGATGCCGGTGGCGGCCGAGAAAAAGTTCTGAACGGCCAGCGCCAGCATCTGGGTCAGGTAGCTCATCGTCGCTTCGCCGACGTAGCCCTGCCAGTTGGTATTGGTGGCGAAACTGATCGCCGTATTGAAGGCCGAATCCGGGCTGACCGCGGGGAAAGCCTGCGGATTGAGCGGCAGATCGGCCTGCAGGCGTTGCAGGGCATAAACGGCCAGGGCGCCGAGTACGTTGAACAGCAGGATGGCGAAGGCGTATTTCAGCCAGCCCATTTCCTCATCCTGGCGGATGCCGCACAGGCGATAGATCGGGCTTTCGATCCTGCCGGCCAGACGGAAGCGGCCTTCCATCACATTGGCGAGGTAGGTCCCCAGGGGTTTGACGGTCAGCAGCAGGACGACCAGAAAAAGGCCGAGAAGTATCCAGGCATGATTGCTCATGAGAAGTTCTCCGGATTGAGCAGCGCGGCGACGAGATAGACCAGCAGGCCGGCGGCGACGGCGCCGCTAAGAACGAAAAGCCAGGTCATTTGGCACCTCCCAGCCGGGCACAGCCGGTGGCGAGGGCGAGCATCAGGGCAAAGAACAGCCCGATGCCGGCGAGATAGACGAGATCCATGAGTACTCCCCTTGTTGGTATTGCGATAGGGTCATACTAGGAAAACTGATATCAAAATTTTCGAAAAATAGCGGAGGCCGATATAAAGAATCGGGAAAAATCCGGTTTTCGGGCCGGGGCGGCAAGGGCGTGTTTGTCCGCCGCCCGTTGCCGGCGCTATGCCTTGGGCAGTTGCGCCAGTTGCCGGTCGTGCCAGGCAGCGAAGAAGGCAATCGCCAGGCTGGAACCGATCAGGGCCATCAGCATGTCGGACTGGGTGTCCCAGGGATCGCCCTGGGTGCCGAGGAATTCGTCGGCGCCCTGACCCAGCCACAGGGCGGCGCCCCATTCGATGAGTTCGTAACAGGCGCTGATCGCCATGGCGATGCAGATGCACAGGAAACCGGCCATCCGGCGGCCATGGACATAGGCACCACGCAGCAGGATTTCGCGAGCGACCAGGGCCGGTACGAAACCCTGCAGCAGGTGGCCGAGCTTGTCGTAGGGATTGCGGGCGGTGCCGAGCAGATCCTGCAGCCAGAAGCCGAATGGTACCCGGGCGTAGCTGTAGGCCCCGCCGGCGATGAGAACCAGGGCGTGGGCGGCGATCAGGACGTAGAGCAGCGTGGTCAGCGGATAACTTTTGCGCGTGGCGGCGAGCAGCACCAGCGCGATCACTGCTGGTGCAACTTCCATGATCCAGGTGGCGCGGTCGAAGGGGGCGATGCCGGAAACGACTAGGGCGGCGACGACGATGGTGGCCAGACTGGTGGTCAGCAGATGGCGGTTTTTCATCTCAGCCCTCGTTGCGGATCAGGTTGAGCAGTTCTTCGCCGTAGTGCTCGATCTTGGCGCTGCCCATGCCGGTGATGCCGGCCAGCATGCCGTGGCTGGTCGGCCGGACTTCGGCCAGTTCACGCAGGGTTTTGTCGTGCAGGATGACGTAGGCCGGCACCCCCTGTTCGCGGGCGGTGTCGCCGCGCCAACTCCGCAGGAGCTGGAACAGTGCTTCGTCGGCCGGCGCCAGTTCGCTACGCACGACCGTACTGCTGCTGCGTGACGGGCTGCTGCTCTTGCGTTTGAGCGGCCGGCGCAGTTCGACGCGCTGGCCGCCCTTCAGGACCTGGCGGGCAGCATCGGTCAGTTGCAGGGCGCCATGTTCTGCCATATCGACATGCACCAGGCCGGCGGCGGCAAGCTGGCGGAAGACGCTTTTCCAGGCGTGGTCGTCGAGATCGGCGCCGACGCCGAAGGTTGGGAGCTGGTCATGGTGCCATTGTTTGACCTTGTCGGTCGCCTTGCCGCGCAGGATGTCGGTCAGGTGGGCGACGCCGAAGCGCATGCCGGTGCGGAAAATGGCCGATAGTGCCTTCTGTGCGGCGAGTGTGCCATCCCACAGTTCGGGCGGGTCCTGGCAGACATCGCAATTGCCGCAGGGCTCGCGTTCTTCGCCGAAGTAATTGAGCAAGACCTGGCGCCGGCAGCGCGGCGCTTCGCAGTAGGCGAGCAGGGCGGTTAGGCGTTGCGCTTCGAGAATTTTCTGGCCTTCGCCGGCCCCCGATTCGGCGATGCGCGCGTGTTGCAACGCGACGTCCTGCATGCCGTAGGTCATCCAGGCTTCGGCCGGTTCACCGTCGCGGCCGGCGCGGCCGGTTTCCTGATAGTAGGCCTCTATGCTCTTCGGCAGGTCGAGGTGGGCGACGAAGCGGACATCCGGCTTGTCGATGCCCATGCCGAAGGCAATGGTGGCGCACATGATCAGGCCTTCCTCGCGCAGGAAGCGGCGCTGGTTGGCGGCGCGCTCCGGCGCCGGCAGGCCGGCGTGGTAGGGCAGGGCCGGATAGCCCTGGCTGGAGAGCCATTCGGCCGTTTCCTCGACCTTTTTGCGCGACAGGCAATAGACGATGCCGGCCTGGCCCTGGCGGCCGGCGAGGAAGGTAAGTAGTTGTTTCTTTGGGGTATCCTTTTCGACTACCGTGTAGCGGATGTTCGGGCGGTCGAAACTGGAGAGGAAGACGCGGGCCCCATTGAGGCCGAGGCGGGTCTGGATCTCGTTGCGCGTCGCCTGGTCGGCGGTGGCGGTCAAGGCGATGCGCGGGACGTTCGGGTAGCGTTCGTGCAGGGCCGATAGCTGCAGGTATTCCGGGCGGAAGTCATGGCCCCATTGCGAGACGCAATGCGCTTCGTCAATGGCGAACAGCGCCAGCTTGCCGGCTTCGTAAAGGCTGTCGAGCATGGCCAGCGTGCGGTCGAGCAGTAGGCGTTCCGGGGCGATGTAGACGAGGTCGAGATTGCCGCTGAAAATCGCCTGCTCGACGGCCTGCGCTTCGCGCCAGTCGAGCGTCGAATTGAGGCAGGCCGCCTTGACGCCGAGCTGGATCATGGCGTCGACCTGGTCCTGCATCAACGCGATCAGCGGCGAAACGACGACGGCGCAGCCCGGGCGGAGCAGGGCGGGGATCTGGTAGCACAGGCTCTTGCCGCCGCCGGTCGGCATCAGGACGAGCGCATCACCACCCTTGCCGATATGCTCGATGATTTCGGCCTGGGCGCCGCGGAAGGCGGGGTAGCCGAAGACATCGCGCAGGATGTCGAGGGCGCGGTTGGTCGTGGGCACCGGCTTACGACCGGTCTTCGGCGCGGAGGGCTTCGCGGCTCAGCGCCTTGCCGTCCCAGACCAGGCATTCGCCCCGGTCTTCCTGCCAGTCGGCGAGCACCCAGCGTTCGACATGGATGCCATCGATAATGTGGTCGTGTTTTGCCGGCTGATGGGTGTGGCCGTGAATGAAGGTGGCGTAGCCGTGGTCGCGCAGGAAGTCGTCGGTGGCGGCGGCGTGCAGGTCGGCATAAACCCAGGTGTGATGGCGTTTGCGGCGGCTGCTTTGCCAGCGGATGTAGCGACCGAGCAGGCGGCGCAGGAAGCGCGGCTTGGCGCGCATTTTCCGTTGCCACTCGGGATCGCGCACCTTAGCGCGATAAGCCTGGTAGGCGTGGTCATCCAGGCACAGGGCATCGCCGTGCGAGAGCACGAATTGCCATTCGGGCAGGATCAACGGGTAGGGGTCGGGCAGCAATTCGACCCTGGCAGCGCTGGCAAATTCCTGGCCAATGGCGAAATCGCGATTGCCATGCATCAGCCGAATCTTCAGGCCGGCGTCGCTGGCGGCACGCAGGGCGCTGATGATCTGCGCCGAGTAGGCATCGGTGACGTCGTCGCCGACCCAGACTTCGAACAGGTCGCCGAGGATGTACAGTTCGCTCGCCTGACGGGCCCGCCCGGCGAGAAAGCTGAGAAACAAAGCAGTCGCCCCGGGTGACCGGGGCGACAGGTGCAGATCGGAAATGAAGAGGATCAAACGATCTCGGCCTTTTCGATGATCACGTCTTCGGCCGGCACGTCCTGGTGAAAGCCCTTGTTGCCGGTCTTGACGGCGCGGATCTTGTCCACGACGTCCATCCCTTCGACGACTTCGCCGAAGACGCAGTAGCCCCAGCCCTGGCCGGACGGCGACTTGAAGTCGAGGAAATCGTTATCGACGGTATTGATGAAGAACTGCGCGGTGGCCGAGTGCGGATCGTTGGTGCGGGCCATGGCAACCGTGCCGCGCTTGTTCTTCAAGCCGTTGGCCGCTTCGTTTTCGATCGGGGCGCGGCACTCCTTCTGGTTCATGCCGGGTTCCATGCCGCCGCCCTGGATCATGAAGTTCTTGATGACGCGGTGGAAAATGGTGTTGTCGTAGTGGCCGGCTTTAACGTAGGAAATGAAGTTGGCAACCGTCTTCGGGGCCTTTTCGGCATCCAGGTTGAGGGTGATGACGCCGTGGTTGGTGGTGAGTTTGATCATTGGGGATCCTTACTTTTCGGAGATGATTTTGACGTTCTGGATAACGACCGGGGTCGTCGGAACGTTTTCGAAATAACCCGAGTTGCCGGTCGGCACACGGGCGATCTTGTCGACGACATCCATGCCCTGGGTCACCTTGCCGAATACGGCATAGCCCCAGCCGCGCGGATCGGCGGCCGTGCGATGGTTGAGGAAGTCGTTATTGTTGAGGTTGATGAAGAACTGGGCGCGGGCCGAATGCGGGTCGCCGGTGCGGGCCATGGCGACGGTGCCGCGATCGTTGCTCAGGCCGTTGGTGGCCTCGTTCTGCAAGGCGGGGGTGAGAACCTTCTTCTCTTCCATGGCGATGCTGAAACCGCCCCCCTGGATCATGAAGCCGTTGATCACGCGGTGGAAGATGGTGGCGTCGTAGAAGCCGCTTTTGGCATTTTTGAGGAAAGACTCGACCGTTTTCGGGGCCTTTTCCGGATACAACTCAAGGGTGATCTTGCCCAGCGAGGTGGTTATTTCGACACTCGGTGCCGCCCAGGCGGCGACAGAAAGCAGCAGGCCGGCGGCGAGGGCGGAGATTTTTTTCAACATCAGGCACTTCCTTCGTAGATGATTTTCCATTTGCCATCTTCGCGCAGCCAGTACTGGCGTTTCTTCATCACGTTATTCACGTTGTTGCTGCGGTAATCCTGGTCAAAGGTGACGACGACCACTTCTTCCTTGCCCGGGTTGCGGAACACGGAAAGGTTGCCGACCTTGATCTTGATCCATTCCTTGCTGGCATTGACCTGCTTTTTCTGGGTGGCGAACTGCTCGAAATTCTGCTCGCCGGCCTTGAAGCGTTTCGAATAATGCTTCAGGAAGCGGTCGGTGTCGCGGCTTTCCCAGTCGGTGCGCCAGGCATCGAGAGTCTTGTTGAGTTCGCTACGTTCCTTGCTCCAGTCGTCGAGCGACAGCCACTCGATGGAGTTGCTGATGATTACCGGGGTCATGCCGACCTGCAGGTTCTTGGCGACGGCGTCGAGATCCTGGTTGGTCAGTACGACGCAGCCATCGGAAGCGCGCGGTGGCCGGGCGAAGGTGTCGGAGGGCGTGCCGTGCAGCCAGATGCCGCTACCGTTGCGGCCCTGGCGCTTGTCCCATTCGTTCGGGTAGTTGAGCGGGTAGGCTCCGTTGCCGTAGAGATCGCCGAGTTTTTGCCGGGACAGATTGGAGGTGACGTGATAAACGCCGATCGGCGTCTTTTTGTCGCCCTCGGCGAGTTTTTCGGCACCCAGCTTGCCCTGGGTGACATAGTAGTCGGCAACGAAGCGCGGCCGGCCGCCATTGGCGACATCGTTCTCATAGACGTAGAGGCGCGAGCGCTTGGTGTCGACGACGATGGCGTAGCGCTGATCGGCCGGCATCTGGAGGAGATAGCGCGGCACAAAATTGGCCAGCGGCTTTTCGCGATAGCCTTTCAGGCGAACGATGGCCTCGGCGCGCAGATCGGCGACTTTGTCGGCCGGGGCGCCGCTCATTGCGCCGAAAGTCTGGATCGGCTGGTGGCGGGCGAGCAGCAGGTCGCCCTTGATCAGATTGGCCAGCCGGTAATTGGGATGCTGGCGGAGCAGTGATTCGGTCAGTTCCAGGGCGCGACCGAGCTGATTGGCCTCGATTTCCTTGAAGATGGTTGCCAGTTGCGCCTCCGGGCCAGAGTCGGAAATGCTGCTCGGCAGGCGCTTGGGCGATGCCGCCACCGGCGCCGGCTTACTCGCGCCGTGGCGGCTGGCGTGGCTTGTCGGCTTTTCGGGCGGTCTGGCACAAACGCTGCCGGCCAGACAACTGGCCAATCCAAGAAGTACTAACTGACGGCCCAACATTAGCGGGAAATTTCTTCCTTGATCAGCCATTTGTTACCGGTGCGGACGAAAACCAGGGTCTTGGTCGTCGAGGTTGCCAGGCTGCCGGCCTTGTAGTGCTGGCGGAACTTGGCGGTAGCCTTGTCGCCGTTGAACGAAATCTGCGGCTCGTCGATATCCACCGAAATCTTGCCTGGTTTGCCGGCGATGCGGTGCTCGCGTTCATTTTCCCAGGCCTTGCGAGCGAGGCCGTTCGACGGCGCGAAGTCGTTGGCGTAGGCGCCGAGATAAGCGCGCATATCCTTACGCGACCAGGCGTTAGCCCAGGCGTTGATGGCCTTGGCAACATCGTCGTGGGCGGCGTCGGTCTTGACGACTGCTGGGGCGACGGGGGTCGGGGCCGGAGCAGCGGCAACGGCCGGTTTGTTCTGGGCCGTCGAGGCGGCGCCCGGCGTCGTGGTGACAATGCTGGCGGTCGGCGTCACGGCGTTGGCCGGTTTGCTGGCGGCCAGCGGCGGAGCGGAAACGGCTGGCGCCGTAGCGGTCGGAGCGCTCGGCTTGACGTTGCCCTTGCCGGAGGTGGTGATCAGGTCGCGAATCAGGGACAGCTTGTTCTGCGTGGCCGGGTTCGAATTGTCGAGTTGCAGTGCCTTGTCATAGGCCTGGCTGGCCAGCTTGGCGTACACGTCGCCAAGGTTCTCGTAGGCGATGGCGTAGGACGGGTGAGTCCTTATTGCCATTTCCAGCGAGGTGCGCGCCTTGTCGTACTGCTTTTGCTGGGCGTAGAGGACAGCCAGGTTGTTGTAGGGCTCGGGCAGTTCCGGATAGTCTTCGGTCAGCTTGGTAAAGACGGCGATGGCGTCAGCCGGCTTGTTCATCTCTGTATAAATCAGCCCCTTGAGGAAGCGGCCCTGGGCGTCCTTGGGCTTGTTGCTGAGGTAGGCGTCGACCTTTTCCAGGGCTTGCGGATACTGACCCTGTTTGATCAGGCGCTGCACGTCCGGCAGGTTGTCGGCGAAGACCGGCGCGGCAAAGCCGATGGCCAAGCCAAGAGCCAGGGCGCGCAGCCCTTTGAGCTGCTGGAAACGGGGCTGGGGCAGAGAGGTCGTAGTCATCGCTGTGCTATAATTTCCAGAGTTATACAATCGTACAATTCTACCAAAAATGCCGCTTTTCCCATAGGCTTCTAGAGCCGGCGGTACCACGAATTTATCCCGGCATGCTGAAGATTTTCAATTCCCTGAAGCGGGAAAAACAGGTTTTTACCCCGATTGAAGCCAACAAGGTTCGCATGTATGTCTGCGGGATGACGGTTTACGACTATTGTCATCTTGGGCACGCCCGCGTCATGGTTGTCTTCGACATGGTTTATCGCTGGCTGAAGGTGCGTGGCTACGATGTGACCTATGTCCGCAATATTACCGACATCGATGACAAGATCATTCGGCGGGCGGCGGAAAACGGCGAGACGATCCAGCAGTTGACCAACCGCTTTATCGCTTTCATGCACGAGGATGCGGATGCCTTGGGCGTCCTGCGTCCCGATTATGAGCCGCGGGCAACCGAGTTCGTTCCCGAAATGCTCGCTCTGATTGGTCAGTTGGAAGCCAATGGCCTGGCTTATCGGGCGGTCGACGGCGATGTTAATTATGCGGTGCGCAAGTTTGACGGTTACGGCAAGCTATCCGGCAAGTCGCTCGACGACTTGCGAGCCGGCGAGCGGGTCGAGGTCGATACGGCGAAGCAGGATCCGCTCGATTTCGTACTCTGGAAACATGCCAAGCCCGGCGAGCCGGCCTGGCAATCCCCGTGGGGTGAAGGGCGGCCGGGCTGGCATATCGAGTGTTCGGCGATGAGTTCGAAAATTCTTGGTCAGCATTTCGATATACATGGCGGTGGTCAGGATTTGCAATTTCCCCACCACGAGAACGAAATCGCCCAGTCGGAGGGGGCGCATCGGTGCAACTTTGTCAATTATTGGATGCACAATGGTTTTGTCCGCGTCGACAACGAAAAAATGTCGAAGTCTCTGGGCAATTTCTTCACCATCCGCGAAGTGCTTGAGCGTTTCGATGCCGAAGTGGTGCGCTTCTTCATTCTGCGTGCCCATTACCGTAGTGCCCTGAATTATTCCGATGCCCATCTCGACGATGCTAAGCGCAGCCTGGATGGCCTGTACTTTGCCTTGCGCGATGTGCCACCGCGTGCCGTCGACATCGATTGGCAGAACGATTTCGCCGCCCGTTTTGCCGCAGCCCTGGATGAGGACTTCGATTCGCACGGCGCGATTGCCGTCCTCTTCGAGTTGGCCGGCGAGGTCAATCGCCAGCGCAGTGCCGAACTGGCTGGTTTGTTGCAGGCGCTGGGCGGCGTCATCGGCCTGCTCGTGCGCGAGCCGCTGGTTTATCTGCGTGGTGCAGCTCAGGTTGGAGGTCTCGACGAGGCGGCCATCGAAGGCTTGATCGCGGAGCGGACGGCGGCCAAGAAGGCGCGTGATTTTGCCGGGGCCGACCGTGTTCGCGATCAACTGAAAGCGGCGGGCATCGCTCTGGACGACAGTCCGCAGGGGACCACCTGGCGGCGGGCCTGATTCAGGTGTGGCAATAAAAACGGCCCGTCAGGGCCGTTTTTATTTTGGCGTATTGTCGCTTACTTGAGAATCTTGCCGCCCGGGCCGACGACGGTCAGTTCGACATGGCGGGAGCCTTGTCGGGTGTTGCTGCCGTAGTTGATGCGATAGCCGCCGAAATCGGTGTTGCTCAATCCTTCCAGCGCCGTCAGCAGTTTCTCGCGGCTCAGGTCTTTGCCGGCCCGGCGCAGCCCTTCGACCATGGTGCGGGCCATCAGATAGGCTTCCATGCCGTAGTAGGAATAGCTTCCCGCCTTGCTGCCGGGCAGGCGCTGATATTCGCGGACAATGGGAACGATATCGTTCCAGGGGTAGGGTACGACTTGCGAAATACCGATGCCGCGCGCCTCGGGGCCGAGTTCCTGGACCAGTTGTTCGGTACCGACCGGCGACAGGGTCATGAACATCGGGTTCTGGCCGACTTTTTTCATGGCCTTGACGAAAGCGGCGGTTGGCTTGTAAAGGGTAACCATGATGACGGCTTGGGGGTTGGCCTTGGCAATCGGCTCGACTGCCTTGCCGACGTCGAGCGAGTTGCGTTCCACCGTGCCGACGGCAGAGGGGGTCAGCTTGTGCTTTTTCAGTGCCTGGGTGACGCCGTCGAGGCCTGATTTGCCGAAGCCGTCATTCTGGTAGAACACGGCAATGCTTTTCAGACCGAGCGATACCAGTTGATTGACGATGGCTTCCGTCTCGTCGGCATAGCTCGCTCGGACGTTGAACATGTAGCGTGCATTGGCATTGCTGCTGATCGGTTCGCGCAGGGTGGCGGCGCCCGAGATGGTGCCGACCAGCGGGACGCGGGCCGGACCGAAAACGCTGTTCATGGCTTCGGTGGTCGGGCTGGAGCCGTAATAGGCAAGCAGCGCAAAGACGTGCTTGTCGTTGATCAGGGTTTTGGTGTTGGCGATCGTGCGTTCGGTTTCGTAGCCGTCGTCAAGCGCGGTAAGGTCGAGGCGACGGCCGTTGATGCCGCCGGATTTGTTGATCTGCTCGAAATAGTTCTGGATGGTTTGCCGCATGTCCAGGCCGTAGGCGCCGTTGGGCCCGGTCAATGGGGCGGACATGCCAAGGGTGATGCTGGTATCGGTAATTCCCGGCTCGCCGGCCCAAGTCAGGGCCGAACAGGCGATTGCGCCAAGCACGACCAGTCTCTTCAGGACTTGCATTGTGGTCTCCCCCAAAATGTATTTCCTGATTCTAACAGTCGAAAGCGTGCCGGGGGAACCTGTGGCGGCTTGCTTTCGCATATCGGGTGGGCGTTATGACGGGAAAGTTCTAGTTATTAGTCGCTAGCTGTTAGCGACTAGCGACTAGCGACTAACGACTAACGACTAACGACTAACGACTAACGACTAACGACTAACGACTAACGACTAACGACTAACGACTAACGCTCAGTCTTCAAAGAATTCCTTGACCTTGTCCATCCAGGACTTGGCGCGGGGGTTGTGCTTGGCGCCGCTATCCCGGCTCGACTCTTCCAGTTCGCGCAGCAAATCCTTCTGGCGATCGGTCAGGTTGATCGGCGTTTCGACGACGACATGGCACATCAGGTCGCCATGGGTGTGACTGCGGACCCCCTTGATGCCTTTGCCGCGCAGGCGGAAGACACGTCCCGACTGCGTTTCGCCGGGAATCTTGATGCCAGCGGCGCCGTCCAGGGTGGGAATTTCGATTTCGCCACCGAGGGCTGCCGTGGTGAAGGAAATCGGCATTTCGCAATGCAGGTCGTTGTGGTCACGGGTAAAGACGGAGTGGGGCTTGAGGTGGATCTGGACGTAGAGGTCGCCCGGCGGGCCGCCATTGACGCCATGTTCACCTTCGCCGGCCAGCCGGATGCGATCGCCCTCATCGACCCCGGCCGGAATCTTCACGGCCAGCGTCTTGTGCTGCTTGATGCGGCCAGCACCGCCGCAGCTCTTGCAGGGATCGGCGATGAAGCGGCCGGTGCCGTGGCATTTGTGGCAGGTCTGCTGGATGGAGAAGAAACCCTGTTGCAGGCGAACCTGACCCGAGCCGCCGCAGGTTGGGCAGGTCTTGGGCTGGGTGCCGGCCTTGGAACCCGAGCCGTGGCAGGGTTCGCAGACTTCCATGGTGGGAATGCGGATCTTCGTTTCGGTGCCGTGCGCCGCCTGTTCCAGCGTGATTTCGAGGTTGTAGCGCAGGTCGGCGCCGCGGTAGATGTTGGAACGACCGCCGCCACCACCGCCGCCACGACCGCCGAAGATTTCGTCGAAAATGCCGCCGAAGGCATCGGCAAAACCGCCGCCGCCGAAACCGCCGCCGCCCATGCCGGCTTGCGGGTCGATGCCGGCGTGGCCGTACTGGTCATAGGCGGCACGTTTCTGGCCATCCGATAGAATCTCGTAGGCTTCCTTGGCTTCCTTGAACTTTTCCTCGGCCGCCGGATTGTCCGGATTGCGGTCGGGGTGGTGCTTCATGGCCAGCTTGCGGTAGGCCTTCTTGATCTCGTCTTCGCTGGCGTCGCGGTTGACGCCGAGAATTTCGTAAAAATCGCGTTTTGACATATAGGACCGAGGAATTAGGGGTTAGAGGATCGAGTGATCTTCAGGAGGGTCAAGGATCAGGATGCTCAAAACCGGGTCGGGAAATATTCCCCGACCCGGTTGCTGGCAGCAAATCGCTCGATCCTCGATCCTTATTTCTTTTCCTTGTTCACTTCGGTGAATTCGGCATCGACGACATCGCCTTCAACGGTTTTCTCGCCGCCCTCGGGTTGTTGCTGACCGGTGGCACCGGCGGCTGCGCCTGCAGCCTGTTGCTGGGCGTACATCTTTTCCCCCAGCTTCTGGGCGGCCTGGCTCAGGGCTTCGGTCTTGGCGACGATGGTTTCCTTGTCGCCGTCGCGCAGCACGGATTCGACGTCCTTGATCGCGGCTTCGATGGTTTCCTTCTCGGCGGCGTCGAGCTTGTCGCCGTATTCGGTCAGCGACTTCTTGACCATGTGCACCATGCCGTCGGCCTGGTTGCGGGCATCCGCCAGCTCGTGCACCTTCTTGTCGTCTTCGGCGTGCAGCTCGGCGTCCTTGACCATGGCCTGGATTTCAGCCTCGCTCAAGCCGGAGTTGGCCTTGATGGTGATCTTGTTTTCCTTGCCAGTGGCCTTGTCCTTGGCGGTGACGTGCATGATGCCGTTGGCGTCGATGTCGAAGGTGACTTCGATCTGCGGCGTGCCGCGCGGGGCCGGCGGGATGCCTTCCAGGTTGAACTGGCCGAGGCTCTTGTTGCCGGACGCGACTTCGCGTTCGCCCTGCAGTACGTGGATGGTCACGGCAGACTGGCTGTCGTCAGCGGTCGAGAAGGTCTGCGAGGCCTTGGTCGGGATCGTCGTGTTCTTCTGGATCAGCTTGGTCATGATGCCGCCCAGGGTTTCGATACCGAGCGACAGCGGGGTCACGTCGAGCAGCAGCACATCCTTGACTTCGCCTTGCAGCACGCCGCCCTGGATGGCCGCGCCGACAGCAACGGCTTCATCAGGATTGACGTCCTTGCGCGGTTCCTTGCCGAAGATTTCCTTGACCTTCTCCTGCACCTTGGGCATGCGCGACTGGCCCCCGACCAGGATGACGTCGTCGATGTCGCCGATCTTGCAGCCGGCATCCTTGAGCGCCGTGACGCAAGGCGCCATGGTGCGTTCGACCAGTTCGTCGACCAGGGACTCGAACTTGGCGCGGGTCACCTTCAGCGCCAGGTGCTTCGGACCGGAAGCGTCGGCGGTAATGTAGGGCAGGTTGATTTCCGTCTGCTGGCTGGACGACAGTTCGATCTTGGCCTTTTCGGCAGCTTCCTTGAGGCGTTGCAGGGCGAGCACGTCAGCCTTCAGGTTGACGCCGGATTCCTTCTTGAATTCGTCGATGATGTAGTCGATCAGGCGTTGGTCGAAGTCTTCGCCGCCGAGGAAGGTATCGCCGTTGGTGGCCAGCACTTCAAATTGCTTTTCGCCATCGACGTCGGCGATTTCGATGATCGAGATGTCGAAGGTGCCGCCGCCGAGGTCATACACGGCAATCTTGCGGTCCTTGCCCGGGGCCTTGTCCATACCGAAAGCCAGTGCGGCGGCGGTCGGTTCGTTGATGATGCGCTTGACTTCGAGACCGGCGATGCGGCCGGCGTCCTTGGTGGCCTGGCGCTGGCTGTCGTTGAAGTAGGCCGGGACGGTGATGACCGCTTCGGTGACTTCTTCGCCGAGGTAGTCTTCGGCGGTCTTTTTCATCTTGCGCAGCACTTCGGCGGACACCTGCGGCGGGGCGATTTTCTTGTCGCGCACGGAAACCCAGGCGTCGCCATTGTCGGCCTTGACGATCTTGTAGGGCATCAGCGAGATGTCCTTCTGCACTTCCTTCTCTTCGAAGCGGCGACCGATCAGACGCTTGACGGCATACAGCGTGTTCATCGGGTTGGTCACGGCCTGGCGCTTGGCCGGGGCGCCGGAGAGGATTTCGCCGTCTTCGGCGTAGCCGATGACGGACGGCGTGGTGCGGGCGCCTTCCGAGTTCTCGATAACCTTCGGCGTGCCGCCTTCCATGATGGCGACGCAGCTATTGGTGGTGCCGAGGTCAATACCAATGATCTTACCCATGTTCGATTCCTTTACTGAATACGGTTGAATTTGTGATGTTCTGGAGTTGGGGGCGTTGCCCCGGATTTCAAGGCTTCGCTTTGGCAACCATGACCAGGGCCGGACGCAGCGTGCGCTCGGCGATCAGATAGCCCTTTTGCAATACGGTGACGACGGTATTGGCTTCCTGTTCGGAATCGACCATGCCGATGGCCTGGTGCTTGTGCGGATCAAACTTTTCGCCGACCGGGTTGACCTCGATCAGCGCATTTTTCTCGAAGGCGGCGACCAGTTGCTTCAGGGTCAGCTCGACGCCCGACTTGAAGCTGTCGACGGTTTGTTCCGGCACGGCCAGCGCGGCTTCCAGGCTGTCCTTGACGGCCAGCAGCTCGTCGGCAAATTTTTCGACGGCGAACTTGTGCGCCTTGGAAATATCTTCCTGGGCGCGGCGGCGGATGTTTTCGCCTTCGGCCTTGGCGCGCAGCCAGGCGTCGTAGTGCTCGGCGGCCTTCAGTTCGAGGGCGCGGAATTGTTCCTCAATGCTGGGCAGTGTGTCCGTGTGTTCGGCAACGGCCGGCTCGGCGACGGGTTCGGTGATGGCTTCGTTACCCAGCAAGTTTTCCTGGGGGGTTTCGTTGTTCGACATGCGTATTTCTCCGAAAAATCTTTTCGCTATCTGGGGGCGTCGCCGACACTTTCAAGAGCTGGCAATAAATATTCTTCGTCCGGCAAAACTGCTGCCGAGCAAGCGCCTGCGTGCTACGATAATTCCATGATTTTTTTCTCTGCATCCTGAATGGAAACGATCGGCAAATACCGGGTGGTGCGTGAGTTGGGCAAGGGGGCGACGGCGACGGTCTACCTTTGTGACGACCCCGATGCCGATCGCCAGGTCGCCGTCAAGGTGATCCGCTTTGGTCAGGACAGCGCCGCCATGTCGCGGCGCATGCGTAAGCTGTTCCAGAATGAAGGCATGGTCTCGCGCCGGATGAATCACCCGAATATCGTGCACGTCTATGATGCCGTGGTCGAGGAGGATTTCGCCTACCTGGCGATGGAGTACATCGACGGCTTCAGCCTCGAAGAACACTGCCGGATCGACAAGCTGCTGCCCATGCACCGGGTCATCGGCATCATTTTCAAATGCTGCATGGCGCTCGATTCGGCCTACCGCCAGGGCATCATCCATCGCGACATCAAGCCGGCCAACATCATGGTGGCGGCCAACGACGAGCCGAAGATCGCCGATTTCGGCCTGGCCCTGAACATGAACAAGGACATGGACCGCGACTCGACCTTCATCATGGGCGTCGGCTCGCCGGCCTACATGTCGCCGGAACAGATCAAGGGCTATCCGCTCAACCAGAAGACCGACCTCTATTCGCTCGGCGTTGTGATGTTCCAATTGCTCACCGGCCGTCTGCCGTTCCGGGCGGCCAACCAGGCGACGCTGGTCTATCGCATCATCAATACTGATGCGCCGCCGGTCACCGCCTACAATCCGAGCTTGCCGGAAGGTCTCAATGCCATCCTGCGCCGGGCCCTGGAAAAAGATCTGTATAGCCGCTACAAGAATGGCGCGGAATTCGCCAAGGATCTCTCGTCGGTGCGCTACCAGATTCTCGAAGAGGACGAAACGGAGAAGGACAACCGCCATTTCGAAACTCTGCGCAAGCTTGATTTCTTTACCGAGTTTGAAAACGTCGAACTCTGGGAAGTGCTGCGCGTTTCGGTCTGGCGCGAGATCGCACCGAATGTGGCGATCGTCCGCGAGGGCGAGAACAACAAGATGTTCGGCGTCATTGTTTCCGGTTGCGCCGAAATATCGATCGAAGGCCGCGCGTTGTGTCGCGTCGGGGTCGGTGAACCGGTCGGCGAGGTGGCATTCCTTCATCCGAGCAGCGACTTGCGCTGCGCTACGGCCGTGACGCTGGAACCGACGCTTTTCCTGGAAATCAATGCCGCGGCGCTGGCGCTGTCGTCCGAGGAACTGCTGGAACGCGTCCGCAATGCGCTGCTGACCTGCCTCATCCGGCGGCTGCGCGAGGTCAGCAAGCTCGCCGCGGCGCAGGGACGGCCGGCGGTCGAAGCCGGTGTTGGTTCCTTGTCCGGCATTCCGCGCGGCGGACTGAGCCTGGAACTGGCGCCAATGTGAGTTAGTTGCTAGTTATTAGTCGGTAGTTATTAGCTAGTATGGCTGCGACCAACTGCTACCGACTAACAACTATTGACTAGCAACTAGACTTTAAAGCGGCCGACCATGGCCGCCAGGCCTTCGGCCAGGCGTTTCAGGTCGTGGGCGGCGCCGGCCGTCTGCTCGACGGTGCCGGTGTTGTCCCGGGCCATGCCGGCAATGGCTTCGATGCTCGATTCGACATCGCCGGACACCCGTCGTTGCTGGTCGGTGGCCGAGGCGATGGCGTCGAGGCCGTGGCCGACTTCGGCTACCGAGCCGTTGGTCGCCTGCAGCACGCTCGATACGGTAGCCACAGCGGTCTGGCTGCTTTCCAGGTGTTCCAGGCCTTCGTCGATACTGCGCCGGACGGCAACCGACTGGGCGCTCAAGGTGGCGGTGATGGCATCGATTTCACTGGCCGAGCGCGACGATTTTTCGGCCAGTTTGCGCACTTCGTCGGCGACCACGGCGAAGCCGCGGCCCTGCTCGCCGGCGCGGGCGGCTTCGATGGCGGCATTGAGGGCGAGGAGGTTGGTCTGTTCGGCGATGTCCTTGACCTCGCGGGTCATGTTGGTAATGGCTTCGGTGCTGCGCACGAAATCGTTGACCGATTCGGCCATTTCCTTGACGGCCCGTTCGACGACGTCCATTTCGCCGAGCAGGACCTGCAGGTTGCGGCTGCCGTCGTTGGCCCGTTGCAGGCTTTCCTGCGATTGCTGCTGGACATGCTCGGCGCTCTGGGCAATCGAATTGATGCTGGAAACCAGCTCCTCGACGGCCGCCGCGGCGTGATTGGATTTCTCGTTCTGCAAATGCGAGCTTTGCGAAACCCGATCGGCACTATCCGACAGTGCCGTTACCCGGGCCGAAACCTGGGCGGCCGAATCGCGTACCTGGCGTACTAGCTGGTTGAAGTTCTCCATCATTTCATTGAACACCAGCGCGGCCTGGCCAACCTCATCCTTGCCCTTGACCGGTAAACGACGGGTCAGATCGCCTTCGCCGCGGGCGATGTCGGCGAGGCCCTTGCGCATCTCGTCGAGCGGGACGGTGACGAAATGATTGGTCAGGAAATAGATGATGACCAGTAGCAGACCGATGGCGGCCAGCGCGGCGCCGGCGATCTTGAGGCGGAACGAAGCGACATCGGCTTCGACCGCGTCGAGCGATACCTTCATGCTGACGACACCGAGGACAGTGCCCTCCGGGACTTGGTGGCAGAGGGTGCAGTCTTTGCCCAGATAGTTCTTGGCGGCCTTGGTCGGATTGATCACGTGCAGGAAGGATGAGCCGTTGCCGGTTTCCACCGAGACGTAGGGGGTGCCGGTAGACATCACCTGTTTTTCCAGCGGGTCCAGTTCGCGCGTGTCCTTGAGGTCCGGGCCGAACAGTTTGATCACGGCGTCACCGCGGGCGACCCGCAGGTCCTTGATGATCGATAGCTGCTTGATCTGGTCGAGGAAGACCTCGCGCTGGCCGACGGTGCCGGTGATCATCATGCCGGTCAGGCCGGCCATGGTCATTTCGTGAATGCTTTGCGAGAAATCCTGAGCTTGTCGGATGGCGGTGTCGCGATTGACTTGCGAAGCCCAGACGATGATCACCGTCCAAATAATTGCCAATGTCAGCCAGATAGCCGCCGTCAGGCGGACCCATATTTTCAAATCACCAAACCTCGGCATTTCGTCCCCTTGAGAACAGCCACCCTATCAGGCAGTCAAATCAATTTGTTGGATTGTGCCAGTGCTTCCGTCTTCCTGCAAAAAAATACCGCTGCTGCGGATTTCGCCAAGCAATTGATTGGCATTTGTTTTGATGGCAAAGGGTGTGCTGGTGTGGCTAAGGGCGAGGGCGCCGATGCCGGCCCCGGCCAGAGTCTGCAATTGATTACGGCCGGCGTTGTCGCGACTCCACACCTGAAGTTGTCCGAAAGCAGCGTCGTTTTCGTCGATCCAGCCGTTGTGGTCGTCATCGAGCTTGCTCAGCTCGGCAAAGCCGTCGCCGCTGCTCGGCCCGAACAGCTCGCTGCCATTGTTGATGGTCCCGTCATGGTTGCGATCGAAGGCCAGGAAGCCGCTGCCGGGCTGCAGAAAGTTGATTTGCTCCGGCTGGCCGTCGGTATTCAAATCGAAGGCAAAACGCTGGTCGGTCAACTGGGCGGCGCTGCCGGCAAAATTGATGACCAGCGGATCGGTCTGCCGTGCCGCATCGCCCAGGCGCAGGCTGACATTGCTTTCCTCGTAATAGTGGCGCGTCATCGACAGTTCGAGGTTGAAGTTCAGGGTCCGGCCGTCGGCCGTTTTTACCGTGCCGCTGGCCGAAAAACTGGTTTGTTCGGTTTCGCTGTAGGACTCGTGATGTTCGTATTCGATGCCATAGCCGGCCGATGGTGGCGGATCGCCAGCCGCCGACGTTTGCCCCGGAGGGGCGGCGGCCGGGGCCGAATCGGCGCTTTGTTCCGGCTCAGATGCCACGCTGTATACCTGGATGCGACGGCCGGTCAGGAATTCCAGCATGCTGCGGATCAGGCTCAGTTGCGGATCGTTGTCGATGGCCTGCTCAATGTCGTGGCTGACGCTGTCGGTTGCGGCGCTCTGTCTTCCGGCCTCGGAGAGGCTTACCGGCTCGCTCGGCAGGGCGGCCGGCGCTGCGTTGTCGCGGCCGTTGGGGCGCCGCTCGCCGACCCAGACATTGAGCGATTCGCTGCTCGTATATTGCGTTTGGCTGAAGTGGGTCGAAGCCATTTGCAACTGGGCGCTGGCGATTTTCATGGTGGCCTCCGTGTGCGATCCGTGATTCATTAACGGCGGCCGTCGGCAGAAGTTAAATTTTCTTGAGGTTCTCCCGCAACCAACGTTTGAGCGTGGCGCTATCGAGGGCGCCACTTTGTCTGGCAATTTCCCGGCCGTTACGGAAAATGACCAGGGTGGGAATGCTGCGAATATTGAAGCGGGCGGCGAGTTGCTGTTCGTTTTCGGTGTTGAGCTTGGCAAAGCGTAGCGCCGGTTCCATCTCGCTACAGGCCTGGGCGAAGTTCGGTGCCATCGTCCGGCACGGCCCGCACCAGGGCGCCCAGAAGTCGACGACGACCGGCAGGTCGTTGCGCTCAATCTGTTTGGCGAAGTTGGCCGCGTTCAGTTCGAGCGGGGCGCCGGTAAACAGGGCTTGCCGGCATTGCCCGCAAGTCGGTTGATCGGGCAGGCGGGCGGGCGGCAGGCGGTTGACCGCGGCGCAATGCGGGCAGACGACGTGCAGGCTTTCATTCATGGCGGACTCCGCTTAATCAGGTTTCACTGATATTGGAGCGGAGGCCGGGATTTCAAGTGCGGGCGCCGAGTTTTGCCGCTCGCCCGGCGGTGGCGGTCAGGCTTGCCTGATCGGTCTGGGCCTGGCTCGGCCAGCCGCCGAGATGGCTTTCGACGAGGTCGGTCAGCGCCTGCAGCCAAGGATTTTCTTCATTGAGTGCCGGGATGTAGTGGTATTCCTTGCCGCCGGCCGCGAGAAAATCGGCGCGGCCTTCCTGGGCGATTTCTTCCAGGGTTTCCAGGCAGTCGGCGGTGAACCCGGGGCAGATGATGTCGATCCGCCGCACGCCTTCCTTGGCCAAGGTCTGCAGCGTCGGTGCCGTGTAGGGCTGCAACCATTCGGCCTTGCCGAATCGGGACTGGAAACAGATCTGGTACTGCTCGGCCTTCAGGTTCAGGCGCTCGGCCAGCAAGCGGCCGGTTTTCTGGCATTCGCAGTAGTACGGGTCGCCGAGTTCCAGGCTGCGTCGGGGCAGGCCATGGAAGCTGATGATCAGGCGGCCGTCGGCGGTCAATTGGCCTGTGCCCTGCCAGTGCTTGCGGACGCTGTGTTCGAGGGCGTCGAGATAGCCGGCATTGTCGTGGAAATTGCGGATGAAGCGCAGTTCCGGCTGATTGCGGGTTTTGCTCAGCCAGTGGCAGGCTTCGTCGATGACGGTGGCCGTGGTGCTCGCCGAGTATTGCGGATACATCGGCACGAGCAGGATGCGCGTCGCGCCGCCGGCCTTCAGGCGGTCAAGGACTTTGGGAATGGACGGCGAACCGTAGCGCATGGCCCAACTCACCTGCAGATGCCGGCCGCGCTGGCCAAGGTAGCCGGCCAGCAACTTGGCCTGGCGCTCGGTGTGCACGCGCAGCGGCGAGCCTTCCGGCAGCCAGACCGCAGCGTACTTGGCGGCCGATTTCTTGGGCCGGATGTTGAGGATGATGCCGTTGAGGATCAGCCACCAAAGTGGCCTGGGGATTTCGACGACGCGCGGGTCGGAGAGAAATTGCCGCAGATAGCGTTTGAGAGCCGCCGCCGTCGGCGCTTCCGGGGTGCCGAGATTAACCAGGACGACGGCGGTGGCGGCCGGCGTGTCGTGGCGGTGTGGCGGCTCGGGGAAAAAACGGGGCATCAGTTGTCCGATTTGTAGGAAAGGGCGCTGGAGAGCAGGCGGGCGGTGATGTCGACGATGGGGATGACCCGTTCGTAGGCCATCCGGGTCGGGCCGATGACGCCGACCGAGCCGACGATCTGGCCGTCGACGGTGTACGGCGCGGCGATAACGCTGCATTCGTCGAGTGGCGCGATGCCGGATTCGCCGCCGATGTAGATCTGCACACCTTGGGCGCGGTTCGAAACGTCGAGCAGGCGCATCAGACTGGAGCGCTGGTCGAAAAGATCGAACAATTCGCGCAGGCGTTTCATGTTCGAGGACAACTCCTCGACGTCGAGCAGATTCTTTTCGCCGGAAATGACATAAGGCGCCGGGCTTTCCGACAGGGCAGCATCGCCGGCTTCGAGGGCGAGGTTCATCAACGGCTTGATGTCATCGCGCAGTTGCTGGATTTCCTGGGTCAGGCGATGGCGGATCTGTTCGAAATCCATGCCGCCGAAATGCTGGTTCAGGTAATTGGCAGCGGTCACCAGTTCGGACGGCGAATAGGCTTTGTCGGTGTTCAGGATGCGATTCTGCACGTCGCCGTCCATGGTGACGATGATGAGCAGGATGCGTTTTTCCGAAAGGCTGAGGAATTCCACCTGGCGGATGCGGCTGGCGGCGCGCCGTGGTGCCATGACGACGCCGGCGAAATGGGTCAGGCCGGAGAGCAGGTGGGATGCGCTGGAAATGATCTGGCTGGTCGGCTGGCCGTGCAGCGCTTCTTCCATGGCGCCCATCTGACCGGCTTCGAGCGGTAGGACGGTGAGCAGGCTGTCGACGAACAGCCGGTAGCCGCGGGCCGTCGGCACGCGGCCGGCCGAGGTGTGCGGGCTGGAGACGAAGCCGGCTTCTTCGAGGTCGGCCATGACGTTGCGGATGGTGGCGGGCGACAGAGCGAGCCCGGAAAACCTGGAAAGCGCTCGCGAGCCGACCGGTTGGCCGTCGGCGATATAGTGTTCAACCAGGGTCTTGAGCAGGGTGCGGGAGCGATCGTCGATCATGGCTGGGGATTGTACAAAAATCCCGGGGCGCCTGCCGCCATGCTTTTGCCGGCGGCGATTATGGCTGTTCGCCCGGGCGCAGCGCCCGCCGCCGCGTTTCGAATTCCTGGCGCAATTCGCGGCGGATGATGGCCGCCTGGTATCGGCGCTGCTCTTCGCCGGGGGTCGGTTCGAGGGCCGGGATCGGCGTGGCCTTGCCCTGATCGTCGACCGCCACCATGGTGAAGAAGCAACTGTTGGCGTGGCGTACGCTTTGTTCGCGAATGTTTTCGGTGAGCACCTTGATGCCGATTTCCATCGAGGTCTTGCCGGTGTAGTTCACCGCCGCCAGGAAAGTCACCAGTTCGCCAACATGGATGGGCTGGCGGAACATCACCTGGTCGACCGACAGGGTCACCACGTATTCGCCGGCATAACGGCTGGCGCAGGCGTAGGCGACCTGGTCGAGGAGTTTGAGGATGGTGCCGCCATGTACATTGCCGGAGAAATTGGCCATGTCCGGCGTCATCAGGACGGTCATGCTGAGTTGGTGGTTGGGCAGGGGCATGGTTGGGCGGGAGCGGGGAAGGAAGTGTGATGTTACTGCGCTTTGCCGTCGAATCGTAGGGCGCCGGTCGCCTCGCCGCGTCGCTTCGGCAAGCGATCAATGCAGCGCAAGCGGTGCAGGCGACCATTTTTATGCAAGAATTCGGATCATGAATAGAAGCTTCGCTTCCTACCGCTCGCCGAAGACCATCGCCCTGGTCGGCAAATACCATAGCATGGAGATTGCCGAGTCCCTGCGCCGTCTGGCCGAATACCTGCACGAGCGGGGTATCTCCGTATTCATCGAGCGCGAAACGGCCGAGCATATCGGGCGCAAGGTCGATCTGGCGCGCTGGGTGACCTGCGGTTTCAACGACATCGGCGCCCATGCCGATCTTGCCATCGTGCTCGGCGGCGATGGCACCATGCTCAATGCCGGCCGCCGTCTGGCCCGCTATTGCGTGCCCCTGGTCGGCGTCAATCAGGGCCGTCTCGGCTTTATGACCGATATCGCCCGCGAAGACATGCTGACCTGCATGGACGATCTGCTCGACGGTCGTTTTACGCCGGAAAACCGGATGCTGCTGGCCGCCGAAGTGATTCGCGACGGCAAGGAGATCGCCTCCAATCTGGCCTTGAACGATGTGGTGGTCGATAAGGGTGCGATCGGCCGGATGATCGAGTTCGAATTGTTCATCGACGGCGAGTTCATCTACAACCTGCGTTCGGATGGGCTGGTGGTGACGACGCCGACCGGTTCAACGGCCTATTCGATGTCGGCCGGTGGCCCGATCATGCATCCGACGCTGGCCGGTATCGGCTTGGTGCCGCTCTGTCCGCACGCCTTGACCAACCGGCCGGTGATCGTCAATGACAGTGCCGACATTGAGCTGCGTATCGCCAATGCCGACGATCCCCGGGTGCACTTCGACGGTCAGGTGACGCTCGATCTGGCGCGCGGCGACTGCGTCCGCCTGAAGCGTTCCGATTACGCCATTTGTTTCCTGCATCCGCCCGGTTACAGCTACTTCGCCATGTTGCGCCAGAAACTGCACTGGAGCGAGCGCCCGAAAGGTCCCTGATCGATCATGCTGCGCCACCTGACCATACGCGATTTTGTCATTGTCGACCGGCTGGAACTGGAGTTTGCCGACGGCTTCGGCGCCCTGACCGGGGAAACCGGCGCCGGCAAGTCGATTCTCATCGATGCGTTAACGCTGGCCCTGGGCGAACGGGCCGATGCCGGCGTCGTCCGTTCCGGTTGCGAGAAAGCCGAAGTCGCCGCGACTTTTGCCGTCGGCGGCCTGCCGCCGGTGCTGGCCTGGTTGTCGGCCAATGATTTCGACCCCGACGAGGACTTGCTGTTGCGCCGCATTGTCGATGCCGGCGGCCGTTCGCGCGCCTATATCAACGGTTCGCCGGCCACCGCCCAGCAATTGCGCGAAGTCGGCGAATGGTTGGTCGATATTCACGGTCAGCATGCCCACCAATCGCTGTTGCGCAGCGACGCCCAGCGCGCGCTGCTCGATGCCCATGCCGGGTTGAGCGTCCTCGCCCGCGATGTCGCCGTCGCCTTCCGCGCCTGGCGCGAGGCCGAACAACTGCTGAGCGCCGCCAGTGCCGATGCCGAGTCGTTGCTGCGCGAGCGCCAGCAACTGGAGTGGCAGATCGGCGAACTGAACGCCCTGGCGTTTGCCGAGGATGAGTGGGCGGCGCTCGATGTCGAGCATCGTCGTCTCGGTCATGCCGCCAGCCTGATCGAGGGCGCCCAGTTCGCCCTCGGCGTACTGGCTGAAGACGAAGCCGCCTGCGAACGACAGATCGACAGCGTCGCGACCCGCCTTTCCGGCCTGGCCGAATACGATCCGGCGCTGGAAGAAGTGGCCGCCCTGGTGCACTCGGTGCAAGCCGAACTCTCGGAGGCCGTGTCTACCCTGCGCCGCTATACTGACCGGGTCGATCTCGATCCGGCCCGCCTGGCCGAGGTCGAGCGGCGCATGGAAGCGGTGATGAACAATGCCCGCAAGTACCGCGTGCCGCCGGCCGAGTTGCCGGCTTTGCTGGCCGGTTGGCGGCAGCGTCTGGCGGTCCTCGACGAGTCGGCCGATCTGGCGGCCCTCGAGGCGCGGCTGGCGTCCGCCCATCAGGTGTTTCTCGCCAAGGCCGGCGAACTGTCGGGCGGACGCCAGCGGGCCGCCGCCGAGATGGGGCGGGCCGTCAGCAAAATCATGCACCAGCTAGCGTTGGCGGCCGGTCGTTTCGAAGTTGGGTTGGTGCCGGTAGCCGGTGGGGCCGTCTATGGTCTGGAGCAGGTGGAATTTCGCGTCGGCGGTTTGGCTGGCCTGGAGGCCAAACCGCTGGCCAAGGTGGCGTCCGGCGGCGAATTGTCGCGGCTCAGCCTGGCCATCCAGGTCCTGACCTCGCGTGCGGCCAGCGTGCCGACCCTGATTTTCGACGAGGTGGATGTCGGCATCGGCGGAGGAGTGGCCGAGATCGTCGGGCGTCTGCTCAACGAACTGGGTGGCGAACGCCAGGTACTGTGTGTCACCCATCTGCCGCAAGTCGCGGCGCAGGCCGATTGGCAGTGGCAGGTCAGCAAATCGACGTGCGCCGGGGTGACGCTGAGCGCCATTGCGCCGCTCGACGAGAACGGTCGGGTGCAGGAAATCGCCCGCATGCTGGGCGGCGTCGAAATTACCGAGATCACCTTGCAACATGCCCGCGAACTGCTCCGCCCGATGCTGCGGGCCGCCGCCGGGCAGGCAACGCTGGGCTTGGACTAAAGCAGCAGGTGGGCGATCGCCAGTCCGGCGAGGAGCAGGAAGAAGGCACCGCTGACCCGGTGGATCCAGACCAGCGGCAGGCGGTGCAGAAGTTTCCGTCCGGCCAGGACGCCGAGTAGCGAGGTGCAGGCCAGGGCCAGCGTGGCGCCCAGCCACACCGCTGCCGTATTGGTCGTGCTGCCCAGGCCGGCGACGGCGATTTGCGTCTTGTCGCCGAATTCGGCCAGGAAAATCAGCAGGAAGGTGGTAGCCAGGACACTGTGCCCCGGCTTCTCGACGATGTTTTCGTCGTCATCTTCGGCCCGGTAACGCAGGGCGCTGATCCCGAAAATGGCGAACAGGCCGGCGACGGCCAGGGTGACCACCCAGCTCGGCAACCAGGCGGCGACGGCCGCCCCGAACAGGACGGCGAGCAGATTGAGGATGGCGAAGGCGGCGACCGCGCCAAGCACGACCGGCAGGCCGCGATGGCGGGCGGCCAGGGTCATGCAGACCAGTTGGCTCTTGTCGCCGAATTCGGCCAGGGCGATCAGCAGAAACGTCGCGCCGGCCGAGGAAAACCAGTTTCCCGGCGCGAGGGCTGCGATTTCAGGCATGCGGGATCAGGACTTTTCTTCGGCCGGCGGGCGATTCGGGCAGCCGGCCTTGGTACACTGGGCGTAAAGATAAAGGGCGTGGTCCTGGATCACGAAGCCGCGTTCCTTGGCAATCGCCTGCTGGCGCTTTTCGATTTCCGGGTCGTAGAATTCTTCAACGCGGCCGCAGTCGATGCAGACCAGATGGTCGTGATGCTTGCCGTGATTGATTTCGAAAACGGCCTTGCCCGATTCAAAAAAGTGACGCTCAAGGAGGCCGGCCTGCTCGAATTGGGTGAGTACGCGATAGACCGTGGCCAGGCCGATGTCCATGTGTTCGTTGATCAACATGCGATAGACGTCTTCCGCCGACATATGGCGCAACGTGCTCTTCTCGAACAGCTCAAGAATTTTCAGGCGGGGAAATGTGGCTTTCAGCCCGATGTTCTTGAGGCTTTGCGGGTCGCTCATGGTAAAAAAATTCCCGAATTCGTTGCGGCAGAGCCGGAGGTGATTTCGGGTATGATATACCGCTTCAAAGGTGTTTGAGAAACTCCGGAAAGCCGCATGTCCCGCTACCAATTACCGCTTGTTGCAGTGTTTTGCACACTTCTGGCCGCTTGTTCCTACAAGCCCGCCTTCATTAACGAGTACAAGATCGACGTTCAACAGGGTAACGTCCTGACCCAGGAAATGGTCACCCAACTCAAGCCGGGGCAGACTCGCGAGCAGGTGCGTTTCATTCTGGGTTCGCCGATGATCACCGATATTTTTCACCAGCAGCGCTGGGACTATGTCTATCGTTACCAAAGCGGGAAGACCGGCCAGGTCGAGTCGCGCAAGTTCGCCGTCTATTTCGACAACGAAGGGCGCCTGGCCCGGGTCAGCGGCGATGTTGATGGCGCAACGGTGGGTGAATTGACGGCGCCGCCGGCCAACGGCCGTTTGCTTGACCTGGGTTCGCTCTCCGGCGAAGCCGCCGACAAGCCTTTGCCGCCGCGTCAGGAGCCGAGTTATTTCCGGCGCTTTATGGACATGATGGGATTTTAAGCAATGAGTGCAACGCGTATTGGCATCGTCGGTGCCGGTGGCCGCATGGGCCGCATGTTGATCGAGGCAACGCTGAAGGATGAGCAGGTCGTGCTCGGCGCCGCTTTTGATGTGCCGGGCAGCCCGGCGATCGGCAAGACGGCCGGCGATCTGGTCGGTCTGGCGAGTGCCGTGGTGGTGAGCGATGACCTGGCCGGTGGCCTGAAAAACATCGATTGCCTGATCGATTTCACCCGTCCGCAAGGCACTCTGGTGCATCTCGAATTGTGCCGTCAGGCCGGTGTCGGCATCATCATCGGCACCACCGGCTTCGCCGCCGAGGAGAAAGAGGCGATTGCCGCGGCGGCGCGCGATATTCCGGTGGTGTTCGCGCCGAACATGGCGGTTGGCGTCAATCTGGTCTTCAAATTGCTCGATACGGCGGCCCGCATTCTGAATGAAGGTTACGACATCGAGATCGTCGAGGCGCATCACCGCCTGAAAATCGATGCGCCGTCCGGTACGGCCTTGCGCATGGGAGAGGTGGTGGCGGGGGCGCTCGGTCGCGAACTGGCCGAGTGCGCCGTTTATGGTCGCGAAGGGGTGACCGGCGAGCGTGATCCATCGACCATCGGCTTTGCCACGGTGCGTGGTGGCGACATCGTCGGCGATCACACGGTGATGTTCTGCGGGTTGGGCGAGCGCGTCGAAGTGACGCACAAGGCAAGCAGTCGCCTGCCCTATGCGCAAGGCAGTCTGCGCGCTGCGCGCTTCATTGCCGGCCGCCCGAATGGTCTGTTCGATATGCAGGACGTCCTCGGTTTTCGCTGAGCTTGATGAAATCCCGCCTGCTGGCCCGGCAACTCCAGGACCTCTTCGGTGGTGATGGCGAGCCGCAATTAAGGCAATTGCTGGACGTGGCGCGGGAGGCGGGACAACTGGCCTTGGTCAGCGGGCTGGAAAAACTGCTTGGCCAGGTCGATGCGACCTATGTCGCCTACACCGGCCTCAATAACTGGCAGACGATGCTTTCCGGCGATACCCTGAGCGACTGGAATCTGCGCAGTGGCAATATCGAATCGGGGCGCCAGTGGAAGGAATTGCTGGGCTATGCCGGCGACGAGCTCGATAACTCGATCGGCCAGTGGCAGCGGTTGCTCCATCCCGACGACCTGCGCGAGTTGCAGGTGCGGATTGCCGCGCATACGCAGAGCCAGGAACGCTATTTCCAGGCTGAGTGCCGCTTCCGGGCCAAGGGCGGGCAGTGGCGCTGGCTCTTGGTGCGCGGTGCCGTGGCGGGGCGCGATGCGGCCGGGGAGCCGATCCGGATGCTGGTCCTGCAGCGCGATCTGAGCGCCGCCAAGGATGCCGAGGCCGATCTGATCGCCGCCAAGGAGACGGCCGAGGCCGCCAACAAGGCGCGCGGCTCTTTTCTGGCCAATATGAGCCACGAGATCCGGACGCCGATGAACGGCATCATCGGCATGACCGAATTGGCCCTCGATACCCAACTCGATGCCGAGCAACGGCATTACCTGAAAACCGTGAAATCGTCGGCCGAGGCCCTGCTGACCATCGTGAACGACATTCTCGATTTCTCGAAAATCGAGGCCGGCAAGATGCAGTTCGAGTCGCTCGCCTTTTCGGTCCAGGATATCGTGCTCGAGGCGGCGCGGGTGCTGGCGGTCAGTGCCCACAAGAAGGGCCTGGAGCTGATCGTCGATGTTTCGTCGGCGGTGCCGTCGCGCGTGGTCGGTGATCCGACCCGTTTGCGTCAGGTGGTGATCAACCTGATCGGCAATGCCATCAAATTTACCGAGCGGGGCGAGGTGGCATTGACCGTTTCGGTCGAGCAGGTAACGGCTGGTTCGGTGTTCCTGCGCTTTGTCATTCGCGATAGCGGGATCGGCATTGCCCAGGATAAACAGCAGGCGATTTTTGAAGCCTTCTCGCAGGCCGACGTGTCGACCACCCGGCGTTTCGGTGGGACCGGTCTGGGGTTGGCTATTTCGGCGCGGCTGGTGCAGTTGATGGATGGGCGTATCTGGCTGGAAAGCGAAGCTGGCAAGGGATCGCTTTTCTTCTTTACGGCCCGCTTCGGGAGCGAGGCGGCGACGAGCCCGCCGGCGGATGCCGATAGTCGTTTCAAGGGCAAGCGGGCGCTGGTCATCGAGGACAACGCGGCGGCCGGTCGCTATCTGGCCCATCTGTTCGAAGCCCTGGGCGTGCAAACCTCGCTCGTCGCCGATGGAGTGGCCGCCCTGGCCGCAGTCGAGCGTTCGCGCTCGGTCGATTTTCCCTACGACTACATCCTGGCCGATGCCGGCATGCCGGCGCCGGTCGGTTTTGCCCTGGCAGAGAGCTGGCAGGCGGCCGGGCGACCGGAAAGTCTGTTGATGATGCTGAGCACCGAAAATCAGCGGCAGGATCTGGCGCGCTTGCGCGAACTCAAGGTTTCGGCGCATCTCATTAAGCCGATCGGGCCGGGCGATCTGAGTGATGCCTTGCTCCTGGTCAGCAAGAAAACCGGTACCAGCAGTGATTTTGCCCTGGCCGATTTCGAGCTGGTGGCAACCACGGCCGTCTCCGGACGGGAGCTCAATATTCTTCTGGTCGAGGATAATCCGGTCAATCAGGAGCTGGCCCTGCACCTGCTCAAGCACGAGTCGCACCATGTCGTGGTGGCGAACAATGGTGCGGAGGCCATCGAACAGTTCGACGAAAAGCATTTCGACGTCATTCTGATGGACATGCAGATGCCGGTGATGGGGGGCATCGAAGCCACTGAGGCCATCCGCTCCCGGGAAATGCGGCGGAGCTGGGTGGTGTCGCACGCCTTCAAGCCGGTCTACATTATCGCCATGACGGCCAATGTCCTGTCCAGCGATCGGGAATGCTGCCTGGCGGCAGGGATGAACGACTATGTCGCCAAACCGCTGCGACCAGAGGCGCTTTATTCGGCGCTGGCGCGGGCTTCTGCCGATGTTGGCGATCTCTTGGCGGCGCCGTCGGAGGCGGCTACGACCGGTGTCGTGCAACTCGACCTCAAGGGCGCCATGCGCGATATCGGGGATGCTGACCTCTTTGCCACCATGGCGGCGATGCTGGTCGCTGAATGGGATGAGCATGTCGAGCGGGTGCACCAAGCCCTGCGGGCGGCCGATGCCCAGGAGTTGCGGCGGCATGCCCATACCTTGAAAAGCCTGCTCGCCATGTTCCACGCCGAGGGGGCGCGGCAGTCGGCGATGCATCTGGAAAATGCCGTGATGTCCGTCGAAAACATCGATTGGCCGGCCTGTGAAGCCATATACAGCGGGCTGGCGGAGGAAATGGCGCGCCTGCGCCCGCTCTTCGAACAGTATCTGAGTACTCGTCTAATCCCTTGAATTTGCCTGAAAAGGTACTTTTCGGCTAAAATAGAAAGGTTAAAAAGCACAAGCGGGAGGGCGCGAGCCTTCCCGCTTGGCACATGAATAAGCAGAAAATACTAGGAGAGCCGGTCGTGTCGTTGCTGCCCTCATTTACTCCCGCCATTCTCGCCCTCGCCGACGGAACGGTATTCAAGGGCCAATCCATCGGCGCCCATGGTGTGACCAGTGGCGAGGTGGTGTTCAACACCGCCATGTCGGGCTATCAGGAGATCCTTACCGATCCTTCCTATTGCCGCCAGATCGTCACGTTGACTTACCCGCATATCGGTAATACCGGATGCAATGCAGAGGATTTTGAATCCAATGCCAATTACGCCGCCGGTCTGGTCATTCGTGATCTGCCGCCGCGCGCCTCGAATTGGCGGATGCAGGACGACCTGTCGTCCTACCTGAAAAAACATGGCATCGTCGCCATCGCCGGCATCGATACGCGCAAGCTGACCCGCATCCTGCGGGAAAAGGGCGCCCAGGCCGGTTGCATCCTGGCCGGTGATGTCGATGACGGCAAGGCGCTGGCCCTGGCGCGCGCCTTCCCGGGCTTGAACGGCATGGATCTGGCCAAGGTGGTTTCGGCCAAGGAAAGCTATGCCTGGACGGAAGGCGAATGGACGCTGAAAGGTTACCAGCAAGGTCCGGCCCCGAAATTCCACGTCGTTGCCTACGATTTTGGTGTCAAGAAAAACATCCTGCGCATGCTTGCCCAGCGCGGCGTCAAGCTGACGGTCGTGCCGGCCCAGACTTCGGCGGCCGAGGTGCTGGCGTTGAATCCGGATGGCATTTTTCTGTCGAACGGTCCCGGTGATCCGGAACCTTGCGCTTACGCCATTGCCGCCATTCGTGAATTCCTTGAGCGGGGTATCCCGACCTTCGGTATCTGCCTCGGTCACCAGTTGCTGGCCCTGGCTTCCGGTGCCAAGACCTTGAAGATGAAATTCGGCCACCATGGCGCCAACCATCCGGTCAAGGACATGGATACCGGCCAGGTGCTGATTACCAGCCAGAACCATGGTTTTGCCGTGGATGGCGAGTCGCTGCCGGCCAACCTGCGGACGACGCACGTCTCGCTGTTCGATGGCTCGCTTCAAGGCATCGCCCGCACCGACGTGCCGGCCTTCTCCTTCCAGGGGCACCCGGAAGCCAGTCCCGGTCCGCACGATGTGGCCTATCTCTTCGACCGCTTCCTCGACACCATGACGCGCGGTATGGCCGCGTTGCAACCGGCGAAATAAACGAGAAACGACATGCCGAAACGTACAGATATAAAAAGTGTTCTGATTATTGGCGCCGGCCCGATCATCATCGGTCAGGCCTGCGAATTCGACTACTCCGGCGCCCAGGCCTGCAAGGCGCTGCGCGAAGAGGGTTACAAGGTCATCCTGGTGAATTCCAACCCGGCGACGATCATGACCGACCCGGAAATGGCCGATGTGACCTACATCGAGCCGATCACCTGGCAGGTTGTCGCCAAGATCATCGAAAAGGAACGCCCGGATGCGCTGCTACCGACCATGGGCGGCCAGACGGCGCTGAATTGCGCGCTAGACCTCGATCGCGAAGGCGTGCTGGAGAAGTTCAAGGTCGAATTGATCGGCGCCTCCAAGGAAGCCATTGACAAGGCCGAGGATCGCCAGAAGTTCAAGGATGCGATGACCAAGATCGGTCTCGGCTCCGCCAAGTCAGCGACGGCGCACAGCATGGAAGAGGCTTACCAGGTGCAGGCGGTGATCGGTTTCCCGACCATCATCCGGCCGTCCTTCACGCTGGGCGGCACCGGCGGCGGCATTGCCTACAACATGGAAGAGTTCGAGACCATCTGCAAGCGCGGTCTCGAAGCTTCGCCGACGCATGAGTTGCTGATCGAGGAATCGCTGCTCGGCTGGAAGGAATACGAGATGGAAGTGGTCCGCGACAAGGCGGACAACTGCATCATCATCTGTTCCATCGAAAATCTCGATCCGATGGGCGTGCATACCGGTGACTCGATCACCGTCGCCCCGGCGCAGACGCTGACCGACAAGGAATACCAGATCCTGCGCAACGCCTCAATCGCCGTGTTGCGCGAAATCGGCGTCGATACCGGCGGTTCCAACGTGCAGTTTTCGATCAACCCGGTCGATGGCCGGATGATCGTCATCGAGATGAATCCGCGCGTTTCGCGCTCCTCCGCCCTGGCTTCCAAGGCGACCGGTTTCCCGATCGCCAAGATCGCCGCCAAGCTGGCCATCGGCTACACCCTCGACGAACTGGCCAACGAGATTACCGGCGGCAAGACCCCGGCTTCCTTCGAGCCGTCGATCGACTACGTCGTCACCAAGGTGCCGCGTTTTGCCTTCGAAAAATTCCCGCAGGCCGATTCGACCCTGACCACGCAGATGAAATCGGTCGGCGAAGTGATGGCCATCGGCCGCACCTTCCAGGAATCCCTGCAAAAGGCTTTGCGCGGCCTGGAAGTCGGTGTCGACGGCTTTAACCTGAAATCGGTCGACCCGGAAACCATTGACGAACAACTGGCCCGGCCGACGCCGGATCGCCTGTGGTACGTCGCTGATGCCTTCGGGGTCGGCATGTCGGTCGAGAAGGTTTTCGATCTGACCAAGATTGATCCGTGGTTCCTGGTGCAGATCAAGGAGCTGGTCGATCTCGAACTGGAGATCGAAAAGCGCGAATTCGCCTCGCTCAGTGCCGAGGAATTGCGTTTCCTGAAGCGCAAGGGCTTTGCCGATCGGCGTCTGGCGCATCTGACCAAGACCAGCGAAACGGCAGTCCGCGAGCGCCGTCATGCACTGGGCGTGCGTCCGGTGTACAAGCGGGTGGATACCTGCGCCGCCGAATTCTCGACTGGTACCGCCTACATGTACTCGACCTACGAGGACGAGTGCGAAGCCATGCCGACCGACAAGAAGAAAATCATGGTCCTCGGCGGCGGGCCGAACCGCATCGGCCAGGGCATTGAATTCGACTACTGCTGCGTGCATGCCGCCATGGCGATGCGCGAAGACGGTTACGAAACGATCATGGTCAATTGCAATCCGGAAACCGTGTCCACCGACTACGATACCTCGGATCGCCTGTATTTCGAGCCGCTGACGCTGGAAGACGTGCTGGAAATCGTCGCCATCGAGAAGCCGGTCGGCGTCATCGTCCAGTACGGCGGCCAGACGCCGCTGAAACTTGCGCTGGCGCTGGAAGCCAATGGCGTGCCGATCATCGGTACGACGCCGGAATCGATCGACATCGCCGAAGACCGCGAACGCTTCCAGAAGCTGCTGCAGGAACTCGGCCTGCGCCAGCCGCCCAACCGCACGGCGCGTACCGAAGAGGATGCCTTGCGTCTGGCGCAGGAAATCGGCTATCCGCTGGTCGTTCGCCCCTCTTACGTGCTGGGTGGCCGGGCTATGGAAATCGTTCACGAGCAGCGCGACCTCGAGCGCTACATGCGTGAAGCCGTCAAGGTTTCGCACGATTCGCCGGTGCTGCTTGACCGCTTCCTCAACGACGCCGTCGAGTGCGACGTCGATGCCTTGTCCGATGGCGACGAAGTGATCATCGGCGGGGTCATGGAACACATCGAACAGGCCGGCGTGCACTCTGGTGACTCGGCCTGCTCGCTGCCGCCGTATTCGCTGTCGGCTGCGGTGCAGGACGAACTGCGCCGGCAGACCAAGCTGATGGCCAAGGCCCTCAACGTCTGCGGCCTGATGAACGTGCAGTTCGCCATCAAGGACAACGACGTCTACGTGCTGGAAGTCAATCCGCGCGCCTCGCGTACCGTGCCTTTCGTCTCCAAGGCCACTGGCCTGCAACTGGCCAAGATCGCGGCGCGCTGCATGGCCGGGCGCAGTCTCAAGGATCAGGGCGTGACCAAGGAAGTCATTCCGCCGTATTTCTCGGTCAAGGAAGCCGTCTTCCCCTTCGTCAAGTTCCCCGGAGTCGATACCATTCTCGGCCCGGAAATGAAGTCCACCGGCGAAGTGATGGGCGTTGGCGTGACCTTTGCCGAAGCTTTCGTCAAGTCGCAACTGGCCGCCAGCGTCAAGCTGCCGAGTTCCGGCAAGGCTTTCATGTCGGTCAAGGACAGCGACAAGGCGAAGGCCGTTGAAGTCGCCCGTCATCTGCACGAAGCCGGTTTCCACCTGGTGGCGACGCGCGGTACGGCGCATGCCCTGGAAGCGGCCGGTCTGCCGGTACAAACGGTCAATAAATTCACCGAGGGTCGGCCGCATATTGTCGATATGATCAAGAACAATGAAATCTCCTTGATCATCAACACGGTGGAAGAAAAGCGTCAGGCGGTAAACGATTCGCGCAACATCCGGACTTCCGGTCTGCAGGCCCGGGTCACGATGTATACGACGATCTGGGGTGCCGAGGCGGCGGCGGAAGGTATCCGCAATCGTGGCGAACTGGTCGTTTATCCGATCCAGGCGCTGCACGAGCAACTTCACTAAGACCAACCCGAACCGCCGGGCTGTCCCGAAGGGGGCGCCGGCGGTTTGCTTTTGCTGGAATATATGATGAGTAAAGTTCCGTTGACCGTGGCTGGCGCCGAAAAATTGCGTAACGAACTGCATCGTCTGAAAACGGTGGAGCGTCCTTCGGTGATCGCGGCCATCGCCGAAGCGCGTTCGCATGGCGACCTTTCTGAGAACGCCGAATACGACGCCGCCAAGGAGCGTCAGGGCTTTGTCGAGGGGCGCATTCAGGAAGTCGAAGGCAAGTTGTCGAATGCCCAGATCATTGATCCGAAACTGCTCGATGCCGACGGACGCTGCGTTTTCGGGGCGACGATCAGGATTGAGGATCAGGACTCGGGTGACGCGGTGACCTATCAGATCGTCGGAGAGGACGAGGCCGATATCAAGGTCGGCAAGTTGTCCGTCGCCTCGCCAATGGCGCGCGCGCTGATCGGCAAATATGTCGGCGATATCGCCCAGGTCAACGCGCCGGGCGGTATCCGCGAATATGAAATCATTGACGTTCGCTACGAATAATCGCCGGGTCGATAGGGCGGACGATGCTGCGTAAATTTTCCGAAGCCCTCTATTTTTCTGTTATTACCCTGTGGGTTGGCGGCCTCTGGGTAATCGGCTATATCGTGGCGCCAGCGCTCTTCGCTGGTCTGGGCGATCGCCAGTTGGCCGGCATGATGGCTGGCCAGTTATTCGCGTTGATCGGTTGGGTCGGGCTGGCAAGTGCCACTTATTTGTCGCTTTTCATGGCCGCTCACGTCGGCCGGCGAGTGTTCGGGAGCGCCTTGTTCTGGCTGGTGCTGGCGATGGCGCTAATCACCCTGGTTACGCAGTTCGGGATTCAACCCTTGATGGCGCAACTGAAGGCGGCGGCCTTGCCGCAGGCGGTCATGGAGAGTGCATGGCGCGACCGCTTTGCCGCCTGGCACGGCGTTTCCAGCATTCTCTACTTGCTGCAGAGTTTGCTGGGCCTGGGGCTGGTCGTGGCGAGCCGTCGCGGGCTGAAGTAATCAGCCCTGGAAACTGCGTTTGCTTTTGCGCTGTGTTTCGTTCGGACGATGCGTTTTGCTTCGTTGCGGAGTCTTCGGCGATGCCGTGGCGGCGATCGGGGCCGGACGATAAACGACCAACAGCTTGCCGATATGTTGTACCGTGGCAGCGTTCAGTTTGACGCAGATTTCTTCAAGATAGGCCAGGCGGTTCTCACGGCTGTCGCCATAGACGCGAATCTTGATCAATTCGTGGGCATTGAGATTGACGTCGATTTCTTTGAGGACGGCCTCGGTGAGGCCGTTTTCGGCAATCGAAACGACTGGATTCAGGTTGTGTGCCTGGGCGCGTAGTGCAGAGCGTTGGGCAGACGATAGTTGCAGCATAGTAAACCTTTCAAAAACGGCATTTTACCGAATGAAAAGAACCAGGACCAGCAAAGCGTGGATGCAGGAGCATGTAAATGATCCTTATGTCCAGCTTGCCAAGAAAGAAGGGTGGCGTTCGCGCGCCGCTTTCAAGTTGATGGAGATTGACGACAAGGACAAGTTGCTGCGGCGCGATGAGGTGGTGGTCGATCTCGGGGCAACGCCTGGCGGCTGGTCGCAGGTCGCCGCCAAGCGGGTTGGCGACAAGGGCCTAGTGCTGGCACTCGATCTCCTGGAAATGGAGCCGATCCATGGTGTTGACTTCATTCAGGGCGATTTTCGCGAGGACGATGTTCTCGGTAAGCTTGAAGAAAAGCTCGGCGAACGCCGGGTGGGGCTTGTAATGTCGGATATGGCCCCCAATATGTCAGGGGTGCCGCTGGTTGATCAGGCCCGCATCATGTATCTGGCGGAGCTGGGGCTGGAATTTTCAAAGGCGCATCTGAAACCGGATGGCGCATTTCTGGTCAAAGTGTTTCAAGGGACGGATTACGAAACTTTTCTCCGTTCGATGCGCGAAGTTTTCAAGACCGTGGTTGTGCGCAAACCGGATGCCTCGCGTGATCGTAGTGCCGAGCTTTATTTGCTCGGTCGTGTCTTGCGCTGAGAGTTGTGTATAGAATGGCGTTTTTGTCGCTCGATGCTGTAGAAGGAGAGCAAGCTTGAACAACATGTTCAAAAACCTCGCAATCTGGCTGGTCATTGGTCTTGTACTGATGACCTTGTTTAATCAGTTCAACACGCGCCAGGTTGCCCAGGGTTCTGTCGAATACTCCCAGTTCATCGACGAGGTGAAGCAGGGCCACGTCAGTAAGGTGGTCATGGAAGGTCGGACGCTGAAAGCCACGACGACCGATGGCAAACGCATTACATCCTACGCGCCGCCGGATCTCTGGCTGGTTTCCGACCTGCTGAAGAGCGGCGTCAAGATCGAAGCCAAGCCGGAAGAAGAACCGTCGTTCCTGATGAACCTGTTCGTTAGCTGGTTCCCGATGCTGCTGCTGATCGGGGTCTGGGTTTTCTTCATGCGTCAGATGCAGGGTGGCGGCAAGGGAGGGGCTTTCTCCTTCGGCAAGTCGCGGGCCCGGATGACCGACGAATCGACCAACATCATTACCTTTGCCGATGTCGCCGGGTGCGACGAGGCCAAGGAAGAAGTGCAGGAAATTGTCGATTTCCTGCGCGATCCCTCGAAGTTTCAGAAGCTTGGTGGCCGTATTCCCAAGGGGGTGCTGATGGTCGGCAATCCGGGGACCGGCAAGACCCTGCTCGCCAAGGCGATAGCCGGCGAAGCCAAGGTGCCGTTCTTCAGTATTTCCGGTTCCGACTTCGTTGAAATGTTCGTCGGGGTCGGTGCCGCCCGCGTCCGCGACATGTTCGAGAACGCCAAGAAACATGCGCCGTGTATCGTCTTCATTGATGAAATCGACGCCGTCGGTCGGCATCGCGGTGCCGGCTTGGGTGGTGGTAACGACGAGCGTGAACAGACGCTGAACCAGTTGCTGGTCGAGATGGACGGCTTCGAAGGCCACACCGGGATCATCGTCATTGCCGCGACCAATCGTCCGGATATCCTCGATCCGGCGCTGCTCCGTCCGGGCCGCTTCGACCGTCAGGTTGTCGTGCCGCTGCCGGATATTCGCGGCCGCGAGGAAATCCTCAAGGTGCACATGCGCAAGGTGCCGATTTCCGGCGACGTCAAGGCCGATATCATCGCCCGCGGCACGCCCGGTTTCTCCGGTGCCGATCTGGCTAATCTGGTCAACGAGGCGGCGCTGTTTGCGGCCCGAACCAACAAGCGCCTGGTCGACATGGAGGATTTTGAAAAGGCCAAGGACAAGATCATGATGGGCGCCGAACGCCGCAGCATGGTGATGAGCGAGGATGAGAAGCGCAATACCGCCTATCACGAATCGGGTCATGCGGTGGTCGCCAAGCTGGTGCCGAAATCCGATCCGGTGCACAAGGTCACCATCATTCCCCGTGGTCGCGCCCTGGGCTTGACCATGCAGTTGCCGGAAGAGGATCGCTACGCCTACGATCGTCAGTATCTGATGAGCCGCATCGCGGTACTGTTCGGCGGCCGGATTGCCGAAGAGTTGTTCATGAATCAGATGACCACCGGTGCCTCCAACGACTTCGAGCGGGCGACTGCGATGGCGCGCGACATGGTAACCCGCTACGGCATGTCCGATCTCGGTGTGATGGTCTATGGCGAAAACGATGGTGAGGTCTTCCTCGGTCGTTCGGTGACCCAGCACAAGAATGTTTCCGAGGCGACGATGCAGAAGGTCGACGCTGAAATTCGCCGTATTATCGATGAGCAATATGCGCTTGCCCGCAAGCTGCTCGAAGATCATCGCGACAAAGTGGAGGCGATGACCAAGGCTTTGCTCGAATGGGAGACCATAGACGCCGAGCAGATCAACGACATCATGGACGGCAAGCCGCCGCGTCCGCCCAAGCCGACGCAGAGCCGGCCAAGCAGCTCAGCGCCGAGCGATACGCCGGGTGCCGAACCGAGTGCGGCAGCGGCAGTCTGAGTTTCGGATTTTTCCAACAGCCGGGGGCTTGCTCCCGGTTTTTGTTTTTTAAGCTATGAAAACTCTGCAATGCGGGCGGTTTCGCCTTTCTCTCGGGCGTCCTTTGGTCATGGGGATCGTTAATCTGACACCGGACTCGTTTTCCAGCGATGGTCTGGGAAGCAACCTGGCAAGTGCGCTGGCGCATGCGCGTCAACAGATCGAGGCGGGGGCGGATATTCTCGATATCGGTGCCGAGTCGTCACGCCCCGGGGCTATGCCGACCCCGGAAGACGAGGAATTGCGCCGTTTGCTTCCCTTGCTGGAAAAAATTTCCGATTGGGGGGTGCCGATCTCAGTCGATACCTACAAGCCGGCCGTGATGCGGGCCGCGCTTGCGGCGGGCGCGTCAATGATCAACGATATCGCCGGATTGCGCTATCCGGGGGCGCTTGAGGCCGTGCAGGGCGCCGATTGCGCGGTCTGTCTGATGCATATGCAGGGAGAGCCGGGCAGTATGCAGCAGGCGCCTGAATATCGCGATGTGGTGGCCGAAGTCGGGGGTTACCTAAGTGAACGACTGGCCCTGTGCCGGCAGGGTGGTGTCGCTGCCGAACGGATTGTCCTGGATCCGGGTTTTGGCTTTGGCAAGACCTTGGCGCACAATCTCGCCCTCTTTCAGGCGTTGCCCGAATTGGGCGCGGCGGGCTATCCGCTGCTTGTCGGTGTGTCGCGTAAAACCATGTTGGGGGCGATAACCGGCCGGCCGGTTGAGCAACGATTGTCGGCCAGTGTTGCCGCGGCTATGCTGGCCGCCCAAAAGGGTGCGAAAATATTACGGGTACATGATGTGGCGGCGACCGTCGATGCCTTGAAGGTACAGGCCGCCATCGAACAGGGGGAGTGTGATGTCTAGAAAATATTTTGGTACCGATGGTGTGCGCGGCCGCGTCGGACAGGCGCCGATTACGCCGGATTTCGTGATGCGGCTTGGCTATGCGGCGGGCAAGGTGTTGTTGGAGGATGCCGATCTGGCGGTTGGCGATCGGCCATCGGTCCTGATCGGGAAGGATACCCGGCTCTCCGGATATATGCTCGAATCGGCTCTTGAGGCGGGTTTTGCGGCGGCGGGTGTCGATGTCTGTCTGGTCGGGCCAATGCCCACCCCGGCTGTGGCCTATTTGACGCGAGCCCTGCGTTTGCAGGCGGGGATCGTGATTTCCGCCTCGCATAATCCCTACTACGATAACGGAATCAAGTTTTTCTCGGCTCAGGGCACCAAGTTGCCGGACGATGTCGAGCGGGCGATCGAGGCCTTGGTTGATCAGCCCATGACCTGCGTCGCGCCGGCCAGCCTTGGCCGGGCCAGGCGGATTGACGATGCGCGCGGTCGCTATATCGAATTCTGCAAGAGTACCTTTCCCAATGCGCTCGATCTGCGTGGTCTGAAAATTGTCGTCGACTGTGCGCATGGTGCTGCCTATCACACGGCGCCGGATGTTTTTCATGAGCTCGGGGCGGAGGTGGTGCGTATCGGCCACCAGCCGAATGGCACGAACATCAATGATGGTTTTGGCGCGACCTCGCCGCGTGCTTTGTGCGAAGCGGTCCTGGCGCATGGTGCCGATCTCGGCGTGGCGCTGGATGGCGATGCCGATCGCATCCAGATGGTCGATGCCAAGGGAAATCTTTACGATGGGGATCAGTTGCTCTACGCCATCGTCTGTAGTCGGGCGCGGCGTGGCACGGTGAGTGGCGTTGCCGGAACATTGATGACCAATTTGGCGCTCGAGCACGCCTTGGCCAGGATGGATATCCCGTTTGGCCGGGCTGCCGTGGGGGATCGCTACGTCGTTGAGATGCTGCACGAGAACGGCTGGTTGTATGGCGGCGAAAATTCGGGTCATATTCTGGCTCTCGACTGCCACACCACCGGTGATGGCACGATTGCCGCTCTGCAGGTGCTGGCGGCATTGCGCGAGGCGGGCGGTAGTCTGCAGGAATTGCTTGGTGGGTTGCTGCTATATCCGCAAAAATTGATCAACGTGCCTATCGTCAAGGGCTTCCCGTGGCAGGATGATCCAGCAATCCAGGCTGCCTTGCGCTCGGTCGAGCAGCGTATGGCCGGCCGGGGGAGGGTGTTGTTGCGGGCGTCGGGAACCGAGCCCCTGCTGCGGGTGATGGTGGAAGGCGAGGATGCGAGCGCTGTCCTGGCCGCGGCCGAGGAGCTTGCCGATGTTGTGCGCAACGCGGCGCAGTCCGCCTAAGTGTCGTCAGCCTTGACCCGAAAAGGCGCTGGCGGCTATAATCCGAGGGTTTTTGCCAACCGAGACTGACGGATTTATGCGGAAAAAGCTTGTTGCCGGAAACTGGAAGATGCACGGCGGACTCCAGCAGAACGCGACGCTGCTCAATCGGTTGGTCAGTGGTTTGCCGGATGTCGGATGCGAGGTGCTGGTTTGTGTGCCTTTTCCGTATCTGTCCCAGGTTGCGCAGTGTTTGAAGGCGACTCCGCTGTCTTGGGGGGCGCAAAACGTCAGTGAGCACGCTGCCGGTGCCTATACGGGCGAAGTGGCGGCGGCGATGTTGGCCGAGTTTGGTTGTGGCTACGTGCTGGTTGGGCATTCCGAGCGACGTACCCTGTATGGTGAAAGCGATGCGGTGGTGGCGGCGAAGTGTCGAGCGGTCTTGGCGGCGGGTATGCGGCCGGTGCTTTGTGTTGGCGAGACGCTGGCCGAGCGCCGGGACGGTTTGACGCAAGCGGTTGTGGTGCGGCAGTTGTCGGTTGTGCTCGAGTTGCTCGGTGTTGCGGCTTTTGCCCGGGTGGTGGTGGCTTATGAGCCGGTTTGGGCGATTGGTACGGGCTTGACGGCGTCGCCAGAGCAGGCGGAAGAGGTGCATGCCGCGATTCGTGCGCTGGTGGCCGGGTTTGATCCGGTGGTGGCGGAAGGTTTGCGCATTTTGTATGGTGGCAGTGTCAAGCCGCAGAGTGCGTTGGAATTGTTTGCGCAGCCCAATATCGATGGTGGTTTGATCGGTGGGGCGGCGTTGGTGGCGGATGATTTTCTTGCAATTTGCCGTGCGGCAAGTTGATGGGCGGTGAAATGAACTGGTTCTTCTCTCTGTTGTTGACGGTGCATATTCTGGTGGCGCTGGTCATTATCGGTCTGGTCCTGGTGCAGCATGGCAAGGGCGCCGATATGGGGGCGGCTTTCGGTAGCGGCGCCTCGGGTAGTTTGTTTGGCTCTTCCGGGTCGGCAAACTTTTTGAGTCGGACGACCGGCGTCTTGGCGGCTATTTTTTTCGTCACTAGTCTGACTTTGGCTTATGTAGCATCAAACAAGCCAAAAACGACTGGCAGTGTGATGCAAGAAACGGTACAATTGCCGCCGGTTTCGCAGCCTGCCCAGGTTGGTGGTGAAACGCCGGTGTCGCCTGCTGATGCGGGTTCCCGGGCGAAAGATATTCCGAAGTAAGGTGGGATGGTTTGCTTGGCATGATCCCTCGCCAAGTGAATCCAAAAGTAGTGCCGACGTGGTGAAATTGGTAGACACGCTATCTTGAGGGGGTAGTGGCGCAAGCTGTGCGAGTTCGAGTCTCGCCGTCGGCACCAAAAACTGGGGCAGTGGCCAAGCGGTACGCTGTTTCGTACAAGAAACTGAATATTGGCGGCGGATCATGGAAAACTACTTTCCAATCCTGATGTTCGTTCTGGTGGGGGTTGCGATTGGCGTCTTGCCGGTTGCCATGGGTTTTCTGCTAGCCCCCAGCCGGCCCGATCCAGAGAAACTATCTCCCTACGAATGCGGTTTTGAGGCGTTCGAGGATGCGCGCATGAAGTTCGATGTGCGCTATTACCTGATTGCCATCCTTTTTATCCTGTTCGATCTGGAAATCGCCTTCCTCTTTCCGTGGGCAACGATTTTCAAGGATATCGTCGCGACCGAATCGATCAAGTTGTTCGGTTTCATCGAAATGCTGGTTTTCGTTGCCATTCTGGTCATCGGCTATGTCTATGCCTGGGCCAAGGGCGCGCTGGAATGGGAATAAAGCATGGCTATTGAAGGCATTCTCCAGGAAGGCTTTGTCACCACTACGGCTGACAAGCTGATCAATTACATGCGCACCGGCTCGATGTGGCCGATGACCTTTGGTCTGGCCTGTTGCGCGGTTGAAATGATTCATGCCGGTTGTGCGCGTTACGACCTCGATCGATTTGGTATCGTTTTTCGCGCCAGTCCGCGGCAGTCCGATGTGATGATCGTGGCTGGGACGCTGACCAACAAGATGGCGCCCGCTTTGCGCAAGGTGTACGACCAGATGGCTGAGCCGCGTTGGGTGATTTCCATGGGCTCCTGTGCCAATGGTGGTGGTTACTACCATTATTCCTATTCCGTGGTACGTGGTTGCGACCGGATCGTTCCTGTCGATATCTATGTGCCGGGTTGTCCCCCGACGGCCGAAGCCTTGTTGTATGGGCTTATCCAGCTACAAAACAAGATTCGTCGTACCAATACCATCGCCCGTTAATTGCCAAGGCTGATCACTATGTCCGCCAAGCTGGAAACGCTTAGCCAGAATTTACAGAAGCACTTCGGTGACAAGATTACGTCGCTGAAACTTGCTTTGGGTGAGGTGACCATTGAGGTTGCCGCTGCCGACTATTTTGTTGTGATGCAGACGCTGCGCGACGAGGCCGATTTGGGCTTTGAAGAGCTGGTCGATCTGTGTGGCGTCGATTATTCCACCTATGGCGATGGCGTCTGGCAAGGTAAGCGCTTTGCCGCTGTTACCCATTTGCTGTCGCTGGCCAATAACTGGCGTTTGCGCGTCCGGGTCTTTGCCGAGGATGATGAGTTCCCGGCGGTGGCCTCGCTGACCGGCGTGTGGACCAGTGTTAACTGGTTCGAGCGCGAAGCCTTCGATCTGTACGGCATTGCCTTCGTGGGTCATGATGACCTGCGCCGCATCCTGACCGACTACGGCTTTATCGGCCACCCCTTCCGCAAGGATTTCCCGATTTCCGGTCATGTCGAAATGCGCTACGACCCGGATCAGGCGCGCGTGATCTACCAGCCGGTGACCATCGAGCCACGCGAAAACACCCCGCGCATCGTGCGCGAAGATACTTTCGGGGATACCGCTAATGGCTGACATCCGTAATTTCACCCTGAATTTTGGCTCCGGCCGCCCTTCGGGCTTAACTTGCCTTGGCAAGTTAGCCTGCGCCGAAATTGAGCTTGCTGCCGGAATGGGTTGCGGGTTCGGCTTCGATGGAGTGAGCAAGTAATGGCAGATATTCGCAACTTCACGCTCAATTTTGGTCCGCAACACCCGGCGGCGCACGGTGTGCTGCGTCTGGTGCTGGAACTGGACGGCGAAGTCGTCCAGCGCGCCGATCCGCATATCGGACTGCTCCACCGTGCCACCGAAAAGCTGGCCGAGACCCGGACCTGGGTGCAATCCGTTCCCTACATGGATCGTCTCGACTACGTGTCGATGATGTGCAACGAGCACGCCTACTGCCTGGCCACCGAGAAGCTGCTGGGCATCGAAGTGCCGGAGCGCGGCAAATACATTCGTGTGATGTTCGACGAAGTGACCCGTATCCTCAACCACCTGTTGTGGATCGGCTGTCACGCGTTGGACGTCGGCGCGATGACCATGGCGCTGTACACCTTCCGCGAGCGCGAAGACCTGATGGACGCCTATGAGGCTGTCTCCGGGGCGCGCATGCACGCCGCCTACTATCGTCCGGGTGGTGTTTATCGCGATCTGCCGGATCGCATGCCGCAATACGCGCCGTCGACCTGGACCAGTGCCAAGAAGGCTGGTGAGCTCAACGAGAATCGCAGCGGTTCGCTGCTCGATTTCCTTGAAGACTTTACCAATCGCTTCCCGACCTATCACAGCGAATACCACACCTTGCTGACCGACAACCGGATCTGGAAGCAGCGTCTGGTCAATGTCGGTGTCGTGACGCCCGAACGCGCCAAGCAAATGGGCTTTACCGGCGCCATGTTGCGCGGTTCCGGCATTGCCTGGGACTTGCGCAAGAAGCAGCCCTACGCCGCTTACGACAAGGTCGATTTCGACGTGCCGGTCGGGGTCAATGGCGACAGCTATGACCGCTATCTGGTTCGCATGGAAGAAATGCTCCAGTCGAACAAGATCATCAAACAGTGTATTGCCTGGCTGCGCAAGAATCCCGGCCCGGTGATCACCGAGAATCACAAGGTTGCGCCGCCCTCGCGCGAAGGCATGAAGTCCAACATGGAAGAGCTGATTCATCACTTCAAGCTCTTTACTGAAGGGATCCACGTGCCAGCCGGCGAGGCGTATGCCGCCATCGAACACCCGAAGGGCGAGTTCGGCATCTATTTCATCTCCGACGGCGCCAACAAGCCGTACCGGATGAAGATTCGTGCCCCGGGCTTCGTCCATCTGGCTGGCATGGACGAAATGTCCAGAGGCCACATGCTTGCCGACGTCGTTACGATTATCGGTTCCCAGGATATTGTTTTTGGCGAGATCGACCGCTGATGTTTTCCGCTGAAACCCTCCAGAAATTTGCGCGCGAAGTCGCCAAGTACCCGGCTGAACAAAAGCAGTCGGCAGTCATGGCCTGTCTCGCCCATGCCCAGGAAGAAAAGGGCTGGCTGCCTCCGGAAGCCATCGAGGCCGTTGCCGTTTATCTCGGCATGCCGCCGATGGCTGCCTACGAGGTCGCTTCCTTCTACAACATGTATGACCTGAAGCCGGTCGGCAAGTACAAGATCACGGTCTGTACGAACCTGCCCTGCGCGCTGTCCGGCGGCTACCATGCCGGCGAATACGTGCAGAAGAAGCTGGGTATCGGCTACGGTGAAACCACCGCTGACGGCAAATTCACGCTGAAAGAAGGCGAGTGCATGGGCGCCTGTGGCGACGCACCGGTCTTCATCGTCAATAACCGCTCGATGTGCAGCCACATGCATCCGGAACAGATCGACAAGTTGCTCGAGGAGCTCAAATAATGACGATGCTCGGTTCGATCAACGGCGTCCTGATGGAAGGCCTGGATGGCGACAAGACCTGGCGCCTGCAGGACTACGTGGCGCGCGGTGGCTATGCCCAGTTGCGCCGTATCCTGGCTGACAAGCTGACCCAGGAAGACGTCATCGGCGAAGTCAAGAAATCCGTGCTGCGCGGACGTGGTGGTGCCGGTTTCCCGACCGGCCTGAAGTGGTCCTTCATGCCGCGCTCCTTCCCAGGCGACAAGTACATCGTCTGCAATACCGACGAAGGCGAGCCGGGGACCTTCAAGGACCGCGACATCATGGCCTACAACCCGCACGCGGTGATTGAAGGTATGGCCATTGCGGCCTTCGCGATGGGCGCGACGCGCGGCTACAACTACGTGCACGGCGAAATCTGGGAAATCTACCAGCGTTTCGAAGCCGCGCTCGACGAAGCCCGGGCCGCCGGTTTCATCGGCCAGAATATTCTCGGTTCTGAATTCAGCTTCGAGCTGTTCGCCCACCACGGTTACGGCGCCTACATCTGTGGCGAGGAAACCGCGCTGCTCGAATCGATCGAAGGCAAGAAGGGCCAGCCACGCTTCAAGCCGCCGTTCCCGGCCTCCTTCGGTCTGTACGGCAAGCCGACGACGATCAACAACACTGAGACCTTCGCTGCCATTCCCTTCATTCTGAAGATGGGCGGCGAAGAGTTCCTCAACCTGGGCAAGCCTAATAACGGCGGCACCAAGCTGTTCTCCGTTTCCGGCCACGTCAATCGCCCTGGCAATTACGAAATTCCGCTCGGCACGCCGTTTGCCACGCTGCTCGAAATGTGCGGCGGCATGCGCGGCGGGCGCAAGCTCAAGGCGGTCATTCCCGGCGGTTCGTCCGCCCCGGTCATGCCGGGCAGCGTGATCATGGATTGCACCATGGACTACGACTCGATCAGCAAGGGCGGTTCGATGCTCGGCTCCGGCGCGGTCATCGTCATGGATGAGACGGTCTGCATGGTCAAGGCGCTGGAGCGTCTGTCCTTCTTCTACCATGAAGAGTCCTGCGGCCAATGCACCCCCTGCCGCGAAGGTACGGCCTGGATGTACAAGGTGGTGCATCGCATCGAAAACGGACTCGGCAAGCCGGAAGACCTGGATCTGCTGAACAGCGTGCTGGGCAATATTGCCGGCCGCACCATCTGCGCCCTCGGCGATGCGGCAGCCTTCCCGGTGCAGAGCTTCCTCAAGCATTTCCGTAACGAATTCGAGTATCACATCGAACACAAGAGCTGTCTGGTGCCCAAAGATGTGCAATGGGCCGGTAGTGGCTTCCACAAGATTCCGGCCTGATCGGTGCGGTTTAGTAACGAAATCAATGACGAAAAGTCAGGCTACAAGGTAGCGACATGCTAGAAATCGAAATCGACGGTAAGAAAGCGCAAGTGCCCGACGGCAGCACGGTGATGGACGCCGCGCAGCAGGTTGGCGTGTACATTCCGCATTTCTGCTACCACAAGAAACTCTCGATTGCCGCCAACTGCCGGATGTGTCTGGTCCAGGTGGAAAAGGCGCCGAAGCCGTTGCCCGCTTGTGCAACGCCGGTGACCAACGGCATGAAGGTCTTTACCCACTCCGAACTGGCCGTCAAGGCACAGAAGGGTGTGATGGAGTTCCTGCTGATCAATCACCCGCTGGATTGCCCGATCTGCGATCAGGGCGGCGAGTGCCAGCTGCAGGACATGTCGGTCGGCTACGGCCCGATGAAGAGCCGCTACACCGAAGATAAGCACGTCGTCTTCCACAAGAATGTCGGGCCGCTGATTTCCATGCAGGAAATGAGCCGCTGCATTCACTGCACCCGTTGCGTGCGTTTTGGTCAGGAAGTTGCCGGCATCATGGAACTCGGCATGGCCAACCGCAACATGCATTCCGAGATCATGACCTTTGTCGGTCGCAGCGTCGATTCCGAATTGTCCGGCAACATGATCGACCTGTGTCCGGTCGGCGCGCTGACCTCCAAGCCTTTCCGCTACACCGCCCGCTCGTGGGAACTGCAGCGCCGCAAGTCGGTCAGCCCGCATGATTCCGTCGGCGCCAACCTGGTTGTTCAGGTCAAGCACGACAACGTGATGCGCGTTCTGCCGCGTGAGAATGAAGAAGTGAATGAGTGCTGGATTTCCGACAAGGAGCGTTTCTCGTATCAGGCTCTGAATTCCGACCAGCGGCTGACCAAGCCGATGGTCAAGCAGGGCGGCGAGTGGCGTGAAGTCGACTGGAACGTGGCGCTCGATTACGTCGCCCACGGTCTCAAGGATGTCGCCCGCAATCATGGCGGTGACGCCATTGCCGCGCTGGCCAACCCGGCTTCGACGCTGGAAGAGCTTTATCTGCTGGGCAAGGTCTTCAAGGGCCTGGGCAGCGGCAATGTTGATTTCCGTCCGCGTCAGGTTGATTTCGCGACCGATTTCAAGCGTGCCGGCACGCCGTGGCTGGGCCTCAAGCTGGCCGAGATCAAGGATCTCGACGCCGCACTGGTGGTCGGTTCCTTCCTGCGCAAGGATCATCCGCTGATCGCCCAGCGCCTGCGTCAGGCTGCCAAGAAATACACCAAGGTCAGCCTGCTGTCGGTGACTGCCGACGATCAACTGATCCAGTTGCACGCCAAGCTGACGGTGGCGCCTTCGCAACTGGCTCAGTCGTTGGCCGCCGTGGTCAAGGCTGCTGCCGAACTCAAGGGCGTGGCCGTTCCGGCCGGTCTGGAAACTGTTGCCGTTTGCGAAACCAGCAAGAAGATCGCGCAGAGCCTGCTTGAAGGCGAAAAGCGCGCCATCTTCCTCGGCAATGTTGCGACCCAGTCGGCGCAAGCCACTCAGTTGCATGCCCTGGCCCTCGAACTCGGCAAGCTGACCGGTGCTACCGTCGGTTTCCTTGGCGAAGCGGCCAATGTTGTCGGCGGTCACGCCGGCTGGGCCCTGCCGTCCGGCGCCAATGCCCGGCAAATGTTCGAACAGCCGCGCAAGGCTTATTTCCTGCTCGGTCTTGAACCGGAATTCGATTACGCCAATCCGCAAGTCGCCTTCGCTGCCCTGAAACAGGCCAGCCTGGTCGTCTTCGCCTCGGCCTTCAAGAACGACCTGGCCCTGGAATACGCCGACGTGATCCTGCCGGTTGCGCCCTATACCGAAACGGCCGGCACCTTCGTCAATATCGAAGGTCGCGTGCAGAGCTTCAACGGTGTCGTCAAGACCCGTGGTGACGCCCGTCCGGCCTGGAAGCTGCTGCGTGTTCTCGGCAACGTCCTGACTCTCGATGGTTTCGCTTACGAATCGAGCGAAGCGGTGCGTGACGAAGTGCTCGGCAAGGGCGCCGAATTCGTCGCCAATCTCGACAACGGCCTGAACGGCGTTGCCATCGCGCTGCCGGCGGCGGTTGATGGTCTGCAACGCATTGCCGATGTGCCGATCAATTTTGCCGATGCCATGGCCCGTCGTTCGCCGGCCCTGCAGCAGACGGCTGATGGCGTTGCGCCGACGGCCCGCATCAACGCGCAGACCCTGTCTCAACTCGGCCTTGCCGACGGAGCCCAGGTTCGCGTCAAACAGGGCAATGGCGAGGCTGTTCTGGTTGCCAAGGCTGATAACAATGTGCCGCTTGCCTGTGTCCGCGTCGCTGCGGCGCATGCCAGTACGGCCGCGCTGGGCGAAATGTTTGGCCCGATCTCTGTGGAGCGTGCATAAATGGACGCAGTGATGAATTTCGGAGAGGGCATCTTCGGCGGTATTTGGCCGGGCGTCTGGGCTCTGATCAAGATCGTTCTGATTGTCGCCCCGCTGCTGCTGGGCGTCGCCTACCTGACCTATTTCGAACGCAAGGTGATCGGCTTCATGCAGGTCCGGATCGGGCCGAACCGCGTCGGTCCCTGGGGTTTGATCCAGCCGATCGCCGATGGCCTGAAGCTGTTGATGAAGGAAGTCATTGTCCCGACCGGCGCCAACAAGGGGATTTTCATCATCGCCCCGATGCTGGCCCTGGCGCCGGCGTTGGCGGCCTGGGCGGTGGTGCCTTTCACTGATACCCTGGTGCTCGCCAACATCGACGCCAGCCTGCTCTACATCATGGCCATCACTTCGATGGGCGTCTATGGCGTGATCCTTTCCGGCTGGGCTTCCAACTCCAAGTACGCTTTTCTTGGTGCCATGCGCTCCGCAGCGCAGATGGTGTCTTACGAAATTTCGATGGGCTTTTCGCTGATCTGCGTGCTGATGGTTTCCAATAGCCTGAATCTGGTCGATATCGTCAATGTTCAGAACCAAGGGCGGTTTGCCGCGATGCACCTGAACTTCCTGTCCTGGAACTGGTTGCCGCTGTTGCCGATGTTCCTGGTCTATTTGATCTCCGGGGTGGCCGAAACCAATCGGGCGCCGTTCGACGTGGCCGAAGGTGAATCGGAAATCGTTGCCGGCTTCTTCGTCGAGTATTCGGGTATGGCCTTCGCCGTATTCTTCCTGGCCGAATACGCCAACATGATTCTGGTCTCGGCACTGACCTCGCTGCTTTTCCTGGGTGGCTGGTTGTCACCGGTCGGCTTCCTGCCCGACGGCATCCTCTGGCTGTTTGCCAAGATGGCGGTGATTCTGTTCCTCTTCCTCTGGTTCCGAGCCACCTTCCCGCGCTATCGTTATGATCAGTTGATGCGCCTGGGCTGGAAAGTGTTTGTGCCGGTTTGCCTGGTCTGGCTGGTTGTCGTGGGATGCTGGATGATGTCCCCGCTGAATATTTGGAAGTGAGGAGAGACTGATGGGTTCGATGAAGGAAATCTTCAACAGCCTGCTCCTCAAGGAGCTGTTGAAAGGGATGGCGGTGACCGGCAAGTATTTCTTTGCCCGCAAGATCACCGTCCAGTATCCCGAAGAAAAAACGCCGCAGAGTTTCCGCTTCCGCGGCCTGCATGCCCTGCGTCGCTATCCGAATGGCGAGGAACGCTGTATTGCCTGCAAACTGTGCGAAGCCGTTTGCCCGGCCCTGGCGATCACCATCGAAGCCGAGCCGCGCGATGATGGTTCGCGCCGTACGACGCGTTACGACATTGATCTGACCAAGTGTATTTTCTGCGGTTTCTGCGAAGAAGCCTGCCCGGTCGATGCGATTGTCGAAACCCGCATCTTTGAATACCACGGCGAAAAGCGTGGTGATCTGTACTACACGAAGCAGATGTTGCTGGCCAACGGCGATCGCTACGAAGATCAGATCGCCCAGGATCGCGCACTCGATGCTTCTTACCGATAACAGGTACATGTGATGGATTTTCAGACTCTGGTCTTTTTCTTCCTGGCAGCGATACTGATCTTCGCCGCGCTGCGCGTGATTACTGCCCGTAATCCGGTGCATGCGGCGTTGCATCTGATCCTCGCCTTCTTCACCTGCGGTGGTATCTGGTCGTTGCTGCAAGCCGAGTTCCTGGCCATCGCGATCATCCTGGTCTATGTCGGCGCGGTGATGGTGCTCTTCCTCTTCGTCGTGATGATGCTCGATATCAACATGGACCGCATTCGACAGGGCTTCTGGAACTACCTGCCGCTGGGCGCCTTGCTCGGACTGCTGCTGGTGCTCGAAATGGGCATGGTGCTGGGCAGCAAGTACTTCCAGGTGGCGGCGGCCGATGCGGTTGTGCCGGCCGGTATTTCCAACACCAAGGCGATCGGTGAGTTGATGTTCACCGACTATGTCTATCCGTTTGAACTCGCGTCCATCGTGCTGCTGGTCGGCATGATTGCCGCCATCGTACTGACCTACCGCGGTCCCAAGAAGACCAAGTACACCAACCCCAATCAGCAGGTCTTCATCAAGGCCAAGGATCGCATTCGCGTTCTGCAGATGCCGGTTGAAAAAGACTGAACCCCGGGAAGACCATGCTAACTCTTTCACTCTCGCATTTTCTGATTCTGGGCGCGATCCTCTTCGCGATCAGCGTCGTCGGCATCTTCCTCAACCGGAAGAACTTGCTGGTCCTGCTGATGGCCATCGAATTGATGCTGCTGGCGGTCAATATGAATTTCGTCGCCTTTTCGCACTATCTGCAGGATTTGTCCGGCCAGATTTTCGTTTTCTTCATCCTGACCGTCGCCGCCGCCGAATCCGCCATTGGCCTCGCCATACTGATCGTGCTGTTCCGCAACCTCAAGAGCATCCATGTGGATGACCTGGACAGCCTGAAGGGTTAACCATGGAAATGCAGAAACTTTACCTGCTGGTCCCGCTTGCGCCGCTCTTCGGCGCCATCATCGCCGGTCTGTTTTGCCGGGTGATCCCGCGTTGGGTGGCCCATACCGCCACCATCGCCGGCGTCGGTGCCGCTTTTGCGCTGTCGGTCATCATTTTCCAGGATGTGCAGGCCGGTCACGCCTTCAACGGCGCGGTCTATACCTGGCTGACCAGCGGCGAGTACAAATTTGAAGTCGGTTTCCAGATCGATACGCTGACCACGACGATGATGCTGGTCGTCACCTTCGTGTCGCTGATGGTGCATATCTACACCATCGGCTACATGCAGGAAGACCCGGGTTACAACCGCTTCTTCAGCTACATCTCGTTGTTCACCTTCTCCATGCTGATGCTGGTGATGAGCAACAACTTCATGCAGCTCTTCTTTGGTTGGGAAGCCGTCGGTCTGGTTTCCTACCTGCTGATCGGTTTCTGGTACACCCGGCCGACCGCCATTTTCGCCAACATGAAGGCCTTCCTGGTCAATCGCGTCGGCGACTTCGGATTCATCCTCGGCATCGGCCTGGTCCTCGCCCACTTCGGCAGTCTCGATTACCAGACGGTGTTCGCCAAGGCGCCGGAACTGGCCGGCAAGACCATCAATATCTGGGGCTCGGCCGACTGGTCGCTGATGACCGTCACCTGCATCTGCCTGTTCATCGGCGCCATGGGTAAGTCGGCGCAGGTTCCGCTGCACGTCTGGCTGCCTGACTCGATGGAAGGCCCGACCCCGATTTCCGCCCTGATCCACGCGGCCACCATGGTGACTGCCGGTATCTTCATGGTCGCCCGCATGTCGCCGCTGTTCGAGTTGTCTACGACTGCCTTGTCCTTCGTCCTGATCATCGGCGCCATCACCGCGCTGTTCATGGGCTTCCTCGGCATTATCCAGAACGACATCAAGCGCGTCGTCGCCTACTCGACCCTGTCGCAGCTCGGCTACATGACCGTCGCGCTGGGTGCCTCCGCCTACTCGGTTGCCATCTTCCACCTGATGACGCACGCCTTCTTCAAGGCACTGCTGTTCCTCGGTGCCGGCTCGGTGATCATCGGCATGCACCACGATCAGGACATCCGCAACATGGGCGGCCTGCGCAAGTACATGCCGATTACCTGGATCACCTCGCTGGTCGGTTCGCTGGCCCTGATCGGCACGCCTTTCCTGTCCGGCTTCTACTCCAAGGATTCGATCATCGAGGCGGTGCAACTGTCGCACACCCCGGGTGCCGGTTTCGCCTATGCCGCCGTACTGGCCGGCGTGTTCGTCACCGCCTTCTACTCCTTCCGGATGTATTTCCTGGTTTTCCACGGCGAAGAGCGTTTTGGCAAAGCGCATGATGAGCATCATGACCATGTCGGCGATCACGACGACGAAGAAGTCGCCGCCGACCATCATCACGGTCTGGCCCCCGGCCAGAAGCCGCATGAAACGCCGTGGGTGGTGACCCTGCCGCTGGTGCTGCTGGCCATTCCGTCGCTGGCCATCGGTTACTTCGCCATCGAGCCGATGCTCTACGGCAACTATTTCGAAGGCGTCATCCATATCAACGCCGAAGCCCATCCGGCCATGGAGCACCTCAAGGAAGAGTTCCACAGTGCTGCCGCCATGGGCATCCACGCGCTGACCTCCTTGCCTTTCCTGCTCGCTCTGGCCGGTGTCGTCCTGTCCTGGTTCTTCTACATGAAGCGGCCGGATATCCCGGCAGCCATCCAGCGTCGCTTCTCGGCGATCAACACCCTGCTGGAAAACAAATACTACTTCGACAAGTTCAACGATTTCGCGCTCGCCGGCGGCTCCCGTTTGCTCGGTAATATTTTCTGGCGGGGCGGCGATGTCGGGGTGATTGATGGCCTGATTATTAACGGCGCAACCAAGACGGTTGGCCTGATTTCCAACATCACCCGCCTGTTCCAGACCGGTTATGTCTACCACTATGCCTTCACAATGATCTTTGGCCTGCTTGTCTTGTTGGCCCTTTGGGTCCGGCCCGTGTAACGCAGAAAAGCCAGGAATAACATGTCGAATCACCTCATTTCCCTTGCCATCTGGATCCCGATCTTTGCCGGTCTGGGCGTCCTGGCCACCGGCTCCGACCGGAACGCGCCGCTCGCCCGCATGCTTGCCCTGCTTGGTGCAATTGCCGGTTTCCTGGTGACCATTCCGTTGTGGACCGGCTTTGATGTCGCTAACGGCGGCATGCAGTTTGTCGAATTGAACACCTGGATACCCCGCTTTAATATCAACTACCACCTCGGGGTTGATGGCATCTCGATGATTTTCGTGCTGCTCAACGCCTTTATCACCATCATCGTCGTGGCAGCCGGCTGGGAAGTCATCAAGACCAAGGTGGCCCAGTACAACGCCGCCTTCCTGATCATGTCCGGCCTGATGAATGGCATCTTCACCTCGCTCGACGGCATGTTGTTCTATGTCTTCTTCGAAGCCTCGCTGATCCCGCTCTACCTGATCATCGGTGTCTGGGGCGGTCCGAACCGGGTGTATGCCGCCTTCAAGTTCTTCCTATATACCTTGTTCGGCTCGCTGTTCTTCCTGCTCGCCCTGATGTATCTGTTCATCCATTCCGGTGGCAGCTTTTCCATTCTTGACTGGCACAAGTTGCCGATCGCCCTCGGTCCGCAGATTTGGCTATTCCTCGCCTTCCTGATTGCCTTCGCCGTCAAGGTGCCGATGTGGCCGGTCCATACCTGGTTGCCGGATGCCCACGTCGAAGCGCCGACCGGCGGTTCCATCGTCCTCGCTGCGATCGCGCTGAAGCTTGGGGCCTACGGTTTCCTGCGTTTCTCGCTGCCGATCACGCCCGATGCCTCGCATCAATTGTCCGGCCTGGTCCTCGGTCTGTCGCTGATCGCCGTGGTTTATATCGGTTTCGTGGCGCTGGTCCAGGCCGACATGAAGAAACTGGTGGCCTATTCCTCGATCGCCCACATGGGCTTCGTCACCCTGGGCTTCTTCATGTTCAGCGCCATGGGCGTTGAAGGCGCGCTGGTGCAGATGGTGTCGCACGGTTTCGTTTCAGGCGCCATGTTCTTCTGTATCGGCGTCATGTACGACCGCGTACATAGCCGCCAGATCGCCGATTACGGCGGGGTGGTCAACACCATGCCGAAATTTGCTGCGCTGTTCATGTTGTTTTCGATGGCCAATGCCGGTCTGCCCGCCACTTCCGGTTTCGTCGGCGAATTCATGATCATCCTCGGCGCCGTCAAGTTCAATTTCTGGGTCGCCTTCGCCGCCGCCAGTTCGATGATCATCGGTGCCGCCTACACCTTGTGGATGTACAAGCGGGTGATTTTCGGCGACGTTGCCAATCATCACGTGGCCGAACTCAGCGACATCAATCTGCGCGAATTTGCCATCCTTGGTGTACTGGCCTTATGTACCCTGGGCATGGGTCTCTATCCGCAGCCTTTCACGGAAGTCATGCACGCCTCGGTCAACGAGTTGCTGCATCACGTCGCCATCAGCAAGATTCAATAAACGGTAGCCGACATGTTCGCCAATTTTGTTGTTCCCGATCTCCTGCCTGCCGCCCCGGAACTGTTCCTGGCGGCGATGGCGCTGGCCATTCTGATGATCGACCTGCTGGTCAAGGATAGCCGTCGCACCGTGACCTTCGTTCTGACCCAACTGGCTTTGCTCGGTTGCGCCGCCATTCAGTTCATGACCAGTACCGGCGAGATTGTTTACACCTTCAGCAACATGTTCGTTGACGATCTGATGTCCGACCTGCTGAAGCTCTTCCTCTACGCGACGGTAGCCGTGGTGCTGTTCTATTCCCGCGGTTATATCATCGACCGGCCGACCATGAACAAGGGCGAGTACTACGTCCTGACGCTGTTCGCGACGCTGGGCATGATGGTGATGATCTCGGCCAACCATTTCCTGACCATCTACCTCGGTATCGAACTGCTGTCGCTGTCGCTCTATGCGATGGTGGCGATGAATCGTGAGTCGGTGGCTTCCACCGAAGCGGCGATGAAGTATTTCGTGCTCGGCGCGCTGGCTTCGGGCTTGCTGCTCTATGGCATGTCGATGATCTACGGGGCGACCGGCACGTTGGAAATCACCGGGGTGGCCGAACGTTTGCAGAGCGGCAGCGTCAATACCGGCGTGCTGGTCTTCGGTCTGGTCTTTCTGGTTGCCGGTCTGGCTTTTAAACTCGGTGTCGTGCCTTTCCATATGTGGATTCCGGACGTCTATCACGGCGCCCCGACCTCGGTCACCCTGTTCCTCGGTTCGGCGCCGAAACTAGCAGCGTTTGCCATCGTGATGCGCTTGCTGGTCAATGGGCTGATTACCATGGCTGCCGACTGGCAGGGTATGCTGATCATCCTTTCGGTGCTCTCGATGGCCGTCGGTAACCTGGCCGCCATCGCCCAGACCAACCTGAAACGGATGTTGGCCTACTCGGCGATTTCCCACATGGGTTTCATGCTGCTCGGCATCGTTACCGGCGTCGTCAGCGGTGATGCCCGCTACGCGCTGAATGCCTACAGCTCGGCGATGTTCTACGTCATCGCCTACGTGCTGATGTCGGCCGGTACCTTCGGCATGATCCTGCTGATGGCGCGGGCCGGTTTCGAAGCCGACCAACTGGACGATTTCAAGGGGCTCAACAAGCGCAGCCCGTGGTTCGCCGGCATCATGCTGATGCTGATGTTCTCGATGGCCGGCGTGCCGTTCTTCATCGGTTTCTTCGCCAAATTCGCGGTGCTGCAGGCCGTCGTCGCCGCCGGTTACCTGTGGCTGGCGATCGCCGCCATCATGTTCTCGCTGATCGGTGCCTTCTACTACCTGCGTGTCGTCAAGCTCATGTATTTCGATGCGCCGACCGACGAAAGCCCGCTCACCGCCGGCATGGACGTCCGCATCCTGATTTCCGCCAACGGTCTGGCCGTCGCATTTCTCGGTATCTTCCCGCAGGTGATCATGTCGCTGTGCGCCTATGCCCTGCTGCGTTCGCTGTAAATCGTCACTACCCCGTCTGCCAAAAACGCCCCGTTCGACGGGGCGTTTTCAATTCAGGAGCCCGTAATGAGTCACGATAGCCACCTGGTCGAGTCCGAAATTTCTTCCCAAACCGTTTTCAAAGGGGCGTTGCTTGAAGTGCGCAAGGACCGCGTGTTATTGCCGAATGCTCAGGAATCGGTCCGCGAATACATCGTCCATCCCGGTGCTGTGGTTATCCTGGCCTTCCTCGACAATGGCAAGCTGTTGTTCGAGCGCCAGTTCCGCTACCCGCTACGCCGAGTATTCCTGGAGTTGCCGGCCGGCAAGATTGATCCGGGCGAGGCCATTCTCGATACGGCGCGCCGTGAATTGCTCGAAGAGACCGGCTATGTCGCCAGCGAGTGGGAATACCTGGGCGTGATGCATCCCTGTATCGGCTATTCCGATGAGCGGATCGAGATATTTTCCGCCCGTGGCCTTCATCAAGCCGGAGAAAAGCAGCTCGATCACAATGAGTTTCTCGATGTCATCGAACTCTCGCCCGGTGCTGCCAAGGATGCGGTATTCGCCGGTCAGATCACGGATGCCAAGACGGTGACGGCGCTTTATTGGCTGGAACGGTAAGGCGGGGCGCCGCCAGGCGCAGTTTCTCGAAGGCCTCATTGACCGACAGGAAGACCTGGCCGGAGAGCGCCGGCCACAGTCGGGAGTGGTGCAGGCGATCGTGTACCGGTCCCTTGACTTCGGCCAGATGCAGATGGATTTGGCGTTCGTCGAGATCGCGATTGATATCACAGAGCATTTCCATTGCCGTCGTATCCACCCGATTGACGGCGCTCATCACCAGCACGACGTGACGTAGCGTCGGTGTTTCGAGCAATTCGCTGGCAATGCGGGCTTCGACGGCGCTCTGGTTACCGAAAAACAAGCTTTCGTCGATGCGCAGGAAGACGACCTCGGGTAAGGTTTCCACCGCATGGCGATCCGTATTGCGGAAGTGCTCGCTGCCGGGAATGCGCCCCAAACGGGCTATATGCGGCGTACTGGCGCGGAGCAGCAGGGTCGTCAGGGATAGCATGATGCCTAGCCCGATACCGCGCTCAAGGCCGAGGAACACTACCCCGCCGGCCGTGCCCAGCCAGGCCAAGCCATCGGCCCGGTCATAGGCCCAGGCTTCGCGCCAGGACTTCAGATCGATCATCGAAAAGGCCGCCACCATGATGCTGGCAGCCAGCGCAGCGAGTGGCAGGTGCGAAAAGAAGCTGGCCAAGGCATAGACGATGACGCCCATGGTTGCCGCCGTAACGATGCTAGCCAGCGGCGACTGGGCGCCCGCGGCAACATTGAGAGCGGAGCGCGAGACGCCGCCGCCGACCGGCATGCCGCCATAGACGGCGGCCACCATATTGGCCGCGCCGAGGCCGAGCAACTCGCTGTTGGCATCCACCCGCTCGTGGCGTTTGATGGCCAGCGCCTGGGCCATGGCAATATTCTGCACCATGCCGACCAGGGCCAGCAGCATGGCCGGCACCGCCAGCTTGCCGAGACTGGCGTGATCGGGCAGGAACCAATGGAAGTCGGGCAGGCCGCTGGCGAGCGGGCCAACAACGGCGATGCCGCGCGCCTCCAGATTGAAGTGGAGCACAACGGCGCTGGCAGCGGCGATAACCATCAGCGGCAGCAGGCGGACGATGAATTTTGCCCGGGCGGCGGCCATGCCACAGCGCACCAGCGCGTGCTCCAGCAGAGTGCGCCCGAGGGCAAGTACGGCCAGCGCAACGAGTCCGATCAAGGCGGCCGGGCCGAGGCCGCCGGCGAGTTGGGCGAGCAGGGCGGCCCATAATCCCGGCCAGCTATCGCTGCCGCTTTCAAGGCCCAGCAGATGACGGGACTGGCTGAGCAGGATGAGGACTGCCGAGCCCGAAATAAAACCCTGGATTACCGGGCGGCTCAATAGCTGGGACAGGAAGCCGAGGCGCAACAGGCTGCCGATGGTCAGCAGAACACCCGAGAGCAGGGCCAGGCTGGCGGCCAGCCCGGCGTATTCCGGCGTGCCCGGCGTGGCCAGCGGCTGCAGCACGGTGTAGGTCATGATCGCGGTAATTGCCACGGGGCCGACAGCCTGGACCATCGAGCTGCCGACCCAGGCATAGGCGATGGCCGGCAGGATGCTGACGTACAAGCCGACCTGCGGCGGCAGGCCGGCCAGCAGGGCGTAGGCCAGGCTCTGCGGCAAGGCCAGGAAGGCGACGATGAGGCCGGCGACGAGATCCTCGGCCAGGCGTTGCCGGGGGTAACGGAGTATCCAGCCGGGAAGCAGGCGAAGAAGGAAGCGACCAGGAGCGGGCATGTCGGGGATAAATATCAGAATATATTGATCGGCTGATGGAGCGGGCCGATCTTAGCGGATCAGGCGGTCACGGCAAGCCGTTTATTGTTATCCGCGCATAAGGAAAGTGCATGCCGTCGGTTGTCGGGTAGCGCCACCCGGCAACCGTGCACTCATGCCGGTTTTCTGGCGACCAGTCCGATCAAGGCCGATTTTCCCCGGTGTCCGGAGCCTTCGGCGACATCTTCCTGGTAGTCGACGATCTCCTCTATCGTCCACTCGGCAAAGGCCGCGCGCAGGATTTCTTCGGTGTACAGATTTTCGATTTCCGCCGGGCCACCGGTCTTGAATTCCAGCTGCTGTGGTGTGTAGCCATGAAGCAGGACGTAGCCGCCGGGGCGGGTCAATTGCTTCATGCGGGTAAACAGTACGTCGCGCCAGGGCGGTCCGACGAACTGGATGAAAATGCCGACCACCCAGTCGAAGGCATCCAGCATGTCGGCTGGCGGCCAGTTCGGGCACAGAATATCGGCAATCTGGAAAGTCACCTCGACCTGCTTGCCCTGGGCCAGGCGTCGCGCCTTCTCGACGGCAACCGGAGAAATTTCGACGGCCGTGACGTCAAGACCCTGCTGGGCCAGCCAGACTGAGTTGCGTCCTTCGCCGTCGGCCAGGGCCAGGGCATTCTTGCCGCTGGCAAAGAGCGCCGCACGACGGGCCAAAAAATGATTGGGGGCGGTGCCGAACAGGTAATCCTCGCCGGCCTCGCCATACCGCTTGTTCCATCGGCTTTCCTGGTTCATAGGTCTTAGTCATCCTTGTCGTGATTGGTAAGACATCATTTCTGCGGAATTCTGATGATTGTTGCCGCTAAGCCGCGAGCCAGTCGCCGGCAATTTTCCCTTGCCCATCCGCGCAGGGGGCTTGCCCACCCTTGGGACTCTAGCCTATTAAGCGGTCTTTCGATAGCGACAAAATGTATAGCATGCCGTCCGGTCGCCGAGCGTCGGGATCAAAGCAGTAGCTGGCGGGTTTCCGAAAAAAACTGGTAAATCTGCTGTTCGACGCCGGGGGCGATGTAGTTGGCGGGCCGCTTGCCGTTCGGACAGACCAGGCGCGGCGTGGTGCCGAACAGACGGCAGATCAGCGGGCGCTCGGTATAGACCTGGCAGCCTTTTTCTCCGAGATGCGGACAATTCAATTCGGCCAGGGCGCGGGCATGTTCGGCTGCTGTCTTCACCGGCAGGTGGGCCATCTCTTCACTGGAAGCGGTGACCGGGCCGCAGCAGTCGTGACAGCCGGGCTGGCAGGCAAAGCTTGGGATGCGCTGGCGGAAAAAGCGGATTTTCTGGTTGTTGCGTGTCATCGTTTCCTTAGCCGTACCGGATGGCGGTAGTAAAAAGCCCGCCGGAGCGGCGGGCTTTGCACAGACGGTTGCAGAAACGGGCCTGGCGGCCCGCTCCTTTTTGCTTAGCCGCAGCTACCCACGGCGCCGCAGGCGGTGCAGAAGTCGCAGCCATCTTTGCGGATCATCGTGTGGTTGCCGCATTCGCTACAGAGTTTACCTTGCGTCGGCAGGACCTTGTTGCTGGTCGAGTCTTCCGGCGCTTCGAGGATGCCCATCTGCTGCAGCGGGAAGCCGGATTCGTCGAGGATGCCGAGCATGGCGTAGCGGTGGATGATCAATTGGGCGATGTAAGCCACCGTCGACGGATAGGTCTGCTGCTTGCGCGAACCCGGCACGAAGGCCATGAAGTCGCCCAGCGGCTCGGAGTAGTCGATGAGCTTCCTGAGTTTCATGCCGATCCAGGCCGGGTCGAGGACGCGCATGTCGAGCGACAGCAGTTTGGAGAGACCGTCCAGGGCGCGCGGGTAGTTGCCCGAGAGCCACATCGAGTAGGGGCGGGTGACGCCGTCCGGCAGGGTGATTTCCTTGAGGCCGAGGACGAAGTCTTCGTTGGTCGACGGATTGTTGACGTCGACCGTCCAGGACAGCGTGCCGTCGGTGCCGGTCTTCGGTTCCTTGGTGCTGAACAGCGCGTCCTTCACCGGCGTCGGGCCTTCGTGCTTGAAGGCGCCGAGCTGTTCGCAGCGCCAGCGGATGATCTGGGCCATGGCCGAGACGACGGAAGGCATGCGCTTCCTTTCGCCGTGCGGCGGCATCGGCAGTTCGAAGGAGTCGCCCGGCGTCTTGGCCAGGGCATCGAGCTTCATTTCCAGCCAGCCGGCGTCGTTGGCCCGCATGTCCATCGACAGCGTCTTGGCGACGGCGCCCAGGCCGCGCGGTTCGGCCGGGCCGTTGGCCCAGACTTCGAACGGCCAGGCGCGGCCTTCCGGTTCGACGTGGCCGACGAACAGGGCGAACTTGCCGATCGGCGAGTCGAGCATGTAGGTCCAGCACAGATTGCCTTCCGGCAGGTTCGGGCGGCCCGGCCAGCGCAGGCTGGCGAGCACCGGAGCCGGCAGGTTCTTGATCGACAGGCGGCGGTTGGCATCCGACACGAAATCCTGCGGCGACTTGGCATCGGCGGCAGCGGCGGCTTCGGCCTTGCTCGGTTCAACCGAGAGCACGGAGCCGAGAATGCTGTTCGGACGATAGGTGGCAAGACCCTTGAGGCCGGATTTCCAGGCGCTCATATAGAGATCCTGGAAGTCTTCGTAGGGGTAGTCGCCTGGCACGTTGACCGTCTTCGAGATGGCGGTGTCGATGTACGGGGCGACGGCGGCGACCATGTCCTTGTGCGCGGCGGCGGAGATTTCCAGGGCCGTGACGAAGTAGTCGGGCAGCTTGCTGACATCGCCGCCCTGGTGCTTGTACAGGCGCCAGGCGTAATCCTCGACCGAGTATTCCTTGAGCGTGCCGTCCGGCATGCGCTTCTTGCGGGTGTAGGTCCAGGAGAAGGGCGGTTCGATGCCGTTCGAGGCGTTGTCGGCGAAGGCTAGCGAAATGGTGCCGGTCGGTGCGATCGACAGGAGGTGCGAATTGCGCAGGCCGTGCTTGCGGATTTCGGCCTTGATGTCGCCGGGTAGGCGGGAGGCGAAATTGCCGCCGGAAAGATACAACTCGGCATTGAACAGCGGGAAGGCACCGCGCTCCTTGGCCATTTCGATCGAGTACAGATAGGCGGCATCGCGCATTTCTTCAGTGATGCGGGTCGCCATGGCGCGGGCTTCCGGCTTGTCGTAGCGCAGGCGCAGCATGGCCAGCGCATCGCCCAGACCGGTGAAGCCAAGGCCGATCCGGCGCTTGTTGGCGGCTTCCTGCTGCTGGCGTTCGAGCGGCCAGTGGGTGGCTTCCAGCACGTTGTCGAGCATGCGCGTCGAGACGCGCACGGCTTCGGCAAAACCGGCGAAATCGAAGGTCGCCTGCTCGGAGAAGGCGTGCTGGACGAACAGGGTGAGATTGATCGAACCCAGGCAGCAGCAGCCATACGGCGGCAGCGGTTGTTCGGCGCAGGGATTGGTGGCCTCGATGACTTCGCAGTAATTGAGGTTGTTGTCCTTGTTCATGCGGTCGAGGAACAGTATGCCCGGTTCGGCATGGTCGTAGGTGGAACGCATGACCTGGTCCCACAGGTCGCGGGCGCGCACCTTGCGGTAGGTCCACAGACCGTCGTCGCGCTGGTAGGCGCCGGCCGACTTCATTTCGCCATTCGGTTCGGCGCGGTGGGTCAGTTCGACATCGGTGTCGGCATCGACGGCTTCCATGAAGGCGTCGGTAACGCCGATGGAAATGTTGAAATTGGACAGGTCGCCCTTGTCCTTGGCGTGGATGAAGACTTCGATATCCGGGTGGTCGCAGCGCAGCACGCCCATCTGGGCGCCGCGGCGGGCGCCGGCCGATTCGACGGTTTCGCAGGAGCGGTCGAAGACGCGCATGTACGACACCGGACCGGAAGCGCGCGACTGCGTGCCTTTGACGCGGGCGCCCTGCGGCCGGATGGAAGAGAAATCGTAGCCGACGCCGCCGCCACGGCGCATGGTTTCAGCGGCCTGGGCGAGGGCGGTGTAGATGCCGGGACGGCCGTCGGTGTTCTCGACGATGGAATCGCCGACCGGTTGCACGAAGCAGTTGATCAGCGTCGCCTGCAGGTCGGTACCGGCGGCGGAATTGATGCGGCCGGCCGGGATGAAGCCGTTTTCCTGGGCCCACAGGAAGCGGGCTTCCCAGTGTGCGCGATCCTTCTCCTGCTCGACTTGCGCCAGCGCCCAGGCGACGCGCTTGCGCACGTCGTGAACATTGGTTTCCTTGCCCTTGGCGTACTTTTCGATCAGGACTTCGCCGGAAATCTCCTGCTCTTGCAGGGGGGCGAATTCGGGTGCGGGGGGAATGTCGGTCAGTGAAAGTTGTTCGGCAACTGGGCTCACTTTTTGCTCCTCAGTAATACGTGCATAGATTGGTTTATTGATTTTTGAATGACGAGCAATCTACTAGATATAGTAGGTCAATGCAATCCGTTGACTAGATACGGGGTTGTGTGCCGGTCATGAAAGCTTTTTGTCATGTTGCTGAAAAGCCCGAAAAAACAAAGCACAGCGATTTTTCAGAAGGGAAACGGGGAAAAATTTATTTTTTCGGCCGACCGCGCAATCATTGTCGTCAGACATTTTTGCCGTGCCGGAGTTGCCGAAAATAACGGCAGTTATTCGGCTTCGCTCACCCAGGGGCTGGATATCCCGCCTGGATGTTTGCTAAGCGTCGCTTTGCGTCTTTATCGGCCTTAGCAACTGGCGGAGAAAGCGCTGGCCAAACCCGAAAAGTGCACCTCGTGCCATATCCCGCACCAACAAGGAATGACTGGCCGGCGCGGCTCTGGGCATCCTGGCGGGGCAGGCGCCCTCTGAAAAGAAAAACCCCGCCGGCAGCAGCGGGCGGGGTTGGGGGTATCAGTCCGGCCTACAGCGCCAGCAAGGTCTGCGCATGGTGCGCCATCATCCATTCCTCGTTGGTCGGGATGACCAGCACATCGACGCTGCTGGTGCCGGCCGCGATGTTGAGGTCGTGGCGGGCATTGGCCTCCGGGTTGACGCGGATGCCCAGCCATTCGGACTGTATGCAAACGCGGCGGCGGACTTCGGCGGCGTGTTCGCCGATGCCGCCGGTAAAGACCAGGGCGTCAATGCCGCCGGCCGCCGCCGTCAGCGAGCCGAGTTCGCGGGCGATGCGGTAGCAGAACAGGTTGACCGCTTCCTCGGCTTCCGGCTTGTCGGAGGAGAGCAGGGTGCGCATGTCCTGGCTGATGCCGGAAACGCCGAGCAGGCCGGATTCCTTGTAGAGCATTTTGGTCATGTCCTTGACGCTCAGGCCCTTGGTTTCCATCAAATGGAGGATGACGCCGGGATCAAGGTTGCCGACCCGGGTGCCCATGACCAGGCCGTCGATGGTCGAGAAGCCGAGCGTCGTGGCGACGCACTTGCGATTGACCATGGCCGCCATGCTGGCGCCGTTGCCGAGGTGGGCGACGACGACGCGGCCGTCGGCGCGCCGCGAATGTTGCGGCAGGGCGCGCGCGATGTATTCGTAGGACAGGCCGTGGAAGCCGTAGCGCCTGACGCCTTCGGCGGTGATCGAGCGCGGCAGGCCGAAAATCTGGGCGACGTCCGGCTGGCTGCGGTGGAAGGCGGTGTCGAAACAGGCCACCTGCGCGACATTCGGCAACAGGGCCTGCAGGGCGAGAATGCCGGCGACGTTGTGCGGCTGGTGCAGTGGGGCGAGCGGGAAATAGCTGGTCAGTCGCGTCAACACATGCGGCGTGACGACGATGGGCTTCGAATAGTGTTCGCCGCCATGCACGACGCGGTGGCCGACGGCGACGATTTCCCAGTCCTGGTGGCTGGCGGTGAACCATTTGAGCAGCGCGTCGAAGGCCTGGTCGTGATTGACCTGGCCCAGCGACTCTTCGGCGATCAGCTTGCCGGCCCGGTTCTTGGCGACCAGCTTGGTGTCTTCAGCGCCGATGCCGTCGATCTGGCCGGAGACTTCGGCAACCGCCGCAATCGGGTGGGCGAGCGGAAAGAGCGCGAACTTGATCGAAGACGAGCCGGCGTTGATGGTGAGAATGCCTTGTTGCATGTCAAGCGTTTCCTTTGTTGCGGTTGGCATGGGCAACCAGCGCCGCGATGACGCAGGATGCAGTACGGGTTTCGGCCGAGTCGGCGCGGCTGGTCAGGACGATGGGCACGCGGGTGCCGAGCACGATGCCGGCGGTCAGTGCGTTGGCGAGGTATTCGAGCTGCTTGGCCACCATGTTGCCGGATTCGAGATCGGGGACGACGAGAATTTCGGCATGGCCGGCCACCGCCGACTTGATGCCCTTGGTCTTGGCGGCGACGATGGATACGGCGTTGTCGAAGGCCAGCGGGCCATCCAGGATGCCGCCCCTGATCTGGCCGCGGTCGGCCATCTTGCACAGGGCGGCGGCATCGAGGGTGGACTGGATTTTCGGGTTGACGGTTTCGACGGCGGAAAGAATCGCCACCTTGGGTTCGGGAATGCCGATGATGTGGGCGAGGTCGATGGCGTTCTGCACGATATCGACCTTCTCTTCCAGGGTCGGCGCGATGTTGATCGCCGCGTCGGTGATCAGCAGCGGCCGGTGGTAGGTCGGCACGTCCATGACGAAGACGTGACTGATGCGGCGCGAGGTGCGCAGGCCGTTGGCCCGGGAAACCACCTCGCCCATCAATTCGTCGGTGTGCAGGCTGCCCTTCATCAGCGCCTCGGCGTCGCCGGTGCGCACCAACGACACGGCGATGGCCGCCGAATCGTGGCTGTGCGCGGCATTGACGATGCGGATGCCGTGCAGGTCGATGCCGAATTCCTCGGCCACCGAGCGGATCTTGCTTTCCGGACCGACCAGGATGGGTTCGATGATGCCAGCCTGGTAGGCCTGGACCGGACCCTTCAGTGATTCCTGGTCGCAGGGATGGGCGACGGCGGTCGGAATCGGCTCCAGGCCTTTGACGCGCGACAGCAATTGGGTGTAGCGCTCGTACTTGTCGTCGATGCGCACTTCCGGCATCCGTACCACCTGCAGGTGCGAGACCTTTTCCGACGGGGCCAGCACCTCGGCCGCGCCGCGCACGACCTGCAAGCCTTCCTGGTTGGTGCACACGCAGTCGAAGATGACATGCTGGTTGTGGTCGAACTTCTGCTTGGCCGTGACGGTGATGGTGATGGTGTCGCCGATGCTCACCGGGCGGGCGAAATGCAGCGATTGATCGACCAGGATGGTGCCCGGGCCGGGGAACTGGGTGCCGAGCACGGTGGAAATCAGCGAACCGCTCCACATGCCATGGGCGATGACTTCGCGGAACATGCCGCTTTCCGAGAATTTCGGGTCGACCAGGGAGGGATTGAAGTCGCCGGTCAGGATGGCAAACAGCTTGACGTCTTCCGGCATCAGGGTGCGGGTCAGGCTGGCCGAATCGCCAATGTGGATTTCATCGTAGATGCGGTTGGCGAGATAGCGCGGCTTGTTGCTCTCGAGCATGGTCTTGCTCCCTCAGGAAGGAATGAACCTGCCGGTTCATCAATGGTGTCTCAGTATAGTGTGCTGCAATGCAGCAAACAATGTTGCCGGCCGCTAGGTGGGGCGCTCGGCGAGGCGGCGGTCATGGGCCGCCTGGGGGGGCGGAATCTCGATCTGCAACTCGGGATGGAGCAGGGACAACTGGTCGATGACCCAGCGGTTGGCATCGCAGGTGAATTCGCGGGCGGTCAGCGGCGCCGCGCTCAAGGCCTCGACGAAGAGGGCGACTGCCGCCGAACGGCTGACGCCGTATTCGCAATGCACCAGCATCGAAATCTCGAACGGCGCGCCATGTAGTTCGCCGACGAAATGACTGATCTGGCGGGCGAGCAGGTAGTCGAACATGCCGGGAATCGGTGCCGGAAGGTATTCGTCGGCCGGTACCGCATCGTAGAAGGAGAGACGCAGCACGTGCCGGAACAGTGGGTCGAGATTCGCTTCTGGTGTGCCCGGATCGGTAATCGAAATGACCGCCATGTAGGGGTTGCCGGTCAGCGATTCTGCCAGTTCGCGCGACGCGAAAAAAACGCGATTGATGGTCATGTTACGGAGGGGCCTAAGCGGTGAGAGGTGGTCATTCCATGAAGACGGGGTCGGAAAAGACCAGGGTTCCGTCCTTGCGCATCATCAGGTTGTCGGCCTTGATGAGATCGGGCAGGGCGCCATATTCGGCGGAAAAATCCTCCAGCGCCTTGAGCGACTGGCGTACGGCATCGGTCCACCCCATCGGCGTCACCACCAGGTGGTGCAGGGCAATGCGGCCCATGTCCTGGGCCAGGTTGCGCCACATCACGCAGGCATCGAAATAGGAGGTGGAAATCTTGGTCGCAACCTCGGTTGCATCGCAGCCGCCGGGCAGCGGGTAGAGCTTTTCGACTTCGACGATGTAAAAGGGAAAGCCGCGACTGGAATGGCCGACTGCGCCGTGGTCGGCATAGACAATCGGGAAATGCGGGCCGGTCGGGCGGTCATCGGCCGTGTAGTAGGCGTAGTCGGTGGGCGAGGAGAGGACTTTATAGACATGTTCCTGGTCATCGATCACATCGCCCTCAAGGACGATGGTGTTTTCGCCGCGCCCGATCTCCCGCCGGCCGTTGAGCAGGGGGTGGTCGGGTACCGCATCCTGGATGATGCCGCCGCAATTGATTTCCATAGGCTGTTCCGCCGGGCAAATCGGGAAGCTCAAGCATAACGCAAGCAGCCCTCGGGCCGCCGGCGTTCGCTTGTCGAAGTCGCAATCAGGCGACGATGTGGGCGCCGCCATCCACGTAGATGGTCTGCCCGGTCATGCCGGACGAACCCGCGGTGCACAGGAAGGCGGTCAGGGCGCCGACTTCCTCGATGGTCACGGTACGGCCGAGCGGTGCCTTGACGGCATCGGATTCGAGCAGCTTGTCGAAGTGGGCGATGCCGGAGGCGGCCCGCGTCATGATCGGGCCGGGCGACACGGCGAAGACGCGGATGCCCTTGGGGCCGAGGTCGTAGGCCATGTAGCGGACGGCCGATTCGAGCGCCGCCTTGATGATGCCCATCACGCCATAGTTGCGGACGACGCGCTCGGCGCCCAGGTAGGACATGGTGATCAGCGAACCGCCATGCGCCATCAGCGGCTCCACTGCCTTGGCCATGCGCAGGAAACTGTGGCAGGAGATATTCATCGCCGAATCGAAGCCGGCTTCGGAGGTATCGATGACACGGCCGTGCAGGTCGTCGCCGTTGCAGAAAGCCATCGAGTGAATGGCGAAGTCGAGTTCGCCGAATTCCTCGCCACATTTGGCGATGGCCGCTTCCAGGCTGCCTTCCTCGCTGACGTCGAGCTTGAGGAAGAGTTTGGCGCCCAGTGCCTCGGCCAGCGGCTGCGTGTACTTGGCGGTTTTTTCGTTCTGGTAGGTCAGGGCGATTTCACCGCCCAGCGCACGAATCGCCTTGGCCACGGCAAAAGCGATCGACTTGTCGTTGGCGACGCCGGTAATCAGGCCTTTTTTGCCGGCCAGCGGTTGCAGGGTGGCGGCAAACGAATTTTGTTCAGGGCTCGGGTTCATGCTGTTTTTCCTCGAAAATGGACTGGTATTCCTATTGCGGTGCAGCAACAAGATTCCATGTTTGACAGTTTGTCGAGCATATCCTCCTGCTGCAGTGCAGCATTATTGTGGCACAAAATTACATTTTGTTGACCAAGCGAACTTTTTTCGGAAATTCAAATAGATAGATTAGAAAATGCTTTTGTTGACTTGGCTCAAGAGAGGCATCTTTGAGATGGCTGGAAAAGTGCTTTTGTTGACTAAGCTCAAGACGGGCCTCAATGGAAACAGAATAAGGTCACTAATTTTCAATGTGCGGGAACCGAAAACATGTCTGATGCTTCCGAGTTGCACGATTTGATAGAGCAAGTGCTGCAGCGTTACCAGCGTCGACCTGATCGACTGGTACAAATTCTTCACGATATCCAGGATGGCCTGGGATATCTCTCCGATGCGACGATTGCCTTGCTGGCCGAGCGCTTGCAGATTTCCTACGCGCAGGTGCGCAGTACGCGGGATTTCTATGCTTTTTTCTATAGCGAGGACCGCGGGCAATACCGAATACTGTTTTCCGACAATGTGACCGATCGCATGGCCGGCAATCAGGCGCTGTTCCAGCAAATGCTCGATTATTTCAATCTGCAGCCCGGCAAGGTTTCCCGTGACGGCCTGGTCAGCGTCGATCTGACTTCCTGTACCGGCATGTGCGACCAGGGACCGGCGATTCTGGTCAATGAAATGGCGATTACCCGGATGACGCCGCAGCGGGTCAATCAGGTCTGCGCCCTGGTCAGTGCCGGGGTGCCGCTAGCCCAGTGGCCGTCCGGTTTCTTCGCGGTCGACGACAATATCCGGCGTGCCGACTGTCTGCTTGGTGCCAGTCCGGAACCCGGCGAGTCGATCCGCGCCGCCATCGCCCGCGGCCGGGAAGGCATGCTGGCGGAAATGAAGCATTCCAATTTGCGCGGTCGGGGCGGTGCCGGATTTACCACCGCCATCAAATGGGAAGCCTGCCGCAATGCGGCCGGCGAGCAACGCTACATCGTCTGTAATGGCGACGAGGGCGAGCCGGGCACCTTCAAGGACCGTGTCCTGCTCCAGTCCTATGCCGGACGGGTCTTCGAGGGCATGGTCATTGCCGCCTACACGGTCGGCGCCCAACTCGGCCTGCTCTACCTGCGCGCCGAGTACCGCTATCTGCGGCCGAGGCTGGAAGCCTTCCTCGCCGGCATGCGGGCCCAGAACCTGTTAGGCAAGGATATTGTCGGCGTCAGCGGTTTCGATTTCGACATCGAAATTCATCTCGGGGCCGGCGCCTACATCTGCGGCGAGGAAACCGCCCTGATCGAATCGCTGGAAGGCAAGGCCGGCAAGCCGCGCGTCCGGCCGCCGTTCCCGGTGGCCTGCGGCTACCTGAACCAGCCGACCGTGGTGAACAATGTCGAAACCCTGTGCAAGGCCACCGAGATCGCCATCCATGGCGGTGCCTGGTACGAGGCGATCGGCACCAAGCAATCGACCGGTACCAAGGTGCTGTCGGTGTCCGGCGATTGCGCGCGGCCGGGGATCTATGAATACGCGTTCGGCGTGCGCATTTCGCAGGTGCTGGAAGACTGCGGTGCCCGCAACGCGATTGCCGTCCAGGTCAGCGGGGCTTCCGGGGCCTGCCTTTCGGAACGCGAGTTGGGGCGGCGGATTGCCTTCGAGGATGTACCGACGGCTGGCTCCTTCATGATTTTCGATAAGCAGCGCGACATGTTCGAAGTGGCCCGCAATTTTGCCCATTTCTTCAAGCACGAATCCTGCGGATTCTGCACCCCCTGCCGGGGCGGCACCGCGCTGATCAGCTCGATGATGGACAAGATCGCCGAAGGGCGGGGCACGCAGTACGAAATGAACGAACTGCTCCGCCTGCAGGCCGTGATGAAAACGAGTAGCCATTGCGGCCTCGGGCAGACGGCGGGCAATGCCATCGCCGACACCGTCCAGAAATTCCGTCCGGCCTACGAACGCCGTCTGGCCCAAACCGACTTTGTGCCGGCCTTCGATCTCGATGCCGCACTGGCCAAGGCCCGGCATCTTTCCGGCCGGGACGACGCCCACGCCCACCTGGGAGAAGAAGTATGAGTGACAACTTGAACAGTGGCCTGGACAGCACCGCCACTTTTTCCATCGATGGCCGGCGGGTGCCTTTCGAAGCCGGCCAGACCATTCTCCAGGCGGCGCTCGCTGCCGGGGTCTATATCCCGCACCTGTGCAACCATCCGGATCTCAAGCCGCACGGTAGCTGCAAGATGTGTACGGTGATCGTAAACGGACGCAATGGCTCGGCCTGCACGGCTCGCGCCATGCCCGGGCTGGAAGTGGAAAACGACACCCCGGCCTTGAACGATCGGCGCCGGGTGTTGCTGCAAATGCTCTTCGTCGAAGGCAACCATTTCTGTCCCGGTTGCGAAAAGAGCGGCAATTGCCAGCTACAGGCCCTGGCCTACGATCTCGAAATGCTGGCGCCGCACTTCCGGCACGCCTTCCCGGCACGGGTAGTGGATGCCTCGCATCCCGATATCTGGCTCGATCTCAATCGCTGCATCATGTGCGAACTGTGCGTGCGGGCCAGCCGCGATCTCGACGGCAAGTCGGTCTTCATGCTCGCCGGCCGCGGCACCAATTCCCGGGTGGTGGTCAATTCGCCGAGCGGCTTGTTGAAGGATAGCGCTCTTACCATCGACGATCGCGCCGCCCATATCTGCCCGGTCGGCGCCATACTGCCCAAGCGGGTCGGCTATGCGGTACCGATCGGCGAACGGCAGTTCGACCAGGCGACCATCGGTCACCAGGTCGATTACCTGGCCAAGCGGACCATCCCGATCAGGCCGGTGGCGGCGGAAACCGCTGCGGCGACGGAGGGAAACTGAAATGAATGCTCCCCACGAACTACCCCAGAAGTTGCGCATCGCCACCACCTCGCTATCCGGCTGTTTCGGCTGTCACATGTCGCTGCTCGACATCGATGAGCGCCTGCTTGAACTGGCCACTCTGGTCGAATTCGACCGCTCGCCGATCACCGACATCAAACATTGTGGTCCGTGCGATGTCGGTCTTGTCGAAGGCGGGGTCTGCAATGCCGAAAACGTCGAAGTGCTGCGCGAACTGCGTCGCAACTGCAAGGTGCTGGTCGCCTTCGGGGCCTGTGCCATCACCGGCGGCCTGCCGGCCCAGCGCAACAACCGCGAAGTGACGCAATGCCTGACCCAGATCTATCGTACCGACAGCGGTGAAGTGGCGGTGCCGAACGATCCGGAACTGCCGCTGCTTCTCGACAAGGTGTACCCGATCAATGAAATTGTCCGGGTCGATTACTTCCTGCCCGGCTGCCCGCCTTCCGGCGACACCATCTGGAAGTTCCTGACCGACCTGCTGACCGGGCGCACGCCCCGGATCGAGCATCCCCTGCTCAAATTCGATTAATCGGAGCCGATATGTTTGCATTGGAAACCGCCGCCCATCCCGAAAACCTGCGTCGGGTCGCCATCGACCCGGTGACCCGGGTCGAAGGTCACGGCAAAGTCACGCTGTTGCTCGACGAGAACAACAAGATTCATCAAGTACGTCTGCACATCGTCGAATTCCGGGGCTTCGAAGCCTTCATCGAAGGTCGCCCCTATTGGGAAGTTCCCGTCACCGTGCAGCGTCTGTGCGGCATCTGTCCGGTCAGCCACCAACTGGCCGCGGTCAAGGCCATGGACCAGATCGCCGGTTACGGCCCGCTCACCGCCACCGCCGAAAAACTCCGCCGGCTGATGCATTACGGTCAGATGGTGCAGTCGCACGCCGTGCATTTCTTCCACCTGGCCTCGCCCGACATCCTGCTCGGTTTCGACAGCGACGCGATGCGCCGCAATATCGTCGGCGTCGCCCTCGATCATCCGGAAATCGCCAAGCAGGGCGTCTTGTTGCGCAAATATGGCCAGGAAGTCATTCGCCATGTTTCCGGCAAGCGCGTGCATGGTACCGGGGCCATTCCCGGCGGCATGAACAAGGCGCTGACGGCGGCCGAACGCGACGAAATGGCCCGCGACATCGATCAGATGATCGCCTGGGGGCAGGGCTCGATCCACATGGTCAAGCACCTGCACGATACCCATCCGGCGTTCTACAATGTCTTCGGCGAATTCCGCTCGAACATGCTGGGCCTGGTCCGGCCCGATGGGGCTCTCGACTTCTACCACGGTGCCTTGCGTGCCGTCGATGCCGACGGCGGCAGTATTTTCGACCAGGTCGATTACGCCACCTATCAGCAGGTGCTGGAAGAAGAGATCAAGCCCTGGAGCTACATGAAGTTCCCCCATATTCGCAGTCTGGGGGCGGAAAACGGCTGGTACAAGGTGGGTCCGCTGGCCCGCATCCAGGCCGCCAGCTACCTGCCGACGCCGCTTGCCGAAGCGGAACGGCAGGCCATGCTGGCCCTGGGCGGCGGCAAACCGGTACATGGCACGCTGATGTACCACTGGGCGCGCCTGATCGAATTGCTGCACGCCGCCGAAATGATCCGCGATCTGCTCAACGATCCGGACATCCTCGGTACCGACCTGATGGCCGAAAAGGGGCCGCGTCGGCACGAAGCGGTGGGCGTCATCGAAGCGCCGCGCGGGACCTTGTTCCATCACTACCGGGTGGATGACGACGATCTGGTCACCTACTGCAACCTGATCGTCTCCACCACCAACAACAACCAGGCCATGAACGAGGCGATCCGTACCGTCGCTCGCCAGTACCTGGATGGCAACGAGGTGACCGAAGGCCTGCTCAACCACATCGAGTGCGCCATTCGGGCCTACGACCCATGCTTGTCCTGCGCCACCCACGCCCTCGGCAAAATGCCGCTGACCGTCGAACTGGTCGGTGCCGACGGGCAACTGCTGCATGCCCTGAGCCGGGTGTGAGGGCAGAAGCTGGAGCAGTGCGGCCCGTTGTCGTCTTCGCCATCGGCAATCCCAGCCGTGGCGACGACGCCATCGGGCCGGTCGTCGCCGGCCGGCTCGAAAGCTGGCTGGCGGCCACAGGCCTGGCCGGGCAGGTCGAAGTCATCGAGGATTTCCAGCTCAACATCGAATACGCCCTCGATCTCAAGGGCCGCGAGCTCGTCCTCTTTATCGACGCCGGCGAAAACACGGCGGATCCTTATTTTTTCAAGCAAATCCACGCCTCGCCGGAGCCTTCGCATAGCTCGCATGCGCTGGAACCGCCCGCCGTGCTGCAGGTGTACCTGCAGATCGAAGGTCATGAACCGCCGCCCAGCTTCGTTCTCGGCGTGCGCGGCGAACATTTCGAACTCGGCGAAGGCATCAGCCCGTCCGCGCAGCAGCGGGTCGAGGCGGCACTGACGCTGGTCGAGCGTTTGTTGCGCTGGGCGAGTCTGGCGGAGTGGCTGGGCGAGGTCGGGTAAGCGCAGGTTGCCAGGCAAGAGAGCCCTTGAGCTGAACGGTTTTGCGACGGTGGCTGCCTGACCATTCCGGCTCAAATCGGCCACCTGCCGCTGGTTGCGATTCACTCGAATCGCAACGGGTAACTTCGGGAATGAGTACTTGGTGTGAGCATTCAATTACATCGTTCAGCGCATGACTTCCGTTGTAAATCTTTCAGCAAACGCTGAAAGGCCGGTGCTGAGCGCAAGGTCGAGCGTCCGCTTTCAACCAGCTCGCTCACTTGGTGGGGTTCAATAGTGAATGCTGTTGGTACCTGCAGCAGTAACCGGCGGACGTCGCGGTCGTGTACGTCGTGCAGGCTGACCGGGATGACGTGAATTTCTGCGTCTGCCGCAAACGGGCTGTTACGCTCGCCGCGGATTTGGGCGATTTTGTCCACCCACCCGCTGACGCCGTCGTTGAGTGCGGCCATCGTTTCCTGGGTCGAGCGCGAGCCAGCGCCGAAGACCAGTGCATCTATCACTTGCGCCGTACTCGGGATTTTGTCGCTTTGATCAATGTGTTCGACCATATCTCGTTCCGAGTTCACGACGATCAGCACGATTTCCCGTATCGATCCCGGCGGCGATTCACGAAATCTGTTCTTGATTGAGCCGGAGGCGACCACGCGATCCAGCAGAATACGAACCCCAAGGTTGTCGGCCAGGCCCCCATCGACAAGGTGGATGAACGGCCGTTCCTCAGCATTGAGATAACTGGCGGCGCTCCGATCAAGTAACTGACGTCGGTAACTGGTACTCACGTTGTGCGCATCGTTCTGCGCTGCCTTGTCGATGGGCAAGGCAGGTACGGCGCAACTGGCCGCCTGATTGCGCAGGCTCGTCGGTGTTAAAAGAAAGGGTACGGCGGAAGACGAAGCTACTGCGAAAGCGAGTGGCACGGAGGAAAGGTCCGAGCAAATCAGACGAAACTGTTCCGGCGAGAACTCGAACGGTGCGCCGGTAGTAAGGTCTGTCGCAACGATTAACAACTCGGGTGCGCTTTTGCGGCCGGCAACGTCACCGTAGGTCTTGCCTTTGTAGAGCTTGTCGAGTTGCTCCGCGAACGCGTTACTGCGCCCGTACCAGGGAGACGTGAGATGGTATGCGGTCGCCGGTGAGAAAGCTTGGCTGATGAGATCACCCTGAATGTCCTTGAGGAGAAAGTCCGCCTCGAACTCTTTCAGACCCTCGACACCGAAAGCTGCGTAGTAGGCGGCAAGCACGCTGCCACCGGACACGCCGCTGATCGCTGAGAGCCGTTCAAGCAGGTTGGTGGGCTTTCCTTCCCAACTGAAGTGCGTGGCGTTCATCTCCTGCAGGACGCCAAGGCCGAAAGCGGCGGCGCGCGACCCGCCACCGGACAAGCTGACCACAACCACGATGGAAGGCGGAGGATTCTTCGCCTGCAAAGCGCTTTCCTGCGTCTGGATTGTCCCCGGTTGGGCGGCCCGATTTTGCCACGGACGCACGGTAGAGCAGCCGGACAGGATCAACAGGCCAATCAGAGCCAGTACCCGGACCAGATGGGTTCGGGGAAAAAACGAGTTGCGCATTGTTCAGCTTCCGTTGCAAGAATTTCAGGTAGCAGTCGGGTCGATTGAACGCTCGCCATCGGCATGTCATCAAGCCATCTGGCTGATGGTCTTACGGAAGCGCATCAGCGATAGCGAGAATAGGGTGGCACCGATCACGGCCAAGGCCAGGAACTGCACCCATACCACTGCAATGCCGGCGCCACGGAACAGCACGGACTGTCCCAACTCGACGAAGTGCGTGGTGGGGGCGACCAGCATGATGTTCTGCAGCAGTTCGGGCATGCTCTCGCGCGGTGAGTTGCCGCCGGACAGCATTTGCAGCGGAAGCAGCGTCAACACCACGAGCATGCCGAACTGTGGCATGTTGCGCGCCACGGTCGCCATGAAGATGCCCATTGAGGTGGTGGCGAACAGGTGCAGCGCGGTGCCGGTGAAAAACAGTGTCAGCGAGCCCTGCACCGGGACGTTAAGCAGGCCGCGTACGACGAGGTTCAGCGATAGGATCGAGGCCACCAGGACGACCAATCCCATGGACCAAATCTTGGCTAGCATGATCTCGATGGGCGTGACCGGCATCACCAATAGGTGCTCAATGGTGCCATGCTCGCGCTCACGGATGAGCGCCGCGCCGGTCAGGATGATCGAGATCATCGTAATCTGGTTGACGATCTGCGACAGGCTGTCGAACCAGGACTTGTCGAGCGACGGGTTGAACAGGGCGCGCTGCTCCAGATCGATGGCGGGCACGACCTGTCCGCGGTAACGGTTGACGAATTCGCCGATCTCGTCCATCACCATCTGCTGGATGTAGCCACTGCCGAGGAAAGCCTGGTTCATGCGTGTGGCATCGGTGTTGAGCTGGATTTCGGCGCCGCGTCCGGCCAGTACGTCGCGCTGAAAATTGACCGGGATGTTCAGCACGAAGGTGTAGGCTCCCTTGTCCATGCCCTCGTCCACCTCCGCATGCTTGATCAACGCCGGCGACTTGAATTTAGGGGGGTAGAAGGCCGCGGCGATCCGCTGCGACAACTGCGAGTGATCCTCGTCCACGATGGCGATCGGCGCGTTGTTCAGCGTCGGTGGGCTGGAGGATGCCGAGGAGTACACCGAGAGCGTGAAGGTGAACACGATCAGAACCAGCATCATCCTGTCGCTCCACAGGCTCCAGAGTTCCTTGACGCCCAACCGGTAAATGTTTTCCAGCATCCTCATATCAACGCTCCTGCTTTTTCAGCAGCGCGATCGCGGTTCCGAGGATGACCGGCACCGCCAGCAGCATCGGCCACATCGACGGCAGCAGGTCGCCAAAGTCCAGCGCCTTGTTGAAGGCACCTCGGCTGATGGTGAACATGTAGTTGGCCGGGTGGATCTCGCCGATGATCCGGCCAACACCGTCCAACGAGGACACCGGATCGATCATGCCGCAGAACTTGGTGGCCGGAATGATGGTACCGACCATGGCAATGAGCATGGCGGCGATCTGGCTCTTGGTCACGGCCGAGGCAAGCAAGCCCATGCCGGTGGCGCAGACGCAGTAGATGAGCATCGCCAGGGTCAGCGCCAGCACGCTGCCGGTGACGGGCACGCCGAAGATGGTCACGGTCAGCAACAGCATCAGCGCGAAGTTGATCATCGCCAGGCCCACGTACGGCAGTTGCTTGCCGAGCAGGAACTCGGTGCGGGTGACCGGCGTGACGTAGAGGTTGATGATCGAGCCGACTTCCTTCTCACGCACGACCGCCAGCGCCGTGAGCATGGCTGGCAGCATGAGCAGCAACATTGGGATCACGGCGGGTACCATGGCCGGCAGACTCTTGACGTCGGGGTTGTAGCGGTAGCGGCTCTGCACGGCAATCTCGCCGGCGCGAGCCGTTGAGCTGGCCTGCGTGCGAGCCTGGTCGGCCAGCCAGTGCTGATGCATGCCGCGGATATAGCCCTGTACGGTCTCGGCGCGTTGGGGCATGGCGCCGTCGAACCAGGCGCCGATGGCAACCGACTTGCCGCGCTGCACGTCGCGCGCGAAGCCGGGCGGGATCTCGATGGCCAGGGCCAGTTCGCCGCTACGCATGCGCCGGTCGATCTCCGCATAGTCAGTGAGTGGCACACGCTCGGTGAAATAGCGCGATCCGGACAGCTCAAACGCGTAGTTGCGGCTGAGCGTGGTCTGGTCGTGATCGAGTACGGCGTAGCGCAGGTTGTTGACGTCGTTGCTGACCCCAAAGCCAATCACGATCAGCAGGATCAGTGAGCCACCCAGCGCGAGTGTGGCGCGCACGCGATCGCGTTGCAACTCCAGCGTTTCGCGCCACAGGTAGCTGAGCATGCGCTGCAGGCTGAAGCGGGTGCGCCTACCCGGCGAGGCATGGTCGCTTGTTGCCGGCTCTACCTGCACCGGCGGCATCGCCGCCGCATCCTCGTCCCGTTCAGGGGTCTCTCCACCAGCCTCGATGAGGTAGCCGATGAAGGCGTCTTCCAGCGATTTTGCGCCGCGCTTCGTTACCAGCGCTGCCGGTGTATCGCTGTCGAGCACCTTGCCCGCATGCATCATCGACATGCGATCGCAGCGCTCAGCCTCGTTCATGAAATGGGTGGAGATGAAGATCGTGACGCGGTCGCGCCGCGACAATTCGACCAGCAAGCGCCAGAAGTTGTCGCGGGCGATCGGGTCCACGCCCGAAGTCGGCTCGTCCAGGATCAGCAGCTCGGGCTTGTGTACCACCGCCACGGCCAGCGACAAGCGCTGGCGCATGCCGAGCGGCAGGCTGTCGGGCAGCGCTCCCTCCGCGGCCTGCAGTCCGAAACGCTCGATCATCTCGCGCGTGCGCGCAGGAATTTCCGCTTCCGGCACGTGGAACAGGCGCGCGTGCAGCTCCAGATTCTGGTGCACGGTCAATTCGCCATAGAGCGAGAAGGCCTGCGACATGTAGCCGACGCGCCGGCGGGTATCGAGGTCCTGCGGATCGATTTCGTGGCCGAACAGCAAGGCCTGGCCCTCGCTGGCCGGTAGCAGGCCAGTCAGCATTTTCATCGTGGTCGACTTGCCGCAGCCGTTGGAGCCGAGGAAGCCGAAGATCTCGCCGCGCCGGATGCGGAAGGAGACGTGGTCGACCGCGACGAAGTCGCCGAAGCGCATGGTCAGGTCGCGCGCCTCAATCGCGATGTCTTCCTCGTGGGCATCAAGCGGCGGAATCTCCACTGGCGCATAGCCGCGCTTCTTCGCCTCGGGCAGCAGTTGAATGAAGGCCGTCTCCAGCGAATCGCTGCCGGTACGTTGCAGCAGCTCCTGTGGCGTGCCAGTGTCGAGCACTTTTCCGTCGTCCATTGCCACCAGCCAGTCGAAACGCTGTGCCTCATCCATATACGCCGTGGCGACGATCACGCTCATGCCCGAACGTTGGCGGCGGATGCGTGCAATCAGATCCCAGAACTGAGAGCGCGCCAGCGGATCGACCCCGGTGGTGGGTTCGTCGAGGATCAGCAGGTCCGGGTCGTGGATCAGCGAGCAGCACAGGCCGAGCTTCTGCTTCATGCCCCCCGACAGCTTGCCGGCTGGCCGGTCGAGGAAGGGATGCAGACCGGTGGAACGGGTCAGCTCGTCGATACGCCGCCGCCGCTCAGCCGCGTTATGGCCGAACAGCCGTGCGAAGAATTGCAGGTTCTCCTCCACCGACAGCGTCGGGTAGAGATTCTTGCCCAGGCCCTGCGGCATGTAGGCGACGCGCGTGCACACCGACTCGCGGTGGTGGCGATCGCGCATGTCGCCGCCGAGCGTTTCGACCGTGCCATCCTGTACGGCGCGGGCGCCGGAAACCAGCGACAGCAGGCTGGACTTGCCCACGCCGTCCGGGCCGATCAAGCCAACCATGCACCCGGTGGGCACCTCCAGGTTTATCCCGGCCAGCGCCTCGACTTTGCCGTAGTGCAACCCCACGCCCTGGAGGCGCACGACGGGTGATGCGGGAGAGGTGGACACGGCTTACTCGGCCACCTTGGCCGACAGCGCCGCGGGCCAGGCCGCATTTGCGTCGAGCTTGATCCATGCCACGCCCGGCACACCGGTTTTGACCTTCTCCAAATTGCGGCGCAGCAGTTCGGGCGCGATCTGCGCGCGCACTCGGAACATCAGCTTGGCGCGCTCGTTGGCTGTTTCCACGGTCTTGGGCGTGAACTGTGCCTGGCTGGCAACGAAGGAGATGTTGGCCGGGATGTAGGTTTTGGGGCTGGAGTCGAGCACGATGCGCACTTCGCTGCCCAGCGCGAGGCGCCCGGCCGCAGTCTCCGGCACAAAAAAGGTTATGAAGACGTCCGACAGGTCAAGCAGGTTGAGCACGCGGCCACCGGCACCGAGCACCTCACCGGCCTGGGCGACACGGAACTGGATACGGCCATCGCGGGGTGCAGTGAGTTCGCTGTCGCGGATGTCAGCTTCCACGCGCGCCTTCGTGGCGGTGGCGGCCTTTACGCTGGACTGGGCGCCGACCAGTTGCGCCTGCGCGGCCCTCACTGCGGCCTGCGCGGCGGCAGCCTGGGCGCGGGTGGCATTCAGCGCGGCCTCGGCGCCAAGCACCTTGGCCTGGTCGTCATCGAGCTCCTGCATCGAGGCCGCACCTTCTTTCGAGAGGGTCTGCGAGCGCGCCAGGCGGCGCTGGGTCGCATCCAGTTCGGCGGCGCGCTGGACGATGAGTGCTTGCGCTGCCGTGTGGTCGCTCTTGCGCAAGGCCACCTGTGCTTCGGCCGCGGCCACGCCATGCTCGGCCTGCTGGCGATTGGCCTCGGCTTCGTCGCGCTGGGCATGCAGCGTGTCCAACTGCATCCGCGCTAGCGGCTGGCCCGCGCTGACGAAATCGCCCTCTCGCACAAGAAGTTGGTCGAGCCGGCCGGCCAACTTGGTCGCCACGTCGATCTCGGTGGCCTCAATGCGGCCGTTGCCGCTGATCAAGCCCGCGCCGGGACCCGACGGCTTGAACCGTGTCCAGCCCAGGTAGGCGATGACGCCGACGGCGGCGATGATAGCGATGAGGACAAGCGTCTTCTTGCTAGATGTGGCACGGGTTGATGTCATAGGGAACGGCCTTCAGTTGGCGTCATCTGCTGGGGCCGGAGCGCCCTCAGCCAGCGACTGCGTGCCTCCGCCCAGGGCGGCGTAGAGGTCGATATGCGCCGAGAGCAGCGCGCGGCGGGTCTGGGCGAGCTGCTGTTCGCCGGTGAGCAAATCGCGTTGCGCGTCGAGCACTTCCAGAAAGGCCGCCGCGCCGCTGTCGTAGCGAAGCCGTGCCAGCCGCGCGCGCTCGGTCTGGGCGTCGAGCGCGTCCTGCTGGATGCTGACTTGCCGGGCCAGCCAGCGGCTCGACGCCAGGGCGTCGGATACCTCCCGGAATGCGGTCTGCACGGTTTTCTCGTAATGGGCCACCGACAGATCGCGGCGAACCTTGGCCAGGTCGAGGCTGGCGCGGCGACGCCCGCCATCGAAGATGGGCAGGGAAATACTGGGTGCAAAACTCCAGGCGCCGCTGCCCGAGGCGAACAAACCGTCTAGCTCCGCGCTCGCGGTGCCGATGTTGCCGGTGAGCGTGATGCGCGGGAAGAACGCGGCGCGGGCCGCGCCGATGTTGGCCTCCGCAGCCTGCAACCGGAGTTCTGCGGCGACAATGTCGGGACGGTGGAGCAGCAACGCGGAGGGCAGGCCGGGCTGGAGTGCGCCCGTGGGCGCGGCTCCATGAAGCGGATCTCGCGCCGGGTTGAGATCGAATGGCGTACCGACCAACAGCGTCAGCGCATGGGATTGCGCGGCGCGGGTCTGTTGCAGTTGTGCACTCAGGGACTGCGCCTGGTTCAGCAGCGTCTGCACTTGCATCAGGTCGAAACGCGAAGTCGAGCCGACCTCGACGCGGCGCGTAAAGATGCGCAGTGTCTCTGCGTGACTGGCGATCATGCGGTCGGCCAGGGTGATTCGCTCGTCGAGTTCGCGCAACTTGTAGTAGCCATTGGCGACATCGGTGAGCAGCATTAGTTGCACGGTACGGCGTGCCTGATCGGTGGCGAGGTAGTCCTGCCGCGCGGCGTCCTGAAGGTTGCGCACGCGGCCCCAGAAATCCAGTTCCCAGGCGTTGACGCCCAGACCGACCTGGTAACTGCCGCCGGTCGAGGGCTGGCCGGTGAGGCTGAGGTCGCTGGGCGTCCTGCCCCGGCTTGCATCCACCCCCAGCCCGACGCTGGGCAGGCGCTCGGCACGCTGAATACCATGAAGCGCACGCGCCTCCTGAACCTGCAGTACGGCGGTGCGCAGATCGCGGTTGTGCGCCAAGGCCAGTGTAATCAACCGACGCAGTTGCGGGTCCGCGAAGTAGTCGTTCCAATCCAGTGTCGGCGCCGCGATGCCCCCGCTAATCTCGTAGGGATAGTGATCGGCTACGGGCAGGGCGGGGCGCTTGTGGGGCGGCGCCAGCGAGGCACACCCCGCAAGCAAGATGGTGATGGCCACGAACAGAGCGACGATGAGGTGGACGCGGCTGATCGTGGCGACGCGACGCGAGACAACCTTGGCCAACAGGAACTCCTTGTTCGTTTCAGTACCAGCCGCGCAGGTTGGGAACACCATGAATGCCGCGCGCCCGTCGGCATACCGGAGCCGCCATTTGTCCAGGTAAAAAAAACCTACGCCGTTGCCGCGCGATCACGGTTGACCTCTATGCCAAATGGCGCTGATTCGGCGTTTCGAATTTCCTGTCCGAAGTAACCCCGGTAGTCGTCGACTCCCGCAACTACCGGGGAAAATCGGCGGATCAGAATTTGTAGAGATATCCGAGACTCACGGTCGACTGATTCGCCTTCTCCACCAACGGACTGTCCTTGATGGCGTTGCCGAACTGCGTGAGACCGAAATCCAGGTACAGGGTGTGTTGGCGAGCCGGGCTATAGTCGACGCGCAGTCCCGCTTCCACGCCATTGCTGGAATTGCCCAAGTAAGCACTGCGCCCAACAGCCGCTTCCGAAGCCTTTACCCCATAGTAGTAGTCGACGAACTTGCGGTCGTACCACTCGGCGCCCAACCGTGGCGTGAGGCCGAACGAACCCATCTCGAAGCGCCGATCCACTTGCAACTTGAAGCGCGAGCCTTTGCTCTTGCCCGACATATCGCCGAGCAGTTCGGCAGAGACATTGGCGATGTCATTTTTCCAGATGGCTGCGCCGCCGGCCCAGAAACTCCCCTTGCGATCATCCATCCCTACCAGGAAAGGAGAGTCGCTGCTTTCATAACCCTCTGAGCCGGCATATCGCGCCCGCAGTCGGAATGAAAGGGACGGGCTGGAATACAGCTTGATATCCAGCTTGGGGACCGAGAAACTCACCCATTTGTTCTCGTAATTGAGGAGTGGCACCGCCATGTTGTATCTGTCAATGTCGCGGTAGGCTTTTTGTATGGTGACGGCACCAAGGCCTAACGACCACCGCGATTCAGCGCCACTATCGATCTGGCTACTCTGCGCCAGGGCTGCTGACGACAAAAACATGGCCAGGCCGAAGGTTGTCACTACGGCACGAGCTGCAGGCCCGACAGTAAGGGGTTGGGATAAACGATTCATGGTTCGCCTCTTTCGTTCAGGGTTGGGGGGAAATAGCGCGGCGGCAAGTCATGCCGCCGAAGGGGATCGATAGGCTCGAAGAAACACGTCCACCGCTCGGTCTACGACCTCCGCGATGTGTTTCTCGCTAAGCGTGGTTCTCACGTTGAACAGGCCGGCCTCGTGAACCTCGGACTCAAGCAGCCCGCGGAAATGGCGGGCCACCACCACGGGATCTGATTTACGGAGCTGACCTGCCTCGATGAGGCTGGCGAAGTAACCCTCGGTGAGCTTCATGGCCCGCAGCGATCCTCGTTCGTAGAACATCCGGCCGATCTCCGGATCGGCCGCTGCCGCGATCAACATGCGCGTCGCCGCGAAGCGCTGGGGAGTATGGAAATACGTCAGGGCATGCCGGCCGAATTCTTTAAGGGTCGACTCGACGTCGCGTGAGGGGTCGAGCAACGAGAGGGTGTCCATCGCCTCTTTGGGAAGTTCTGCCCCGGCACCCACGCCGATGCTTTTGAAGAGAAAAGACATCCCCTCACCGCCGAACTCACTGGCCATCCGGCTGACAAGTTCCTGGAACAAGGCTTCCTTCGTCGCGAAGTAGCGATACAGCGTGGCCTTCGAACTCCCGACACGCGCCGCGATTTCATCCATCGACGCCCGGTCAAACCCCACCTCCTGAAAAACTTCTTTGGCGGCGGCCAAAATGGCCTCGTGGCGGGCCTCGGTTTTCATTCTTGCCATCTCAATGTTTCTCCTATCGTTCGGTCGATCAGCACTAACGATGAGCGCCACCAACTGATTCTGATTATTTCGAAACGGTACGGTATCGTTACGTTATGGCGACTGTACTGTTTCGCTGTGCAATGGTCAAGCCATCTCCGCTTCTCTCTGCATTGCATGAGAATTGCCGAGTCCCTCGCTGCTCCATAACCGTCAGGGCTGCGGCAGACTGGGCTGGCGCCGGAGTCACTGGGGAGCGGGTAGCGAGGAACAGAGCGCCGCCGGCTACCAACGTGGCGGATAGCGCGATGGCAATCAGGGCTTTATCGCCGAGGGGGGAGGGAACTTGACAATTCTCTTGATCCTCCATAAATGAAACCATGCAGTTTCATTATATAATGAAACTAATAAGTTTCGAATTGAGTCAGATTCAGTTGATGATGGCCCTGGCGAGCATAGGATGACAGAACAGAAGGAGATGCATTGAGATGGCAAGAATGAAAACCGAGGCCAGACGTGAGGCTTTCGTGGTGGCTGCGAAGGAAGTCTGCCAAAAAAAGAGCATCGACCGCGCGTCGGGAGTTCGAAGGCCACGCCGTATCGCTACTTCGCGATTAAGGAAGCCCTGTTCCATGGCGCTCATTAGCAGGATGGCCAATGAATTCCGGGGGGAAAAGCAATCTCTTTTCTCTACAAGAGTGTCGGCGTGAACTAGAGGCGATTCTATGGAGTTGAGGCACCTGTACAATTTTCTCGCCGTGGCCGAAGAATTACACTTAACCCGTGCGGCCGAGCGTCTGCACATTGAGCCGGCACCATTGTCACGGGCTATCAAGGAACTGGAATCCCATTTGGCCGTGCAGTTGTTCGAGCGAACGACAAGGTGCATGCGCTTGACCTGGGCGGGGGAAGTCTTGCTGGAGGAAGCTCATCGCATCTTCGCAACTATCGACCAGGCAAAAACCAGTGTCAGGGCCGCGACTGCAGGTTCCCACGGCTGCCTGCGCATCGCCCTGTCCGACGGTATCGCCCACCCACGACTATCGACGTTGCTGGAACGGTGCCGCGAGGATGAACCGGAAGAGGAGATTCGTTTATCGGAAATACCGCTTTCGCAGCAAATTAAGGGCCTGCACAGTGATTTGTATGACGTGGGATTTTCACAATCCAATGATGTGGGCGAAGGCCTCATTGCCGAGGCGATCTGGGATGAGCCTTTGGTGATCGTCGTACCCGCACGCCATCCGCTCCTAGAGAAACGACGCCTCTCGCTCGCTGAAGCGTTGCGCTATCCACTGGTGCTGTACCACCCTGAAATCAGTGAAGGCTTTTGGCAGCAGATCAAACGGGTACTATCGATGGCTGATGCCGAGCCCATCGTGGCGGATCACGTGTCAACACTGGACTTGATGCTGACCTTGGTGGCTGCTGGTTACGGTTTGGGGTTCGGGGGCGAAAGCCAGATCGTCGCATGCCGCAACCCCGATGTGATTACTCTCCCACTGGCCGGTCGTTCGCCGGTGCTAACCACCTACCTGCTGCGCCTTGACACAGAACCATCCGACCAGTTGGGCCGCTTTATCAACAGGGCAAGTACGGTCGGCTCTTGCCTTTATTGACTTTGTCCACTTCGCAGCTCTGCGTAGGACAGGGGGCGATATGTCTGCCGCACATTTCGGGATTGGTCCGATCCAGCATCAGCCACCGAACAGTTTGCCTTCCCCCGCCCAATCCGAGGGGGCCACATCTTCAAAGATGACGTAGATGTACTTCGGGTCAGTCCCGGTATTGCGGACAATGCTTTCTGTAATTTCAGCCGCCACTGTTTGCTTGGCGGGGGCATCTTTACCTTCGAACCAGGTGACACGGACGACGGGCATATCTAACTCCTTGCGTTGAGAAATGGGGGCTTGCTGGGTGTAATCCTTACCCAGAATTCGCGAGCACCAAGCCCGGAAAAACGAGCAGTGACAGTGCAAATATGGCAGTACGAATACCGAATTCCATAGCGATTCTCGAGGGGAAAGAGGCGACCTGGACTGGGCCCGGTCGCATCATCCTGATGAACGCTTTACACCGCGACCCAGGCAGGTGCCACGACCGTGCCTTTGCCAAGGAAGTAGCCAAAGTGAATGTTCATCTCGCCAATCGGTTCAATAAAGCGGCTGTTGCTCAACGGACCGGCATCGAGCGCATCGAAACCAATCGATTGGGCCAGCGCGGAAACCTCGGCTTTGGCAGCTTCATCATTACTGGCCACGAAAACCTGCAAGCTCTTGCCCTGGCGGGCCTCGGCCGGCAACAACTGGGCAAAGATGGTGTTAAAGGCCTTGACGACCTTCGCCTTGGGCGCCAGAGCCTGGATTTTTTCGGCTGCAGACGTAGTGTGGCCGATGAGCAGGCTTTTATAGTCGGCACTGATCGGGTTGCTGATATCGACCAGGACCTTGCCGGCAAGATCGCCAGCCTCTTTCAAGGCATCGGCAGCAGCGCCAAAGGGAATGGCCAGGATCACGACCCCTGCCAGCTTGGCGGCTGCCGTAATGCCGCCGCCCCGCACGCCCAATCCGATTTTTTCAGCCAGCGCTGAAGCTTTGCCCGGATCACGACTCCCGAGAGTGACTTCGTGTTTGGCGCCGGCCAGCGTATTCGCCAGACCGCTGGCCATGTTTCCCGTACCGATGATGGCAACTTTCATTTCGTAACTCCTTTTGAGCAAGTGGAACAAGTGGTGCTAATGTACGACTTGAATGATTGCGAGATAAATTGTCGAAATGAGCCATCACTTGAAACATATTGTTTTTAATGGATAGGTTGCTAAGCATGGCGGTGTTTGCCAAGGCGGTCGAATTGGGATCGTTTTCGGCGGCAGGGAACGCTCTCGAAATGTCCTCCCAACTGGTCGGCAAACATGTGCAGATGCTGGAGCAGCATTTGGGGGTTCGCCTGCTCAATCGCACCACCCGCCGGCAACACCTGACTGACATCGGCCGTGAGTTCTATGAGCGGGCGAAGGGCATTCTGGCCGATGTCGATGCCGCGGAAAGCCTGGCGGCGGAAACCCGGGCGACTCCACGCGGTCGCTTGCGCATCAACGCCCCGGTGACTTTTGGCATCCATGCCCTCTCACCCAGGCTGCCCGAATATCTGAAGGCGTATCCCGAGGTGACGCTGGAATTGTCCATGTCCAATCGGCTGGTCGATGCCATCGACGAAGGCTATGACCTGGTTTTCCGCATCGGCGAATTGACGGATAGTGGTTTGATTGCCCGGCCGCTGGCGCCCTATCGCTTGATCCTGTGTGCCGCACCCGGTTATTTGGCGGCGCGAGGGGCGATCAATTCGCCACAGGATCTTTCACACCAGGAGTGCCTGGGGTTCCTGCATCCCGAGTTGAGCAAGCGCTGGACACTGATCGGACCGGAGGGGGCGGTGACTGTCCCGGTAAACGGCCGCTTGATGGTGGATAGCGGCGAAGCCTTGATGGCCGCGGCAGTCTCGGGCGTAGGCGTGTTGCTGCAACCGGCGGAAATCGTTGAACCCTATCTCGCTTCCGGACAGTTGGTGACCCTGTTGCCCGAATACAGCGCACCGACGCGGCCCATGCACATCGTTTATGCCCCTGACCGCCGGATGACACCCAAACTACGAAGCTTCATCGAGTTTGCGATGACAAACTTCGGCGCTCAGGCCCAGGGGGCAACGGAACGGGCAATGCCTATGTCATCTTGAGTCGTGTCTGCTATGACACTGTGAGCCTGGATAACCGCAGGGAGTTGATCGAGGAGGAAGTCGAGCAGGCTTCTGCGCTGGGCGCGTATCCGAGCCGCGCCGGCGCGATGGAAATTTGACTTAAGGCAACCCCTGTGGGCTTCCCGGGCCTATAATCAAGGCGCTTAATGACCTATTGGTCAGTAAAGATTGGAGTGTCTCATGGACAGCGTACGTCTTCGCCGGGTGTTGATTTCCGGGCTGTTGCTGGTGCTCGCCGTGGGCGGCGGGGTTTATCTCTATGTCCAGCGGCCGGCCGGTCTGCCGCCCGGTCTGGCGGTCGGCAACGGTCGCCTGGAATCCATCGAAGTCGATGTTGCGACCAAGATTGCCGGACGCCTCAGCCAATTGCTGCCGCGTGAAGGCGATTTCGTCGAGGCCGGCAGCATCGTCGGGCGCATCGATGTCGCCGACCAGCAGGCGCAGTTGCGCGCCGCCGAGGCGCAGGCGCATCAGGCCCGCCAGGCGGTCAATGAAAGCCGCGCCGGGGTGCAGAAATCGGCCAGCGACGCGAGGCTCGCCGGCAAGACCCTGCAACGCTCGAAGGAACTGGTGGCGCGCGGTTTCGTTTCCAGTGCCACGCTGGACAAGGATGTGACCGGCGTGCAGGGTGCCCGGGCCGGGCTTTCCCAGGCGCAGAGCCGGGTGGCCGAGGCCGATGCGGCGGTGGCTGCAGCCGTCGCCAAGGCCGAGAGCCTGCAGGTCAATATCGACGATGCGGCGCTCAAGGCGCCGATCAAGGGCCGCGTCCTCTACCGCCTGGCCGAACCCGGCGAAGTGCTGGCGGCCGGCGGCAAGGCGCTGACCCTGCTCGATCTGAGCGAAATGTACATGACCATCTACCTGCCGACCGAGAAGGCTGGTCAGGTGGCCGTCGGCAGCGCCGCACGCATCCTGCTCGATGCCTTGCCCGGCCAGCCGATTCCGGCGACCGTCAGCTTCGTCGCGGCCAAGGCCCAGTTCACGCCGCGCGAGGTGGAAACGCGGACGGAGCGCGAAAAACTCATGTTCCGCCTGAAGATCAAGGCCGATGCGGCCTGGCTCACCGCCCATCGCGATCTGGCCAAGGCCGGCATGCCCGGCATCGCCTATGTCCGGCTCGACGCGGCGACGCCCTGGCCGGCCGATGTGCTGATCGACGGAAAGTAGTCCGCGATGTCCGGCCCGGAAACGCCAGTGACTTCCGGCCCCGAGAAGCGGCCGCCGGTCGCCCGCCTGAGCGGCGTCAGCCAGCGTTACGGCGCGGCGGTGGCGCTGGAAAATATCGATATCGCACTGCCGGCCGGCTGCATGGTCGGCCTGATCGGGCCGGACGGCGTCGGCAAGTCCTCGCTGCTGGCGCTGGTTTCCGGGGCGCGGCAGATCCAGGCGGGCAAGGTCGAGGTGCTCGGCGGCGACATCGGCGAGCGGCATTTCCGGGCCGCGGTGCAGCCGCGCATCGCCTACATGCCGCAGGGTCTGGGCAAGAATCTCTACCCGACGCTATCCGTGTTCGAGAACGTCGATTTCTTCGGCCGCCTGTTCGGTCAGGGCAAAAGCGAGCGTCAGCGGCGCATCGCCGAACTGCTGGCCAGCACCGGCCTGACGCCGTTCAGCGGGCGGCCGGCGGCCAAGCTCTCGGGCGGCATGAAACAGAAGCTCGGCCTGTGCTGCGCCTTGATCCACGATCCCGACCTGCTCATCCTCGACGAGCCGACAACCGGCGTCGATCCGCTGTCGCGCCGCCAGTTCTGGGAACTGATCGATTCCATTCGCGCCCGCCGGCCGGGCATGAGCGTGCTGGTCGCCACCGCCTACATGGAAGAGGCCGAGCGTTTCGACTGGCTGGTCGCGATGGATGCCGGCAAGGTGATCGGCTCCGGCGCGCCGGCCGAGCTGCGTGCGCAAACCGGGCAGACGACGCTCGACGCGGCCTTCATCCAGTTGCTGCCGGAAGAGCGGCGGCAGACGCATCACGAGCTGGTCATCCCGCCGCGCAGCGGTGACGGCACCGGTTTCGCCATCGAAGCCGAGGGCCTGGTCCAGCGTTTCGGCGATTTCACGGCGGTCGACCATGTCAGCTTCCAGATCGAGGCCGGCGAAATCTTCGGCTTCCTCGGCTCCAACGGCTGTGGCAAGACGACCACGATGAAAATGCTGACCGGCCTGCTGCCGCCCAGCGAGGGTACGGCCAAGCTGTTCGGCAAGACGGTCAACGCCAGCGATCTGGAAACGCGCAAGCAGGTCGGCTACATGTCGCAATCCTTTTCGTTGTACGGCGAACTGACGGTGCTCGCCAATCTCGACCTGCATGCCCGCCTGTTCCACCTGCCGGACGACCGGCGCGGGCCGCGCATCGCCGAGCTGATGGCGCGTTTCGGGCTCGAACCCTACGCCGGCCAGGCCGCCGCCGAATTGCCGCTGGGCATCCGCCAGCGGCTGTCACTGGCCGTCGCCGTGGTCCACGAACCGAAACTGCTGATCCTCGACGAGCCGACCTCGGGCGTCGATCCGATCGCCCGCGACGAGTTCTGGGAGCTGCTGGTCGAACTGTCGCGCCAGCAGGGCGTGACCATTTTCATTTCGACGCATTTCATGAACGAGGCCGAGCGCTGCGACCGCATTTCGCTGATGCACGCCGGCAAGGTGCTGGCCAGCGACACGCCGGCCGGGCTGTGCGCGGCGCGCGGCGAAAAGACGCTGGAAGCCGCTTTCATCAGCTACCTCGAAGAGGCGACCGGCGTCGTTGCCGCCCAGCCCGACGCGGCGCCGGCCGCGGCCGCGCCGGAAGCCGACAGCCGGCCGGTCGCGCCGCCTTCGGCCTTCAGTCTGCGCCGCCTGCTCGGCTACGCCTACCGCGAGGCGCTGGAACTGCGCCGCGACCCGATCCGCCTGACTTTCGCGCTGCTCGGCTCGGTGCTGCTGATGTTCGTGCTCGGCTATGGCATCTCGCTTGACGTCGAGGGCCTGCGCTTCGGCGTGCTCGACCGTGACCAGTCGCCGGAGAGCCGGGCCTATATCCAGAACATTGCCGGTTCGCGCTATTTCATCGAACAGCCGCCGATTGCCGACGACGCCGAACTCGAGCGGCGCATGCAGACCGGTGAATTGTCGCTGGCCGTCGATATCCCGGCCAATTTCGGGCGCGACCTGCGCCGCGGGCACTGGCCGGAAATTGGCGTCTGGGTCGATGGCGCCATGCCCTACCGCGGCGAAACCGTGCGCGGTTACGTCCAGGGCCTGCATCTCGCCTATGTGCAGCAGCTGGTGCTCGAGAAGACGGGCGTCAGTACCGGCTATCCGGTCAATATCGTCTCGCGCTACCGCTACAACCAGGATTTCAAGAGCATCTACGCCATGGTGCCGGCGGTGATTCCCATCCTGCTGATCTTCATCCCGGCCATCCTGATGGCGCTCGGCGTCGTGCGCGAGAAGGAACTCGGCTCGATCACCAATCTTTACGTGACACCGGTGTCGCGCCTCGAATTCCTGCTCGGCAAGCAGTTGCCGTACATCGTCGTGGCGCTGATCAGTTTCGTGCTGCTGCTCATCCAGTCGCAGGTGATTTTCCAGGTGCCGATCAAGGGCAGCCTGCTCGCGCTGAGTCTCGGTGCCGTGCTCTACGTCATCGCGACGACCGGCATCGGCCTGCTCATTTCGACCTTCACCAGCACGCAGATCGCCGCGCTGTTCGGCACGGCGATCCTGACCATCCTGCCGACCGTGAGCTTTTCCGGACTGACCACGCCGGTCGCCGCGCTCGAGGGGGCCAGCTACTGGATCGGCCAGTGCTTCCCGGCCAGCTATTTCCTGATCATCAGTCGCGGCACCTTTACCAAGGCCCTCGGCTTTGCCGACCTGATCCCGCAATTTCTTGCGCTGGCCGCCTTCATTCCGGTGCTGACGCTGCTCTCCGTGGCGCTGCTCAGGAAACAGGAGAAATAGCATGCACCTCTCCAATATCTACCGGCTGGGTCTCAAGGAACTGAAAAGCCTGGGCGCCGACAAGGTGCTGCTGGTGCTCATCTGTTGGGCCTTCTCGGGCGCCATCTACACGGCGGCGACGGGCGCTTCGCAGGAGTTGCGCAATGCGCCGATCGCCGTCGTCGACGAGGACCAGTCGCCCCTGTCGCGGCGCATCGTCGGCGCCTTCTACCCACCGTATTTCCGCGCGCCGGCCCAGACGACGCTGAGCGAACTCGACCAGGGCATGGATTCCGGGCGCTACAACTTCACCCTGGTGATCCCGGCCAAGTTCCAGCACGACGTGCAGGCCGGGCGGACGCCGGAAATGCAGCTCAACATCGACGCGACGATCATGAGCCAGGCCTTCATCGGCGCCACCTACATCAAGAGCATCGCGCTCGGCGAGGTCGGCGAATACCTGAGCGGCACGCGCGCCAGCAGCGCCACGCCGATCACCCTGACGACCCGCGTGCGCTTCAATCCAAATTTGACCGGCGTGTGGTTCGGCGGCGTCATGGAAGTGATCAACAACGTCACCATGCTGACCATCATCCTGGTCGGCGCCGCCTTCATCCGCGAGCGCGAGCACGGCACCATCGAGCACCTGCTGGTGATGCCCCTGAGTCCGCTTGAAATCATGCTCGCCAAGGTCTGGGCCAACGGCCTGGTGGTGCTGCTCGGCGTGACTTTCGCGCTGACCGTGATGGTGCAGCAGGTGCTGAAAGTGCCGATTGCCGGCTCGGTGCCGCTATTCCTGGCGGCGGCCGCCTGCTACCTGTTCGCCGCCGCCTCGATCGGCATCTTCCTCGGCACGGTGGCCCGCTCGATGCCGCAGCTCGGACTGTTGATCATTCTCTGCATCATTCCGCTGCTCATGCTTTCCGGCGGCATCACGCCGCGCGAAAGCATGCCGGCCATCGTCCAGAACATCATGCTCGCCGCGCCCACCACCTATTTCGTCCGTCTCGCCCAGGGCATCCTCTACCGGGGGGCGGGCTTCGCCATCATCTGGCAGGATCTTCTGGCCATGACGGCGGTTGGCGCCTGCTTCTTCAATATCGCGCTGTTCCGCTTCAGGAAATCGGTGACGCAGACGCAGGTTTAAGCGCCGCCTGGCGATGCCTTGGGTGGGGCGCGAAAATCTCGCACATGACGTTGATTTCGCAGACCCTTCTGGGTTTCGTCATTTCAACGGTGGGCCTTGACTTTTCCGGGAAGTCGACCTGAATCGCTTGCTCGGCGATAATGCCAATATCCTATTCGCGAGCGACTCTATGAACTCTCCTCAGGCACTTCCGCAAATCGCGGGTCTTCACCGCACCGACGTCGACCTGCCCGGCCTGATGTCCGTTCTGAGCAAACACTTGTACTCGACACCGATGGTCGCCTTGCGCGAACTGGTGCAAAACGCGCATGACTCGATCATTCGCCGCCGGATCGAGCAGCCGGATTGGAACGCCCCGGCCAGAATCGACGTCGGCTTTGATCGCGCCGAAAACGTTTTGCGCATTACGGATACCGGCGCCGGCCTGACCGAACCGGAAATCCATGCCTACCTGGCCACGGTCGGCGTCGGCTATACGCGCAACCTGCGCCAGACCGGGCACGACAACAGCGGACTGATCGGCATGTTCGGCCTCGGCTTTCTCTCGGCCTTCGTGCTGGCCAAACGGGTCACCGTCAATACGACGTCTTACCGCGATCCCGGGCTAGGCCATAGTTACAGCTCGACCAACGCCGAGCAGTATTCGGTGATCCCCATTGCGGCCCGGCCTGTCGGCACGGAAATCATCCTCGAATTGCAGAGTGACTTCCAGTCGCTGGCCAACAGCAAGCGGCTGCAGGAAATTCTTGGTCATTACTGCCTGTTGCTCAAGGAGCCCATCTACATTGCCGGCAACGCCGAGGCGCTCAATCCCGAACCGCCTCCCTGGCGGCAAAACGACGCGGCGAGGCTGCATCCCGTGCTCGAGCGGCGGCGCAATTTGGCGTTCGCGGCACGCTTCGAAAAGAACTTCGAACCCATCTGCACCCTGGCGCTGCACCCCGGCCTGCACTGCACTGCAGCCGGTCTTCTCTGGGTACAGGATGGCGGCAGCTATGGCACCAGCGACAATCGCAATCTTTCGGTCTTCGTGCGCGGCATGCTGCTGGATGACGATGCCCGCGACCTGCTGCCCTCATGGGCCGGCTTCATCGGCGGCGTCATCGAATCATCACAACTGACACCCACGGCCAGTCGCGAGGATTTGCAGCGCGACGACCACTACCGGGCGACTCAGCGCGCCATCAGCGAAGCGGTCATTGAAGGCCTGGCGGAAATCAGCCGTAGCCAGCCCGAAGCCTGGCGCCGCATTCTCGCCCGCCATAACGAAGCCCTGCTCGGCGCCGCCTTGTGCGACGAACGTCTGTTCCTGCTGATCATGGATTGCGTGCGCATTCCCAGCTCGCGGGGCGACCTGCCGGTCCGGGAAATTCTCTCGCGCGGCAGCCTGCACGTCATTTTTGAAAACCGCCAGGGTTTCGAGGAAATGCTTTTCCGGATCATGGGGGTGCCGGTCGCTCACGGGCATCGTTATGCGGTCGTTCCCTTTTTGCGGCGCTGGGCGCAGACCAAGGGTGTCCGCCTGACCGAGCTCGGTACGGAGCAGGGCAATCGCCAGTTGTTCACCCTGGCCGAACTGCCGACGGCGCAGCAGGCCTGGCTGGAAGAGCATCTGGCGGACGGCGAAAAGCTCATTGCGGCGCGCTTTCACCCCGAGGAATTGCCGCTGGTCGTCGTGCCGGATCGCGACAGCGAACTCAAACGCCGTCTCGAAGCCGACGCCAGCGACAAGCAGATTTCGCAATCCGCCCTGCGCCTGGCCCGCCAATTCACGGCAAAAATCGATGCTGAATACGACCAGCGGCTGTATGTCAATCTCGATAACCCCGCCATCCAGACCCTGCTCCTGGCCAGGCACGCAGCGCCCGGCCAGGCCGCTCTTGCGGCACGCCTGCTCAAGGCGTTCAAAACACTGATGGCCGCCCAAAATCCGCATGCCGAAAAGGCCCCGAACCAGGCCCTGATTGATCTCGCGGCATCAGTCAAAGCTATCGTTGAACATTAATTTCGCCGCAAGGCGGCAAGCAGCAACTTACTTGAGGAAAATAAATGAATATTTGGAACTGGGTGGAAAAGCTCCAGAACGATCTCGCCGAAGCCGGGCAAGTCCATAGCGCGGAATTGATCGACCGCCTGAGCAGTGAAATCGTCGACATGAAGCCCGAGCAGGCGGATGCCCTGCTGCCGGAAGCCAAGGCCTTATGCAAGACGCTGGAAAACCCGTGGCTGGAAGTCTTCGTCGGCCACTGGGAAATGCGTAACCGGATCGGCAACAAGGCAGAAGGCGAAAAGGCCCTGGCCGATGCGGTGGCGCTGTTCGAATTCGCCCATCGCAAGGAAACCATCGACTGCCCGCAATCCGTTTGCGTGACCCAGGATCTGGCCGCCTGTTATGCCAACATCGACGGCCCGGGCTGGGTCAGCGAACGCATCGAAGTCTGCGATGAAACCCTGGCCCGCATCGACCCGAGCTGGAACTGTTTCCAGTGCCTGAGCAACGAAAAAGCCGACGCCTTGCTCGATGCGGCTCGCCCCCAGGAAGCGCTGATCTATCTGCAGGCGCAGCAGGAATGCATCGAGGCGGCGGGCGAAGAGGTCGGCGACAGCATTCTGGAAATCCAGAACAAGACACTGATCGCGCTCGGGCGTTACGACGAGGCGCTGGAGCACATCGCCGCCCAGGAAGCGGCCGCCGAAGGCATGGAGTGGCGAAATGTCAGCCAGCCGCGCACCCTGCTCAAGGCCCTGGCCCTGGCCGGACTGGAGCGCGATGAAGAAGTCTGGGAAACCCTGCCGCCCCTGCCCGAACTCACCATCGGCGACCACATCGGCTGGTGGCAGGCGGCTTACCCGGTACTCCGGCGCCAGGGCGAGCGCAATACCTGGCAACTGGCCAGCCAGTTGCAGCGGGCGCTGGACCACTACGCAGACAGCGGCAGTTACCGGACCCTCATCGAACTGGCCGAATACGGCATCCGTCTGGCCATGCAGCGGGGGGCGGCGTGGACCGCCCGCCGCTACCTCGAACAGGCGCGAAAATACCTTAGCAAATTGCGCCAGGACCTCGGTGCCAGCGCACTTCTCGCCACACTGGCCGCAGCCATCGATGCCCTGCCGAACCAAAATGACCTGCCGGTCGCGGCCGAAAACCTGCTTGAGCATCTGGCGGCGCAGGCCGCTGAAAATGCTAGCCGGAGTCCGGAAAAGGAAGCCCAGTGGCTGCTGCTGGCCGTCCGGCAACGCCCCGAAGATAGCGAGCTGCGCGAACAGGCCGCAGCGGCGCTGGAAGCCTGCGGCGCCCAGGGCGAAGCCATAGCCCTGCTCTGGGAATACATCGAAACCCACACGACCCGGGAAGAAAATCTCGCCTACGTCCTCCTGGGCGCCCTGATGAACAAGGGGGACGAAGCTGGCGTATTGCGTCTGGCAAAACTCTACGAAACCAGCGCTCCACTGACGGCCTCCTGGTCTCTGGCCCGCCTGGCCAGCAGTCGTGACGACTGGCCGGCGGCCGAACGGCACTGTAGCGAGTTGCTGGCAAAATCCCCCGCATCGAACGGTGCCCGTCGCCTGCATGCCTACAGCCTGCTGCAACAAAGACGCTTCGCCGAGGCCGCCGAGAGCTACCTGAAACTGTACGACAGTACCGAACAGGACAAATCCGTGCTCTGGGACTACATGATTGCCGCAACCGCTGGCGAAGACTGGGAGGGTGTGCGCGAGGCGGCAAAACAGCTGGAAATCGAACTGAGCTCCGGCGCTGGGCCGATCGAGGAGGAATGGGGTACGGTCATCATCCGCTACATCGAGGATGGCGAACCCGTTGACTACTTCGCCCTACGAAGCGGTCCGGTCAGCGCCCGTATCCTGGAAAACGCAAGAGGAAACAGCCCGCAGCATGTTGCCGACTGGGTCGTCTTCGACGCCGAGCCAGTCTGTCCGCTTCCCGAAGACGAAGAGGAACGGGAAAACTTCATCCGTACATTCCGCCATGTGCATACGCTGCAGCGCGGTGGCTTCGGCAAAGGCTGGTTGGCCGACGGCGCTTATCCCGGCGACGATTGTTTCGAACATTTCCGCGATCAACTCGTCTCGCGCGGCTGGAACGTCTGGATCCACAGCGGCAGCGATTACCAGGTTCACGACAGCAGCGCCGCGCTCGATCTCCCCGGCATTTACTTTACGGTGGCCGCACCGGACGCCGTGCCGGCCATGGAAATCCACCGGGCGCTGAGCGCGGCTACGCAAGACTGGCTACACCCGCTTTGCTGGCTACACCTGGCGGAACATTGTGACACCGACCCGGCCCACCACCTTGCGATCATCGAGCGCTACCAACTCTGAGGCACTGAACAAGGGATTTGTTCATTATCGCCGGGACTGAATGCCTTCGTCCCGGCGAAGGATCACCTTTTCCTACCGGAACCTCTGACACCATGCGTCGTCTCGTCCTTTTTTCCCTGTTGCTGTTGCCCGCCCTCGAACTGTTTGCCGAACCCCTGCAGATCACCAGCACGCGCCTGCAATGGAAAGCAGATAAACACCCCGAAACGGGTTTCTCTTCCAGCCAATGGGCCGATGGCGCCATCAAATTGCCTTACGCGCTTCCCGCCTCTCCCGCCACGGCTCGGATCAATGAAGTCATGTTCCTGAGTCAACTCAACATGCCGGCCCCGCGCGAAGCCGGCAAGAGCTTTGCACTCGGCGAGGGCGTCACGCCGCCGGAGGGGACGGCATCACTCGATTTCAGCGTCCGGTATAACGACGGGCGCGTTCTTGCCCTGGAAATCAATGCCGAAGGCTGTGGTGCCTATTGCGAGGACTACCAGCAATATTTCAATTTCGACGCGCAAACCGGTCGTTTCCTGCTCATTGACGATATTCTGACCCCGCGCGGCCTGAGCGAGGTCGGGCGGCGCTTCTTCGCCGAACGCAAACGCCTGTACCGGCAACAGATCCGGACCCTGCGGCGCGAACTGGCGAATGTGCAGAAGGCAGGAAAGCGCAAAAAGGATGCTGTTGAGGACACCGAAGATCGCCTTGCCCTCAATGAAGACTGCCTCGCTCAGTTTCAGGAAACACCGGGTGACGCGGCCCTGCGTAATAGCCTGCGTTCGACACGTTTTATCCTGACCGACAAGGGCATCGTGTTCACCGCCGGGCGCTGCAGCAACCATGCCAGCCGGGCGCTCGACGATGTCGGGGAGGTCACGTGGCCCCTGGGACTGAAAGACCTCGCTGCCCTGCTGCAACCCTACGGCCGCTACCTGCTGACCGGCGAGGGCGATGCCGCGGCGCCGGTTGCGCTCCATGGACAGGTCCTGCACGGCAAGGTCGGTTCGGCACCGATCACCCTGCGCATCAACCCGCTCAACGATGACAACTCCTTTTCCGGGTTGTATTACTACGACAAGTACCGCAAACCGATCTCGTTCTTCGGCAAGAAGACCGGTCAGCGTCTCGAATTCACCGAGGATGCTGCGTCAGGCGAGGCCGGCTGCTTTACGCTGAGTCAAGACGCTGCCGGGCTGAGCGGCCGCTGGCAGCGTCAGGCCAGGACCTTGCCCGTCCGGCTCGGCTGGTAGCCGGGTTTTTCTGTGCGCGGCCAGGCTGCCTGCTCGGCCTGGCCATCCGATCAATTGTGTGAGGCGGGCATCTGAAATGAAGCCGCCCCTTGGGGCGGCCGGGAGTCATGGCCTGAGAAACCGTAGGCCGCGTAGGGAGCAAAAATGCCAGCAGTGCATTGCGCTGATCACCCTCAATGTCCTTCACGCAACGCCATCATTTGCTAATCAGCGGCGCTGATCGTCGGGAATGCCATATTTCATTGCTGAAATAAAATTATTACCTATGGCATATTGACTGGTCATTGCTTCTCGCCCAGACTGCTGGCTCCAAAAAATACAAATGGTTTATTCATGCGATCTTCCGGGGGGGAGTTCGGACACGATGATGTCCTTTGGCTGTTGGGTAGCCTATGCAGTCTTTACCGCACGCCTTTCAACCCCGATCTGGTCGCCAAGGAGTTTCCGCCACCTTATACCCTGGCAACCTTGCATGAAGCCGCTCGCGCGCTTGGGTTCAAGACTGGTACGCTGCTTTTGGTCGGTGTGGCCTGGGAGAAACTGCCGCTACCCGCCATCGGTTTCCTCAGGGCAGTTCCCCCGGTAGCCAATGTTCTTGCCGAAGCAGCTATCACCGAGAAGGAACTTCCTTCATCAGACAAGGATAAGTTTGCCAGAACTCCCGTCCTCATTCTTAAAACCGACGCCTCGAAGCAAGCCTCCTCGGGGGCGCAGAAACTGCTGTTTTTCCGGGCGGGATCTCAAACCCCCGAAACCATCACCGTCGACGAAGCTGCCACCCAGTTCGAACCCGAACTCATCCTCGCCTCACGCGAAGCCAGCGGCACCAACAAGGACGGCGAAATCCCCGGCTTTGCAGTCGAGAAGAAGGAGTTCGGCTTCAAGTGGTTCATTCCTGAACTCCTCAAGCACAAAACCATCTGGCGCGATGTCCTGCTTGCCAGCCTGGCTATCCAGCTCGTCGGTCTGGCCACGCCGCTTTTTACGCAGGTCATCATCGACAAGGTCGTCGTCCACCAGACCCACAGCACCCTGATCGTTCTTGGTGTAGCGCTCGTCATGTTCATGCTCTTCACCAGCGGCATGAGCTGGCTGCGCCAATACCTCGTGCTGCACACCGGCAACCGCATCGATGCCGTCCTCGGCAGCCAGGTTTTCCGGCACCTGCTCAGGCTACCGCTGCCCTATTTCGAACACCGCCCCACCGGCACCCTGGTCGCCCGCCTGCATGGCGTCGAAACCATCCGCGAATTCGTCTCCGGTGCTGCCGTCACGCTGGTCCTCGATTTCCCCTTCCTGCTCATTTTCCTCGCCGTGATGTTTGCCTATAGCTGGCAACTCTCATTGATTGCCGTCGGCCTGCTCGGCACCATCGCCTTCATCAGCTTTCTCGTCGCCCCGGTCTTTCGCGACAAGCTCAACCAGCAATTCATGCTCGGGGCGAGAAACCAGTCCTTCCTCACCGAATACGTCTCAGGCATGGCCACCGTCAAATCCCTGCAGATGGAAGCCGACATCGACAAGAAGTACGGCGACTTCCTGGCCCAGTATTTGGCTGCCGGTTTCAGTACGAAGCAGGTCGGCAACACCTACAACGTCATCAGCAATGGCCTTGAACAGGTGATGACCCTGGCTATCCTGATCGTCGGTGCCTTGCTGGTCATGCAGAACGACGGCTTCACGGTTGGTATGCTCGTCGCCTTCCAGATGTTCGCCGGACGGATGAGCCAGCCACTCCTGCGACTCGTTGGCCTGTGGCAGGAATTCCAGCAAGCCAACATCGCGGTCAAACGCCTCGGCGACATTCTCGACATGCCGCAGGAACCGCATACGCTGACCCCGACAAGAGAAAACCAGGGCCCCGGAAGAATCGATCTCAGCCATCTTGCCTTCCGCTATTCCGAACATCACCCCTGGCTGTACAAGAACCTTAGCCTGACGCTGAAGCCCGGCCACCTGACCGTGCTGATGGGCCCCTCCGGCTGCGGCAAAAGCACGCTGGCCAAACTACTGCTCGGCTTTTACCAGCCGAACGAAGGGTTGATCACTTTGGATGGCAAAGACATCCGCCACCTCGCTGCCAACGAACTCCGGCAAACCTTCGGCGTCGTGCCACAGGAAACCGTGCTCTTCGCCGGGACGCTCTATGACAACCTCGTCATGGCCCATCCACATGCCAGCTTTGAGGATGTGATTCAGGCTTGCAAGGCGGCGGAGATTCATGAGGTGATCGAGACGCTCAATGATGGGTATCAAACCGAAATCGGCGAACGTGGCACCGGGCTATCGGGTGGGCAGCGGCAACGGATTGCCATCGCAAGAGCGCTGCTCAAGCGGCCGAAGATTTTGGTCTTTGATGAGGCGGTGTCGAATCTGGATCAGCAGACGGCGGAGCATTTCGCGAAAACCATCAACAAGCTCAAAGGAAAAGTGACGATGTTGTTTATTACGCATCAGATTCCGAGGGGATTGGCGGTCGATGAAGTTATCGAACTCGGAACAAATACAACCCGGCAGATGGAGGTGATTGAGGATGAAAACTAATGACGAGAATGAATTGCTACGGTCAACGGGAAAAAATGGGGGAAAAGAAAATGTCTCTGACCCATTTTGCGTTGACAAGGATAGTCGCGCAATTAGCGTAATAACCCATCCCGTTGCGTGGCTTCCAGCTTTTGTCGGAGGATGTTTAATATTGTTTTCGCCGTTTATTGTGGTGAATAGCGATATTATTTTAATGTTAGCAAGGTTTGCCGCTTTTTATACTAGCATTAATGAAAATATCCAAAGCAGCTCTAATCCTAATGAGGCTCTTGCATTCTATGCAATAGTTTTTTCTGCGTTTCCGTTTCAATTGATTTTTCTTTGGATTGAGTGGAACAAGAAGAACGTAGCAAAAATTATAATTCAAAATGCTTTAATTCTCCCTAGTAGAAAGCGCTTGATTCTAATAATCGCAGCTCCGGTGGGAGTGGTGGTTGGGTATTTTGGGGTGTTTCTTGTTTCAAACGACCCATCACTTTGTGCCGGGTGCACCTCCGGAAGCAAACTTGGGATGATTGGCTTAACAACTGCTGGAATCATGGCAGAACTACTGGCTTTCCTTGTTTCTATAACTCTGTTCTTGAACTTAAATAAAATCCTGCCAAAAACGTCTGAGGTAATAAATGGATGAAATCACTATGAAAAATCAAACATATTTTGAGGCGCTTGCCGCAGAACTAAATCAACCTTCTGGGTTTGATCAGTCAGGTGCACTTGCTGCGTGGTTACAAATCAATCTTGAACAAATGGCCAAAAGCACAGAAGCGATAGCAAACGGATATATCCAAAATGCTGTGGAAGCAAAAACCTATGCTGATGCCTGGTCAAAGGTGAATTCGAGTTTCGAGCCCCTGAACGCAATGGAACAAAAAATGCTCGATATCGGAAAGCAGATAGAGCAAGGATATAGAAATACTGCCGCATACGAAGGCGGGGTAGGAGCTTCTCAATCGGAGATGGCGGCACTTGCCAAAAGTTGGGCTGCTACCGCAGGGGGGATCGCTGCTCTAGCAGAAATGGGCTCTAAATGGTATGACGGAAACACGTGGGAACTAGGAAAAACATCAACTGGCGCATTAACAGGACTCGGGACTGCTGCGTTAATCACTGCGTTGGCTGGGTTGGCAGGAATTGCAGCTGCATCTGCCACTGGAATTACGCTTGCAGTTGGATTTGGTTACGCAGGAGCAAAAGCAGGCGAAGCCTTTTGGAAGTGGGCTGTTCCTGATAGTTATAAAGCAAATATTCGGGATATGGTCGGTTCTTTCTTCAACCGCGCCAAAAACCCACCCCGCATCGACCCCCTAGCCCTCGACCTAGACGCCGACGGCATCGAAACCACCGGCATCACCGCCGCCACCCAAACCCTCTTTGACCACAACGGCGACGGCACCAAAACCGGCACTGGCTGGCTCAAAGGTGACGATGCCTGGCTGGCCCTCGACAAAAACGCCAACGGCACCATCGACAACGGTAACGAACTCTTCGGTGTCGACACCGTCATGTCCAACGGCCAAAAAGCCACCAGCGGCTTTGCCGCGCTCGCCGATCTCGACAGCAACCACGACGGCGTCTTCAACAATGCCGATGCCCAATACGGCAATGTCCGGGTCTGGCGCGACCTTGATCAGGATGGCGTCTCGGATGCCGGCGAACTGCAATCCCTGGCCGACGCCGGCATTGCCAGCATCAGCCTGACCAGCACCGCCGGCACAGTGAATTTCGCCAGCGGCAACAGCCAAAGCGCCAGCGCCACCTTCACGCGCACCGACGGCAGCACCGGCACGGCCGCCAACCTCAACCTCACCAGCAACGCCTTCTATCGCGAATTTGGCGACAAAATCCCGTTGACCGTAGAAGCCGCCAAACTCCCCGGCCTGCAAGGCAGCGGCGCCGTGCGCGACCTGCAGGAAGCGGCCAGCCTCAATGCCGCGCTGATCGCCGACGTCAATGGCTTGGCCGGTACCACTCGCAGCCAGATGATGAGCCAGCTCGATACGCTGATCCGGGATTGGGCGAACAGTTCCACGATGCAAACTTCGCAGGACAATATTGTTGCGCTTCTGGCTGATACGAACGGACTGCCCACACCAGTCCCGCGCCTCCTGTATAGAGTGCCGGGGGTGACGGATCTCGAACTGCAAATCATGCAATGCGAGGGACAGCCCGGACTGGATATCTTTGTGCCCGGCCTCAAAACAACGACAGGTTTTGACGAGGGGCACTATGCGACCATGAAGGCCGAAGTTGACAGCATGCGAAGCATGATGGCCGTGCTGGAAAAGTTCAACGGCCAGACTTTCCTGGATTTTCCGGCGGCAGGCGGTATCCGCACGGGGAATGGGCTGCCAGTGAGCGTGGTGAATCCTGGGCAGAGCTATACCGTGTCGGGTTTCGTTGTAGTTGTGCCTGTATTGACCGCACCACAAGTACTACTCCTTCAGCAAAGCTACGATGCCCTGAAGCAGTCAGTCTACGACGGTCTCGTCCTGCAAACCCGGCTGAAAGGGTATATGGATGCGATCAATCTGAGCATTGATCAGAATGGCATCAACCTGGACTTCTCGGGGATGAACGTTGCCATTGATGCAGAGCATGCGTCCGATCCGGTTCGTGGGCTGGTGGATTTGATCGATCTGACTAAGCATCTCGGCAGTTTGTCTGGAATGGAAAATTGGAGTCCAGAACCGAAACTCAGTACATGGATGTCGGAAGCTGCGCAAGCGGGGACTTGGGAAGCAGTTCGGTCAAATTTTGTCTCTTCCACGTTAAACGGAGTGACGAATTCAGCCTCTTCTGGTGGCGACTTCTATTTTGCGCCGAGTACTTCCTCCGCTTTCAGCGCGGGAGCTGGTGACGATTTCGTGGTCGGGACCGCTGGGAATGATGTCTTGAATGGTGAAGTTGGCAATGACACGCTATATGGTGGAGCAGCTTCCGATTCGTTGAACGGAGGAGATGGCAACGACGTTCTGGATGGAGGGGCGGATGACGACACGTTGTACGGGGAAAATGGTGTTGATACCCTGCAAGGAGGCAAGGGTAACGATACGCTGATTGGTGGGCGCGAGAATGACCTGCTTAGTGGCGGCACCGGGAATGACGTTCTGATAGGAGAAGCGGGGAACGATAGTTACCTTTTCCGCAAGGGGGACGGAGCCGACACCATAATGGATTGGGGTTGGGATATTGGGGCTAGAAATACGCTCGTATTCAGCGATTATGAGTTGTCAGAAGTCACCCTTGGGCGGACTGGTGACAACCTGATATTCCAGTTTGCGAACGGTGATGCGGTGAATCTTGAAGGTTACTTCTTCAGGGTGGCGAACTGGAGCGACCAGATTCTGGGTGAAGTTCGATTTGCCGATGGTCGAAGTATGGGGGTTCAGGCGCTGATAACGCAGCTTGGTGTAAAGCTGGGCGACCTTGCAAACGACAATGTCAAGTTCACGCGCTACGACGACAAGGTGTATGGCGATGCGGGTAACGACGTCATTTACGGCCAGGATGGCAACGACGTTCTGGATGGAGGGGCGGATGACGACACGTTGTACGGGGAAAATGGTGTTGATACCCTGCAAGGAGGCGAGGGTAACGATACGCTGATTGGTGGGCGCGAGAATGACCTGCTTAGTGGCGGCACCGGGAATGACGTTCTGATAGGAGAAGCGGGGAACGATAGTTACCTTTTCCGCAAGGGGGACGGAGCCGACAC